>Ga0335082_10007047_pt1 | contig 12234 bp, 8 predicted proteins | sample Lox_Sample_41_FD_206718 | JGI IMG/M metagenome (GOLD analysis project Ga0335082, IMG submission 206718) | Soil microbial communities from Loxahatchee National Wildlife Refuge, Florida, United States - Lox_Sample_4.1 | ecosystem: Environmental > Terrestrial > Soil > Wetlands | place: USA: Florida...
CGACCCCGGCGTCTCGCAGGCCGTCGGCCACGCGGCGCGCGAGCTCGAGCGCGCCGGGGGAGTCGCCGTGAACGCAGATCGAGCCGACGCGGCCGACGAGCGCCACCGCCTGGCCCACCGCCGCGTCGGCGCCGAGCAGTGCGCCCGGCTGGCCACGCGCCACGAGCTTCCCGTTGGCGTCGTAGCCGCGGTCGGCGAAGCCTTCCGCGACCGCGACGAGGCCGCCGTCTGCCGCAGCCGTGAACAGCTTCGAGCCGGGGAACGCGAGCATCGCGCGCGGCCCGCCGGCGGCGAGCGTCCCGGACACGATGGCCCGCGCGCACTCCTCGTCGGCGCTCGCGCGGTGGTAGAGCGCGCCGTGCGGCTTCACGTACGCGACCGGCCCGTGCGCCCCCAGGAGCCCGATCTGCTCGGTCGTCTCGGCCTCGATCACCGACGCGCCGACGTCGAGCTCGCGCCGCCCGAACCCCTCACGGTCGCGGTAGCCGACGTGCGCCCCGACGGCGACTCCCAGCTCCGCAGCCAGCTCGCACAGCCGTCGCATCGTCTCGGCGTCGCCGGCATGGAAGCCGCACGCGACGTTCGCGCTCGTCACGACGCGCAGCAGCTCGTCGTCCGTCGGCAGCCCCTCGCCGACGTCGGCGTTGAGATCGACCTGCACGGCGGAAGGATCTCAGCTTGCGCGGCGCAGCTGCTCGACGACCTGCTGGGCGGTGCGCGACTCGGGATCGAGCTTGTCGAGCGCGGTCTCCAGCATCTCGCGCGCACGGTCGTCCTCCCCGTGGCGGAGCATCGTGAAGCCGAGATTCGCGATCACGCGCCCCTCGTGCCGTTCGTCGCCCTCGTCGCGGAGGATCGTGAGCGCCTGCTCGAAGCGCTCGACAGCGGCCTCGGTGTCGCCGGCCGCATCGAGCGCGAGCGCCAGGCTGTTCAGGGTCGGCGCCTCCCCGGCGCGGTCGCCGAGCTTGCGGAAGATCGCGAGCGCCTGGCGGTGCTGCTCGGCCGCCTGCTCGGGGCGGCCCTCGCCGCGGAGCTGCGCGCCGCGTGCGTTGAGCTCGACCGCGCGGCGATGCTCCGCCTCCGGGTCGGACGACGCCGGGGCCGCGCCGCCGGCGTACGGCCACCCCTGCCAGTCGACGGAGCGCGAACGGGCCCGCACGTCGCGTGCGACGCGGGTGCCGGCGGCGCGGACGCTCGTGGCGCTCCGGCCGGCCTGCCGCCGGACGCCGGAGAGGTCGGGGCGGCGCAGGCCGCGCGGCAGCCCCCTGCGGACGAGCAGGAAGACGCCGCCCGCGACCGCAGCGGCCACGACCAGGTACAGGAGGAGACCTCCGAGCCCGAGGGCGATCAGCAGGCCCCCGAAGAACACGCAGCCGGCCGCCAGCCCGGCGGCACGCCGCCGCGCGTACTCGCCGCGCGGCGATTTCTCTCTCAGCAGCTGCCACGCCATCGACCCACCTCCCGGGCTTCGAGGTTGACCCTTCGACCTCGCCCGCCCCCGTTCCTTCCAGAGATGTGGTTGCGGCAAACCCCGGATGGCGCGGGCCGTGGCACGGCGCTAGCCTCGCCCGCATGGCGAAGCGAGACGTTCCGGCAGACGTCGTCACCGGCGTCGTTGTCCTCTTGACGCTCGGCCTCGTGTTCGCGGCCGGCTTTTTCGGCTTCTTCCTCGGCCGCGACTCGAAGCACGCCAGGAACGGACAGACGGCCGAGACGGTCGCCACTGGGGCGGCGGCCGTCTCGCCGTCGGTCGCGTCCGGAGCTCACCTGTTCGTGCAGTTCGGGTGCGTCCAGTGCCACGGCCTGCAGGGCCGAGGCGGCGTCTCACCGGACGTGCCCGCGCTCACCGGAGCCGGGTCGCTCACCGCCGCCCAGCTACGCACCATCATCGACCACGGGCTCGGCGAGTCGGCCAACCCGACCAAGCCCTACATGCCGGTCTGGGGCGCGGTGATCTCGAACCGGCAGGTATCCGACCTGGTGTCGTACATCCACGCCGGGCTGCCGGTCGTGAGCACTGCCTCCCCGCTTACGGTGCCGCAGGGGCAGGGAGCCGCGGTCGAGGGCGCGACGCTCTACGTCAACTACGGCTGCATCAACTGCCACGGGCCGAACGGCCTCGGCGGCGTCCCGAACCCGGAGTCTCCCGACAAGACGATCCCGCCGCTCTCCGGTCCCGACTTCCGCAGCGAGTTCAACACCGAGGCGAAGATCCTGGCCGTCATCCACGACGGCAGCGTGATCGGCCGGGCGCCGATCGTGAGCATGCCGCACTGGGGCGGCATCATCCCGCCCGCGCAGCTGCAGGCCCTCGTCGCCTACCTCGACACGCTCAAGTAGGAGTCCCTCAGGCGCCGAGCGGGAACTCGGCGCGCAGCAGCGTGCCCGCAGTCCACGAGCTCGAGATGCTGAGCGTCCCGCGCAGCGCCTCGACGCGGTCGGTCAGTCCAACGAGGCCCGAGCCGCCCTGCGGGTTGGCGCCGCCCTTGCCGTCGTCCTCGACCTTGACGACGAGCGCCATCCCCTCGCGCCGCGCGCTCACGCGCACCAGCGTCGCCTCGGCGTGCTTGACGACGTTCGTGAGCGCCTCCGTGACGACGAAGTAGGCAGCCACCTCGACCGTGGGGTCGAAGCGCTCGTCCGGGACGTGGACGAGCTCGACCTCGAGCGGCGTCCTGCGCGCGAGCGCCGCGAGCGCGGGCGCGAGGCCGCTCTCGCTGAGGACCGGCGGGTGCAGTCCGGTCGCGAGGTGGCGCAGCTCGGTGATCGCCTCGCGCGCATCGCGTTCCGCCGCGGCGAGCAGCTCGCCGACCGCGTCGTCGGTGACCTTCCGGCGCGCCACGCCGATGTTGAGCACCAGCGTCACGAGCCGCTGCTGCGCGCCGTCGTGCAGGTCGCGCTCGAGCCGGCGGCGCACTTCGTCCGACGCCGCGACGAGGCGGGCCCGTGACGCGATCACCTGCTCGCGCGCGTCCGCGCTCGCGACGGCCAGGGCGAGCAGCGCGGCGAACGGCGCGAGCCGGCGCTCGACGTCGTCGGCGAGCTTCTCGTTCGCTCCGGAGGAGACGATCACCGCGCCCCACGGGCGGCCGGAGACCATCACCGGTGCCGCGGCGGCGGAGACGTAGCCGGCCTCCCGCATGCGGGTCGCGATCATGCCCTCGCCGTAGGCGTCGACACGCGCGGCGGCGCCGGTGCGGTAGACGAGCCCGAAGGCGGTGTCGTCGTTGAGCGGGATCGTCGACCCGACCGGGAACAGCTCCTCCTCCGATGCACAGCTCCAGCGGCCGAGAACGCTCGCCGCCTCGCCGTCGGCGCCGTAGCGGACGACGGCGGCGGCGCGCGAGATCGCCAGCCTCCCGGTCTCGACGGCGACCGCGTCGAAGATCAACGCGGCATCGGCCTCCCCGGCGACCAGAGTGGCGACGCGGCGAAGGGCGGCCTGCTCGGCGGCGAGCACCTCGACCTCGGCGAGCCGCTCCTCGAGCTCCGAGTGCAGCGCCTCGACCTGCGCGGCCGAGCGGTCGCGCTCGGTCAGGTCGAGGCCGACGGTGAGCAGCCCCGTGACGGTGCCGTGCTCGTCGACGATCGGGCGGTTCGACCAGGCGATCTGCCTTCGCTCGCCGTCCTTCGTCAGCCAGTGGCCGATCTGCGGGCTCGAGACGGCGACCGCGCCGAAGGTCGTCAGGAACTCGCCGAAGGCGGCCCGCTCCTCGGGCGGGATCACGACGTCCCGCGCGTCGCGGCCGATCACCTCGGCAGCCGTGAAGCCGGTCACGCGCTCGCACGCGTCGTCGAACGTCAGGATGCGGCCCGAGCAGTCGAGCTTGCAGACCAGGCCGAGCCCGGTGCGCGCGAGCACGTCGACGTACTCGCCGGGTGAGAGCGGCTTGGCCGCCTGCGGCGGCGCCTGCGAGGACATGCGTCAACCGTACCGGTGGGCGCAGGGGGTGTCATCGGGGGGTAGCCTCATTTCCGATGCCTGAAAAGGCGGCCGATGTCACCTTCCTCTTCACCGATATCGAAGGCTCTACCGGCCTTCTGCAGCGCCTCGGCAACTCGTACGCCGTCGTGCTGCAGCGCCACCGGAAGCTGATCGGCGGCGCCGTCAAGTCGAACGGCGGCCGCGTCGTCGACTGCCGCGGCGACGAGTTCTTCGCCGTGTTCGAGGACGGCGCGTCAGCAGCAGCAGCGGCGGTGGCGGCGCAGCTGGCGCTGCTACGCGAGCCGTGGCCCGACGAGGTGGTGGTGCGCGTGCGGATGGGGCTGCACCGCGGGCGGGCGCAGGTCGTCGGCGACGGCTACGTCGGCATGGCGGTGCACCACGCCGCGCGCGTGGGCGCGACCGCGCGCGGCGGGGAGATCCTCGCCTCGGCGGCCACGGTCACGGACTGCGGGGTCGAGACGGTCGACCTCGGCGAGCACCGGCTCAAGGGCGTCCCGCACCCGACGCGGCTCGTGCGCGTCCTCGCCCCCGGGCTCGAGACGGACTTCCCGTCGCTCGGCGCAGAGGAAGCGGGAATCGACACCGTCGTGCGCGTCGCGCTCGCCGACGACTCGGTGCTGCTGCGCGAGGGGATCGCGCGCCTGCTCGAGGAGGAGGGCTTCGACATCGTCGGCCAGTCGGGCACGGCCGAGGATCTGCTCACGCTCGTCGCCGAGACACTGCCCGACGTCGCGATTGTCGACATCAGGATGCCGCCGACGAAGACCGACGAGGGACTGCGCGCGGCACGCGAGATTCGCGCGCGCTACCCGCATACCGGTGTGCTGCTGCTGTCGCAGTACGTCGAGCTCGAGAAGGCGGTCGAGCTGCTCGACCGCGACGCCACCGGGGTCGGCTACCTGCTGAAGGACCGCGTCGCGGACGTCGAGGAGTTCACGCGGGCGATTCGCCGTGTTGCCGACGGCGGCGTATCGGTCGACGTCGAGATCCTCGAGCAGCTACGAGACTAGAGCGTCCGCGCCCGCCAACCGGCGTGCCCGCTCGATCCACGGCGTCGCCCCGAGCCGTTCGAAGACCTCTATCGACTCCGTGAGCGGCGCCTCGGTTTCGCTCGATCGGCCGTGCTCGGCCTGCTCGAGCAGGGTCACCGCAAGGTAGAAGGGAAGCTCGAGCTTCCGGAAGCCCAGGGCCGCCGCCTCGAAGCCGTCACCGGCGAGCTTCGCCTGGAAGCGCCGCGCCTGCGCATCGAGGTACGGCGACCGCGTGCCCGGCGGGATCGCTTCGACCGCGCCGATCAGCTTCTCCACGGTCGCGGAGTCGCCCAGGGCGAAGGCCGCCTCGAGCGCCTCGCAGACCCCTTGCTTGCCGCCCTGCGAGTCGATCCCGACGAACGTGCTCGACACCTCGATCGTCTCCTCGGCGTCGGCAAGCGCCTCGTGCAGCTTGCCCTCTGCCCGGCGCAGCGCGGCCCGCGCACCCAGATAGCTCGAACGCTCTTGCAGGTCGCCGGAATGCTCGATGCGCGCGAACATCTGCAGAGTACGACGCGCACTCTCCAGGTCGCCGCGTTGCAGGTCGATCTCGACCGCCGACTGGAGCAGGCTGAGCATCGTCCCACCGGTGTCCACCTGCTCCTGCGTGAACTCCGAGGCGGCATCGTGTGCCTCGTCCCAGCGGCCGAGCATCATCAACGGATAGATGCGCTCGGCCAGCACCGCCCACTCCTGGGGTCGACTCCCCATCCTGCGCGCGTTCGCGAGCGCCTCGTCGAGGAGGCCGAGTGCCTCCGCGTACGCGTCGCGCTGGAAGCACTGGTCGGAGAGCCAGTAGTACGTCGTGCTCACCTCGGCGACCACGTCGTGGTCGAGCGCGATCTCGAGCGAGTGGGTGAGCAGCGCGTTCGACTCCTCGATGTGACCGCGGCTGCGGGCGATGCCCGACTTGGCGCGCAGCGCCCGCACGAGCGGCTCGGGATAGGCGTGAGCCTCGGCGATGTCGAGTGCCAGCTCGACCCGCTCGGAGGCCCGCTCGAGATCGCCCGTGAACCAGTATCCGAGCGCGAGCGTGGCAGCGACGATCGCGAGGTCCTCGTCCGGCTCGTCGTCGAGCAGCACCGCCATGGCGCGCTCCTCACGGGCTATCGCCGCCTCGCCCTTGCCCTCGCCGGCCTCGACCATCGCGAGCTTGTGGTGAACGCGGGCGGCGGCGTGCCGGTCGCCCAGCTCGTCGAACAGCTCGATCGACCGTTCGTAGAGACGGCCCGCGGCGACGAGATCCGCGGCGCGACGGGCCATCTCGCCGGCGCGGGCGAGCAGCCCGGCGCGGTCCGCTGCGCCCTCCGTCAGCCCAGCGGCCTGCTCGAAGTACCGGCGTGCCTCGGCCGCCGCCGCGAGCGATGCGGCGTGCTCGCCCGCGCGCGCAAGCATCGACTGCGCGTTCGCCCTGATCTCCGCCGCGTCGTCGGCGTCCGGCATCGCCTCGAACGCGGCGAGGTAATGCGAGGCGACGACCTCCACCACCTCGTCCTCGTCCTCAGCGAACGCGCCGCGGAGATACGCCGCTGCGGCGAGATGCCGGGCGCGGCGCTCACGCCGCGAGAGAGTCTCGTAGGCGACGTGCCGGACGAGGTCCTGGAGGAACCCGTACTGGCCGTGCTCGGGCGAGCGCGGATCGGCCTGGATGCCGAGCACCTCCTTGCGGACGAGCGCTGCGAGCAGCGGCTCGAGCTCGACGTCGGCGCCCGCGAGCGACGCGAGCGCGCCCTTCGTGAAGGTCTTGCCGAGGACGGAGGCGTCCTGCAGGAGCCGTCGTTCGTCCGGCGAGAGCCCGTCGAGCCGGGCTGCGATCAGCGCGTGCAGCGTCTCGGGCACCTCGAGCGCGTCCAGCGACCCTGCCAGCCGGTAGGCGGCGCCGTCCTCGACGAGCAGACCGCGGTCGAGCAGCATGCGCACCGTCTCGACCGCATACAACGGGATGCCCTCGGCACGCGCCAGGATGCGGTCGCAGGCGTCGGCCGGCAACCCGGGCACGAGCCCGGTCAGGAGCTCCTCCATCGCGCGTTGCGGGAGCGGCTCGAGGTAGAGCGAGGTGAAGCTCCGCTGGCCGGCGCCCCAGGTCGGCCGGCGCTCGAGCAGCTCCGGCCGGGCGAGCGTGATCACGAAGATCGGCGAGCTCCGCGACCAGTCGAGCAGGTACTCCACGAAGTCGAGCAGGCTCGCGTCGGCCCACTGCATGTCCTCGAACAGCAGAACCGTCGGGTACCCCTCGGCCAGCCGCTCGAAGAAGAGCCGCCAGGCGGCGAACAGATCCTGCTGGTCGCGCGCCTGGTGCTCGCCGAGGCCGAGAAGGTGCGCGAGCCTCGGCTCGAGGAAGGCGCGCTCCTCGGCGTCGAGGATCTGCTCGCCGAGCGTCGCGCGAAGCTTCGTGAGCGCCGAGACCGGATCCTCCTCCTCGGCGATCCGGCAGCGCATCCGCACCATGTCGGCGAGCGCCCAGTAGGTGACGCCCTCCCCGTACGACAGGCATCGGCCGCGGTGCCAGTAGACGCTCTCGGCGATGCCGTCGAAGTACTTGTAGAACTCCCAGCCGAGCCGCGACTTGCCGATGCCGGCGATCCCGGTGACGGACACGAGGTGCGCCTTCTTCTCCTCGGCGCACGTGTGGAACAGATCCTTGATCTGCCGCAGCTCGCGGTCGCGGCCGACGAACGGCGCCTCCAACCCCTGCGACTTGAGCGAGCCGCGGAGCCCGGAGACCACGCGCTGCGCGCGCCAGACCGGCGTCAGCCCCTCCTTGCCCTTCAGCTCGAACGAGCCCCCGTCGGCGTAGACGATCGTCTGCTCGGTCGCCCGCCGCGTCGACTCGCCGACGAGCACGGATCCCGGCTCGGCGACCGACTGCACGCGTGAGGCCGTGTTCACGAGGTCGCCGGCGACCATCCCCTCACCGTGGGCGCCGATCGTCACCGCAGCCTCACCGGTCAGCACGCCGGCCCGGGCGCGGAGGTTCTCCGCGCCGACCTCCTGCCCCAGCGCCGACACGGCCGCGACCAGATCGAGCGCTGCGCGCACGGCCCGCTCGGCATCGTCCTCGGTCGCCGTCGGCGTTCCCCAGACTGCCATCACCGCGTCGCCGATGAACTTCTCGACCGTGCCTCCGTACAGCCCGATCAGCCTGCGGCAGGTGTCGAAGTAGCGCGACAGCAGCTCGCGCACATCTTCGGCGTCCCGCGACTCGGACAGCGTCGTGAAGCCGACCAGGTCCGCGAACAGGACGGAGACGAGCCGGCGCTCCGATGCGGGCTCTTCGCGCGGCTGCGCCGGGGCGACCGCCGGCGCCGAGCCCTGGAGGGCCGCGCCGCAGTCGTAACAGAACTTCCGTCCCGCCTCGTTCGCCTTACCGCACGCCGGACAGAGCGCCGCGAGGGCGGCGCCGCACTCGCCGCAGAACTTCGCGTCCGCACGGTTCTCGGCGCCGCAGCTCGAGCAGACGGTCACCTTTAGAAGCCTACGTCGTTCCCCAGACCTCGTCTGCGACTTCGACGACGAGTCGCAGCTTCGCCCACTGCTCCTCCTCGGTCAGCTCGTTGCCCTCGACCGTCGAGGAGAAGCCGCACTGTGGCGACAGGCAGAGCTGCTCGAGCGGAGCATGCTTCGCCGCCGCTTCGATGCGGCGCTTCAGGTCGTCCTTCGTCTCGAGCTCGCCGCTCTTCGTCGTCACGAGGCCGAGCACGACGCGCTTGTCGCCCTTCGGCAGGAAGCGGAGCGGCTCGAAGCCGCCCGAGCGCTCGTCGTCCCACTCCATGAAGAAGCCGTCGACGTCGAGGTCGTTGAGGAGCCGCTCGGCGACGAACTCGTAGTCGCCCTCGGCCGCCCAGGCCGAGCGGAAATTCCCGCGGCACATGTGCGTCGTGACCGTCATGCCCTCGGGCCGGCGGGCGAGCGCCTCGTTGATGTGGCGGATGTACTCCTCGTGCTGGTGCATCGGGTCGCCGCCGATCTCCGCGACGTGCGCGCGCTGCACCGGATCGTTCATATAGGCGAGGCTCGTGTCGTCGAGCTGCAGGTAGGTGCAGCCGAGCTCGCCGAGGCGGCGTACCTCCTCGGCGTAGGCGGCGGTGAGGTCGGCCCAGAATGCGTCGAGCTCGGGGTAGACGGCGGGATCGATCGCGGCACGGCCGCCGCGGTAGTGGACCATGCTCGGCGACGGGATCGTGAGCTTGGGCACGGCGGAGGTCGCGCACTCCTGCACGAAGCGGAACGCGTCGCCGAAGATGGTCTCGGAGATGCCGATTGGTGCGTGGACGCGCATCGCCGCGGGCGTCCAGTCGATGTCGCCGTCGGCGCGATGGAAGTGGACGGCCAGCGTCCCCTCGGACTTCGAGACCCCGTCGAGCGCGTAGATGAAGTCCATGTGCCACGTGGCGCGCCGGAACTCGCCGTCGGTCGCCGAGCGCAGGCCGACCTCCTCCTGCTTGCGGATCGCGCCGCGGATCGCCTCGTCCTCGGCGGCCCCCAGCGCCTCGGCGTCGAGGTCGCCGCGAGCGAATGCGGCCCGGGCCTCGAGCAGCTTCGGCGGACGGAGCAGGCTCCCGACGTGGTCGGCGCGGAACGGAGGTGCCACGGATGGAACCTAACCGACGAACACCCACGTGCGGCTGACGAGGAAGCTGCCGGCCGCGACCAGGACGAGCGTCGCCGCGTACGAAGCAAGCTGCTCCCGCGTCGCCGCGACGAGCGTCCAGAGCAGGACGTCGGCGACTCCGGCGGCCGTCGCCTGCGCCAGGACGTACCGCACGAGCGAGCGGCGGGAGCGTGGCCGCCGGAACGTGAACCGGGCGTTCAGCAGGTAGCCGTTCAGCGCACCCGCGGCGAATGCCACCGGGGCTGCAACGAGGTACCACGCGCGCACGGAGACGAGCGCCGAGTAGACCGCGAGGCTGAGCAGCGTGTTGACGACCCCGACCGCGGAGAACAGGACGACGCGGCGGAGCTCATTCCCCGCTCCGGCGCCGGCCGAGCCGGCACCTCCGCTCATTGGAGCCTCCGTCAAGCCTACGGCACATTCCCCGCTCCGGCGCCGGCCGAGCCGGCACCTCCGCTCATTGGAGCCTCCGTCAAGCCTACGGCACATTCCCCGCTCCGGCGCCGGCCGAGCCGGCACCTCCGCTCATTGGAGCCTCCGTCAAGCCTACGGCTCATCCGGAGGCGAGAATCGCATCGGCCTTGCCGGCGCAGTCGTAGAGGCCTGAGACGGCGGACACCGACGTGCAGGTCGACTCGATCGTCTGGATCGCGGCGTTGTTTCCGCCGCCCGGGCCGAAGCCGCCGCCGCCGAGCCCGCCGCTGCCGAGCAGGAAGTAGCGGGCCTCGCCGCTCGAGATCAGCTTTGCGAGGTAGGCGTGCGTGAGCACCGTCTCGCGCCCGGTAAAACCGCCCATCGAGGCGACCTGCTCCCCGGCGATCACGTACGGGGCCGCCTCCTGCTCGCTCGTCACGATCAGCGGAAAGCGGCTGGTCGCACCGTTGGCCTCGACGTAGTGCAGCGCCGTCTGGATCGACGAGCTCGTGCCGCCGCCGAAGCCGGGCCCACCGCCGCCGCCGAAGCCGAAGCCGCCGCCGGCCGACGACGAGGTGAGCCCGGAGATGAAGTTCGGGCCGGCGCCCGGGAAGACGCCGTCGACCGCGCCCTGGAGCGTCGTGGCCGACCAGGCGGCGGGCGGCGCGAGGAAGGCGCCGACCGCGATCGCGAGCGCTCCGACCGCGACCAGGCGCCGCGTCGCATCCGGCCAGTCGGGCCCGACGGCGAGCCCGACGATCCCGCACGCGGCGACGAAGGCGCCGAAGACGACGAGCTCCTGCAGCCACGCGTCGTAGCCCGTTCGCCGGAGCAGGGCGACCTCGAGCCACGCGGTGAACATCACCGCGAGCAGCGGAAGCGCCACCCACGCGTTGCCGCGCTTCGCGTCACGCGCGAGCGAGACCGTGCCGATGCCGACGAGCGCGCTCGTGGCGGGCGCGAGCGCCGAGAGGTAGTACGTGTGCACGATTCCGCTCGAGTAGCTGAAGACGACCGCGCCGGCGGCGAACCAGCCTCCCAGCATCACCAGCGGCCCGAGCTGTCCGCGCCGCGACCGCCATGCGTAGAGGAACGCCGAGACACCGCCGACGATCGCGAGCGGCAGCAGCCAGCCGCCCTGGTCGCCGAGCGCGTCGTTGATCAGCCGGAAGGGGCCCGGCGTGCCGGAGAACGCGCCGCCGCCACCGCCGCCGCCGAACGACGTGCCGCCGCTCTGGCCGAAGACCCGGCCGAGGCCGTTGTAGCCGAGCGCGAGGCTGAGCGCGCTGTTGTCGCTCGTGCTGCCGACGTACGGGCGGTCGGCGGAGGGCGTCAACTGGACGGCGGCGATCCACGCGCCCGAGACGAGGGCGAGCGGGATGCCGGCGACGAGCAGGTGCCAGATGCGCCTGCCCCACGGCAGGCGCGCGAACAGCAGGTAGGCGAGCGCGATGCCCGGCACGATGATTCCGGCCGCGAGCATCTTCGTGTTGAAGGCGAGCCCGGTCAGCACGGCGCTCGCGAGCAGCCAGCGCAGCCGCGCCGACTCGACCGCGCGGGCGGCCGCCCATACGGCCGCGACGAGCAACAGCGCGAACAGCGCGTCGGGGTTGTTGTCGCGGTTGACCGCGACCGAGACGGGCGACACGGCGAGCGCCAGCGCCGCGACGAGGCCGGCGGCACGCCCGAAGTAGCGGGCGACGAGGAGATAGAGCAGCCAGACGGCGAGCACGCCTGCGATCGCCTCCGGCAGCAGGATCGTCACGCCGGAGTAGCCGAACACCTTCGCGCTCGCCACCTCCAGCCAGAGTGCGAGCGGCGGTTTGTCGACCGACACCAGCCCGCCCTGGTCGAACGAGGCGAAGAAGAAGTTGTGCCAGCTGGTCATCATGCTGCGGACGGCGCCGGCGTAGTACTCGTTCGCGTAGCCGTTCTGGGCGAGCTTCGCCCCGTTCAGGACGGCGGCGAGCGCCAGCACGGCCGCGAGCGGCGCATGCCGCCGAAGCGCACGGCTGTCGGCGCCCGCGAAGGGGCGAGTCAACGTCTCGACGCTCATACCCGCTCCGGCGCGGCCTCGCGACCCTCGCCGCGCCAGAACGAGCGCCGGACGCGCCAGAGGCCGGCGAGGTCGTCGCCGATGGTCGGCAGCAGCTCGACCCGCGAGTCGAGATCCTCGATCCAGTCGACCGGCACCTCGTGGATCCGCAGGCGGTTGCGCTCGGTCAGCAGCA
>Ga0335082_10007048_pt1 | contig 12233 bp, 10 predicted proteins | sample Lox_Sample_41_FD_206718 | JGI IMG/M metagenome (GOLD analysis project Ga0335082, IMG submission 206718) | Soil microbial communities from Loxahatchee National Wildlife Refuge, Florida, United States - Lox_Sample_4.1 | ecosystem: Environmental > Terrestrial > Soil > Wetlands | place: USA...
CGAGCAGCACGCACTCGATCGGTCCCGCGCTGCAGAAGCTGCCCTACGACCCGCAGCGCGACTTCGCGCCGATCAGCCAGGTTTCGAACGCGACCAACGTGCTCGTGGTGAGCCCCAAGCTGGGCGTCTCGAGCGTGAAAGAGCTCATCGCGCTCGCCAAGGCGAACCCCGGCAAGCTCAACTTCGCCTCCAGCGGCATCGGCACGATCCCGCACCTCACGGGCGAGCTGTTCAAGCTGAAGGCCGGCGTGGACATCCAGCACGTACCGTACAAGGGAACGGGCCTCTCGATTCCGGACCTCGCCAACGGCCAGGTCGCGATGCTGTTCGACTCGATCGTCACGGCGCTCAACTACGTCAAGTCGGGCAACGTGCGCGCGCTCGCGATCAGCTCGCCCAGGCGCACGCCGCTCGCGCCCGACCTGCCGACGATGGCCGAGTCGGGCCTGCCGGGCTTCGAGTCCGAGACCTGGTTCGGCCTGTTCGGGCCCGCGGCGACGCCGAAGGACGTCGTCGCGCGCGTGAGCGCGGACACCGCCGCGGCGCTGAAGGCGCCGGACCTGCGCGAGCGCTTCGCCGCGGTCGGCGCCGAGCCGGTGGGCAGCACGCCCGAGCAGTTCGCCGAGCGCGTGCGCGCGGACACCGCGCGCTGGGCCGAGATCATCAAGGCGGCCGGCATCAAGGTGCAGTGAGGGGCGCATGACGCCGCTGCTCGACGCGCCGCTCGCGATCGTCGACCTGGAGACCACCGGCGCGCACCCGGCCTGGAACCGCGTCACCGAGATCGCGGTGGTCGAGGTGCAGGCGGGCGAGGTCGCCTGCGAGTGGTCGACCCTCGTCAACCCGGGCGCGCCGATCCCGGCCGCGATCCAGGTGCTCACAGGCATCACCAACGAGATGGTCGCGGACGCCCCGGCGTTCGCCGACCTCGCGCGCGAGCTTCACGAGCGCCTCGAGGGCCGCGTGCTCGTCGCGCACAACGCGCGCTTCGACTACGGCTTCCTGCGCCACGAGTTCGAGCGCGCCGGCCTGCGCTTCCAGGCGAGGACGCTGTGCACCGTGAAGCTGTCGCGGCGCCTTTACCCGGGCCACGCGCGCCACAACCTGGACAGCCTCGTCGAGCGGCACGGCCTGCGCTTCGGCGTGCGCGGCGGCGCGCGCCCCCGCGCGCCGGAGGAAGCGCGCCATCGTGCGCTGGGCGACGCTCGGGCGGTCTGGCAGTTCCTGCAGGTCGCGGCCGAGGAGCACGGCGCGCAGGCGCTGCAGGAGGCGGCGCGCTCGCTCGCGAAGCTGCCGTCGCTGCCCGCGCACCTCGAGCGCGCGGCGATCGACGCGATCCCGGAAGCGCCCGGCGTGTACCTCTTCTACGGCGAGAGCGGCGCGCCGCTCTACGTCGGCAAGAGCATCGATCTGCGCAGCCGCGTGCTGCAGCACTTCGGCGACGACCTGCGCTCGCCGCGCGAGGCGCAGATCGCGCGCGAGGTGCGGCGCGTCGAATGGCGGCGCACGAGCGGCGAGCTGGGCGCCCTGCTGCTGGAAGCGCGTCTCGTGAAGGAGCTCGCGCCGGCCTTCAACCGGCAGCTGAAGCGCGTCGGTGAACTGTGCGGTTTCGCGATCAAGGGAAGCTCCGTAGAGCTCGTGGGCGCGGAACAGATCAACGTCGAGACCCTGCCTTTCCTGTGCGGCGCGTTTCGCTCCAGGCGCGCGGCGCTGGTGGCGCTGCGCGGCCTCGCCGACGAGCACGGCCTGTGCCTGCGCGCGCTCGGCTTCGAGCGCGCCGGCCGCGGCGCCTGCTTCCGCCACCAAATCCGGCGCTGCGCAGGCGTGTGCGCGGGGCGCGAGAGCGTGCACGTGCACCACGCGCGCGCGGTCGCGGCGCTCGCGCGCCTGAAGGCGCGGGCCTGGCCGTGGCGCGGACCGATCGGCATCGTCGAGGAGGACGCCGCGCGCGACGCGGCCGAAGTGCACGTGGTCGACCAGTGGTGCCTGCTCGGCAGCGCGCGCACGGAGGCGGAAGTGGCCGAGCTCGTGCGCGACCGGCCGCGCGCGCGCTTCGATCTCGACTACTACAGGATCCTCGCGCGCCACCTGAACGGCCCGCGCGTCCGCGTCGTCGAGCTGGCGGCGGCGCACTGATGCACGTCGAGCTCGTCGTTCCCGCCCTGCTCGCGGCGCGCGCGGGCGCGCCCGCGCTCGAGCTGCTGCTCGCGCGCGGCCGGCGCGAGCGGCTGCCGCCCGCCACGCTCGAAGACTGGCTCGCCGCCGCCTTCGGCCTCGCAGGCCCGCTGCCGGCGGGCGCGCTGACCGCGCATGCGCTCGGCGAACAGGCCGCCGAAGGCCGCTGGCTGCGCGCCGATCCGGTGCATCTGCGCGCCGACCGCGACGTCGTGCTGCTGCTGCCCGGCGCCTGCTTCGAGATCGCGCGGGAAGAGGCGGATGCGCTCTGCGCGGAGCTGAACCGCCTGTACGCCGGGGAGCTCTCGCTGCACGCATTCACCGCGGAGGCCTGGTGCCTGCGCGCCGATTCCGCAATCGCCGCGGACGCGCGTCCGGCGCTGGACGTCGCGGGCCGCGAAGGCGGGGCACGCCTGCCCGACAAGCGGCTGCGCGCGCTTCTCGCGGAAATGCAGATGGCGCTCTACCAGCACGCGGTGAACACGGCGCGCGAAGCGCGCGGCGCGCCGGTCGTGAACGGCGTCTGGCTGTGGGGCGCGGGCGCGCTGCCGGCCGCCGCGACGGTGCCCTGGCACTCGCTGAGCGCGGCCGACCCCGCGGCGCTCGGCCTCGCGAAGCTCGCCGGCGTCCGCCACCGCGCGCCCGGCGAAGGCGCGTCGGAATGGCTCGAGCGCGCGCCCGAGGACGGTCGCCACCTCGTGCTGCTCGACCTGCTGCGCGCCGCGGCCGCGCTCGGCGACGGCGAAGCGCTCGCGCGCGGCCTCGCGACGCTCGAAGCGCGCTGGTTCGCGTCGCTGCTCTCGGCGCTGCGCGCCGGGCGCGTCGGCATGATCACCGTGCACGTGCCGGACGCGGGCCTGCGCGCGGAGACCATGCGCGGCGACCTGCGCCGCTTCTGGCGCCGGCGGCAGCCGCTCGCACGGTACGGGATCACGCCCGCGTGACGGAGGAGGCGGCGGCTTGAAGATCGTGACGCGCGCCTACAAGGAGGCCGACCGGCTGCGCCTGCAGGACGCCGGCCTGCACCCGTTGCTCGCGCGGCTGTACGCCGCGCGGCACATCGGCTCGGCGGGAGAGCTCGATCACGACTTCGCGCGCCTCGCGCCGCCCTCGGCGCTCGCCAACGCCGAACGCGCGGCCCGGCTGCTCGCCGACGCGATCGAGCAGCAGAAGAAGCTGCTCATCGTCGCCGATTACGACGCCGACGGGGCGACCGCCTGCGCGGTGGGCGTGCGCGCGCTGCGCGCCTTCGGCGCGCGCGTCGAATACCTGGTGCCGAACCGCATGGAGCTGGGCTACGGGCTTACGCCCGAGCTCGTGGACATCGCCGCCCGGCTCGGACCCGACCTGCTGATCACGGTGGACAACGGCATCGCGAGCGTCGAAGGCGTAGCGCACGCGAAGCGACTCGGCATCGGCACGCTGATCACCGACCACCACCTGCCCGGCGACGCGCTGCCCGAGGCCGAGTGCATCGTCAACCCCAACCAGCCCGGGTGCCCCTTTCCGTCGAAGGCGATCGCCGGCGTGGGCGTGATGTTTTACGTCATGCTCGCATTGCGGGCGGAACTACGGCAAAGAAAGGCATTTGAAAAGAAATCCGAACCGAATCTCGCCGCGCTCACCGACCTCGTTGCGCTCGGCACCGTGGCCGACGTGGTTCCGCTCGACGCCAACAACCGCATCCTCGTGGCGCAGGGGCTGAAGCGCCTGCGCGAGGGCCGCGCCAAGGCAGGCCTCGCCGCGCTCGCGCGCGCGGCGGGCCGCTCGCCCGTGGCGGCGACCTGCTTCGACCTGGGCTTCGTCCTTGGCCCGCGCCTCAACGCCGCGGGACGGCTCGCCGACATGAGCCTCGGCATCGAGTGCCTGGTCACGGACGACGAGGCGCGCGCGGCCAACTGCGCGAAGGAGCTCGACGGCCTGAACCGCGAGCGTCGCCGCATCGAGGGCGAGATGCTGGACGAGGCGGCGGCGGCGCTCGACGGCCTCGCGGAGCCGCCGGGCGCGACGCTGTGCATGTACCAGCCGGGCTGGCATCCCGGCGTGGTCGGCCTGATCGCATCCAGAGTCCGCGAGAGAATTCATCGTCCGGTCGTTTGTTTTGCAAGGGCCGGAAAGGAATTGCGCGGCTCGGGCCGCTCGATCCCGGGATTTCACCTGCGCGACGCGCTCGACCTCGTCGCCAAGCGTTCGCCGGGGTTGATCCTGCGCTTCGGCGGCCATGCACAAGCGGCGGGCCTCACTATCCGGGAGGAAGATTTTGCTTTCTTCCAGGACTTGTTTGAAAAGACATCCAATGAACTGCTTCCGGAAGGCGCGCGCCTGCGCGTGGTGGAGACTGACGGAGAGCTCGAGTCCGCCTACCACTCGCTCGAGGTAGCGCGGATGCTGGAAGCGCAGATCTGGGGCCAGGGCTTTCCGGCGCCGCTGTTCTGCGACCGCTTCGGCGTAGAGGACCAGCGCGTCGTGGGCGAGCGCCACCTCAAGCTGCGCCTGGTGAAGGACGGCCGGCGCCTGGAGGCGATGCGCTTCAATTCGCTCGAGCCCCTGCCCGCGCGGGTGCGCGCGGCGTACCGGCTCGGCATCAACGATTACAACGGCCTGCAGAGGCCGCAGATCACGCTCGAGACCGTGGAGCCCGCCTGAGCGCGGCCCTCAACGAACTTGTGTGCATTGCAAGTCGGCGCCGACGGTCAGGGGGCCCGTGTAGGACTTCCTCAGCTCGGCGACGGCCGCGTCGAGATCGAACTGGCCGAAGTGGCTGACGATGAGCCGTCGGACGCCCGCGCTCTGCGCGAGCCGGCCGACCGTTGCGGGCGGCGCATGCAGCGGAGTCGACACGCCCGCGGCAACGGCGAGATGCAGGATCAGCACGTTCGCGCCGCGCGCAAAATCGACGAAACGCGGATTGCCGCCGTTCTGGTCCGCGCCGAATACGACCGACACGCCGTGAGTCGTCACGCGGTAGGCGAGCGTAGGAATGTTCGCGTGCGGGACGCCGAGCGCCGTCACCGTCAGCCCGTCGCTCTCGTACACCGTCGTCGGATCGAGCTTCTCTGCGTCGGCAACTCTCGGGTCGAGCCGCACGCCGCCGCCGCCGGCGGCGTTCGGCGGCCCGCCCAGCGTGCCGCCCAGCACCTGGAATGCGCCGTCCTTGCCATCGAACATCCGGCGCAGGAACTCCGGCAGCGACGGTGCGAATGCGTTGCCCGAGGGACCGGCGATCGGCAGAGGCTCCTGCCGAGTCAGGCTGCTCAGCCACAGCAGCGCCGGCAGGTCCGACACGTGATCGGGATGGAAATGGCTGAGCGCGACGAGGGAAAGGTCGCCGAGCCTCGCCTGCGACTGGCCGAACCGCAGGAAAGCGCCGCCGCCCATGTCGACCAGAACCTTCGCCCGGTCGCCGACCCAGAGCAGGTATGCGGTCGAGGCGCGCTCTCCGTTGAGCCACGGTCCGCCCGAGCCGAGGATCTGCACCGCCACCGGATCCGCCGCGCAGCTCCGCGCGCCGGCGTCGGCGAGCGCGACCGCCGGCGCTAGAAGGCACGCCAGCAGAAAGCGCCTCAGGGGCAGCCTCTTCCGGTCCAGGGCGCAGCGCATCGGCCGAGTCTACGCCCCCCCCAAGCCCCCCCCTCCGCGGCCGGAGGCCGCGTACCGCTCAGCCCAGCTTCATCGGCACGAAGATGCGCGCGTCGCCGCGCTGCACGAGCAGCGCCCCGGTGCCGCTGCCGGAGGTCGCGGCGCGCAGCTCGCCCACGCTGTTCACCGCCTTGCCACCCGCCATCAGCACGATGTCGCCGGGCTGGACGCCCGAGCGCGCGGCGACGCCGGCGATCTCCTCTACGAGCAGCCCGCCCGGCACGTTGGCCTGTTTGCGCTCTTCCGGGGTCAGCGGGCGCACCGCCATGCCGAGGCGGCCGTGGTCCTTCGCCGAGTCGCCCGCTTGCGCGACCTTCTCGGGCTTCGCGGCGCCGAGCGTCGCCGCGATCTCGCGCGTCTCGCCCTTGCGCGTGACCTCGAGCTTCACCTTGTCGCCCGGCGAAGCCTCGCCGACCGCCGCGGACAGCTCGCTCGCCGCGCCGATCGGCTTGCCGTCGTACTTGAGGATCACGTCGCCCGGCTGCAATCCGGCGCGCTCGGCGGCGCTGCCCGGCTGCACCGAGGCGACGAGCGCGCCGGCGGGACGCTTCAGGCCGAAGGAGTCGGCGAGCGCCTGGTTGACCTCCTGCACCGTCACGCCCAAGCGCGCGTGCGAGACGCTGCCCTTCGAGACGATCTGGTCCTTGACCTTGAGCGCGACGTCGATCGGAATCGCGAACGACAGCCCCTGGTAGCCGCCCGAGCGGCTGTAGATCTGCGAGTTGATGCCGATCACCTCGCCCTTGAGGTTGAACAGCGGCCCGCCCGAATTGCCCGGGTTCACCGCGACGTCGGTCTGGATGAAGGGCACGTAGGTGTCCCCCGGCAGCGAGCGGCCTTTCGCGGAAACGATGCCGGCGCTCACGCTGTTCTCGAAGCCGAACGGCGAGCCGATCGCCACCACCCAGTCGCCCACGCGCTCCTGCGCCGGGTCGCCGAGTTTCACCACCGGCAGGTTCTTCGCGTCGATGTGCAGCACCGCGATGTCGGTCACGGGGTCCGAGCCAAGCACCTTGGCGCGGAACTCGCGCCGGTCGGTGAGCTTGACGGTGACTTCCGATGCGCCCTGCACGACGTGGGCGTTGGTGAGCACGATGCCATCGCTGCCCACGATGAAGCCGGAGCCCTCGCCCTGCACGGGCACGTCGGCAGGCGGCCCGAAGCGGAACGGCAGGCCGTGGAAGAACTGCTGGAACGGGTCGTCGTCTTCGGAGCCGCCGCCGAATCCGGTCTTGCGAGTGCCGGAGACGGTGATGTTGACGACGGCGGGCCCGTACGTTTGCGCGATCGAGGCAAAATCCGGCAATACGGTGACGGGCACGCCCTGGACGACGGCCGGCGCGGACGGCGCCGCGGCGTGTGCGGGTGTCCCCGCGAAGTGCGTGGCGGCGGCGCCGCCCGCAAAGGCCGCGACAACGGCGAGCGCGGCCACGGTCTTCCTGGCTTGCATGGTCGTATCCTCAATGGGGAACTGGATGACTTCTTCGACCCGCGCACCCGCGCGCCGGTTCCCGCCCCCGGGGTTCTGCGATACATTCGGTTACAACTTCGAAGCTTGCAGAATTCCTTCATGCGACGATTCTTTCCGTTCGCCATTGCCATGGCGCTGCTGCTGGCGCCCGTGCTGCGCGCCGCCGACAAGCCACCGGTCAACGCCGGCCCCTACGTGCCCTCGCCCACGAGCGTGGTGTCCGACATGCTCAACCTCGCGCAGGTGGGGCCGAAGGATTTCGTCATCGACCTGGGCTCCGGCGACGGCCGCATCGTGCTCACCGCCGCAAAGGTCTTCGGCGCGCACGGCTTCGGCGTCGACATCAACGAGAAGCTCGTCAAGGAGGCCAACGAGGCGGCCAGGCTGCAGGGCGTCGCCGACCGCGCGAGCTTCACGACGCAGGACCTGTTCAAGACCGACATCAGCAAGGCGACGGTGCTGACGATGTACCTGCTGCCGAACACGGTGAACATGCTCAAGGACAAGCTGCTCGCCGAGCTGCGCCCGGGCACGCGCATCATCTCGCACGACTACCCGCTCACCGGCTGGGTGCCCGAGGAGACCAAGCAGTTCGACCTCGAGGACAAGATCGCTATCACCGGCGTGACCACGACGATCATCTACCTCTACAAGGTCCCGGCGCAGGTCGCCGGGGAATGGACGGCGCAGGTGCCCGCGAGCATCAGCCCCAAGCCGATCGGCCTGAGGCTCTCTACGCAGCGCGTGGCGCGCGTCGTCGGCACCGCGCGCATCGCGGGCAAGGACGTCCTGATCGACGAGGGCTCGATCCGCGGCACGCAGCTCAAGCTGCGCTTCTTCGTCGGCGAGCGCAGCTTCGAGTTCACCGGCGACGTGCGCGACGGCAGGATCGAGGGCACCGTCGAGGGGCGCGGCCTGAAGGAGCGCTGGAGCGCGGCGCGCGCCGGCTAGCCATGGAGCGCAAGCGCGTCAATTCCTCCAAGCTGCGCTCGGTCGGCTACGACGAGAAGACGATGACGCTCGAAGTGGAGATGTCCAACGGCCACGTCTACCAGTACGTGAAGGTCTATCCCGAGGTCTACCGCCGCTTCATGGCGGCGCCCAACCCGACCGCCTTCTTCGACGACAAGATCGACGAGGACTACACAGGACGGCGCGTGTAGCGCCGTGAAAGCGGGCCGGCGCGTATAATCGCGCCCGCCATGGAAGCGGAAAGAATCAACCAGATCGCCTCTACGCTCGCCGGGCTGCAGACGCAGTCGGCCGAGCTGCGGAGGTATCTTTGACTTCGACGGCAAGAAGCAGCGCCTCGAGGCCGTAGACAGGCTCCTCGCCGATCCCGGCGTCTGGAGCGACCAGAAGAAGGCCCAGGAGCTGGGCCGCGAGAAGAAGGCGCTCGACGCCACCGTCGAGAGCCTCGCCGCCATCGCCTCGGGCCTCGCCGACGCGCAGGAGTTGTTCGAGCTCGCGCGCGCGGAGGGAGACGACGCGACGCTTTCCGGAATCTTTCTCGACGTCCAAAAGCTGGAGAAGGACGTCGGCACGCTCGAGTTCCGGCGCATGTTCTCCAATCCCCTCGACCCCAACAGCTGCTTCATGGACATCCAGGCCGGCGCCGGCGGCACCGAGGCGCAGGACTGGGCCGCGATGCTGCTGCGCATGTACCTCAAGTACTGCGACAAGCAGGGCTACCGCGCCCAGATCCTCGAGCAGTCCGACGGCGAGGTGGCCGGCATCAAGAGCGCGACGCTGAAGATCACCGGCGATTACGCCTACGGCCACCTGAGAACCGAGAACGGCGTGCACCGCCTGGTGCGCAAGTCGCCGTTCGACTCGAACGCGCGCCGCCATACCTCGTTCGCCAACGTCTTCGTCTACCCCGAGGTGGACGAGTCGATCGACGTCGAGATCAACCCGGCCGACCTGCGCGTCGACGTCTACCGCGCCTCGGGCGCGGGCGGCCAGCACGTCAACAAGACCGAGTCCGCGGTGCGCATCACGCACCTGCCGACCGGCATCGTGGTGCAGAGCCAGAACGACCGCTCGCAGCACCGCAACCGTGCGGAGTGCATGGCGATGCTGAAGTCGCGCCTCTACGAGCTCGAGCTGCGCAAGCGCACGGCCGAGGCCGACAAGCTCGCCGCCGCCAAGACCGACATCGAGTGGGGCCACCAGATCCGCTCGTACGTGCTCGACCAGTCTCGCATCAAGGACCTGCGTACCGGCGTGGAAAAAGGCGCCACGCAGCCGGTGCTGGACGGCGACCTCGACGACTTCATCACCGCCAGCCTGAAACAGGGTGTGTAGGGGAAAACCCGATCATGGACCAGGAAGAAAACAAGCTCGTCGAGGAACGGCGCGAGAAGCTCAAGGCGCTGCGCGCGCGGGGCGTCGCTTTCCCGAACGATTTTCGGCGCAAGGATCTGTCCTTGCCTTTGCACGAAAAATACGACGCAAAGGCGAAGGAAGAGCTTGAGTCGCTGAAGATCGAGGCGACCGTCGCCGGGCGCATGGTGCTCAAGCGCGTGATGGGCAAGGCGAGCTTCTGTACGCTGCAGGACGGCAGCGGGCGCATCCAGGCCTATGTCACGCAGGATATCCCCGGCTATGAGGACTTCAAGCACTGGGATCTCGGCGACATCCTCGGCATCCGCGGGCATCTCTTCAAGACCAAGACCGGCGAGCTGACGATCCACGCGAGCGCGCTGCAGCTGCTCGTGAAGGCGCTGCGCCCGCTGCCGGAGAAGTTCCACGGCATGGCAGACCAGGAGCTGAAGTACCGGCACCGCTACGTGGACCTCATCGTCTCGCAGAGAACGAAGGAGGTGTTCCGGCAGAGGATCAGGATCGTGCAGGCCCTGCGCGATGCGATGTCGCAGGACGGCTACCTCGAGGTCGAGACGCCGATGATGCAGCCGATCCCCGGCGGCGCGGTGGCGCGCCCGTTCAGGACGCACCACAACGCGCTCGACATGGATCTATACCTGAGGATCGCGCCGGAGCTGTACCTGAAGCGCCTCGTGGTCGGAGGGCTGGAGCGCGTGTACGAGATCAACCGCAACTTCAGGAACGAGGGCATCTCCACCAAGCACAACCCCGAGTTCACGATGATGGAGTGGTACTGCGCCTACGAGGACTGCGAGTACATGATCGCGCACACCGAGCGGCTGGTGCGCGCCGCCGCGCAGGCCGCGCTGGGCAAGGCCGTCTTTTCCTATCAGGAAAGAACGATAGACGCGGAGAAGCCCTTCGCGCGCGTGTCGATCCCGGACGCCATCCGCGCGCAGGGCATCGCGGGCGACCTGAGGGACCGCTCGTTCCTCGCCAAGAAACTTTCCTCCCTGTCCGTCGACTACGAGAAGAACCAGGGCTGGGGCGCGCTGCAGCTGATGCTGTTCGAAGCGGTGGCGGAGAAGCACCTCGTCCAGCCGACTTTCCTCACCGGCTTCTCGGCCGAGGTCTCGCCGCTCGCGCGCAAGAACGACCGCGACCCGGAGCTCGTCGACCGCTTCGAGCTGTTCATCGACGGCAAGGAGATCGCCAACGGCTTCTCCGAGCTGAACGACCCGGAAGACCAGGCCGAGCGCTTCCGCGCACAGGCCGCGCTCAAGGACGCCGGCGATCCGGAGGCGATGTATTACGACGCCGACTACATCCGCGCCCTCGAATACGGCCTGCCGCCCGCGGCGGGCGGCGGCCTCGGCATCGACCGCCTCGTGATGCTGCTCACCGACAGCCCGTCGATCCGCGACGTGATCCTTTTCCCGCACATGCGGCCTGAAGCGTAGGTCCGCGCGTGGCGCAGGAGCTGCGCGGCATCCTGCTGATGGTCGCCGCGGTCGGCACGTTCGTGCTGATGGACACCACGGCCAAGTACCTGTCGCGCTGGTACCCCGTGCCGCTCATCGTCTGGGCGCGCTACGCCGCGAACCTCGTGGTGCTGCTCGCGTTCCTTGCCGCCACCGGGCAGCTCGAGCGCCTGCGCACGACGCGCCCCGGCCTGCAGCTCGCGCGCGGCGTGCTGCTGGTGCTCGCGACGCTGCTGTTCTTCACCTCGCTGAGCGTGCTGCCGCTCGCCAACGCCAACGCGATCGGCTTCGCGCTGCCGCTGTTCGTCGCCGCGCTCGCGGTGCCGATGCTCGGCGAGCGCCTCGAGATGCCGCGCCTGATCGCAATCTTCGTCGGGCTCGCGGGCGCGCTCGTGATCGTGCGGCCGGGCTCGGACGTGTTCACGCCGTACGCGCTGCTGCCACTCGGCATGGCGGCCTGCAATGCGCTCTACCAGATCCTCACGCGCAAGGTGGCGGGCCTCGAGCATCCGCTCACCTCGCTGGTCTGGGGCGCGGTGGTCGGCGCGGCGGTGATGTCGCTCGCCGCGCCCTTCGTCTGGGCGACGCCGCGCGCCGCCTGGCACGGCGCGCTGATTGTCTTCATCGGCGTGCTCGCCTCCGTCGGCCACTTCCTGCTCATCAAGGCCTACGAGCACGCGAGCGCGACGCTGCTCGCGCCCTACACCTACAGCGCGCTCGTCTGGGCGATGCTGCTCGGCTGGCTCGTGTTCGGCGACTTCCCGGACGGCTGGGCGCTCGCCGGCATGGGCATCATCGTGGCCTCGGGCCTCTACCTCGCCAACCGCCAGCGCTACGCGGTGCGGCGCGCGCGCTGACGCGGTCCGCCGCCGTCAGAAGAAGCGGCGCCGCACGAGGTAGTTGGCGCCGAACGAGAAGCCGTTCGAGATCACCTTGGCGAGCACGTGGTGCACGCCGGCGAGCTGCATCAGCGCGGCGTAGATCCCCATCGCCAGCAGGATGAAGAAGCCGTTGCTCGCCAGGCTGAGCGCCAGGTCCTTGCCGAATGGATGCCGGCCTGCGGCGAAGAACCGGCGCAGCAGCAGCACGTTGCAGAGCGTGCCGATCGCGAAGCTCAGGAGGTAGGCGGCGTACAGCGG
>Ga0335082_10007049_pt1 | contig 12233 bp, 15 predicted proteins | sample Lox_Sample_41_FD_206718 | JGI IMG/M metagenome (GOLD analysis project Ga0335082, IMG submission 206718) | Soil microbial communities from Loxahatchee National Wildlife Refuge, Florida, United States - Lox_Sample_4.1 | ecosystem: Environmental > Terrestrial > Soil > Wetlands | place: USA...
GCCGGCCTCCGCGGATGGCGGCGTGGGCGGCGGCGCGGGGTCCGGCGCGCGCCAGTCGCGCAGGGAGGCGAGGGCCAGGGCCGCCGCCGCCGCCGCGACCAGGGCTGCCGCCGCCCGCCGCGCGGGCCACCGTCTGGCGAGGCCGGGCTGCGCGGTCACGGGTGGCCTCCCCCCGGCGGCGCGGGGAGGCCGATGCAGAACTCGGTCACGGCCCACGGCGCCCGCCGTGGGTCGCCGTCCTCCACCAGGGAGACCGTGCCGCCGTACTGCGCCATGAGCCGCCTCGCCAGGTGCAGGCCCAGGCCGGTGCCGCGCCCGGGAGCCTTGGTGGTGAAGCGCGGCTCGAAGATGTGCTGGCGCACGTCCTCGGCGATGCCGGTCCCCTCGTCGGAGACCCGCACCTCGACGCGCGCGGCCGCGCCCAGGACCCGGACCAGGATCCGTGCATCGGCCACCGCGCCCTCCAGCGCGTCCACCGCATTGGCGAGCAGGTTCGTCGCCGCGTGGACCACGGCGCCAGGCGCGCCGAACCCCCGGTGGATGCTGCCGCCCGGGAAGGAGAACCGGCGCCCCAGCGGCCTCACCCGGTGCGCGAGCAGCTCGACCGCACGGGCCACCTCCGGCTCGACGGCGAACGCGCTCGGCTCCGCGCTACCGGGGCGAAGGAGCGCGTCGTACCCACGCACGATCTCGCCGAGCCGCTCCACCTGCGCCTTGAGGAGCGTCCAGTCGCCGTTCGCCGAGAGGGCGGTCCCCAGGCCGCGCTCGAGCAGCAGGATGGCGGCCTCGATGCCGGTGAGCGGCTGCCGCAGCTCGTGCAGCAGCCCGGGCGCGAACAGATCCGCTTCCCACTCGGGCGCGCGGTCCGGCTCCGGCGTTCGTCCGCGGGGTTCACCCATGCGCGCCCTCGCTCATGCCAGGTGGGCCGCCGCGGCCGCGGGGAGGAGGACCGTCACGGCGGCCCCCACGCCTTCCTGGCTCTCCACCACGATCCGGCCGTGGTGCGCCTCGACGATGCTGTTCGAGACGGACAGCCCGAGCCCCACCCACCCCGGCCGGTCCTTGGTGGTGAAGAACGGGTCGAAGATCCGGTCGCGGAGCGGCGGCGGGATGCCCTTGCCCGTGTCGGCGACGCGGATGCGGAGCGCCTCGCCGTCCACGGTCCCGAGGCTCACCTCCAGCGCGCCGCCGCGCGGCATGGCGTTGATGGCGTTCTCCACCAGGTGCGCCACCACCTGCTGGATCTGCACGGCGTCTCCCTGCGCGTCGGGCAGGACGTCGTCGATGCGGGTGGTGAGCGCGATGCCGGCCGCCCGGAGCCGTCCCTCGTACAGCTCCAGCGCGGCGCGCACCGGCCGCGCCAGCGGGAAGCGCTGCCCGGAGACGGCCCGCTCCTGGTCCGCGAAGCTGCGCAGGTCCTCCACCACGCGCGTCACCCGGTGCGCCTGCTCCAGCGCGCGGCTCACCATCTCGCCCTGCGGCGCGTCGCCGAGCTGCTTGCGCAGGATGGCGAGGTAGCCGGTGATGGCGGTCATCGGGTTGTTCAGCTCGTGCGCGAGCCCGGCGCCGAGGGAGCCGAGCGCGGCCATCCGGCGCGTGCGCAGGATCTGGTCCTGCGCGGTCTTGAGCTGCGTGGTCCGCTCCTCCACGCGCGTCTGCAGCTCGACGTTCCACCCGCGGATCTCCTCGTCCCGACGGCGCAGCTCCGAGATCATCCGGTTGAAGGCGCGGGCCAGCTCGGCCAGCTCGTCTCCGCCGCCCACCTCCACGGGGGCGGCAGTGTCGCCCGCGGCGATGGCGGCGGCGGCCCGCGAGAGCCGGCGCACGGGCCGCGTCACGCGCGGCGCGAGGACGGCCCCGACGCCGAGCGCCAGCACCAGCGCCACCAGCGACCACCCCACGGTGTAGACGCGCAGCCGCTCCGCCGCCCCGAAGGCGAGCGCCATGGGCTGCGCCACCACCGCACCCCAGCCGAGCCTGGGCACCGGCGCGAACCCGGCGAGCCAGCGGACCCCGTCCTCCCGGCGGATCAGGTGGGACCAGGCGAGGTGGCGCGAGAGGCCCACCTCGGAGATGCGGCGCTCCTCGTCCGTGAGCCGGGCCGCGGCCACGCCGTGCGCCAGGATCTCGCCGCGGGCGTCCACGAGGTACGCCACGTCGCTCCCCGCCGACAGCTCGCGCAGCCGCGCCTCGACGTCGCGCAGCGTGAACTCCGCCGCCAGCACGCGGTCCCTGGCGAGGCGGAGCGCCACCGCGATGCGCGCGGCGCCGGTCTCGGGGCGGTAGGCGCGGCCCACCGCCACCTCGCCGCGCGCGGCCGGAGCCACCGGGATCTCGCGCGCGAACCGGTCGAGGTCCTCGTCGCGGACGGCCTCCCGTCCCTGCGCGGCGTCCCCCTCCGGGCGGCGCTCGAACACCGGCCCGGCCACCGGGACGCGCCGGTCGTCCACCACCGCCGCGATGGAGACGAAGGGGAGCTGGCGGTAGGTGAGGGACAGCACCGTGAGGATCTCGCCGCGGGAGAGCTCGTCCACCTTGAAGGAGCTCCCGGCGAGGCGCAGGGCCTCGACACCGGTGGTGACGAACCGCTCGGTGAAGAGCGCCAGGTCCTCCGCGGCCTGCTGCTGCATCCGGCCCACGGTGCGCTCGACCTCGTTCCGGCTCACCGTGTAGGACACCCAGCCCAGCAGCGCGACGGGCAGGACGCCGACGCAGAGGAGGACGAGGCCGATCTTGGCGCCGAATCTCATGGCCGGTGCCGGGGCCCTCTCCCCGGGGACTGCCGCAAGCGCCTGCGGTTACGAGCGCCCTCCCGCCCGGCGAGCCCGGCCGCGCGAATGTGGTCAGCAACCGAGCGTCCGGGCAAGGCTCACAGCGGATTACCATGTCCCACAGCAGAGGGATATGCCCTGGAGATCATTCGTGAACCCAGCAGGTTGGGACCCCAACCGGCACCCGTCCGGCGCGGGCCGGCGGGGCCAAGGGCGCGTTGACTGCCTGCCCGGAACGGATATGGTTCGCGCCACCCGCGCCCCCGAGGGAGCCCCCGATGACGCTGCTCGAGAAGCTCATGCCGAAGTCGGACGACTTCTTCTCCGATTTCGAGCTGCAGGCCGCCGCGACCGTCGAGGGCGCGAAGCTGCTGAAGGCGCTGCTCGACGACTTCACCGACGTGCCCCGCAAGTGCCAGGCCATCAAGGACGTCGAGCACCGCGCCGACGACATCACCCACCGCGCCTTCGCCCGGCTCCACACCCAGTTCATCACCCCCTTCGACCGGGCCGAGATCCACCGGCTCCTCTCGCGCATCGACGACGTGCTCGACCTCGCCGACGCGGCCGCCGAGCGGCTCGGCCTCTACGACGTGGAGTCGGTGTTGCCGGAGGCGCGCGAGCTGGCGACCGTGCTCGTGGCCCAGACGCAGACGATGGAGGTGGCGGTTCGCGGGCTCCGCAACATGAAGAGCGACCCCAAGGCCATCCTCGAGGCGTGCAAGGAGATGAACGTCCTCGAGAACCAGGCGGACACGCTGACGCGCCGGACCATGGCGAAGCTCTTCAAGCGCGGAAACGATCCGCTCACGGTGATGAAGTGGAAGGAGATCATCGACCTCATCGAGGACGCGACCGACCGCGCCGAGGACGTGGCGAACGTCATCGAGGGCGTGGTGCTCGAGCACGCCTGAGCGCGCGCCGCGCCGACGCCCCGGACCCGCCCATGCTCATCGTCGCCGTCGTCCTGATCGTCCTGGTCGCGCTCGCCTTCGACTTCATCAACGGATTCCACGACGCGGCGAACTCGATCGCGACGGTGGTCTCGACGCGGGTGCTGGCCCCGCTCTGGGCGGTCGCGTGGGCGGCCTTCTTCAACTTCATCTCGGCCATGCCGGTGCTGTGGGGCGCCGAGCTGAAGGTTGCCAACACCATGGGCAAGGGGATCGTGGAGTTCGACCGGCTGCGGGCCGCCGGCAACGAGTTCGTCCTCGTCTTCATCTTCGCGGCGCTGCTCGGCGCCATCGCCTGGAACCTCCTCACCTGGTGGTGGGGGCTTCCGTCCTCTTCGTCGCACGCGCTCGCCGGCGGGATGATCGGCGCGGGGCTCCTTTCCCTGGGCCCTTCGGGGCTGGTGGGCTCGGGCATCGCCAAGATCGTCCTGTTCATCGTGCTCTCGCCGCTCATCGGCATGGTGCTCGGCTCGCTCAACATGGTGGTCGCGGCGTGGGCGGTGCGCGGCTTCACGCCCGCCAAGGTCGACCGCTGGTTCCGCCGGCTGCAGCTCGTCTCGGCCGGCATCTTCAGCTACAGCCACGGCACCAACGACGCGCAGAAGGTGATGGGCATCATCGCGGTGGTGCTGTTCGGCACCGTCTGGCGCGGGCAGCACTTCCACGTGCCGTTCTGGGTGGTGCTCCTCTGCCACGCGGCGATCTCGCTCGGGACGGTGTTCGGCGGCTGGCGCATCGTGAAGACGATGGGGCACAACCTCACCAAGCTGCAGCCCATCGGCGGCTTCTGCGCCGAGACCGGCGGCGGCGTCACCATCCTCGCCCTCGCCCACGCCGGCATCCCGGTCTCCACCACCCACACCATCACCGGCGCCATCGTCGGCGTGGGGGCGACCAAGGGCACCCGCGCGGTCCGCTGGGGCGTGGCCGGGCGCATCATCTGGGCGTGGATCTTCACGATTCCGGCCTCCGCCGCGGTGGCCGCCGCCGTCTTCCTGGCGACCCGCGGCATGCTCGCGCTCGTTCACTGATCCGCGGCGGCGGCGCCGCAACCTTCGCCCGCGAAGTGTGTTCGGGATCACGGATGGCCCAGGACCCCGATGCGGAGCTCATGGCGGCCTTCCAGCGCGGGGACGCATCCGCCTTCCGCGCCATCTACGAGAGGCACGCGCGCGCCATGGTCGCCTTCTGCCACCGGTTCGTCCGCGACGCCGCCCGCGCCGAGGAGCTGGCGCAGGACGTCTTCGTGAAGCTCCACGGCTCGGCCGGGCGCTGGCAGCCGAGCGCCCGCCTCAAGACCTATCTCTACCGCATCGCCTCGAACCACTGCCTCAACGAGCTGCGCCGGGGCGAGTACGGCGCCCGCGCCACCGAGCGCGGGGGCAGCCCCGCCCGCGACGCCGATGCGCTGCCCGACGGCGGCGCCACGCCGGAGGACGCGGCGGTGGGCGCGGCGCTGGAGCGGGCGGTCCGGTCGCTGCTCGACGACCTGCCGGAGAAGCAGCGCGCGGCGCTGGTGCTCTGCCGGTTCGAGGGCCTGTCCTACGAGGAGATCGCCGAGGTCCTCGGCACCAGCGTCTCCGCCGTGAAGTCTCTCGTCCACCGCGCCACCGTGGCGGCCGCGGCGGCCCTCGCGCCGTTCGCCATCCCGGCGAAGGAGGCCCTGCCGTGAACCACCCCCGCGAAGATCTGACCGCGCTGCTCGACGGGGCGCTCGCGCCGGCCCGGCGCGCGGTGGTGGAGCGCCACCTCGCCGCGTGCGACGCCTGCCGCGCCGAGCTGGGCGCGCTGCGCGCCGGGATCGCCGCGCTCGCGGCGGTTCCGCCGGCGCCGGGGCCGTCGCCCTTCTTCGGCGCGAGGCTCGAGGCGCGGCTGGCTGGCGCGGCGCAACCCGGGCTCCTGGCCCGGCTCGCCGGGTGGCGGTGGCGCCTCGCCGCTCCTGCCGCGGCGCTCGCCGCCTCCGTGGCGATCGCGGTGGGGGTGGTGCGGCAGCACCGGCGCGACGTCGAGGCGATGGCCGCGCACCTCGACCTGCTCGAGGACTACGAGGTGGTGGCGAGCGTCGGCGACGTGAGCACGGCCGAGGACGCCCAGATCGTGGCGAGCCTCGATCAGCTCGCGCCGCGGGAGGGCCGGCCGTGAGCCGCTCCGCCCGCCTCGCCCTCGCCGCGGCGGTCGCCGCCCTCGCGGTCGCGACGGCGGCCCGCGCCGGGGACGCGCCCGCCGCTCCGCCCGACGGTGCGCGGGAGCGGTTCGAGAAGCTCTCGCCCGAGCAGCAGGAGGCGCTGCGCGACCGGTGGCGGGCGTTCCAGGCGCTCCCGCCCGAGCGGCAGGCGGAGCTGCGCTCGAACCTCGAGCGCCTGCGCGAGATGCCGCCGGAGCGCCGCGAGCGGATCCTGCGCAACTGGGAGACGTTCCAGCAGCTGCCGCCCGGAGAGCGGCGGGACGTCCTGGAGCGGTTCGCGCGCTTCCGGGAGATGTCGCCGGAGCGCCGCGCCCAGATGCGGGCGGCGCTGCGGCAGATCCTGGAGTCCTCGCCACGCGAGCGGCAGCGCTATCTCGAGAACCTCCGGCGCTGGCGCGAGCTCTCCCCGGAGGAGCGCGAGCGCCTGCGCGAGCAGTGGCGCCAGCGGCGGAGGCGGTAGGATCGGGCGGCCCCGAGCCTCGCCTTGCTCTCCCGCGCCGCCGCGATCGCAGCTTCCCTCCTCCTCGCCGCACCCGCGACCGCGGAGCCCGCCGGCCCCCCGGACGCGAGCGCAGCGGACGACGGCGAGGCCGGGGAGACGGTGGCGCGGAGCGCCGAGCCGGAGCTTCCCGGCGCGCCCGGCCCCGGCGTGGCGGTGAAGCTCTACCTGCACCTGCGCCACACCGACCAGCGGATCCCGGACACCCAGCTCCTCTACGACCGCGCCCTCCGGACGTTCGACCTGTCGCGCTACCTCGTCGCCTGGAACCGCGAGCGGTACTTCTCCTCGTTCGCCGGGATCTCGCTCGAGGGGCGCGCCCTCGGCGGCGACCTGCGCTGGGTCCTGCTCGCGGACACGGGCGAGGTCCGGAGCGAGCGCTTTCCCGCGGTGGCGCAGGTCTGCTCGACGCTCACGGCGGGAGGCGTCCTCCGCACGCCCACGGGCCTCGACGTGGTGGGGAGCGGCAACTGCGTCCTTTCGAAGGCGGTGCGGCCGGTCGGCGAGACGCAGCTCGGGCCGGCCCAGATCACGTCCAACGGCCGGACCATGGCGGAGGAGGCGCGGAAGACCGCGTTCGTGCGGGAGGCCTACCTCGCCTACTCGTTCGGCCGCGCCGGCTTCGCCACCGTGCGCGGCGGGCGCAAGCGCATCACGGTGGGCGACGGCTTCATATACGACGACTACGCGACCGGGGCGGAGGCGGACCTCGACGTGGGCGCCGTCGGCCCGCAGTGGGACCTCGCCGCCGCGTTCTTCCAGCCGACGCGCGACTTCCCCGGCTCCGTCGCGGGGATCTCGCCGATGGTGGCGCTGCGGGCGGACTACCTCCCTTCCCTCTTCGAGCACGCCGGCCTCTTCGCGGCGTTCCAGCGTGATCGGACCGGGTCGGTCGGGGAGCTGTTCCGCGGCGAGATCGTCGAGCAGCGCGCCTCGGCGCTGGCCCGGGAAGATCCCGGCACCGTCGCCTACGCCGACACCGCCTACCTGCTCGCCACCATCCTCTCGCGCCCCATCGACAGCGACGCGTCGCTCGCCTGGCTCGGGACGAGCGGGAACGTCAAGCCGCTCGAGTGGCTGCGCCTCCAGTGGACCATGGCCGCGCTGGGCGGGAAGATCCAGCGCATCTGGTCGCCTCAGCCGGACGGCGGCGACGTCACCCTCTTCCAGGACGTCTCGGTGCGCGGGCAGATGGCGTCGTTCCGCGCCGAGGCGCCCGCCGGGCCCCTCACCGCCTCCGCCTGGGTCCTCTACCTGTCCGGCAGCGGGCCGATCGCGCGGAACGGCTCGACCTATCACGGCTTCCTCGGGATCTCCCCCTACGTCACGGCGACGAACCTCTTCTTCGCCGGCGGGCTGTCGGAGACCTTCGCGTCGCGACAGGCCACCGCGCCCGGCGTGGACGGCCGGGGGGTGATCGCGCCGGGCGTGACCCTGTCCTACGACGGATCCGACGCCTTCGCCGCCGAGGCCAAGGCGGCGTGGCTCGTCTCCGACGTGACCGGGCCCTACGGCGGCCGCGTGTACGGCACCGAGGCCGACCTGCAGGCCACCTGGACGCCGCTGAGCTGGCTGCTGCTGGGCGCCGAGCTGGACGTGCTCTGGCCCGGCGACTTCTACCCGTCGCGCGCGACGGTGTACAAGACGGTGCTCGCCGTGGACGTCCTGTTCCCGTGATCGCCGCCGTTCTCGCGCTCCTGCTCGCGTCCGATCCGCCCCCGCCGCAGGGCGGCGGAGCCCCGGCCGCCGAGGACCGCAAGGTTCCGGCAGGCAAGGAGGCGCGGAAGAAGCCTCCCGGGGAACCCCGTCCCGAGGAGACCGGACCCGACCGCCGGGGCGGGCGCGAGCGGGGAAGCGCGGGCGCCGACGCCGAGCTGCTCCGGAACCTCGACCTCCTCGAGCGAATGGAGCTCCTCGATCACCTGGAGCTGTTCGACGGGGAGGCGGATCGCGGCGCGAAGCGGTGACGCCGGGGCGGCGGCACGGCGCCATGGGCGCCGTTCAGGCCGTGCGCGACGCCAGCATCCCGCAGGCCGCGTGCTCGTCCTGGCCGCCCGAGTAGCGGCGCACCACCGGCTGTCCGGGGAGGGCGCGCGCCAGCGCGTCGCGGAAGGCGCGCCACTCCGGCTCGCCGGGCGGGTGGAAGCGGCCGCTCGCGTCGTTCACGGCGATGGGGTTGAACCGCACCGGGATCCCGGCGAGGACCCGCCCCAGGGCCCGGGCGTCCTCCTCCCCGCAGTTCACGCCCGCCATCATCACGTATTCGATCGTCACCCGGCCGCGCCGCGCGGCGTGCTCGCGGATGGCCTCCACCAGCTCGTCGAGCGGGAAGCCCTGCTCGACGGGCATGAGGGCGCGGCGCTTCGAGGCGATGGCGGAGTTCAGGGACACGCAGAGCCGGAACTTGTGGCCCTCGGCGGTGTAGCGCCGCATCGCCGGCACCACGCCGGCCGTGGAGATGGAGATGCGCCGGGCGTCCATGCGCCCGCCGGCCGGATCGCAGAGCGCGTAGGCCGCCTCCAGCACCGCGTCGTAGTTGAGGAAGGGCTCGCCCTGCCCCATGAACACGGCGCCGGTGACGGGGAGCGCGCTGTCGGAGCCCGAGCGCGCCAGTGGCGCAGAAGGCGCAGGCGAGCGGACAGCCGGCCTGCGAGCTGAGGCAGACGACGTGGTGGGTGTCGAAGAGGGGGATGCGCACCGACTCCACCCGGGCGCCGTCGGGCAGCTCGAAGAGGTAACGGCGGAACCCGTCGCGGGCGTCCACCGCCGAGACGCGCCGGATCTCCTCGGCCGACGCCATCGCCCCCACCCGGTCGAGGACCTCGCGCCGGACGTTCCGGGCGGCGCGCAGCGGCTCGCCGCGCCCGATGACCGCACCGAGGATTCGGCGGGCGTCGGCGAGGGCGATCCCGGTCTTGCGGGCGAGGCCCCGGCTGTCCTGGCCGGCGAGGTGGAGCACGGGCGGAACATATCCTAAGCTCCGCCCGATGAGAGGGCTCCCCCTGATCGCGCTCCTCGCGGCCGGCTCGGGGTGCATCGTGTACGAGACGCGACCGTACCGGCCCGTCCCGCCCCCGGCCGCGCCCGCGACGCGGCTCCTCGGCGAGAACGAGGCGGTGAACATCGCCTTCGACGCCGCCCGGCAGCGCGGGCTGCAGGTGAGCCGGGTGCACCGCGCCTTCCTCGACGACAGCGCGCGCTGGCACGTCGACCTCGCCGGCCGCGACCGGGCCAACCTGCTCATCGACGCGCGCACCGGGCGGCTCCTGAAGGGCAAGTTCCGGGAGTGGGACGACTGGGCGGATTGACGGCCCCGGGCGAGGCTCACCCGTCCCGGGGGACGATCCGGCGCTGCACGGCGGGGCGCGGCCGGCTCACCCACGGATTCCCGGCGAGCGCGTAGCGCCAGCGCTTCTCGGCCCAGGGACCGGCGCGATCGACGTTGACCCGGCGTGCAGCCACCACCGGCTCGCCGGGCGGGGCCGCGTCCTCGAGGAAGAGGACGTCGCCCGAGAGGTCGCGGCCGTTGTCGTCCTCGCGGCGGATGGCGAGCGCCCGGCAGAGGTTGCCGGGGCCGGTCGTCGAGTGCAGGCACCCCTCCAGCGGCTCGGCGGCGCGGAGCAGCACCGCCGACGGGAACCCCTCGGGGCCGGTCACCACGTTCATGCAGTGGCTCCTGCCGTAGATGAGGTAGACGTAGGCGACCCCCGGCGGCCCGAACATGATGGCGGCGCGCGGCGTCGGACCGAAGCGGGCGTGCGAGGCCCGGTCGGACGGACCGTGATAGGCCTCCGTCTCCACGATGCGCGCCGCGCGGCGAACGCCTCCGTCGAGGTGGACGAGCGCCTTGCCGAGGAGGTCCTTCGCCACCGCACGCGTGTCGCGCGCGTAGAAGGCTCGCGGCAGCTTCACGGATTGTCCCGCTGCCTGGGCCGGCCCGCGGGGAGCGCGTCCCGGACGTCGTCGGGTCCCGGGGGGCGGGGGCACGCCCGGACCGTAGCCCGCGGCGGACGGCGGCCGCAACCCGCCCGGGCCCGCACGAACCGTGGTCGCGGAGCCGGGGGCGATCTACCCTCCGGAAGTGCGCTCGCTGTCCCTCGCCGCGGTGCTGGCTGCCGCCCTGCCCGCGCTCGCGACGCGGGCGGCGCCGGCGCCTGCCACCCCGCATCCGCAGGACGCCAAGGGAGCGGACGAGGACTTCGAGCCCGAGATCCGCGCGCCCTCGCTCGTCTTCGGGAGCGGGGCCTCGGGGCGGAACTTCCTCGCCTGGGCCGACGTGGGCTGGCTGCGGAGCGGGGTCGGCGTGGCGCTCTCCCTCTCGGACCAGCTCGACCTCGGCCTGCGCGGGACCGCGTTCCTGCTCCACGGCGGCTTCGCCGAGCAGAACGAGGTGGACGCGTTCCTGCGCTGGGCGCCCGCCGCCGACGTGCTCCGCGCAGCCCTCGCGCTCGAGACCGGGATCGTCACCTTCGGCGGCAGCGGACCGCCAGGCTCGAGCTTCTCGTTCCGGCTGGACGCGGCGGTCGGCGCCGCGTTCGAGGGGATCGCGACGCCCTACCTCCGCGGCGCCTTCCGCGTCCTCGACTTCCACGCGCCCGACCACAACGGCTGGGCCCACGACGAGGAGCTGGGGGCGGGCGTGGAACGCACGCAGGGGCGGTTCGTGGTCGGCGTGGAGGCGTTCGTCTGGGCGAGGCCGGAGCTTCGCGGCCTCGCGGAATGGAGGGTGCGTGTCGGCTGGGCGCCTTGAGAGGGCGGCGCGCGCGGGCGTCACCCTCGCCGCGGCCCTCGCGGTGTCGGGCTGCCCCACGCGAGAGATCTCGGTGACGCCGTTCCACCTCACCGTGGACGTCGAGGGTCAGGGGCCGCTCTCGCCGCCCGCGGCCGACCCGCCCGTCGCGGCGATCGCGGGCGCGGCGCACCTCGAGGGCGACGCAACCCTCGCCATCGTCGAGCCCGGCGGCCCCACCACCGTCCGCATCGCCTTCGACCCGGCGGGGCGAGCCGTCCGGTTCCCCGCCGCGCTCGAGGGCACGCCGGTGACCGCCTACGTCCTCGTCACCGACCAGGTCCACGCCCCCGACGGAACGCCGCTCCCGTATCCGGGCCTGGCCGTGGTGGGCGGGAGCGCCGGGAACACGCAGTTCATGCTGGGCGAGGCCGACCTGGTCGGACCGGACGGACTGGCCGGCGTCCCGCTGCCGCTCGGGGCCTTCTCGGACGGGCCGGAGTTCGAGGTGTTCGCGGACGACACGGAGTTCGAGGCCACCTCCTGCGGCCTCGCGTACTACGATCTCCTCCGCGTCTTCGACCGGAGCGGAGGGACGGCCGTGCTCCGCTTCGGCGGCCAGACCGTGATGGCGGTGGACGCGGCCGCGCCGTGGCAGGTGCTCCACGTGATGAGCTTTCACCGCGTGAACTGTTCCAGCCGGACGCCCGTGTGGACGCAGCTCGCGGCCTGGCGGACGGAGTGAAGGGGGATCGCATGCGCCGCGCCAAGATCGTCGCCACCATCGGGCCGGCCTGCGCCGAGCCCGAGGCGCTGGAGACCGTGCTGGCGATGGGCGTCGACGTGGCCCGGCTCAACTTCTCGCACGGGCGCCACGAGGACCACGCCAGGACGCTCGACCGGATCCGCGCGGCGTCCCGCCACCTCGGCAAGGCCGTGGCGGTGCTCCAGGACCTCCAGGGCCCGAAGATCCGGACCGGCCCGCTCCAGGCAGGGAAGGCCGGCGTCCGCCTGGAATCGGGATCCGAGATCGTCATCACCGCCGAGGAGGCCCCCGGCGACGCGCACCTCGTCTCGACCACCTACCCCCACCTCG
>Ga0335082_10007051_pt1 | contig 12232 bp, 8 predicted proteins | sample Lox_Sample_41_FD_206718 | JGI IMG/M metagenome (GOLD analysis project Ga0335082, IMG submission 206718) | Soil microbial communities from Loxahatchee National Wildlife Refuge, Florida, United States - Lox_Sample_4.1 | ecosystem: Environmental > Terrestrial > Soil > Wetlands | place: USA: Florida...
GAAGCTCAACGAGATGCTCCGCAAGAAAGGCCACCACGTCGCCGTGCACTCGCAGCATTCGCTCGGCCACGCGGTGGACTTTCGCGTGCTCCCGCCCGGCGACACGCGCGCGCTGAGCCCGCTCGTCGTCGAGCGCGTGCTCCGCGAGGAGCTCCACTGGGACGGCGGCGTCGGCGTCTATCTCTCGGACGCGGACTGGTTCACGCACGCCGACGTGGGACCGAACCGGCGGTGGAACGGGCTGTGATGCGCTAACATCGACGCATGGGCTTACGACTCGCTTTGGGCGCGGGCGCGGGGATGGCGTGCGTGGTGATCGCGCTCGCGCAAGGCTGCGCGACCGGCTCGCTCGTGACGGGAAGCGACGCGAGCGGCGGGTGCGCGTCGCCGAGCGTGATGTGCGGCTCGACGTGCGTGCAGACGAGCAACGATCCGGACCACTGCGGCTCGTGCGACAACGCGTGCAGCGGCTCGAAGGTCTGCTCGGCCGGCAAGTGCGGAACGAGCTGCACGAGCGGAACGCTCTGCACGCCGGACGGCGGCAAGCCGACGTGCGCCGACACGCAGACCGATTCGAAGAACTGCGGCTCCTGCGGCAACGCCTGCGGAAACGGCCAGACGTGCACGGCGGGAAAGTGCAGCGGCTCGTCGGGGTGCTCGCAGGGCCAGTCGCCGTGCGCGATCGCGGACGGCGGCACGAGCTGCTTCGATCTGCAGACCGATCAGAACCACTGCGGGACCTGCACGACGACGTGCTTGCAGACGCTCGAGACGTGCAGCGGCGGGCAGTGCACGTCGACGTGCACCGGCGGAAAGACGCTCTGCATCCTGGACGGCGGCACGGTGGACGGCGGCCCCACCGCGCACTGCGCGAACCTGCAAACGGACGACACCGACTGCGGCTCGTGCTTCCACGGGTGCTCGGGCGGCTCGCAGTGCACGAACGGGACGTGCGTCTCGACCCTGCTCGGCTCGGGCACGGCGTCCGACCCGTGGCGCACGGCGACTCCGCTCGCGAATTGCGCGGCGTACAAGTCGCAGTTCCCGGGCGCCTCCGACGGCGTCTACACGACGCACCCGGCGACCGCCGACATCGGCGTCTACTGCGACATGACCTCGACCGGCGTCACGTACGAAGACTTCGGGTTCGGCCAGTACTCGGCGACGTACACGGGTTACGCGGTCCTCGGCGCGACCGATTTCAGCGGCTCGGGAGAGCTCGACGCCGCGTTCGCGTATCTCTACACGCGTAACGGCGGCCTCACGAACATCAGCCCCAACGGTTGGACCGACGGAAACTGCTGCATCGAGAACGGCACGACGGCGTCGAGCTTCTACGGGCTCGCCGGCGGCACGTACATGGAACCCGCGGTGAACAACGCGAACGACTGCCAGACGACGTACTCCGCGTCGACCATCCAGCTCCAGATCTGGACGTCGCAGACCATCAAGACGAGCTTCACCGCGTCGGAGGCGGGCCAGGTCGGCACGTCGTCGACGTGCAGCACGTCGGGCAACCCAGCGATCTTCGTGAAGCGCTACTGACGTCCTACGGCTTGGCCGGGACGTTCAACGTGAGCTGGATGAACGCGTAGTGCGAGAGGTCCGGCGGAACGAGCGTGCCGCTCGCGTTCGGCGTCGCGCGGTTTTCGGCGAGCATCATTTGTTTCGCGCCGTCGCCGAGGATGAGGAGCGCGTAGCCGGCGGAGACGTCGAGCGCGGGCCACGGGCGGTAGGAGACCGAGACGTCGACCTCGTGACCGAGCTCGGGCGACGTCGTCCCGGCGGTGCGGCCCGCGACGAGGAGGTAGGTGTCGAGCCACTCGCCGGTCGACGGCGCGACGACGCGCGCGTAGCGGTACTCGGCGGTCACGTGGAGGTTCGTCGTCGGGACGAGGCTCACGGCGCCGTGCGCGTCGATCAGGTTCGACCACGCGAACGCGCCGAGCAGGCCGTGGTTCACCTGCACGTCCGGGTAGAGCGGGTCGAACTGGTTGTACTGCGTGGCCAAGCGGCCGCCGCTCGCGTACGCGCCGCCGATCTTGATCGTGGGCGTGAGGACGATGCCGTCGAAGCGGCGCGACGCGTCGCCCGCGACCGCGAACGCGAGCCGATCGAGCTGGGCGCCGCCGAGGATCGGCACCTTGCCGAGCTGGAGCGCGCTCGTGAGGCCGTACGTCCAGCCCTTGGCGTCGCCGGAGAAGCCGAGCGCCATCGTCCAGTCGTCGCCGAACGTGCGCGACTGCGAGAAGTCGCTCGCGAGCGGCGCGAACGTGGAGCTCGAGGTGCCGGGCGCGGGACGGAGAAGACCGTACGCCTGCACGCGGAAGAGCGGGTCGAGCGTGAGCGACGCGAGGCCGCCGTAAAGCTCGGTGCCGCCGGAGTACGTGCCGTTGGGATCGCCGAAGCCGATGCCGATCGGGTGCGGTTCGTCGAGGATGGCGGCGAACGCCTCGAAGTCGAGCGAGCGCCAGCCGGCGTGGCCGCGGATGGCGTCGAGCGTGCGCGCGACGGGCGAGAAGTCGGCGTTGCCGAGCAACCGCCCGCCGTCCCACACGATCGCCTGCCGGCCGACGCGGATGTACTGCGGCTCGGCCGCGTGCGACGACGCGTCGTAGCCGGGCTTGGTGCCGGGCGGGTTCGTCGTGTGGATCTCGATGTAGCCCTCGTAGAGCCCGGTCGTGCCGAACGCGTCGTTTCCGAAGATCGCGGTGGGCGGCGTGGAGCCCCAGACGCGCGCGTCCTGGAACGTCACCTTCGCGCGGAGCGCGCCGCGGTCGGCGCCGAGCCCGAGGCGCGTGCGCTCCATCACCGCCCACGGGTCCTCCGTGTAGTAACCGGTCGCCTCGCCGCCCATGTCGACGGGGCTGCGCCGGTACTCGCCGCGCGTGCGGACCTGGAGCTCGGGCGAGAGCTCGAAGTCACCGACGGAGAGGGTCGTCTTGGCGGCGGGCGTCGCTTGCGCGGAGGCCGCCGTTGCGAACGAGCCGACGGCGAGGACGCAAAGGAGCGGAGTCGCGCGCACGGCGCGACCGTACCACAGGTCTCAATCGCTCGCGCGACGGGCAAACGCCCACGCCTGGTGCGCGAAATCCGAGAGCGCCGCCGCCGCGAACACGCTCGCGACCAAGCGCGTGGCCCGCGGCCGCGCGACCAAGCCCGTGAAGAGGACCGCGGCGACCCAAGGCCCGACGCAGTACGGGCAGGTGACGAGGGTGCCGATCGCCTTGCGCAGGCCCTGCCCGCGCGCGCGCGATTTCACCTCGCCGGCGCCGGCCGGGCCTTCGACCTCGGCGAACGGCGCGCGGAGCGGCTCGATGACCTTGTCGCGCGTGACGATGCGCGCGAGCTGGTGCGTGGCGAGGCCGAGCAGCGCGATGTCGTAGGGCACCACGCGGCGCGGGAGGACCCCGCGCTTGGCGCCGAGGTAGAGGAGGCTCCCGAACGTGCCGCCGTAGACGCCGAGGAGCGCGAGGTAGCCGAAGAGCGGCTCGTCACGGTTCATGCCCGAGGGCGCTGCACCGCGCGTGCCGCGTCAGGCCGAGGCGGCGAGCTCGCGCGCGCGCGCGAGGAGCGCTTCGCGCGTGTTCTTGGCGGGATCGGCGAGCACCTCGTCGAGCAGCGCGGCGAGCACGCGACCGATCGCGGGGCCCGGCTTCATGCCGACCTCGGTCATGAGGTCCCTTCCGCCGATCGCGAGGTCCTTCAGCGAGAGCGCGTCGCCGGCGGCGATCACCTTCGCGACGTGCTCTTTCAGCGCGGCGAGCGCGGCGAGGTCAGGCGTGCAGTCGCGCCCCTTCGCGCGCACGTCGGCCTCGTTCAGCGCGAAGAGGTCGTCGAGGCGGTCCTTGCCGATGCGCTTGACGAAGCGTCGCACGGTCGCGTCGTTCCACTCGCTCGTGTAGTGGAAGAGGTGGTTGCGCACGAGGTGGACGACGCGCTCGCGCTCTTCGTTGGAGAAGCGGAGGCGCTGGCAGATCGGATCGGCGATCTCGGCGCCGATGCGCTCGTGATCGTAGAACGTCCAGTCCTTGGTCTTATCGCTGAAGGCGCGCGAGCGCGGCTTGCCAACGTCGTGGAGCATCGCGGCGATGCGGAGGATGGGATCGCCGGGGCAGCCGTCGAGGCACTCCATGCCGTGGCGCCACACGTCGTAGGCGTGCCACTTGTTCTGCTCCATGCCGACGCCCTCCATCATCTCGGGGCACGAGATGGCGAGGATGCCGGTCGCGCGCATCACGTCGAAGGCGCGCGAGGGCTTCTTCGCCTTCATCGCCTTCACCCACTCGTCGCGGACGCGCTCTTGCGAGACCTTCTGGAAGACGTCGAGGCTCGGCGCGATCGCCTTCTCGGTCTCCGGGTCGAGGTCGAACTCGAGCGTCGCGGTGAAGCGCGCGGCGCGGAGGACGCGCAGCCCGTCCTCGCGGAAGCGCTCGAGCGGCGTCCCGACCGCGCGGATCACGCGCCGCGCGAGATCCTTCTGGCCTTCGTACGGGTCGACGATGCGCTCGTCGTCGGGGTCGAGCGCGATCGCGTTGACGGTGAAGTCGCGGCGCGCGAGGTCGTGCGTGATGTCGCGCACGAACTCGACGGTGTCGGGGCGGCGACCGTCGCTGTACGCGCCTTCGCCGCGGAAGGTCGTCACCTCGTACGGGTTGCCGTTCATGAGCACAGTGACCGTGCCGTGCTGGATGCCGGTCGGGATGACGCGCGGGAAGATCCTCCGCACCTCTTCGGGCTTCGCGTCGGTCGTCACGTCCCAGTCCGCGGCCTCCTTGCCGAGGAGCAGATCGCGCACGCACCCGCCGACGACGTACGCCTCGTGTCCGCGCGCCTTGAGCTGCTTGCAGATCGCGCGCACCTCGTCGGGGATGTTCACGGAGAAATCCTAGCGTACTCGAGGTCGCGGACGAGCTCGGAGTAGTCGACCGGCGGCAGGCGATCGAGCGTGTAGGTGCACTTCGCGACGACGATGGTGAAGACCTGATCCGAGTCGCCGTCGCGCACGAGCGCGGGCGACACCTCGAAGCGCGCGACGGCGCCGCACGGCAGATCCTTGGAATATTCGGTGACGTCGGCGCGGTCGAAGCGCGCGTTCCAGCCGCGCCGGCCGAGCTGGAAGAGGCGGCCGCGGCTCGTCTTCGTCTGGAGCGCGCGGGGGAGATCGTGCTCGCCGATTTCGGCGGGCGTCCGCACGAAGATCTCGCGGGCGAGCTGGGGGAAGGGCTGGAGGATCTGGTAGTCGGCGAAGCGCTCGCTCCAGAGCGCGCGGAGCTCGGCGCCCATCTCGATCGGGTGCGCGACGCCGACGCCGTCTTGCGCGAGCGCGAACGGCTTCTCGGCGGAGTCGGCGAAGCTTCCGTCCTCGGCGATGCGGAACGTCTCGCCGCGCGCGATCCAGACGACGCGCCGCCCGACGTGCCGAAGCAAGGTGTGCGCGACGAAGCGCTCGCAGAACGCGTCGGGCGCGAACGTGCGCTTCGAGCACATCATCCGCTCGAGGAGCGCGAGCTGGTAGCGCGCGACGATTTTCACGTCCTTGACGATGCTCGCGTGGCGCTCCTTCGCGGCCGCGTACTTCTTCGCGTCGTCGTCCTTGCGCGCGCGCGGGAACGACGCGACGCGCGCGCCCGAGGCGTCCTCGAGGTACGGGACGAGCGTCTCGTCGAAGCGCATGCGATACGTGCGCGCGCCGAGGTCGAACGTCGCCGAGCCGTCCGGGTCGAGGCCGACGTCGGGGACGGGCGCGAGGACGTCGTCGTGGAGCGTCGGCTCGCGGCCGAGCGCGCGGCCCGCTTCTTTGCGGAGCCACGCCTGCACGCCCGCGCGCGCGAGATCATCGAGGAGCATGAGCGAGGTCTCGCTCGCGAGGGCGGCGAGGACCGCGCAGCCCGTCCGGGCGAACGCGAACTGGTGGTCGCCTTGCGCGACCATGACGACGCGGTGCGAGTCCTCGTCCCACGCGTAGCGCGGCGGGTCGGCGCCTCGCGCCCACGCGCGCACGCGCTCGGCCACGTCGCGCGCGGCGCCGTCGCCGCCGATCTTGCCGGCCGACTCGAGCGCCCACGCTTCGCGCGGCTCCTCGCCCGCCGCGCGCCAACGCGCGACGAGCTCGCGCGCGAACGCGTCGAGCGACTCGGCGTCGCACGCCTCGCGCACCTGGGCGACGCCCGCGTACGGATGCGCGAGCGGTGAGAAGCGCAGCATCTCGCCGAGCGCGCGCACCGCGTCGTCGGGGAGCGGCGTGCCGTCGCGAAGGCGCGGGCGCGGGAGCGCCGCGACGTCGAAGAACGCGGGGAGCGCCGCGACGCCCTCGGGCACCGCGGCGAGCTCCTTCTCCGCCTTTTGTCCGCGGGCGCGCGCGAGCCACGCGGCCGCCGCGGGCTCGCCGTCGAGGAGCGCGATGGCGCGTGGATCGTCGCGCGTCGCGAGGAGCACGGCCGGCGCGCGCTCGGTGGCGAGCGGCGCGAGCGCCGCGTACGGCGCGACGAGCTCGGCGAGCTCGCCCTCGGCCTCGACCCGCCCGAACGCCGCGCAGAACGCGATCGCCGCGCGCGCCGCGGGCTGGCCCTCGAGCGCGGCGTCGGCGTTGCCCTCGACGACCGCGTCCGGGTGCCGGAGCATCCACGCCTCGGGCGCCGAGCGCCCGTCTCCCACGCGCTCGAACGCGAGCCCGGCCGCGGTGCGCCCGAGCTCAGCCGAACGGATCGGCATCGCCGCCTCGAAGAGGCCTCGCTCGCGCGGCGCCGCGCGCACGATGGCGACCGCCCGCTCCACGAACGCCCCCTCGACCCGCCCGAGCACGAGCTTCATCGTCGCGACGTCGGTCGTCGCCGCGCCGAGCTCGCCCGCGAGCTCCTCGAGCTTCTCGTCGCCGAGCCGCGCGATCTCCGCGGCCTTGAGCGGCGTTTGCTTGTCGACCTCGTCGAGCAAGCGCTCGAAGAGTCGCTCCTCGGCGATCGGCGCGAGCGCGGGCGTTCTCTTTCCACGGAACGCTTCGCGCTCGCCGTCGAGCCACGCGAGCGACGCCGCCTTCGCCTCGCGCCGCGCCCTCGCCTCGACGGGCGCGGCCGCCTTGCGCCTCCACGGCGGGTCCGAGAGCACGCGCGGCACGGGCATGCGCCCGAGCATAGTTAGTTTCCGCCCTGAAAACGCGCTAAGCTCGTCGGAGCTTTGGAGCAGTCCAACGTCCTTCAGGTCGGCCGCTATCGGCTGATCGCCGAGCTCGCGCACGGTGGGATGGGCGACGTTTACCTGGGCGTCGCCCAAGGGCCCGCCGGCTTCAGCAAGCTGATGGTCATCAAGATGCTCCGCCCGGCCCTCGCCGAGGACGAGCAGTTCCTGACCATGTTCCTCGAAGAGGCGCGGCTCGCCGCGCGCCTCAACCACCCGAACGTCGTGCAGACGGTCGAGGTCGGCAACGAAGGCCACAAGCACTTCCTCGCGATGGAGTACCTCGAGGGCCAGTCGCTCCAGCGCCTGCGCCAGCGCGTGGCGAAGGAGCACCCCTTCCCGCTCGGGCCGCACCTGCGCATCCTCGTCGACGCGCTCGCCGGCCTCCACTACGCGCACGACCTCGTCGACATCGACGGCCGCGCGCTCGGCATCGTCCACCGCGACGCGACCCCGCACAACGTCTTCGTCACCTACGACGGCCAGGTGAAGGTCGTCGACTTCGGCATCGCGAAGGCGATGGACAGCTCACTCGAGACGCGCACCGGCGAGCTCAAAGGAAAAATCGCGTACATGCCGCCCGAGCAAGCGAGCGCGCAGCGCGTCGACCGGCGCGCCGACGTGTTCGCGATGGGCGTCATGGCGTGGGAGGCCGCGGTGGGCAAGCGCCTCTGGCGCGGCATGAACGAGCTCGCGATCATGCACGAGCTCCTCACCGGAAACATCCCGTCGCCGCGCGAGGTGGACCCGCGCGTGCCGCCCGAGCTCGACGCGATCTGCCGCCGCGCGCTCGCGCCGCAAGCCGAGGACCGCTACGCGACCGCGGCGGACTTCGCCGCCGACCTCGAGCGCTTCCTCGGCAACATCGGCGACCGCACGACCTCGCGCGACATCGCTCGCCTCGTCGGCGACTCGTTCGAGAAGGACCGCCGCGAGCTGCGCGAGATCATCGACAGCCAGCTCCGCGCCCTCCGCGCGGACGAAGCGGCGATGCCGCCGATCCCGAAGATCCCGAACGTGGGCGGCGGCACCCCCTCGGTCTCGCTCGCGCGCCCGTCGGCGACCCAGCTCGATCAGAACGTCGCGCCCTCGTACACGACGGGCGGCACCGCCTCCGCGGCCGCGACGCCCGCGCCGCTGACGAAACGCACGCCGCTCGTCGCCGCCGCGGCGATGATCGCCGCCGCCGTGGGCCTCCTCGGCATCGTCGTCTTCCTCGTGCTCCACAAGCCGTCCGACCAGGCCGCCCCCGCGCCCATCCAGTCCGCGGCTGCGCCGAACGTCTCGTCGATCGAGATCACCGTGAAGACCAACACGCCGGCGAAGCTCTTCCTCGACGACGCCCCGCTCGGCGAGAGCCCGTACCACAACGCCTTCCCGCGCGACGGCCTCGCCCACCGCGTCCGCGCCGAAGCCATCGGCGAGTACTACGCGCCGCGCACCGAGATCGTCGTCTTCGACAAACCGAGCGCCGACGTCGAGGTCGACCTCACCAAGGGCGTCGTCCCCGGCGAGACCGTCCGCCTGCCGCACCCGCCGCCCCCCGCGCTCGCGACGACAGCGAAAACCGGCGCCGCGCACCCGCCCCCACGCGACACGGCGAGCCCGTTCGGAACGACCGTCGGCCCGGTCAACACCGTGAAGAAGCCGCCTCGCTCGATCGACACGTCCTTCGGTCCCTGAACCCGCCGGCGCGCGAATCGTCGTTGCGACTGCAATGGGCGGGGGGCATAATGGCCCGGCGCTTTCTTGCGCGGATGGAGGCGGGTGATGCGCAAGTGGTTGGCTTTGGCGGTTCTGGTCCCATTCGGCGCGACGGCATGGGTGGCGTGCAACGGCGGCAGCGACGAGGGCGACGCGGGCGACGCGGCGGTCGACGTGAAGGCCGAAAAGGCGCCGCTCGATGTGAGCCAGCCCGACGCAGGTCCTGGCTGCGTCCCCAGCCCGGTCGACGCTTCCGATTTCACCTGGATGCCGCCAGATGCGCCCGACGCGTCGGCGTGCAGTGACCAGCAGATCGCCGACTACTATACGAACTGCCTCCCGGGCACGGGCAACTCCTGCACCACGTGGGAGGGCGTCACCTCGAACGCCAACTGCGAGAAGTGCATCATCACGTCGGAGAGCGCGGCGTCATGGGGGGCGCTCGTCGAGGTGGCGAACCACGTCGTTTACCCGAACATCGGGGGGTGCATCGCGCTCGAGACCGGCGACACGAGCTCGACCGGATGCGGTGCCAAGGCTTGGTACGCGAGCCAGTGCCTGGACCTCTCCTGCTCGGACAACTGCGCGAGCGCGGCGTTCACGGACTACCAAGCGTGCACGCAAGCCGCACAGACCCAGACGTGCTCCGACGAGTTCGCCGCGGAGTGCGATCTCTCCGACGCCGGCAACGTCGTGGCCACGTGCGGTCTCGGCACGAAGACCTTCCTGGACGTCTACCCGCTCCTGGCGGCGGCATTCTGCGGCGGCTACCCCGCCGACGCGGGGACCACCGACGCAGGCGACGCGGGAACCGACGCCGCGGACGACGGCGGCACCGACGCCGCCGACGACGCCCCCGACGGCGATTGAACGAGCTCACGAAGAGAGATCGGAGGGTGAAGAAACCACCCTCCCTCTCCCCTTCCTGAACTTCCAATCTTTTTGTGAAATTCTTCTTGCCGTCACTCCGCCGCGGCGGCGATTTCCTCGGGCTCCGCGCGCTTCTTGGCGCGTGACTCGCGGAGGATCGTGAGGTCCTCCTTCACGCGCGCGGCGAGCGCGGGGGCTTGCTCGCGGGCCGTCTTGAAGAGCTCGACCACGACGTGCGGCGCGCTCGTGACGGTCGCTTGCGTCTTCTTCGCGGCGCCGAGCACGCGCGCGCGGAGGCGCTCGGTGCGCGACAGCTTGATGAGCGGCGCGACCTCGGCGACGAGATCGGCCGACGTGCCCGCGTACTTGTGCGGCGCTTTGTGGAGCGAGCTCGCGTAGCGCGGGTTCTGCTTCAAGAACTCGGCGACCTGCTCCTTGGTCACGCCCTGCTCGGCGTACGCGCGCTCGAGCTCGGCGGTCGCGGCTTGCTTCGCCTTGAAGAGGTACATCTGCACGCGCGAGTAGAAGTTCACCCGCCCGTCGCCGCTCGTCTCCACCGGGCAGAAGATCGTCCCGGGGAACTTCTCGACGATCGCGCTCTGCACGCCGTCCGACACCGACGCGCTCGGCATGCAGCCGAAGGGCTTCACGCTGAGCGTCATGTGGCACTTGCTCTCGAGCACGTTGATGATGAGCTTGCCGACTTCCATGTGACCTTCGCCGCCACGGAGGTTGTTGTTGTAGTACTCGTGCGAGATGTCGGCGACCTTGTTCATGTCGGGCAAGTGGTAGCCGTAGAGGCCCGCGGCGTGCGCGAAGGTCTGGAAGAGGCCGCGCACGGCGATCTCGGCGCCCGCGAGTGACGCCATGCGCTTGGCGACGCCCCACGGGCCGAGGCCGTCGAGGCCGGACTTGCCCTTGTCTTCGTTGCGGAGCTTCTCGCGGTCGAGCGTGTCGTGGCGCGACTCCCAGATGTTGTAGAGAAGCCACGCCGTCACGAGCTGGATGTCGTTCTCGGCGCCCTCGCCCTCGAGGAACTTCTGCAATTGATAATTGCCGTCGCCCTCGGTCGTCATCGCCCAGAACTCGCCGATGATGCCGACCTTCGGCTTCGCGTAGCTGCGGTCGACTTTGACGCTCTGGAGGATCTTCTTCGAGCGCATGAGCGCCCAGAGGATGTTCTTGCCGTTCTGGAGCGCGTCGTAGCAATTCTGCTTCACCTCGGCGAGCGCGCGGTCCGTCGCGCCCGGCTCGACCTCGTACGGGCGGATGCGGTAGCCGATCGCGTTGAGCACGTCGCCCGCGATGATCGCCTTCACGATGCCCGCGAAGAACGCGGGGTTCATCTCGAGCCCGCTCTCCTCGCCCGTCGCCTGCTTGAGGCCGCCGGTCTGCTGGAAGAGCATGACGCGGAAGCCGTCGAAGCCCGCGTCGCGGAGCGCCTTGCGATACTCGGTGACGTACATGCCGAAGCGGCACGGGCCGCACGCGCCCGCCGTGAGGAAGACGTACTTCTTCACGATTTCCTCGGACGATAGTCCCTTGTCGTCACGAAGATGAATGAGCGTCTTCACGAGATTACCGACTGTGAAGTACGTCGGGTTGCACTGGGCGCGATTTCCGTACTCCTTGCCCGTCTGGAACGCCTCGGTGTCCGGGCAATCCATGTGCTGCACGTTGTAGCCGAGGCCCTTGAGCGACGCCTCGATGAGCGTGTCCTGGATCATCGTCAGGCCGCCGATGAGGAGCGTGATGCCGGGCTTCTCGCTCTTCGTGAAGTCGAGGCCCACCATCTTGTCGGTCCAGTGCTCGACCTTGTCGTCGATGCCGAGGCGCTTGCGCTCCTCTTCTTCGAAGCGAGCGAGCTCGGCGTCGAGGTCGACGTCTTGGACTTTGTTGATGATCGGGAGGCTCTTCTTGCCGTTCATCGTCGTTTCCATCACTCACTCACCTTCCTGTGCGATTGGCATCGTGTCGTTCTGCGGAGCGGAGACGCGGATGACGTTTCCGTCCTTGCTCTTCTTCCCGAGTTGCATGAGGCCTTTGACCGGCTCCGGAGGCGGGGCCGGTGGGGCTTCGTAGGCGGCGACCTTTTCGCGGAGCTGCTCGAGCTGCGCCACGAGGTGGGGATCGCTGGTGTGGCGCGCGGCGAGCTGGCTCTGGCGGAGCTCGAGGAGCTCGATGCGCTTCTTGTCGATCGCGTGCGCGAGGTCGCGCTTTCGCTTCGACAAATCCGAGAGGCGCTCCTCGTGGAGCTTGAGCGCGTGCGCGTACGTGCGGACGCGGATCTTGATCGACCCGCCCGGCTTGTTCGCGTCGATGTCGTGGAGCGCGGCGTACGGCGTCTTCGACGCCTCGACGATCGAGTCGACCATGCCGTACGTCGGCGCGTCGTGGCCGCACTTGAAGCTCGAGAGATCGAGCAGCACCACGTTCGGGTGGTGCGCGGCGAACCCGACGGCCCACACCTTCTGCGCGCTGTTGG
>Ga0335082_10007052_pt1 | contig 12231 bp, 9 predicted proteins | sample Lox_Sample_41_FD_206718 | JGI IMG/M metagenome (GOLD analysis project Ga0335082, IMG submission 206718) | Soil microbial communities from Loxahatchee National Wildlife Refuge, Florida, United States - Lox_Sample_4.1 | ecosystem: Environmental > Terrestrial > Soil > Wetlands | place: USA: Florida...
CCACCGCCTGGTGCGGGTGCGGCCGGACGGGAGCGGCCGCACCGCGATCGGGGAGCCGGCGCACGACGAGAACCATCCGAGCGCCTCGCCGGACGGACGCTATCTGGCGTACGTCGTGACCGACGATGACGCGCGGGAGAAGCTATGGGTCCGGCGCTTCGACGGGAGGGGAGGGCGGCCGTTCGTGGGCGACGGCGATGCGGCCCTGCCTGTCTGGTAAGCGGGCTACGCCGCGTCCGGTTCGCGGCCTCGCGGCGTCTGGTCGGGCGGGCTTCGCGGTGTGTGGTCAGCGCGAGCGACACAAGGGAGACAGCGAGATGGAACGGGAGGCCGCAGCTCGGGATCTGGTGGCGGTGCACGGAGGGCTCGCCGAGCCGGTGGATCGCCGAATTCCGCTCTCCGTGCGTGCGAAGCTGATCGCCGAGGCCGAGCGGCTGCCCTCGATCCGCGTGAGCCGCGCCGACCTCTCGACGCTGCACCGCATCGCCGACGGTACGCTCTCGCCGCTCGAGGGTCCGATGGATGCGGAGGAGTGGCACCGCGTGCTCGACGACGGCGTGGTGCAGCGCGGCGGACGCCGCTTCGCCTGGGGCATCCCGCTCTCGCTTCCCGTCGGCGACGCCGAGGCGCGCGCGCTCGGCCGGGACGGGAGCGCCGCCCTCCGTAGCGAGAGCGGCGCGATCGTCGGAATCCTCGACGAGCTCGAGCGCTTCGCCTGGGACAAGCCCAAGTACGTGCGCCGGGTCTACGGGACCGAGCGCTTCGACCATCCCGGCGGGCACGTGGTCGAGGGCGACGAGCGCAGCCAGCTGGTCGGCGGGCGCCTGCGCGCGCTTCCGCAGGAGGCGCACCCGGAGTGGGGGCAGTACCAGTTCTCGCCGCGCCTCACGCGCGCCCTGATCCGCGAGCGAGGGTGGCAGCGCGCGCTGGCCTTCCAGACGCGCAACCCGCTCCACCGCGCCCACGAATACGCGCTGGTGGCCGGGGCCGAGCGCCTGACGCGCGAGGGCTTCTTCACCGGCGTGGTGCTGATGCCGCTCGTCGGCGAGCTCAAGGGCGACGACGTGCCGGCCGCGGTGCGGATGCGCTGCTACCGCGTGCTGCACGACCAGCGCCTGCTCGGCGACGGCGACAAGGACGAGGCGCTGTGGCGCGCGGTGGGCTACGACCTCTCGGAGGTCTTCGAGGTGATCGCGCTCGACATGAAGATGTTCTACGGCGGTCCCCGCGAGGCGGTGATGCACGCCATCTACCGCCAGAACCACGGCTTCACGGACCTCGTGATCGGGCGCAAGCACGCCGACGCGCCCTTCGACGACGGCAAGCCGATCTGGGGGGACTTCGACGCCCAGCAGATCTTCGACGAGCTGCCCGGCGAGCTTGGGCTGCGCCCGTGCAAGATCGGCTTCGCCGCCTACTACGAGTCGATCGGCCGCGTCGACCTCACGGACCTCCACCCCGGCGAGAAGCCCTTCGCGATCAGCGGCACGAAGGTGCGAGAGCAGCTGATGCGGGGCGAGCGGCCCGATCCGCGCGTGCTGCGCCCGGAGATCGCCGAGGTGCTGATCCAGGCCTACCGGTCCTAGGCGATGCGGATCGGCGTCCCGCGCGAGACCAAGGATCACGAGGGCCGCGTCGGCATCGTGCCGGACGGCGTGCGGCAGCTCGTCACCGCCGGCCACGAGCTGCTCGTCGAGCGCGGCGCCGGCGCCGGCAGCGGCTTCTCCGACGAGCGCTACCTCGAGGCGGGCGCGCGCATGGTCGGGGTCGAGGAGGCCTGGTCGGCGCCCGAGCTGATCGTGAAGGTGAAGGAGCCGAACCCACAGGAGACCGAGCGCCTGCGCGCGGGGCAGCTCTTGTTCTGCTACCTGCACCTGGCGCCGAACCGGGCGCTCACCGAGGCGCTCCTCGCCGCGGACGTGATCGGCATCGCCTACGAGACGATCCAGCACCCGGACGGGACGTTTCCGGTGCTGGCGCCGATGAGCGAGGTGGCCGGCCGCCTCGCGATCCAGATCGGCGTCACGCTCTTGCAGCGCGAGCGCGGCGGCAAGGGCGTGCTGGTAGGAGGGGTTCCCGGGGTCCAGCGCGGCCGGGTGGCGGTGGTCGGCGCGGGCACCGTCGGCATCAACGCGGTGCGCGTCGCGCATGCCCTCGGCGCGGAGGTGGACGTGCTCGACGTCGACCTGAAGCGCCTGACCTACATCTACGACCTCTTCCACGGCGAGCTCAACACCCTCTACTCGAATCGCGTCAACCTGGAGCGGTCGGTGGCGGCCGCCGACCTGCTGATCGGCGCCGTCTACGTGCGCGGCCGCCGCGCGCCCCGCATCGTCACCGCCAAGATGGTGCAGTCGATGGAGCCGGGCTCGGTGGTGGCCGACGTCGCCGTCGACCAGGGCGGCTGCATCGAGACGATCCGCCCGACGACGCACTCGGACCCGACCTACGTGCTCGACGGCGTGATCCACTACGGCGTTGCCAACATGCCGGCGGCGGTCCCCCGCACCTCGACCTTCGCGCTGACCAACGCGACGCTCCCCTACGTCGAGCGGCTCGCGGCTCGCGGCGCCGCGGCTGCCCTGCGGGAGGAGCCGGCGCTGGCCTTGGGCGCGAACGTCTGGCGCGGGGCGCTCGTCTGCGAGGGCGTCGCCGAGGCGCACGGGCTCCCGCTCCGGCCGCTCGCCGACGTGCTGGGGTGACGGCGCGGAGGCGTTCAGAGCATGCGGATCCGGGGCGTCGAGGCGCGCGCGAGGAGAGCCCCAGCCTCGTCGCCCTCCTCTGGGCGGAGCGCGTAGCCGAACGCGAGCGCGGGACGCGGGGCGTCGCGTAGCGCGGCGAGCTTCGAGACGTGCTCGGCCACCGCCCGCGCGAGCCGCGCCACGCGCTCGGGGCCGTCCGCGTCGCGGATCGCCAGCAGCGCGAAGGCGCCGTGCTCTGCGTCGAAGGCGAGGTCGGAGGCACCGAGGTGTGCGCGCAGGCCCTCGCGCAGCTGGAGCAGCGCGTCGGGCGAAGCCGCCTGCGCCCCCTCCTCGAGCCAGCACGAGAGGAGCGCGAAGCCCTCGCCGAGGGCCAGCGCCGCGGCGAGCTGCTGCGCCAGCGCTCCTGCGCCGGCCGCCCGCGGCGGCTCGGCGCTGCGCGCGTGCGCGAGGGCGATGGCGGCGTAGTCCGCGAGGCGCGCGAACCAAGCGCGCTCCTCCGCGTCGAAGTCGCGCGGGTCCGCGCCGCGCCGGCCAACGACCACGAGCGTTCCGTTCGCGAGCGCGCCCGCGCGCAGCGGGGCGGCGAGCAGCGCCCGGCCCTCGGCGGCCGGAACGTCGCGGGTGCCCACCAGGGCGCGACGCCGCAGCGCCTCGCGCGCGGCCGCGCGGTCGAGCGCGAGCAGCTCGCCGCACAGGGGCTCGCGCGCGCCCTCGGTCGACGCGCGGAGCGCGAAGCGGGATCCGAGGCGCAGTCGCACCAGGGCGTGCTCTGCGCCGAGCCCCAGCGCAGCCGCGCCGGCCGCGAGCCGCGCGATCTCGTCGGGGTCGCGCAGCGCGAGCAGGCGCAGCGCGGTCTCGTGCAGTGCCTCGGCCCGCGCCGCGCGCTCGCCGGCGCGCGTCTCCCGGTCGAGCCGCTCGAGCTCACGGCCTGCGGCGTCGGCGACGGCGCGGAGCGCCGTCTCGCTGTCTCCATGCGGTGTAGGTCCTGCCTGGACCGCGAGCAAGCCGAGCGGGCGAGCGCGCCCCGCGAGCGGCAGGGCGGCGTAGGCGAGGCGTCCCGCATGCTCGAGGACGATCGCCGCACCGTCGGCGGCCGCGCGCCCGTCGACGCCCTCGCCGGGTGCGAGCCGGAGCTCGCCCCCGAGCCCGCCGCCCGAGAGAGAGCTGGCCGCGAGGCGGAGCTCGGGGGCGGAGGGCTCGGAGAGCCACAGCGCGGCGGCCCCTCCACCCGCCTCCTCGGCCGCGAGCTGGCAGAGCGCGGCGAGGCGAGCGGGGAGGGGCTCCCGGGTCGCGAGCCGCCGGCGCGTCTCGCGGGCGGCGGCATCAGCGGCGGCCCGGCGCCGCCCGGCTTCGCAGCGCAGTGCGCGCGCCACGAGCCGGGCGGCGACGGCGCCGAGCGCGCTCCCGAATCGCAGGTCGGCGTCGCCGAAGAGGTCCTCGCGCGTGGGGTGATGGAGGCAGAGCACGCCGACCAGCGCGTCGTCCTCGAGGAGCGGGATCACCAGCGCCGAGGCTGCGTCGAGACGCTCGCGCGCGAGGCGGAAGGCGGAGGGGTCGGCCCGCCCGCTCACTACGAGCGGGCGGCCCTCGGCAGCCGCGCGTCCCGCGATGCCGTCGCCGAGGCGCTGCCGCGCCGCGGGCCAGAGGCCGCGTTCCAGGCCCACGGCGGAGCGCACCGCGAGCACGTCGTCCGCGGCGCGGAACTCGAGGAGCGAGCCGCGCGTGGCGCCGGTCACGGCGAGGGCGCTCTCGAGCAGCCGGCCGAACAGGGCCTCGGAATCGTCGAAGAGCTCGGCCGAGGCCGAGATCTCTCCGAGCGCCTCGAGAAGCTCGGCGCGCCCGGGCGCCTCCTCCCGCGCCGGAACGAGCGGCTCCGGCGGCGCTGCCTCCAAAGGCAACCCGTATCGCGCGCGCGCCGCGGCGGGCGTCAGGAGCTCGGGAACCGGACCGGCGAGGGCGTCGAGGCGGCCGCGAAGCGGCGGCTCGATGCCCCCATCGATCACGGCGTCGAGCGCGGGGTCGGACTCGATGGCGCTACCGTCGTCGGTCAGCAGGCGCTGCAGGAGCGCGGCGCACGCCGGCTCGAGCAGCGCCAGGCGCCGCCGGTGCACGCGCGCGTCGGGATCGACGACGGCCACGAGCTCGAGATCGGGATGCCGCGCGAGCGCGGGGAGGAGGTGCAGCACCTCCTCGGTGACTCCGTACACGGCGATGCGCCGCCGCATCCCCTCCCTCGGATCCTTCGCGCTCGGGAATCGGCGGGACGAGGCTCAGTCGAGCAGCGATTCGAGCGAGATGGTCAGGCGCAAGCGTAGCTCGCGACCATCCGCGTCCGCGAGGGCCAACGGGATGGTCACGGTGCGCGAGCCGGTGACCTCGGCGCTCCCCGCCGAGACGATCCTCCAGCTCTCGCTCTTCGCCGGCTGCGTGCCGTCGACAGCGCCGCTCACCTCGGGCCAGGACGCGTCGAGCAGCCCCTGGGCGCGCGCGATCGCGGCGTCGCGTTCGTCGTGCGGGTCGTGGTCGCGGGCGCTCAAGGCGGCCATCTCGAGGGAGAGGGTCGGGGTTGGTTGCTGAGCTGAAGCGGTTGGTTGCTGAGTTTGCCCCGGAGGCGGCGGGGCCGTCGGGTGCTGAGCTGCCGCGCGTCTGTTGACTTCGCTCGCCTGCGGCTCGCTGCGCGCGGCGCCTTCGGCGCCGCTTGCGGGATGCTCCAGGCGGTCCTCTTGCCTCGGAGGCGAAGGGGGACTGGGCTGGCGGAAGGCGGAGCCGTCGCGCAGGGTGCGGACCACGCGCTTCGAGATGGTGGTGAGCGTCTGGAGGACGCCCGAGCCCTCGCTCGCGACCGCCTCGAAGACGGCTGCACCGCGAACGTCGAGCTTGCGGTGCAGCTCCTCGAGCACGTAGGGGTCGGAGAGGTCCTGCTTGTTGTACTGCACAACGAGAGGGATGCGCTCGAGGTTGCGCCCGTAGGCGGCGAGCGTCGTGCGCAGCTCCTCGAGCGCCGTCATGTTCTCGTCGATGCGCTCGCGGCGGGCGTCCACCACGAAGACGATGCCGTCGACGCGGTCGAGCAGCTGCTTGCGGGTGGGCGCGTGCTCGGAGCCGCCGGGCACCGCGACGATCTGGATGCGCGTGCGCACGCCGGCGATCTCGCCGAGCTCGATCGGGAGCCGCTCATAGCTGACGGTGGGATCGAGGCGGGTCGCCACCTGCTCGAGGCGCCCGCGGTGGTCGGGGCGCAGCTTGGCGTGGAGCACGCGCAGGTTCGTCGACTTGCCCGATCCGTCGACGCCCCAGTAGACGATCCGCGCGTTCACCTCGCCGCGCTCGGCGTTCCTCTCGGCCATGCCTACTTTTCCTTCCTCTGCAGCAGACGCCGCGCGTGGGTGGACACGGCCGACGGCACTTCCTTGCTCTTGGTGAGGGAGCGCAGATCGCGCTCCTGGAGATAGTTCAGGAACTTGAGCGACGTCTGCTGCGGCGTCTTCGGGTTGGTCGCGAGCGCGAGCTTCACCTGGTAGCTGCGCGTCCACTCGCGCGTGGCGGCGATGATGCGCAGCACCTCGTCGCTGACGTTGCGGGCCTTGGCGAAGGCCGCCACCTCCTGCTCCTGCACCTTGGGGCTGCGCACGGCCGCCGCGGCCACCAGCTTGTTGCGGTCGCGCACCAGGAGCGAGCGGGCCTCCTGGTTGCCGACGCGCGCGAGCTTGATCTTCTCGAAGACCGACATCTTCTGCACCAGCGCGTGCAGGCTCTTGCTCACCTCCTCGTCGAGCGGCTCGCCGCCCTCCTCGAGCAGCTCGCGGGCGAAGCCCGAGACGTCCTCGCCGAGCACGCTCGCCAACACGGCGCGCGCCTCGGCGTCGTTGACCGGCGCGGGCGGCGGCAGCGCCTCGGACTCCAGCTCGTCGGCCACCTCGTCCGCGCGCTTCTCGAGGCCGAGGAAGCCGAGGATGCGGTCGATCACCGCGCGGCCCGTCATCGGGTTCTGGCCGAGCGCGTCGACGATCTCCGGGCAGCGGAGCATGCGCTCCTGGTTGTTGGAGACGATGTCGACGACGCGCTTGTGCGGGAGCCCCGCCAGGAAGGCGATGGTCGCGTCGTCGGTCGCCGGGTTGAGCGCGATCGTCTCGAGGCGGTCGGCGCGGTCGCGGAAGGCGTGGGCGCAGAACCCGAGCACCGCTGCATTCGCGGGGCCGCCGAGCGCCGCGCCGAGCACGCTGTCCGGCAGCCGCTCGATGCTCTGGCGGGCGCGATCCTTGACCGGCGCCTCGGGGTCGTGGGCGAGCACGAAGAGGACGGTGAGCAGCTCGACCGGCGGGAGCGGCAGCGCGCCGGACGCGGCCAGCAGGCGCACCTCGAGAGCGGCGTCGCGCCGGACGTAGCGCTCCGCCTCCGGAGAGAGCGTCAGCCGGATCTTCTGCTTCTCCGCCACGCCCTTTGCGCCAACCCCCATCGTCCGTCTTGCCGAGCTGCGGAGCTCACCGGGCTTCGCGGTGTGCCTCGCCTCCCGCCGCGGAGCGCGCCTCGTCGACGATCTTCTCGCGGAACGCCGCCGGGACCTCTTCGTAGTGCGAGAACGCCATCTGGAACGCGCCCTTGCCTCCGGTCAAGCTCGTGAGGACGCTCGCGTACTCCAGCATTTCGGCCATGGGGACTTGGGCCTTGATCACCGAGGTCGAGCCGCGCTGGTCGGTGGCCTGCACCCGCCCGCGACGGCTGTTGAGGTCGCCGATCACGTCGCCCATGTGCTCGTCGGGGCTGGCCACCTCGACGTGCATCACGGGCTCGAGGACAGTGGGTCGCGCCTGCTCGGCCGCCGCCTTGAAGCCAAACGAGCCGGCCAGCTTGAAGGCCATCTCGTTCGAGTCGACCGGGTGGTGCTTGCCGTCGATGCAGCGCACGCGGATGTCGACCACCGGGAAGCCGGCGAGCGGGCCGTGCTGGAGGGCTTCGACCACGCCCTTCTCGACCGCGGGGATCAGGTTCCGCGGGATCGAGCCGCCCACGATCTCGTCGACGAACTCGAACCCGGCCCCGCGGGGGAGGGGCTCGATCGACAGGTAGCAGACGCCGAACATCCCCTTGCCCCCGGTCTGCTTCTTGAGCTTGCCCTCCACGTTCTCGACCTTGCGCGTGATCGTCTCCCGGTAGGGGACTTTGGGTCGCTGCAGGTCGATCTCGAGGCCGTACATGCGCTTGAGCCGCTCGGCCGCGATGCGGATGTGGAGCTCCCCCATGCCCGTGAGCAGGAACTGGCCGGTGTTGGGGTCGCGGTCGACGTGGAGGGTGGGGTCCTCCTCCACCAGGCGGGCGAGGGAGGTGAAGAGCTTGTCCTCGTCGCCCTTCGACTTGGCCGCGATGGCGTAGGAGAGGACGCCGCGCGGGATCGGGATCGACGCGAGCTTCGCGCCGCCCTTCTCGGCGGCGAGTGCCTGGCCGGTGTGGACGTCCTTGAGCTTGGCGACCGCGATCACGTCGCCCGGCCCCGCCTCCGGGACTTCGACGTGCTCGGCGCCGCGCAGGAGCAGGAGCTTCCCGAAGCGCTGGCGGTTTCCGTGGGTCGAGTCGACGACGTTCATGTCTGGCCGGGCAGTCCCGGACACGACGCGGAAGACGGAGAGGAGCCCGGCGTAGCGGTCGATCACCGTCTTGAAGATCAGCGCGGCGAACGGCGCGTCCGCGCGCGGCGCGACGGGAGTCCCGCCGTCGGCGCTCTGCCAGGGCCGCGCGTCGGCGGGAGAGGGGAGGATCTCGGCGATCGCGCGCAGCATCGGCTCGATCCCGATCGCGCGCAGCGCGGATCCCGCGAAGACGGGCACGAGCTTGCCGGCCCGCACGCCCGCCACGAGGCCGCCGAGCACCTCCTCGTCGGAGAGCGCGTTGCCCTCGAGATACTTCTCGAGCAGCGCGTCGTCGCACTCCGCGGCCGACTCCACGAGCTGCTGGCGCGCCCCGGCGACCTCGTCGGCCAGCGCGGCCGGGATCTCGCTCGCGCCCTTCTCCCCGAACACCTTCATCGAGAAGAGGTCGACCACCCCCGCGAACGACGCGCCGCTCCCGATCGGAAGCGACGCGACGACCGGCTTGGCGTCCATCTTGGCGAGAGACTCCACCGCGAGGTCGAGATCCGCGCGCTCGCGGTCGAGCCCGTTCACGAAGGCGACGACCGCGAGGCCGAGCTCGCGCGCCGTGCGCCACATGCGCTCGGTGCCGACCTTCGCGCCGTCGACGCCCGAGACCACCAGCACCGCGGCATCGAGCGCGTGCAGCGCCAGCTGGCCGTCGCTCTGGAAGTTCGGGTCGCCGGGGGTGTCGACCATCGTCACGTGCTTGCCCGACCAGTCGAAGCCGTACACCGACGTGCCGACGCTGCTCCCCTGCCGCTCCTTCTCCTCCGGCAGCGTGGTCAGCGCCGCAGTGCCGGCCGTCGCGCTGCCGAGCGCCGAGATCGCGCCGGCCTTGAACAGGAGCGCCTCGCCGAGCGAGGTCTTGCCGTCGGCGGAGTGACCGACCAGCGCGAAGTTGCGGGTGTCGGCGACCGAGACGTCCTTCATGGCTGCGACCTCTCCTTGCGCGGCGCCTCGCCGCGGTGGCTCCGGTTCCTCTCGAAGATCATGCGGAGCCCTTCGAGGGTGAGGAAGGGCTCGACGCGCTCGATCGAACGGCTCTCGCTGGCGACTCGGCCGGCGAGGCCGCCCGTTGCGATCACCCGCGCCTCCGCCCCGAGCTCCTCGCGGATCCGCGTCACCATCGAGTCCACCATGCCCGCGTAGCCGTAGAGCATCCCGGACTGGACCGACTGCGCGGTGGTCTTGCCGATCACGGAGCGCGGCTGGGCCAGCTCGACGCGGTGGAGCATCGCGGCGCGCTCGAAGAGCGCCTCCATCGCGACGTGGATGCCGGGGAAGATCGCGCCCCCGAGGTACTCGCCCTTGTCGGAGACGCAGTCGAAGGTGGTGGCCGTCCCGAAGTCGACGGCGATCACGGGCCCCCCCATCAGCTCGTAGGCCGCCACCGCGTTCACGATCCGGTCGGCCCCGACCTCGCGCGGGTTCTCGTAGCGGACCGGCATGCCGGTGCGCGTTCCCGGCCCGACGACGAGGGGAGGGTGGTCGAAGAGCTTGGTCGAGACGCGCTCCCAGATCGGCAGCAGCGGGGGCACCACGCTCGAGATGATCACGTCCGAGACGCGCGCCGTTCCGATCGAGGCCTGGTCGAAGAGCGCGCGCAGCGTGATCCCGACCTCGTCGGAGGTCTGCCCGCGGTGGGTGGCGAGCCGCCAGTGCTCGCCGAGGCGCCCCGAGCCGCCCGCGTAGTCGAAGGTGCCGAGCGTCACGTTGGTGTTGCCCACGTCGATCGCGAGCAAGAGCGGCGCGCTCACCCGGGCCCCTCCTTGGCAATCGTGACGTCGCCCGCGACGACGCGCTCGCGCGCCCCATCGCTCCGCTCGAGCAGGAGCGCTCCGTCCGCGTCCACCCCGACCGCGACGCCGTCCAGCGCGGCGCCTCCGACGTCGACCACGCGGATCCGACGGCCGCGCATCCGGAAGCGCGCCTCGAAGCGCGCCCGCACCGCCTCGAAGCCCCCGTCGGCGTGCCGGTCGAGGACCGCCTCGAGGGTATCGTAGAGGCGGGCGGCGAAGCCCACCCGGTCGATGAAGCGCCCGCAGTGCGCCGAGAGGCTCGTGGCCGTCGCGCGGAACTCGGCCGGAAAGGACTCGCGCGCCACGTTCAGGTTGACCCCGATGCCGAGGATCAGGAAGCGCACCCGCGTCGCCTCGGCGCCCATCTCCATCAAGATGCCCGAGGTCTTCCGGCCGCCGAGCAGCACGTCGTTCGGCCACTTGATCTCGACCGCGCCGTCGTCGCCCACCTCGGAGGCGACCGCGTCTGCGACCGCGACGGCCGCGGCCAGGATCGCCGTCGGTGCGCGCGCCGTGTCGAGCGTGGGACGCAATACGATCGAGGTGTAGAGGTTTGCGTAGGGCGGCGAGAAGAAGGCGCGCCCGAGGCGCCCGCGCCCCGCGGTCTGCCCCTCGGCGACCACGGTGGCGCCGTGCGGCGCGCCGTCGCGCGCGAGCTCCGCGGCGACCCGGTTGGTCGAGTCCGTCGTCTCGAGCCAGTGATACTCGCGCGCCAGCCACTTGGTGCGGAGCCGCGCCTGGAGCTCCGCGCCGTAGAGGCGGTCGGGCGCCGCGCCGAGCCGGTAGCCCTCGCCGGGATCGCCGTCGATGCGATAGCCGAGGGCGCGCAGCGCCTCGACGTGCTTCCAGACCTGCGCGCGCGTCACGCCGAGGCGGGCGGAGAGCTCCTCGCCCGACACGCCGCGCGCCGCTGCCTGGCGCAGCGCGACGAGGACCCGCGCCGCGCCGTCGTTCATCCCCGGCCCCCGCGTGCGCCGCCCGTCACCTCGAGCGCCACGTCGGCCGAGGGCGCCGAGTGGGTGAGGGCGCCGATCGAGACGCGGTGCACGCCCGTCTCCGCCACCGCGCGCACGTTCTCGAGCGTGACTCCGCCCGACGCCTCGAGCACGGCGCGCTCGCCGAAGCGCGCGGCGAGCGCGCGCAGCTCGTCCACCGACCGGTTGTCGAGCAGGAGCCACTCGGCGCCGGCGGCGAGCGCCTCCTCGGCCTGCTCGGCGGACTCGACCTCGACCTGGATCCGCAGGTGCGCCGGCACCGCTGCGCGCGCCGCCTTGACCGCGGCCCCGACCCCTCCCGCGGCGGCGAGGTGGTTGTCCTTGAGGAGCACGGCGTCGTAGAGTCCCATGCGGTGGTTCTCGGCGCCGCCCACGGCCGTCGCGTACTTGTCGAGCGCGCGCCAGCCGGGGAGCGTCTTGCGCGTGTCGACGACGCGGCAGCCGGTGCCGGCGACGGCGTGCACGAAGCGGCGCGTGAAGGTGGCGATTCCGCAGAGGCGGGCGAGGAAGTTCAGCGCCGTGCGCTCGGCGGCGAGGATCGAGCGCATGCGGCCGCGTACGCGCAGGAGCGGCAGGTCGCGTTCGCGCGCGCCGCCCTCGTCCCAGGCGCGCTCGAGCGCGAGCGACGCGTCGAGCGCGGCGAAGACCGCCTCGGCGATCGGCAGGCCGCACGCCACGAGCGGCTGGCGCGCCTCGACGATCGCTTCGCCGACTGCATGCTCGGGGATCACCGCGTTGGAGGTGACGTCGCCGGGGCCGAGGTCCTCCGCAAGGGCCTGCTCGACGAGCGGAAGCCAGGCCGAGCGCGGCGGAAGGGCGTGGCTCTTCATGCCGCGGATCCCGCGGCGCGCCGCAGGCGCTCGAGGCGTCCGCGCGCGCCCTCGAGCTCGCCCGCCAGCTGCGCGTGCCGGTCGCGCTCGGCGGCGACGACCTCCGGCCGGGCGCGCTCGACGAACTGCGGATTCTCGAGCTTCCTCGCCACGAAGAGGAGGTCCTTCTCGAGCTTTCCGAGCCCCTTCTCGAGGCGCCGGATCTCGTCATGCAGGAGGCTCGGATCGTCGAGCTCCACCGAGAGCGACCAGCCGGCAGCGCTCACCACCGAGGCGGT
>Ga0335082_10007053_pt1 | contig 12230 bp, 10 predicted proteins | sample Lox_Sample_41_FD_206718 | JGI IMG/M metagenome (GOLD analysis project Ga0335082, IMG submission 206718) | Soil microbial communities from Loxahatchee National Wildlife Refuge, Florida, United States - Lox_Sample_4.1 | ecosystem: Environmental > Terrestrial > Soil > Wetlands | place: USA...
CCGGGAGGGTGAAGGTGATCTCTTTGGTCTTCATGGCCAGGATCGTTGCAAGAAAGGCGGCGGCATACCATAGATGGCGGCTTTTTGATTCCTGTAGACTCAAGCGCCATCGGAGGTAGCAGACCACCGTTAAAAGGTAAAAGAGGGTGGCGAGAGAAGCGAAGCGCTGGACGATGTAGGTGACGGCCTGAGTCTGAAGGGGATGGGCGACAAAGAGCAGCGCGGTGCACAGCGCGATGGCGGGCGGGGCCGCTGCGAAGGCGGGCTGGGGGACCAGTCGGGGGGCTTGGAAGAGGAGGCGGATGAGGAAGTAGACCAGGACGCCGTTGGTCATGTGAATCAACAGATTAACGAAGTGAAAGCCGAAGAGGGAGAGACCGCCGAAGCGGTAATTTAAGGCAAAGGTCAGGAAGCCGATGTAACGGCTGCCGGAGAAATCGAGGAGATTGGCTATCTTTTTGATCGGGGGATTATCCACGATGTTGGAGGCATCATCGAAATGAAAGGAAGCCGAGAAGGTGTTGGAGTAGATCAGGGCGGCGATCAGCCCGATGAGCAGTATGGCTGTAAGCGGGCGAGTCAATTGATCCAAGAGAGAGGCACTGGGACGGGTCATGGCGGTGTACTATACCAAACCGTTCCCGGGGAGTAAAGGAGGGGGGAGGGTTAACGGCGTAGTGCGTTCAAGGCCTGGCGGGCCTTGTCGTAATCGGGTTTGATCTGCAAGGCCTGTTCATAAGCCTTGATCGCTTCCGGAATCTGTCCGGTATGTTGATAACATTCTCCGAGATTGTAATAAGCCTCGACCAGGTCGGGTTTGAGTTTGAGCGCGGTCTGAAATTCCCGGAGGGCATCTTGGAAATTCCCCTGCTCTTTGTAAATATCTCCGAGATTGTTGTGGGCCTCGGCGAAATCGGGTTTTAAGCGAACCGCCTCTTTAAATGAGTCGATGGCATCGGAGAGTTTTTTCTGTTCGTAGTACGCCAATCCCAAATTGAAATGGGCCGGAGTATAATTCGGTTTGAGCGTTATGGCGGTTTGATATTCGTGAATGGCATCGCTTAAACGGTTCACCTTTTGATAGACATTTCCGAGGTTGTTATGAACTTCGGCATAATTAGGGTCCCGGGTTAGTGCGGCCTGATATTCCTGAATCGCCTCGTTGAATCGTCCGAGGCTTTTATAAGCGATGCCCAAATTGTTGTGAGCCTCGGTGTAATTCGGGTTCAGAGACAAGGCCGCCCGATACTCTTGAACGGCCTCGTTCAGTCTACCCGACTCTTTATAAACCACTCCCAGATTGTTGTGGACCTCGGCGTCGTTGGGGTCCTGCGCCAAGGCAGATTGATATTCCGGGATGGACTCGTCGAGTTTTCCAAGCTCCTTGTAGGCGTTTCCGAGATTACGACGCGCCGCGGCATAATCCGGTTTGATGCTTAATGCGGTCTGATATTCCCGCATCGCATCCATGACTCGGCCGGTCTTTTGATAGAGGACTCCCAGATTGTTGTGGGCTTCGGCATAATCGGGATTGGTCGCGATGGCGGCTTTGTATTCTTGAAACGCTTCGTCCTGTCGCCCCAACTCTTGATAGACATTTCCCAGATTGTTATGGGCTTCTGTGTAATCGGGCTGAAGGCGGAGCGCCTCTTCGAATGCCGTTGCCGCATCCTCCGGCCTTTTCATCTCGTGATAGAGAAGGCCCAGGTTGTAATATCCATGGGGATAATCTGGTTTGAAGGCTAAGGCCGCCTGGTATTCCTGAACGGCTTCGTTCCATTGTTTTTGTTCTTTGTAGATGACTCCTAAGTTGTAGTGAGCCTCGCCATAATCCGGTTTGAGATTTACCGCGGTCTTGAATTCCTGAAAAGCTTCCTCTCGTCTTCCCATCTCCTTATATACCGCTCCGATACCCAAATGAGCCCTGGCTTTATGCGGACTCTTCCGCACGACATCGGACCAGAGGGAGAGTTCGTCCTGCCAGATTTGGTTTCGTTGATAAGCGGCGAAGGCGAACAGGAGGATCAGTCCGCCTAGGCCGGCCGCGACCGGGATCCTCCAGCGGCCCGAGAACCCCAAGAGAGCGGTGGTGGCCGCAAGCCAGAAGCCGACACTGGGCAGATAGACCCGATGCTCATTTATCACATCGCGGATGGGGACGAGGGAGGATTCGATCGACAGCGCGAGGAAGAACCAGAGGATGCCGAAGCCGATGAGTCGAAACCGGGGATCGGCGGCCGTACGACGGGAGACGAACAACAAGTAGACCGCGCCGGTGCCCAGTGTGGCCAGGAGCAGGAAGGAGAGGAAGACCGACGGTTCAAACAACGAATGCGCGGCGGGGTAATCATAGTCGAGGTTCTGATTTACAGGGAAGAGGAGCAAGCGCAGGTAAGTGACAATGACCTTAAACTGGGTCAGCAGATAGTCCCAGCGGTTGATGTCCATCGTTGCACGCGCCAGCCCGGCTTCCCCCTCGCCCAAGGCGCCGGGGCGGGAAAGCGGGATGAGGGGCAAGGTGAGGAAGAAGGGGATCAGCCCGATCCATTGTTTTCGGGTGGGCGGTCCGAAAGCGACGAACTCGAGCAGCAGGAGCATGGCCGGGAGGGTGAAGGTGATCTCTTTGGTCTTCATGGCCAGGATCGTTGCAAGAAAGGCGGCGGCATACCATAGATGGCGGCTTTTTGATTCCTGTAGACTCAAGCGCCATCGGAGGTAGCAGACCACGGTCAAGAGATAGAACAGGGAGGCCAGAGAGGCGAAGCGCTGGACGATGTAGGTAACGGCCTGAGTCTGAAGGGGATGGGCGACAAAGAGCAGCGCGGTGCACAGCGCGATGGCGGGCGGGGCCGCTGCGAAGGCGGGCTGGGGGGCCAGTCGGGGGGCTTGGAAGAGGAGGCGGATGAGGATATAGACCAGGATGCCGTTGGTCATGTGAATCATCAGATTAACGAGGTGAAAGCCGAAGAGGGAGAGACCGCCGAAGCGGTAATTTAAGGCAAAGGTCAGGAAGCCGACATAACGGCTGCCGGAGAAATCGAGGAGGCTGGCCAGGTGTTTGATCTTGGGATTATCCACAATATTTTGTGCGTCATCGAGATGGAAAGAAGCCGAGAAGGTGTTGGAATAAATCAGGGGGGCGATCAGCCCGATGAGCAGCAGTGCCGCGAAGGGTTGAGCCAACAGCCCGGGGAAAGAAAAACGGGTCTTATCCATATGCCTTATTAATTATTATTATACTGGAATTGTTTTTTTCCATTGACTGACGCGAAAAAGCGGAAAAAAACGAAGGGGGATATATTTGCGGTTCACCTGTTTGAACCCATTTGAAGAGAGATATTTTTCGACTTCGTCGGCAGAATGATAGTGGTCCACCGGCTTTTGAATGCCGAATATTTTTCGCAATAAAACGTAGATAAAGTTTTCGGTGGGGAGGGAAGTGTAAAGGAAACCCCCGTCTTTTAAAAAACGGGTTATGGAACGAACCGGCCTGGATAAATCTTTAAAATGCTCCAAAACATCCGCGGCGACAATGACATCGACCGGTTTTTCGAGAAGGGATTGGTTGTTTAAATCGCCGGAGAGGAGTTTTACATTTTTCAAGTCCAACATGGCCGCGATCTTGGAGGCTCTTTCCGTATCCAAATCAATGCAAATTACATGTTTGAACAATTGGGACAGTGAAGGTAGAAATACCCCGTTTCCTCCGCCAAAATCCAAGGCGGAATCTTTGGGATGAATGGCATGGTCCATGAGATTGTAAAGGGTCTTGAGCCTCCTCCAAAATATTTTCCGAACGACAGGGTTCTTCGAAAAATACAGGATGGTTTTGGGGTGATTATGGTAAACTTGTTCAAGTGTCTCTCGCGGAACCTGTATAAACATAACCCCTCCCGGGTTATGCTGCATCATACCTTTTTCCCATGCCCCGGTCAATTTGGATTTGTCGCGAAGGCGCCATCCGAAGGTGTTTTGTCCGGTTTGACACTCGACGTGAATTGGGTTATAAATATACCAAAATTGGTAATGATGTGGAATCTCTGATTTAAATGGGAAGAATTCCGATGAAACTGGTGGTTGTGATACCCGCTTACAATGAAGAATTCGCTATAGGCCAGGTGATTCAACACGTTATGTCAGCCAACCTGCCCGGATTTGAGAAAGCGATCATTGTGGTCAATGACGGATCTTCGGATAAAACCGGCGATATCGCAAGATCGAAAGGGGCTTTGGTGGTACGGCACCTCCTGAACAGAGGAGTGGGCGGGGCCTTGGGAACGGGGATTGAAGCGGCGCTTCGATTGGGGGCGGATGTGGTGGTGACATGCGATGCGGATGGGCAGCACTCGCCGGATGACATCGGCAGGATCGTCGAGCCTATTCAAACGGGGCGGGCGGAGGCAGTGACCGGAAGCAGAATGATCGATTCCAGTGCCATGCCTTGGTCACGACGGGTTGCGAACCACCTCGCGAATCTGACCACATGGATTCTCTTGGCCGCGAGCACGACGGATTCTCAGTCCGGCCTGCGGGCCTTCTCCCGCTCGGCGGCGTCCCGGATCCGAATCACGACGAACAGGTACGAGGTATGTTCCGAAATCTGCGGAGAGGTTCAACGCCTTCGCCTTCGATCCGTCGATGTTCCGATCAAGACCATCTATACGGACTACTCCTTGTCCAAAGGTCAGGGATTCCGAGTGGGAATCAAGACGCTGTTCCGGTTAATCCTGTCCAAATTGGTGAGGCAATCATGATCAGCGCGGCACAACTCTTCCTTCTGTCTCTGGCTGTTTTGGCCATGGGCGTTGCCGTCCTGTGGTTCCGCCAGAGAAAAATCGGCGCGATGGCCTTATTGCTCTGGCTCTTCTTGTGGGCCGGGTTCGCGGTTGTCGTTCTGTTTCCGGAAATGGCGGTGGTGTTGGCCCATCTTCTTGGAATCAGCCGGGGTGTTGATCTTGCACTCTATCTCAGCGTGATGCTGATTTTCTTCCTTCTGTTCAGGATTTACGTGCGGTTGGAGCAGGTGGATCGGCAAATCACACAGATCGTTCGGGCTGTGGCGCTGCGCGAGGCGGGTTTGGAGCATCGGGAGAGGCCACGGGATGAGAAGGTTCAGCCCGGTGACAAAGTATGAGCGATCATCGAATCAAGGTTCTTTACATTGGGGGGTCCAGCCGGACCGGCAGTACGCTCTTTGACCGATTGTTGGGACAGATCGACGGTTTTTTTTCCGTCGGGGAGTTGCGGCATATTTGGGAAAGAGGTTTTTGGGAAAACCAACTTTGCGGCTGCGGCAAGCCTCTCAATGAATGTGAATTCTGGCACGCGGTGATCGTCGAGGCCTTCGGAGGATTGCCGAATGTTAATGCGAAGGAAATTTGGAATTTACAGCGGTCGCTCGACCGTTGGTGGCATATCCCCCGGCTCCTTTTCGATAGAAAAACCTCTCGTTTTGGTGAACGGCTCGAAGCCTATAAAAAGATTCTTAGCCGCTTGTATCGGGCCATTCAAAAGGTTTCGGGATGCAGCGTGATTGTGGATTCATCAAAATACCCTTCGCACGGAATCATTTTAAACGGCATGACGGATATCGAACTCTACCCCGTTCATCTCGTACGCGACAGTCGCGCCGTCGCCTTTTCATGGCAGAAGAAATGGCTCAAACCCGAAATCACCTGGAAACGGGAACCGATGCCGAATTACAACCCCTTTGTTTGCGCCTCGGAATATATCATCATGAATATGTCCCTTCGAATTTTTAAGCAGATCAACGATCGATATTTTTTTCTTTATTATGAGGATTTGGCCAACAATCCTCAGGAGATGGTCATCCGGACCTTGGAGAAATTAGGATTGCCCTATCCGGGTCTCAAGTTTATCAACGATCATACTATTTTTCTGAAGCCCAACCATACCGTCTCGGGAAATCCCATGCGGTTCAAACAGGGCGTTATCGAGGTCAGGCCGGATATCGACTGGAAGATGAAAATGAAAAGAAGCCATCGATCGTTGGTCACCGCACTGACCTTTCCTCTGTTGTATAATTACGGATATGTCGGTCGGAGAAAGCTCTATAAAAAACAATGATATTCTGATTTTTCCGACGGGGAGGGAGAGGGTGGAAACCCGCGGACGTTTCGCAGGGCGAAGACCACACCGCCGAGAAGACTCGTCAGGAAAATGATCGAAAACCAGGCCAACGAAAGACCCAGAGCATGCCCGGGGTCCATCCCGACTTTTTGGAAAAGATAGACGGTCATTCCTTCCCGTACCCCGAGTCCTCCCAACGAAACGGGGGCCATCGAAACGATGTTGATGACCGGAAAAAAAAGGAAGAGATAGGCCAGAGAGATCTTCAGGTGAAGCGACAACGATAAGGTATAGTAGATAAGGACCGTTAAGGCTTGAAGCAGAATCGAGAGAACGGCAGAAAAAATCAATGTTCGGGGGGAGGATTTGTAAAGCGTGATCGCTTCAGGTATCTTCAGTAACTTTTGCCCGAACCCTTGCAGCTTCAATTGCTGAAGCATTTTGGCCGTGAGAATGAAGAGCGTTGGTGTACAAAGCCCCAACAGGATGATCAGATACCCTAAAGCGGAGATCAGGATCAGCCAGATCAGAAAAGGATCCTGAAGGGATGAATAACTGAAAGCGAGGGCGGTAACGGCAATCACCAAAAGGGCCGCCAAACCCAAGAACCGCTCCGCCATGACCGAGACGGCGGCCTCTTTCCCTTTTTGAGTAAACCGATAAAGGTCCAGGCCTCTCACAAAATCCCCCCCGATGGCCGTTGGTAAAAAATTATTAAAAAAGACTCCGACCAGGTAGGTCGTTAAAAGTCTTTCCAGGGGCACACGAATACCGAGGGCTTGCAAAAGGATTTGCCATCGGTATGACAACGGAATGAAAAGTAGCGTATAGGAGATGAGACTTACAACGTAAGTCGTCAAGTCAAGGGTTCGAAAGATTTCTGAAAACTTGGAGAGATCCGTTTTCTGGAACAGGTAACCCAGTAATATCAAACTCAAACAGACTCTGATCAGTATCCAAAACCATCTATTCATAGGGGTTCAATCTCTTTTTTTCTATCAGGAATAAATGCAGAGGTTCAGATGGGTCGGATCAACGCGTTAGAGAAGGAAACGCAATCCAGCCTGAAAAATGCCCGTCGGGTTCTCTTTTTGAACCCACCGGACTTCGGCCAAGGTCGGTGCAGTCGCTTCTACATTGGGAAGGGGTAGGGCCATCTTTAAGACCTGACCTACCTTCAAAGCCTCGTCGGTCGTCAGACAAAGGCCGCCTGTGCTGACATTCACAACCGTTCCTCGAGTTGGTTTCTCGGCCGGCTGCCATGAATTTTCATGGACACTCATCTCATAAGTCACATTGATTGATAACGAAAAGCGTTGGGCCTGCCGGGGTATCATTAAATTATTCCAAATTATTTATTCCAAATCCTCGACCTATATAAGCCTATTGGAACGCCTGTGTCAATTACACAAAAGTGGTATTCATTCGTAAAAAGAGAGCAAAATAAATAGTATATGCTGCGCGGTGATATACCATATCTAGTTCGAACTGTCAAGGAAAAAACACAAGATAATGTTATATTTTGTTTTAAGGATACTATATATTGTGGAAAAGTTGGTGGGATATTGTGAGTAAGTTGTGGAGAATTGGGTGCAGTTTGAGCTGAATGAATTTCCAGTTTCCGTTCGATGCCGGAACTCTTTTCGGTTGACAATGCATAAGTATTGTTGTATCGTTTTTTGTCATACATACTGTTAGTAAAGGTATCCGAAGCAAACCTTGCAATCCAATTTGGTTAGGGCCAACCATGGTGGATCTATTAAAGGTTGCGAACGAACGTTCCATGCCGGGAATTCTGATACTGGACCATCAGAAGAAACCGATCTTTTTTAATTCGATTGCGCTGAATGTTTTTGCGGGATCAGGCCATGACGGTTCTTCCCTCCTTCCGGATTCTTTTGGGGTGACCCTTCCCGACGAAATCTCTACCGTCTACGACACACTCAAGAAAGACCAAAATCGTTTAAATTGCCAGACCACGCTGATTTCGGTTCAGGAAACACCGTATTGTTGCCGGGGGTTTTTTCTCCAGGGGCCGCCCGGTTCCATGGGAAGAACCTTCTTCATAATTTTCTTAATTGAAAAAATCATGCCGCGTCACAAACTGGATCTCGAGAAATTCAAGAAACACTTTGATCTTTCCGATCGCCAGATGGAGATCGTGAAATACCTTTTGGCCGGACTGACCAATAAGGAAATGGCGGACGAATCGTGCGTATCCGAGGATACGATCAAAGGGCACCTTCGGCATATCATGAAACGATTGGATGTCCGCTCCAGGACCGGGATCCTATCAAAGGTATTTCAACTCTTCAACGAACCGTTCCCGCCCAAAGTAAATATTAAAAGAAGAGCCCCGAAAAAGACCTTCGCAGCCTGATTTCTTAAATCGGTATTATACTGTATCTATAGTGGAGGCCTCGCTGGTTGATGAAGAGGAGTCATTCTGTGATAAGGAGCCAGTTATGGTGTGTCTGCTGTTTCACACTTCTGGTTGATTTATCCGGGGCCGGCTGGGCGGAAGCGACCCCGGTTTCGTCCTATATTCCCGGCGAAATCCTGGTGAAATTTAAGACGGGCGTTCAAGAGAGTCAGATCCGACGTTTTCATTCCAGTAGGGGGGTGGTTCAGGAGTCCCGGTCGACATTAACGCGGGTCCAGCGGCTTAAGCTTCCCGTTGGACTGTCGGTGGAAGAAGCGGTAACCCAGTACCGGACGAATCCGGACGTCGAATACGCCGAACCCAATTATACCCGTCGGGCCATGGCCACCCCCTCCGACTCCTCCCTCAGTCTGCAATGGGGTCTTCAAAATACCGGACAATCACTTGCCGGCACCTCCCCCCCTTTGCAAGGAAGAACGGGTGCGGACATTGATGCTTTGGACGCCTGGAGCATGGTGACGGGATCTCCAAATCTGGTAGTGGCCGTGATCGATTCCGGCGTGGATTATACCCATCCGGATCTTTCGGCCAATATTTGGGGCAACACCGGCGACGTTTGGTCAAACCCTCAGGATCCAACTACCGGAGATGGGATTGATAATGATGGGAACGGCAAAAAAGATGACTTTCACGGTTGGAATTTTGTCGGTACTCAGGTATGCACGATCGGCCCCCAAGGACAGTGCAATTGCAACGCGGATGATCCGACCGGGAATGACGATCCCATGGATGACTATGGCCACGGTACGGCCGCGGCCGGGATTATCGCGGCGCAGGGAAATAATGGTGCATCTATTAACGGTCAGGGAGTGGCGGGGATTCTGTGGAACGCGAAGATCATGCCGCTTAAATTCATCGATGCGGTGGGCTGCGGAAGCGTCGGAGACGAAATTCAGGCGATCGACTATGCGGTCCAGAACGGTGCCAAAATTATCACGGTGAGCGCTGGAGGACCCCAGTCAGATCAATCGGAGTTTGACGCGATCGCGTCCGCCCGGGACGCGGGCATCCTATTCGTGGCGCCGGCCGGTAACAGTCATACCGATAACGACGTTTCCCCGGTTTATCCCGCAAGCTATGATCTTTCTAATATCATATCGGTGGCGGCCAGCGACTTTGATGATCATCTGGCCTTCTTTTCCAATTATGGGAAGAACACGGTCGATGTCGCGGCTCCGGGCGACTGCATCTACACCACCATGCCAACCGGAACTTTTTCGCTGCAAACCCAAACCAACCTTCCTTGCACCGGTTCAGATTACCTCCCCAATTATGACTACAATTCCGGCACCTCTTTTGCCGCATCGTTTGTGACCGGAATCGCCGGTCTATTATTGATCCAGGACCCGGGCCTCACCCCGCAAGAATTGAAGTCCATACTGATCAGCACGACCGATCCCAATGATTATTTCAAGGGAAAGGTCATGTCCAGCGGACGAGTAAATGCTTATCGGGCCCTGACCCGAGACCTCGGATCCAGTTTCGGCGACGGTACAAAAGGAACCGTGGGTTGCGGAGGCGTTGATCTCCTGGGGGGCGACGGCCCGGTTTCGCCCGGAACAGCGGCGGCCCTGGTCCTTGTGATCGTATCTCCTTTGCTCCTCGTCATTCGCAAGGTGAGAAAAAGACTGCTCGACCTTCGAGGGGCGGTATTTTTTTTTATAATCTTCGCCCTGCTTCTCGCGCTACAGTGGACGACCGCCGCCGTCGATGCACTGGCGCAGGAAGACACCCAGATGACCCACCAATTATCGCTGAAGATGGGTTTCCATCTCTACCGCAGCAGCGAATACTTTAATGCGAACGACCAATTTTTCGACCAAAAAGACCTGACCAGTCTTGCGCAAGAGTTGGAGTACGATTACTTGTGGTTTCCGCCTTCGACCCTGAGCGTCGCGGTGGGCTCCTGGAGAGGAAGGTCCGATTTTAAAAACATTTGCTGCAGCGAGGTCGAATTTAGAAATCATTATGTGATGACGACGCTCAAATTTCGCATCAAGCCGGTTAAGCTGAAACCGGTTGAATTTTATTTCGGGCCCGGACTGGGTTTGAACCACTTCAATCGAAAGATTACGGTCTCGAACGGCAGCGACGATTTCTCACAGAGAGTGTTCGACCTTCACTTTGTGGCGGGGGCCCAGGTTCGGTTAAACACTCGACTGAGTATCCTTTTGGAGAGCCGGGTTTCCACCGCAAATATCAAACATGCCGACGCTCTTGATGACAACCTAAACATCGGAGGACTGACCACATTCGCCGGGGTCGCCTGGCAGTATCCCGATTTGCTTCATTTCTTTTCAAGCGGAACGGCTGAGACGTCGGCTCAAGCAACCGGCTTGGCACCGGCTGAGGTAGCCGAGGAACGGGTCATCCCGCCCGTTGAAAAGCCCCTCGAAGAGAGACCGGAACCGGAAGAGAAGACGCTGATAGGAAAAGTGCCGACCGTCGAAGCGGGGTTGCAGGAAATCCATTTTGGTTTTGATGATTGGGTCATCGGGGAGGAGGCACGGTCCATCCTGGAAAAAGACGCCCGGTGGCTGCAAGCCCACCCGGATGTCAATGTCGTTCTCGAAGGATACTGCGATGAGCGGGGCACAAACGAATATAATTTAGCCCTGGGTGCAAGACGGGCCGAGACGGCCAAGCGCATCCTGGTGACATTTGGGGTCTCAGAAAATCGGCTGTCTGTGATCAGTTACGGAGAAGAACGGCCCCTTTGTTCCGAAGCCACAGAGGAGTGCTATGCAAAGAACCGACGGGTTCAGTTTACGATTCGGTAAACCGGGCCGGGCTTTTTTCTGAACTCAGGATTAGTCCTCAGTCTCTCTTTAAATAATTAATAAAAATGGTCCGATGAAAGCCGTTCGATCAATGGCTTCCGTGCGGGAATCGAATGCCAATCCTTCTCAGGAACCGGCGGATTTTCCCTCCCTTTATAGGGAAGAGTTTAGCTTGACTCCACGGACCGCTCGTAGTAGAGTGGCCAAAAATTGTGGATGAAGAGTTGTTGTCCAGAATAATCCCTTATAAACATGCCATCCGCCCGACGGGCCAATTCTTGCCCCGTTTTAATGGCACAGTACCTTTAGACGGTCCATAATGACGATTATTTACGCGATCTTTTTCGTTTCAGGGTCTTCTGCGCTCATTTTCGAGACGCTATGGTTCCGCCAAGCGGGACTCGGATTTGGCAACAGTGTTTGGGCCTCCAGTCTTGTGCTTTCGGGCTTCATGGGAGGACTTGCGATAGGGAATGCCTGGGCCGCACGTCAAGGCGATCGCCTCCTTAACCCTATCCGTATCTATGCAATCGCCGAAGTCGCCATTGCAATTACGGGTGTCGGCCTTGTCTACGTGTTTCCGATTCTCGGAGCGGCCACGGCTCCTTTGTTCAGGCCGCTGCTGGAACAACCGTGGATTCTTAATCCCGTACGTTTATTGTTCGCCTTTACCCTGCTGTTGATCCCGTCCACCGCCATGGGGCTCACCTTGCCGCTTCTGACCAAGGTGCTGATCGCCGAGGACCCGAACTTCGGCTCCGTTCTCGGACGACTCTATGGTTGGAACACAGTGGGCGGGGTGATCGGCGTCGTCATCGGCGAGGTGCTTCTGATCCGTGTTTTGGGAGTTCACGGGACCGCCCTCTTCGCCGGAACCCTGAATTTGATGGCCGCGGTCATCGCCGGGTGGCTCTCGA
>Ga0335082_10007054_pt1 | contig 12229 bp, 14 predicted proteins | sample Lox_Sample_41_FD_206718 | JGI IMG/M metagenome (GOLD analysis project Ga0335082, IMG submission 206718) | Soil microbial communities from Loxahatchee National Wildlife Refuge, Florida, United States - Lox_Sample_4.1 | ecosystem: Environmental > Terrestrial > Soil > Wetlands | place: USA...
CCAGCTCAGAAGGCATCCAACTCTCGTCAGACCGGTATATTGCCATTGCCGGGTAACTAACTGAGCCACCGGTATCGCCGCGCGCGACGCCGTACTGGCGTGAAAATTGCGGCGGTGCCGCCCGCGGCGGGCCGCCGAGACCCGCAGCTTCGGGACCACGACGCGGGAGGTGCTGGCGCTGGCGGACTGGCTGCGGTCCTGGCAGGTGCCCGCGGTCGTGATGGAGGCGACGGACTACTGGAAGCCGGTGTTGTTCCGGCTGGAGGCCGAGGGGTTCGGGTGCGTGCTGGCCGGTGCCCGCCAGGTCAGGAACCTGCCCGGCCGGCGGCTCCGCCGCCGGCTGCTGCCGCGCGCTCAGCTGAGGACCATTTTTCGGCTCAGTAGCTAGGCGTCGAAGTCATCGGCGCAGATCCCGGCCCGGCACGAGATCCAGGCGGTGGCGGTGATCTAGGGTCAGTTCGGTGCGCCAGCGCCACGGCAGCCGGACCGTGTGCGAGATCCGCCGGTGTTCCAGCCCCGTCCTGCCAAGAGTTAGCGTGACGAGAGGTGCTCGAGGCCGCTTCAACGAGTCGTTGGGAGATGCCGCAGTGCGGCCGGTTGCCCGTGCGTCCGGCTTCCAGGGCCTCGCGGCGGGCAACCTGCGGTGACTAGGCTCCACTCATGGGACGCGGTGACCAAAATCACGACAACATCGACATCGGCCCGATGCAGGCCCGTCCCGGTCCCGCCTTCGATGTTCCACCCGAGAGCAGCAAGGCCCCCGGAAGATGCCGCTAAGCGAGACGGCTGTGGATCTCTACGGATGCTCACGACCGACATACAGCCAGCCTGGCTTCAGGGGTGGCCGTGGCCGCATCGCTGTGGAATGATCATCCGCGGTGTTCGCCGCGGCCGTGGCGCAGGGACGGCCAGGATGGTCAAGGGGGATCGGATATGTGGGCGCAGCTCATGCGCTTCAGGTTGAAGCCGGGCAAAGATACAGCCGGACTGCGCGAGCAGCTGCAGGCGGTCGAGCAACCCGGTTCGGGCCTGCTGCGGACGATGATCATGCAAGACCAGAAGGACCCGGATCAGTTCTGGACCCTGGTCGTGTTCGAGAGCGAGGAGAAGGCGCGTGCGCGCGAGCGCGACCCGCGCCGCCAGGAGGGGTTGCAGGTCCTTCGGGCGATGCTGGCCGACAGGCTCGCGGGTCCGCCGGAGTTCACCGATCTGGCCGTCGCCGAGGAGTGGACCGGGTAGACGCTCGTCCCGTACAGCAACCCATGCACCCTTCAGCAGCCGCGGCAGCCACAGCGAGGATGCTGCGCCAGCGGCGCCGGTTCCCGTGGTCGGACGGTTGTAAGGCTAAAGCCACAGCCTGTAAACGATGAACGACGGTACTCCGACCAGAGGGCCGAGATCGTCTGGGAAGAGCCGCAGCGCCTCGGCTGAGGGTTGCGGCTCGGCCACCCGGTCCACCTTGAATCCGGCGTCCGCGAAGGCGCCGAGGGCACCGGCCAGCGGCCTGCGCCAGAATTGCTGTGTCACCTCGACATCGGCCTTGCGCCAGGTATCGGATACCAACTCTGTGTCGAAGTAACCACCACGCTGGTGAGGGGGACGCGGCCCGAATGGGTGATCGAGGGAGATGACGGCCCAGCCGCCGGGTCGGAGGGCTGAGGCGAACGACCGCAGCGGAACGCTCCAGTCTGCGACGTAGTGCAGCGCAAGGGAGCAGGTGATGCCGTCGAGCGACCCGGGTTCCAGCGGCAGCGGCCGGGCTAGGTCGACGACCAGGAACCGGCCCCGTCCGGCGCAGCGACGCCCAGCTTCCTCGATCATTCGGGGACTGATGTCGACGGCGACGATATCGGCGCCCTGTTCCAGCAGCCACTGCGCCTGCGCTCCGGACCCGCAGCCGGCATCCAGCACGGTGGCACCGTGCAAGTCGCCGGGTACCAGTGCCCTGAGAGCAGGCCGTTCCAGGAATCCGTTAAATGGTCCTTCGTCAGTGGTCGACGACCACACTGCCGCCAGCCGGTCGTATGCCTCACGGGTTCGCAGCGTGTGCTCAGCTTGGTTGTCCGGCATGTCATTGGTCACCGGCAGAGCTTAGCCAGCACGGTCGAAACAGGCCAGTATCGGCCGTTATGCCCAGTTCCCGTAGGAGCCAGCCCAGGCTCAGCCATCCTCGCAGCCGATACCGTCACCGTCGCGGTCGAGTCCGTAGATGTCCGTTCCGATCACCTGAACGGGTCCTTGGACGTACGCAGGACCATTGCCGCTGCCGCCTGCGCAGTCGACGTCGCTAGCGATCGGCACACAGGCACCGCTGTAGTTCGGGTCGCACTGCCGGGTTTCCTTTGTTCCGACCGCGACGACCCGGGTGACAGGCACCCTGGCGATTACCTTCCTTACCAGCTCTTTGTGCGTCTGAATCCCGTTGCGGAACGTCACCTGATAGGTGAGGATCTCTATCCCTCGGGCGCCGGGGTTTCTCACCCTGGTGCTGCCTTTAGAAAGCGCGGAATCATTCACTCTCATCGTCTTGAACGGGATAGCCCGCCTGCTGGTAACGATTCGCTTCTTGACTACCGGCGAAGCTTGCGGTGGGGTACTTGGCGCCACTGAAGGCGGTGCGGATACGGTGGCTGGCGCGAGTGCAGCATGTGTGGCCGTCGCTGTCGGCGCACCTTCTGACCCACAGGCACTAATTACCAGCAGGCTGCTGACCGCTAATGTGATCTTAATGGCAGGTCTCATGGTTTCCTCCATACGGCAACGTCACTTTACCAGTCGGGTCTTTGGTCAATACGGCCTTTGGCCGCTAGTCGTAAGTAACGATAGTCCTGTCTCGATTGGCTAGTGCCAGGAGCTCGGCTGACCGAGCGGCTCCGGCAGGCTGCCGCGGGCTCTGCGAGCGCAGGCTCAGGCTGCGGTGGCCTTCTTCGATGGCGCTCGCCGCCGCCCGCGCCGTGCGGGCGGCGGCGGCGCAGACTTACGCACGAGGCCACTATGGGTACCGGGCATCCAGCGTGGTGGTGACGCGTCCGGTGGCGATGTCGTAGACGTGGCCGGACACGCTCACCGCCGACGATAGCAGCGGCGAGGCGAGCAGGCGCTCGACGTCGGTCTTGACGGTGAGATGCGGGTCAGCGACGGCGGAGGCGGCCAGCGCCGCCTCGGGGACTCCGGTCGCCTCGGCGGCCCGGCGCAGGAAATCAGGGTCGGCCAGAAAACCGGTTCCGCATTGCGTGTGGTGGACGACCGCGACCTCGAAGAGCGTATCTGCCGGGCCCTGACGGCCGAACAACTGCTCAGCGAGGAAGGTGAGGTAGGCGATGTCGTCGATGACGGCCTGGGTGACGCGTCCCCCGGCGTTGCGGATGACCGGAGCGTCTCCGAGCTGAAGTCCGAGGACGATGGCCGGGTCGACCCGGTGGTCGAGGCAGGTGACGACGACCATCTGCGCCGCGGGCAGGCCGAGCGGCACGGGGGTGTAGGTGCGGGCGAACTGCTCGTTGCGCTCGAGCAGGGGGTTCATCCTGGTCATGGTGGTTCCGTTTCGTTTCGAGGGTTAGCGCTGGATAAGGGCCGGGACGTCCACGCCGTGGCGGACCGCTATATCGCGGATGGCCGCGGCGAGGAGGTCGGGGTGCTCGCTGGTGGTCAGGTGACCGCCAGGGAAGGTGAGGACTTCGGCCTGGGGCACCCGCTCGCGGGTAGCCGGGATCTGCCGGTGCTCGTAGGGATCCTCGTCGCTGCCCGCGACGTAGAAGGCGACCGTGCCGTCCAGCTCACGGGCGATCGCGGCCAGATCCCAGCGCTGCGCGTGGCGGCGGTGCTCGCCGACGAACCCCGCGGCGTTGTGGAGGAATGCCGCTCCGTCCCTCCGGGTGACCGCCGACCACATCTCGGCTAGCTCCTCCGGGGCGGGACGATAGCCGCGGGAGAACATCCGCGCCTGCGTCATCGCCGTGCCGAACACGCGCGGCGAGTGTTGCGCCCGCCGCATCCCCAGTGCGCCCAGCGGGGTGCGCAGCAGCGGCGTGCCCCGCCACGGGTGCGTATGCATATCGGCGAACAGGCCGCCGTTCACCATGAACGCGGCCGTGATCACCGGCCCGGCAGTGTCGCCGGTGGTGGCCCGGTCCGCCGGGCGGCGCTCCAGCTGGCGGCGCAGCAGTTCGAGCAGCGCCAGCGACGTGTAGTCGAAGGTGACGACGACGGTGCGGTGCACGCGGTGGTGCCGCCAGAGCGCCTCGATCAGGTTCGCGCGCTCGACGCTGGAGTACGGGTAGTCCCGGGGTTTGTCCGAGTCGCCCTGCCCGGCCGGCTCCACGTACAGCCGCGGGCCGAGGTCGTCTCCCAGTATCCGGTCCACCTGCGCCCAGCCGTAGGAGCCGTCAGGAAAGCCGGGCAGCAATGTGAGCCACACGGTGTCCGCGTCCGGCTCCGCGGCGGCCACGCGCTCGAAGACCCGGAGCGCGCCCGGGGTCACGGCCGCCTCCTCCTCGGTCAGCACGCGCGCAGATTCCGGGTCGTAGGGGATCCGCTGCCCGCCGCCGAACCACTCCGCCGCTGTCACCAGCGCCCGGTCCTGCCGCGACGGATTCGTCGTGTGGTACCTGCTCATCGAGAGCCTCCCTCATCATTTAGTGGACGTTGTACACATTAACCTGACAAGTGGACGCTGTCCACTTTGTTATTCTGTCGCCGTGACGGCCAGCCGATCAGCAGGAACGAAAGGCCAGGCGACCGCGGCGCGACGGCGGCGGCCGCGAGGCGCCGTCCGCGACGGCCTGATCGCCGCCGGGCTCGAGCTGGCCCGCACCGGCGGCCCGGACGCCGTTGTGCTGCGTGAAGCGACACGGATGGTGGGAGTGGTGCCCAACGCCGCCTACCGGCATTTCGCCGACCGTGACGAGCTCCTCGCCGCGGTCTGCGCGGCGGCCATGGGCGAGCTAGCCGACCGCATGGCCGCCGGCGTCGCCCGCGTGCCCGGTCCGTACGGCGATGCCGACGCGGCCGGCCGCCGGCTCGGCGCGATCGGCACCGCGTACCTGGAGTTCGCTCACGAGGAACCGGGGTTGTTCACCACCGCGTTCGCCGTGCCGCAGCAGCACGCGTACGGAACTCCGGACGACGGAACCGGGCCGGGCCGTACGCCCCTGGGGCAGCTTCGCACCGCGCTCGACGAGCTGGTCGATGCCGGCGTGCTCCGGCGGCAGCGCCGCGACGGCATCGAATACCCCATCTGGGCCGCGGTGCACGGGCTGGCCGTGCTCGCTGGGCAGGGGCCCTTGCGTGACGTCCCCGATGCCACCCGGCACCGCCTCGACGAGCTCACCCTCGCCTTCATCAGCGAGGGCCTGGCCTGATCGCCCTGGCTTAGTAACGAAGCTCCGCGACCAGCCCGTAGTGGTCAGAGATCTGGTCCTGGCCAGGCGGGCGGACGCCGAGCAGCGAACAGCGGATCGGGTGACCGACGCCCCCGCGCCGTGGCCAGGCGGAGAAGATGTAGTCGAAGCGCCGGTCCGGGTACAGGCCGATGGCGGCCAGGGGATTGCTGTTGGACCAGGTGTAGCCGGGTGAGCCGTCTCCGGCCAGCTCCCAGCTGTCGTAGAACACCAGGCCGGGACTCGCCGGGGCCGAACGGCCGGTGAGCATCCTGATCTCGTCGGAATCGGGTCCGGCGTTGAAATCACCGCAGACGATGACGAGATCGCGTTTCGGAGCGACGTCGTTGACAAAGGACGCCAGTTGTTTCACCTGTGCCTGGCGGATGCCGCTGCCATCGAGCGGGTAACCGAGCACCACGGCGAACAACTGGATTGTCCCGCGCTCGCCATCCACGACGACATGAACGACCTCCCCGAAGCCTGTTCCATCTTCCGATCGCAACGGGCGACGCCGCGGCTCACTCATCGGCCACCGGCAGACCAGGCCGACCCCCGACACCCAGTCCTCTTGCTCCCAGTCGCCCACGAAATGGCAGTACGGCAGTCCGAGCCTGCGGGCGACCCGCTCGGGCTGGCTCGATTCGCCGTGACGCCAGGCTTCAACCAGGCAGACCAGGTCGGGCTCGACCCCGGCGAGCGTGTCCTCCAGGGCGGCCTGCCGGGTCTCCCACCCAGAACCGTAGCGTCCCCAGACATTCCACGTGACTACCCGGACCGCCGACTCCACGACCGGGCCATACGGGGCATAGGGATCGAAGGTCACGCGGCAAGTATCGCAGCCAATACGGTGACTTCACCGACGCTGCCACGCCAAGCGCCCGCGCTTGTGCCGGGTTGCTCCGCCGTCGCATAGTTGGACCAGGAAGCCACGGCACCGTCGACTACATCGGAGCGGACCCATGACCGGCAACGGGGAAGAGAGGAACCGGGTCCTCGGCTTCCCCGTGAGGCCTGGCCGCCATCCCGGCCAGCGCGAAGAACAGCACGTGATGGGCTTCCCGGCCAGCTGGTTCGATGATGTCAACGTTGACGCGCTGGCCTGGCTGGTTCATCCCGTCCGCCAATACCGGCGCTGGTCGCGACGTCGTCACCAGGATCCTCACGTCACCGGCGAAGACGAGCGCTAGGTGCGTACCATCCGGCTGTGAGCGAACCGTGGGACCGTTCGGCTCCAGGTATCTTGCGCCTGCCCTCGGGCAGGCTGGTGCGGGGTCGCGCGCTCAGCCGTCCGTTGCCGGACGGTCCCGTCCCGGCCTTCGGCGTCTACCTGCTCGGGCGGCGGCCGCCCGCCGTGCCCTGGGAGTCGCGCTGGATCAAGTGGCCGGACTTCCGGCTGCCTGCCGATGAAGCCGACGTGCTCTCCGCGCTGACCGAGGCCTGGCACCGTGCCGTGGCCGAACGGGTCGAGATCGCCTGCGCGGGTGGGCACGGACGCACCGGCACCGCCCTGGCCTGCCTGGCCATCCTCGACGGCGTCCTGGGCACCGAGGCCGTCGGGTTCGTGCGCGAGCATTACGACCCGCACGCGGTCGAGACGCCCGGTCAACGCCGCTATGTCGCCCGATGGTCCGCCCGGCGATAGCCGAGGCGATCCGCCCGGTCAGTCGAGGCTGGCAATATGGCCGGGTTCAGCAGCCGTCAGCGCGGGGTCGGCGAGATACCCCGGGCGCGGAGTGCAGCCTGGGTCCGGTCGGCCGCCTGCAGCTTGTCCAGGATCCGGGATACATGGTTCTGCACTGTTTTCAGGGAGAGCCCAAGTGACCTGGCGATCTGCCGGTTGCTAGCCCCCTCGGCAAGTAGGTCGAGTACCTCGCGTTCCCGCGTGGTCAGATCGTCCGGACGGGCGGAGACGGATGACCGCGCGGGCGTTCTGGCCAGCAGCCGGCTGGCCACCCCGGCGCCGAACACGGCACCACCCGCCGCGACGGTGCGCAGGGCAGCGGTGATCTCTGCGGCAGAGGCGCCCTTGAGGACATATCCCCGCGCGCCTGCGGCCATGGCCGCGAACACGCTGTCGTCGTCATCGACCATCGAGATCACCAGCACGGCGGTGGCCGGAGCGACCTGGGCCGTCTGCCGGGTCGCCTCGACGCCGGAGGCGCCGGGCAGGTTAATATCCATCAGCACGACGTCGGGCGCGGCCTGGCTGACCGCCGCAAGAGCCTCCTCGGCGGTGCCAGCCATGCCTACGATCTCTACCTCGGGCAGGGTCGCGAGCAGCCCAGCCAGACCGTCACGGAAGACGGGATGGTCATCGACGATCAGGACCCGGGTCATCTTGGCACCGGCCCGGTTGCCTGGACCTCGAAAACGTGCGCGGGCGCGGTTACCGCCGGCAACCGCGCCTCCACCAGCACACCCGGCGAGCGGTCCGTGACTGTCACGCCGCCGCCGAGTTCCTCGGCCCGCTCCCGCATGATGGCCAGGCCGTGGCCGTGGCTTGTGGTCGTGTGAAGGCCCGCGCCGTCGTCGGTGACGGTGATGGTCAGCGCGGTGTCACGGTGGTTGATGGATACCTGGCAGTGCCGCGCGTGGGCGTGCCGGACGGTGTTGGTCACCGCCTCGACCACGATCCGGAACGCCGCGACCTCGACCGCGGCCGGAAGCGGCGGGAGGTCGTCCGGGGCGAGCACGCTGGCGGTGAGCTCAGTCCCTGCGGTCAGCCGGTCCGCGGCCTGGGCGCACGCGCCGGCCAGGCCGAGCTCGTCCAGGGCCGGCGGGCGCAGCCCCTCGACGAGGCGGCGGACATCCAGGACCGTCCGGCGGATCTCCTCGCTGAGATCGTGCAACTGCCGGGAAGCGCCGTCGGCGCCGGGCGGGAGCACGGCGCGGACCGTCTCGGTCTTCAGCGTCAGCCCGGCCAGGGCCGGGCCGATGCCGTCGTGCAGGTCGCGGCGGAGCCGACGACGTTCTTCCTCGCGGGCCAGGACGAGGCGTTCCCGCGCCCGCTGCAGGTCCTCGCGCAACAGCCGCGCGTGCAGCGCCCCGCCCAACTGCCGGGCCAGGTCACGCACCAGCCGTTCCTCGGGTGCGCTCAGGTGACGATCCGTCCGATAGCTCAGGTAGCCGACGGTCACGCCGAAGGCCTGCACGGGGATGACGGTCCCGGTGCCCGCCCTGGCGTCCGGGAAGGCCGGGCCGTCCGGCGCCGGGGCGTCTGGCACCGTGGCGCCCACCGCTACCGTGCCGTCGAGGCCGCGGACGCCCACGTCGCGCAGGTCCAGGCCCGTGGTGAGCTCGGCGATGACGGCGTCCAGGAGCCGGTCGACGTCGGCGGCGGCTTCCAGGCGCTCGCCAAGGCCGGCCAGGACCTCGTAAGGCTCGTGCCACCGTCCGTACACCACGCGGTTGACGGCGCGCTGCAAGGATTCACGCAGCGGGATGAGCAGCAACGCGGCGAGCGCCGCCGCGAGGGCAGAGAGCCACCAGGCGTGATGAGCCGGGACGAGCACCGCGGCGGTGATGACCACGACAGCGTAAATGGCGACGACGGCGCCGGACATGGTGAGCCACAACAGCGTGCGGTGTGCCGCGCGGCGCAGGTCATAAAGGCCGTGGTTGAGGATCGCGACCGCGATCGCGACCGGCAGCGGCAGGAGCACGACGCCGAAGATCCAGCCGGGAACGCCGTTGGCGAAGATTACGGCCAGGAGGACGAGCGCAGGCGGCCAGGCGGCCAGGGCCAGCAGTATCAGCTGTTGCCGGACCAGCGGGCCACCGTGCCGCCACCGGACGATCAGCCCGGCGATGGCCCCGGCCACGGCGATCACAGCGAGCAGGATCCCGGCGCCGCTCAGGGCGTCGGCGATGGATCCATAGCGAGCCGGCAAGCCGAGCGGACTATGCCAGTGGGACAGCCGGTCCTCGTTCGTGCCAGGGCTGAGGACATTCCCGAGGAACAGGCAGGTAACGGCTCCGGCGGCAGACCAGGCCAGCCAGCGCCAGCGAGGACCGGGCAGGTGCCCGTCGGGGAACACCACCGGCACGCCCACCACGGCGGTCAGCATTCCGGCCGCCTGCAGGGCCGGCCCGATGGCAACCAGGTAGGCGGCACCGGGCACCGAGCCAGGGGCAGTCACCACACCATGGATCCCGGCTTCGGTGAACGCCAGGCCCACTCCCATGCCGGCAGCGGCGGTCAGCAACAGCCAACCGGTCCGGTTACCGGGTACGGCGAGCGTGACGATGGCGCCGACCACGGCGATCGCAGCGAGAACCACGCCGAAGGACACGGTGTCGGCAAAGATGGTGGTGCCAGGCCGGTCGTAAGCGGTAGCGACGGCGGAGCCGGCCAGGGCGAGCACGACAGCGGTACCCGCCGCGACCGCAGTGAGGCGGCCGCGGGCAGGCGCCAGCAGAGGGCTCTCCATAAGCTCATGGTGCACCACGTTCGGCTCTCCGACGAGGATCGTTACCAGGTCAGGCCGCGGCCCTGCGGCGGAGGTGGGCAGCGAGCACGATGATGGCGGCGATCAGCCCGGCCATCGACACGAGGGCAAAAACCGTGTCGTACGTCCAGTCCAGTGCACCGTGCTTCTGCCAGCCGGGGTAACTGATGACTTCGACCAGGCACAGCAGGCCGGTGAAGATCGCGCCGCTCCTGACCCGGCCGCTGCGCAGCAGCCAGGTGGCGATCAGGAAGAACACGCCGAATACGACGGCGGCCAGCGGCATGCTGCCGGGGTAATTCTCCTTCCAGATCATGACCGAGCTGCCGAACTCGCCTAGGGCGAGGACCCCGGCGATCGTCGTCAGGACCGTGAGCGTGCGACCGTTCATGATGACCTCCTATGACTCTGTGGTGAGGTCACGATGCCTCCGCGCCGTTCCCGGCCAGAAGAGCCGCCTTCCCGGTCAGGCCGGGAAGTTCTCCCGGCCCGCCTGCGGGAAGCTCGCCGGGCTGCCCGCAATGAGCCGGTGGACGCCGCACAACGCCGGCTGTATGACCAGCTGATCAGGCCACGTAGCACCTACTCGGCACAGCCCGCGTGCTCACCCGACCGGATCTGTGGCCTCGTCCCGGCCGTTAGGGTAGACCGTTCACGAACATGTATTCAATGAGGTGATCTCAGCGATTTTCATCTGAGGTAGCCGTGTTCGACATGGGTCAGGACGATGTTGTCTAAATCCCACATCAGTGCAGGCAACCTGGCGCGTCGGCTGAGGATCGAAGCGGCTTACTCACTGCGATCCTCCCGGCACGGCGGGATCGAAGACGCGGACCGGGCTGGGCCGCGTGCCCTAGCCGCCCCAGCCGCCTCTGATGTCACGGGCGGGCGCGCTGACACGGCCGGGCGCTCCACGGGAACGTCATGGTTGTGGCAACGTGCACCAAAGAAGGGCTGTTGCGGATTTGGTTCGCGGGCTGGGATGCTGGCGGGGCCTTGGCGGCGCGGCCGGGCGGGCGGGCTGAGGGCGGTCCTGGCCGGGTCAGCCGGTCAGGCCGGCCAGGACCTGGGTGGTGAGGTTCCCGGTGGTCAGGGCCTTGAACAGGTTGTGCACGGCGCAGATGAAGGTCCATTCCGCGGCGGCTTGGGGCTTGCCGCGTACCGAGAGCTGGCGGAAGCCCATGTTGTGCTTGATGTGGCCGTGCGGAGTCTCGGCGATGTGGCGCGCTGCCGGCAGGCAGTGATGCCGTCTTCCGTTTTGAGCCGCTCGCGCATGACCTGGACGGCCCGGCCGCCCCGGTCCGGGCCGCCGTCCTGGCCGCGGGCGGCTTTTCCAGGTCCCGGTGCTTGCCGGTGGCGATCAGCCGGTCCGGGCCGGGGCAGGTCAGGATGTCCCTCTCTACCCGGAAGAGGCGTCTTGGATAAATTCCGCAACTATGCGGCGAGTCCAGCGTGGCGTCTCGTGATCGAGGGCACGTACCCGCTGTGACCGGCTGCCCCGGGGAGCCGTTTCCATGATGCGCCCGGGGCGTGCGAGCCCCGGCCGCCGGGGCCCGGACTGGTCGGCAGCTCCGAGCCGGAGGATGGGCCTCCCTGTCCGGAAGAGGGGTGTCGTCCAAATCCCACATCAGTCCAAGTAACCTGGCGTGCCGGTTGAGGATCGAAGCGACGTACTCATTCTGATCCTCCACCAGCTGTAACACCGCTAAGTGCCGCGCGAGCGGGTGGTTCGTCACGTCAAACCCCAGCTTCCCCGGTTCCCGTGCGGCGCGCACCGGGACCGCGCCCAGCTAGCCGCCATTTGGGTGTCCCCGTCCGTATGGCGCGCCATAATGGAATACCAAGCCCTGCGGTCAGGACGGCCGATATCCCGACACGAGGCACGCATGTCAGCGGGCCCGATCGCGGCCGCGGGCGCGCGCTGTAAATAACGGGAAGCTACTTCACTCCCTGCCAGGGTCCCGCTCCGCCCGCTCGGTCCAATAGGCGAGCTGGCGCCGGGCGAGCAGGGTGTCCGGGTGGTCCGGGCCAGATACCCGCTCGCGTACCGGCGGCAGCGCGGCGAGCAGGTCCCGGGCACCAGCCGCATCCCCTGCCTCGCCGGTGAAGCGGGCGAGCTGTTGCCGGGTGGCCAGGGTGCGCGGATGCTCCGGACCGGCGACCCGTTCGCGTACTGGCAGCAACGCGGCGAACAGCTCCCGGGCGCCAGCCGCATCCCCTGCCTCCCCGGTCCAGCGGGCGACGTGGTGCCGGGTGGCCAGGGTGTCCGGGTGCTCCGGGCCGAGGACCCGTTCGCGTACCGGCAGCAGCGCGGCGAACAGGTCCCGGGCACCAGCCAAGTCTCCCGCCTGCCCGGTCCAGCGGGCGAGCTGGTCCCGGGTGGCCAGGGTGTCCGGGTGG
>Ga0335082_10007055_pt1 | contig 12228 bp, 11 predicted proteins | sample Lox_Sample_41_FD_206718 | JGI IMG/M metagenome (GOLD analysis project Ga0335082, IMG submission 206718) | Soil microbial communities from Loxahatchee National Wildlife Refuge, Florida, United States - Lox_Sample_4.1 | ecosystem: Environmental > Terrestrial > Soil > Wetlands | place: USA...
CGGCGTGGGACGTGGCGAACCTCGCCATGCAGATCACCGGCGGCATCGGCTACACCGACGTCTACCCGATCGAACGCGCCGTGCGCGACACGCGCCTGGCGCAGATCTGGACCGGTACCAACGAGGTGATGAGCGCCATGATCCAGCACGACCTCTACCAGGAGTTCCGCGCCAGCCGCGGCCGCTACCGCGACTTCGAACGCGACGCCATGCACGCCGACGACTCGGAGAAGATCTTCGACGACGACGATATGTGGAAGGTCTACGATCAGCAGAAGTAACGATCGCGCAGTCAGAGATGCGGGCAGAGGGCAGCCGGTCTGCAGATGATGAGTCGCTGGAGCCGGCGTGCCCTCGCGCCGTTTACGCCCGGCAACGCAGCGCGCAATCCCTTGACTCTCTCTTGCTTTTGAGTGCCGCACTGCCCACTCTTGACAAGCCCGCTAGGGAAATCAAAGCTAGCGGCGCATTGGGAGGATGAATAACTCGTAACAAGGTCGGCGAAGAAACAGGCATCTCAGCTAGCGCGAAGGTCTCCTGCTGCGCTCTCGGACATAAGGAGGGAGGGATCTCTGTGCTGACAAGACGAACCGAAGCGCGCACGGTGCGCATCGAGGCGGCGGAACTCGCGGCTGCGCGCGTTCATCCGGCACATCCCAACAACGGTGACGAGTCCTCGTATCGGGACGCAACGGGGCTGAACTTCATCGGGAACTTCACGAAGGGCCTGCCGCATGACCCGGTCGGTGTCGTCGATCGGGCTGCCTACCACACCCTTCTGCGCGCTATCAACGCCGGAAGCCCCGAGTTCTTCGAACAGGTCACGCTGGGCACGCCCCTGCCCAACCGCCAGAAGCTACGCAACCCGTTGGCCGGCGTCGCCTTCGATCTGGAAGGACTGGACGCACAGGCCCTGAGCATGCCGCCGGCACCACGCCTCGACAGCGCCGAGGCGGCTGGCGAGATGGTTGAACTGTATTACATGGCGCTTTTGCGCGACGTCCATTTCTCGACCTTTGCGGCCGACCCTGGTGTGAACGCCGCAGCCGCAGCCTTGATGGCGCTCAGCGACTTCAGGGGACCGAAGCCCGTCACCCCGGCCACCATCTTCCGGGGCTTCACGCCGGGCGATCTGACCGGCCCGTACGTGTCGCAGTTCCTGCTCAAGCCGGTCAACTTTGGAACGATACCCTTCAACCAACGCCAGTGGACTGATAAGGCCGGAATAGACTTTCTGATGATCCCGGCTCAATGGCGGGCTGTACAAAATGGGGTGGTGGTGCCGGTTCCCTTTCCCACCAACCCGCGCCTCTACGTCCGCAACATGCGCGATCTGGCGACGTACGTGCACTTCGATGCGCTGTACGAGGCCTATCTCAACGCCTGCCTCATCCTTATGAATCTCAAGGCCCCCCTGGACCACGGGAATCCCTACCTGGTGTCGCAAACTACCGACGCGTTCGGGACCTTCGGAGATCCGCACATCCTCAGCCTCGTGTGCGAGGTGGCGACACGCGCGCTCAAGGCCGTGTGGTTCCAGAAGTGGTATGTGCATCGCCGTCTGCGTCCGGAGGCATTCGCCGGCCTGGTACACCACAACCACTTCAGCGGCACGCCGTTCCCGTTGCATCCAGATGTCACGGGCAGCCCGGTCCTCGCCCTTGTCCAGGCCCACAACTTCGCGCAGGGCGCACCGAACAGCTACCTTCTGCCGATGGCGTTCCCGGAGGGGTCGCCGATGCATCCGGCCTACGGTGCTGGGCATGCGACTGTGGCCGGCGCTTGCGTCACGATCCTGAAGGCATGGTTCGACGAATCCGCTGTCTTCGATCCGGCGAGTCCGGACCCTGGCTGGCGACCGGTCGTCGCCAACCTCCCGGGCACCGCGCTCGTTCCGGCCCCGGGCGCGCCGCATATGACTGTCGGCGGAGAATTGAATAAGCTCGCCGCCAACATCGCCATCGGCCGCAACATGGCAGGGGTACACTGGCGCAGTGACTACACGGAGTCCGTCAAGCTGGGTGAGCAGATCGCCATCGATCTCCTCGAGGAACAGAAGCTCTGCTACCGCGAGCCGGCCAGCTTCAGCCTGACCCGCTTCGACGGATCGGCGATTACCATTTGACGACGATGCCGCTGAGCGCATCGCCGGGAGAAGACGATCATGGCTACCCCCGAGAAGGGCGTGTCGTTCACGGACGAGGAAACCGAGGCGCTCCGCGACATCGTTGCCGCCTGGGTCGATGAGCAGTTTGTCCTGCCGCCGTATCCGCCGGCGGTCAACGCGGTCCTGAGGAAGCTCGGCCTCGCCAGGCAAGACTGAGACTGCGCCCGGCGCTTCCGGGCGCTCCGTCCGCTCGCCCAACTACAGCGACTACAGCACACCAGCTTGACTCACCGGCAGTCATGCAGTGTTTGCTGGCCTGCGGGCTTCGATGGTGTTCACGGCGACGAGGTCACCGGAAGCGCCTGCATCTCACCCGATTTCAGGACGCGGAAACGGCGGCCGCTCCACCAGACGCTGTTTCCGAGAAAGCCTCCGACCCACACAGGCATCTGAAGGAGGTCGGTGAGCAACACGAGAAACACGTCGGCCATGGTCAGGCGTGCGCGGAGACCACGACGGCCCACAAACGCCACCGTGGTCAAACGGATGCCGATCGTGAGCAAGGACGCGGACAGCGCCAACACGCCGAAACCGCCGGCAACCACATTCACGATTGCCCAGAGCAGTCCCTGCGTCAAAACCGTGAAGAAGTAGCCGAGGGGCCGGTGACTGCGGTTCGTGCGCGCACGGCGCAGTAGGTGGTGAAAAAGCTGCCGCCACGACGCGAGCGCCAGGACCGTGTCGACGACGCACTCGCTCAGCCACAATTGCAGCCCGTGGGCGGCGATGCGATTTCCCAACTGATAGTCGTCGGCCAGCATGTTGGCGATTTCCTCGAATCCGTGGATCGCCTCCAGTGTCGACCGCCGCAACGCCAGGGTGGCGCCGAAGGCGTACGTCGGCTTCTCAACCTTGCGCGCCCCGAGGATCTGCGGCGTGAGCAACGCATTGATCGTGGTGCACCAGAGGAGCGTGGGCAGATCGCTGTGCGCCGCCACTGCGCGATACATGCACGTCACCAGCCCGATGCGCTCGTCACGCAATGGCGCGACCACGCGTTGCAGGTAGTCTGGCGGGACGCGGATGTCGCCATCGGAGAGCACCAGGACGTCGTGCTTGGCCCGACGGTACATGTTGATCAGGTTGGAGACTTTGTCGTTTGTCCCGTAGAGCCGCCCATCGACAATCAGCTCAATATCGAGCGTCGGGTGCTCGCGCTGCAGTGTCCGCACCACAGCTACTGCGGGGTCCTGCCGATCGGCGACGCCGAACACGATCTGAAAGCGCGGGTACTCCTGGCGGCAGAACGTGGACAGGTTCTCGTACAGCTGCGGGTCAAGGCCCTTGAGCGGCTTGAGCATGGTGACCGCTGGCATCCAGTCCGGCGACGGTAGATCTTCGCTGCGGCGACGGCCGAAGAAGTCCCAGGCACTGTAGGCACACGTCAGCGAGAACCACGACGCGACCGCCATGCCGATCCACGCGATGATCTGCCAAAGCGAAAGGTCGAACACGACGTTACCCATCCGCGCACCTCCCTGGCTGCCGACTACAGAAGCACGGAGCACACCACCGCGCCGCGTCCCGAGTTCACACCGCCCTTCGGAACCCTGTTCGCAACGGCAGGAAAATTTGTGAATGGCAAGAGTCGTCAAACAAACTGACCTTCGTCATGCAATCCGGCGCGCCCTCACTGGTGTCCGACGTACAGCTCCCGCGCTTGCATGCCCCAGCGACGAGAAGATAGGTTACATGTAACCACGAAGGAGACCGCCATGCCGTCCGCATCGAAGCGCATGTTGTTAGCCCGAAAGCGGATTGCCTCGCGCCAGAAGGTGCAGGCTCATCGTGACCGGCTGCGTGGGCAGGGTCTCCGCCCCATTCAGGTGTGGGTGCCCGATACGCGCTCCCCCAAGTTCGCCGCGTAAGCCTCACGGCAGTCGCGACGCGTCGCATCGAGCCGATACGCCGCCAAGGACCAGGCCTTCATCGACGCGATCTCGATCGGGGGCGATGAGTGAAGCGCGGCGAGGTCTGGACCGCTGCCGGCGGCGCTGACTACGCGGCTAAGCCGCGTCCGGTAGTGATCGTGCAGGACGATCGCTTTGGCGCCACCAAGTCTGTCACCATCTGCGCCTTCACGAGCGATCCGACGGACGCGCCGCTGTTCCGGATTGCTGTTGAACCGAACGAGACGAACGGGCTCAGGGCAACCTCGCGGCTGATGGTCGACAAGATCACGACGGTCCCGCAGGCGAAACTGGGCAGCCGCATGGGGAGGCGCGCGGACGCCGACATGGTTCGGCTGAACCGTGCCATGATGATATTCCTCGGTCTGGCGGGATGAACTGGGGCGAGAGTCGTCCGAATCCGTTCAATTCGTTGTAAGACTCTCTCGCCGCCTCATCGCAGATCCCGCATCTGCAGCCCAAGCATGCTGGAGATGATCGACCGCTGGATGTTGTTGGAACCCATACCCACCGGGCCGAGCAGCGCCATGCGGATCCAGCGGTTCATGTCGTTGTCTTCGAGGTACGATTGGCCGCCGAGGACCTGCATGCCCAGCTCGCAGATCTTGAGGCACATCTCGGTGCAGAACACCTTGGCCATCGCGCCTTCGAGCGAGCACGGCTTGTCCTGGGCGTGCAGCCAGGCGGCGTGGTAGGTCATTTGTCTACCGGCTTCGATGCCGATGGCCATGTCGGCGATCTGCATCTGCACGGCCTGGAAGCTGCCGATGGGGCGGCCGAACTGGCGGCGCGTCTTGGCATGCTCCAGCGCCATGTCGAAAGCCTTCTGCGCGATGGCGACGTGCGAGATGGCGACCATGAGCCGTTCCATGTCGAGGCTCTTGATCATCTGCCACCAGCCCTGATTGAGACCGTCCGGTCCGCCCATGATCATCGTGCGTGGCACACGCACGTTGTCGAAGAAGATCTCTTGCAGCGAGATGACCTTCGAGCCCATCTTCGGCATCTTGCGCAACGTCACGCCGGGGAGCGTGCGCTCGACCATGAAGATGGTGACGCCGCCGTAGCGGTCGTCCTTGTTGGTGCGGGTGACCACCATCATGTAGTCGGCAACGTCGGCGCCGGAGATGTAGTGCTTGTGGCCGTTGAGGATGAAGTGGTCGCCGTCGGGCTCGCCGAAGGTCTTCACCGCGGCAGCGTCGGAACCGGCTTCCGGCTCGGTGAGCGCGAAGCAGCCTTTCACCTTGCCCTGGATGATGCGTGGCAGGTAGGCGCGCTTCTGTTCCTCGCTGCCGTTCATCTTGATCATGTGGCCGGCAAAGAAGACGGGGAGCAGGTAACACGCCGACGCCGCCTCGCTGCCGTAGGCGAGCGTCTCCGCAGTCAGGCAGAAGTCGATGGCGTTGCCGCCGATGCCGCCGTACTCCTCGGGGAAGTAGACACCGAGGATACCGGTCTCGGCGAGCTTGGGCAGCAGCTCGTGCGGGTAGCGCTCTTCAAGTTCGAGCTGCCGGTCCAGCTCGGGCGGGCAGTTGCGCTTGATGAAGTCGCGGATGGTCTGGCGATAGGCTTCTTGTTCGGGGGTGAAGGAGAAATCCATTGTCGACTCCAGGCGAAGACAACAGATCACAGACTCGCAGACAACAGACGTTCCCTTGTCTGTTGTCTGCGAGTCTGATGTCTGTCGTCTGTCACGCGTTCCTCGTCGGGCGGAACTTGGGCAGCGTGACCTCGTCGTTGACGCGGTCGAACACGACCTCGACGGGCATGCCGATGCGGATCTGGTCGCTGGGGCATTCGACGATATGGGTGTGCAGGCGTGGCCCCTCCTCGAGCTCGACGATCGTGACGTTGTAGGGGGTGTCGGCGTTGAAGGCCGGGTGCTGCGACTGGTGGACAACGATCCAGCTGAAGACCGTACCGCGCCCGCTCAGCTTGATCCACTCATGTCTCTCGGACAGGCAGCGTGCGCACAGGACCGAGGGTGGAAAGCGGACGTGGCCGCACTCGCTGCAGCGTTGCATGCTCAACTCGCCCTTGTGGGCGGACTCCCAATACGGAGCACTATCTTCGGTTGGACGAGGAAGCGGCTTCTCGATGGCAAACATGGTCTACCTCGATGGTCTACTTGCCCAGCACAAGGGCGCTATAGCTCACCGTGGGTGGGGCTTCGTGCGGCGCTCCACCATAACCGGTGACGAGACACAATTCGGCATCCTTCACCTGGCGCGCGCCGCATTCGCTGCGCAGTTGGCGGACGCCTTCGCGGATGTGACCGAAGCCCGACAGGTGGCCCTCGGAGATCAGGCCCCCGGCGGTGTTGCAGGGCAGGGCCCCCGTCAAGCTCAGGTTGCCGCCTTCGATGAAGGCACCGACTTCATCGGCTTTGCAGAAGCCGTAGGCGACCAGGTCGTGGATCACGCGCGGCGTGAAGGCATCGTAGAGCTGCGCGACGTCGATGTCCTTTGGCGTCACGCCGGCCATCCCAAAGGCCATCTGTGCGGCCTTGGTGCCGCCCCAGTGTGCGCCGTCGCTGCCGCGCGGGTGGATCATCTCGGAGGAGTGCGACTGGCCGGCACCGAGGATGCGCGCCGGCCGCTTGGCGAGGTCGCGCGCGCGCTCGACAGACGTGACGATGCACGCGCCACCGCCATCAGTATTCGGGCAACAGTCAAAGAGCCGTAGCGGCTCGGCGACCCAGCGTGAATTCATATACGCGTCGAGCGTCATCGGCTTCTTCATTTGCGCATCCGGGTTGAGCATGGCGTGCTCGCGCCAGGTCACGGCGATGCGGCCGTAGTGCTCATCTTTGTAGCCGTACTCGTGTTGCTGGCGGCGCTTGATGTGCGCCATCAGCGTGATGGCGCCGACGTCGCCGTACGGGACCTGGAACTCGGAGCCGAACAACTGCATGGCCACACCCTGCGGCCAGTTCTGCGTGGCGAAACAGCACAGGACCGTGCGGCAATAGCCGGCGTCGATTGCGGCGGTCGCGGTTTGCACGGAGCCGCAGGCGGTGGCGCCACCCATGTCCATGGTGGCGGAGAATGTCGGTTCGATACCGAGATATGCCGCGACGCGCGCGGCCCAGCCGTGCTGCTCGCCCATGATTGCCGGCATCATCACCAGCACGCCGTCGATGTCGTCGCGCGACAAGCCGGAGTCCTCGATGGCGCGTTTGCTGGCTTCGAGCGTGAAGCCCATGGTGCTGACGCCCTGCAGCTTACCGAAACGTGAGGTGCCGACTCCGACGATGGCGTACTTCCCAGACAGGTTGGCCATGCTCATTCTTCCCTGGCGCTCCCGAGGTGTAACCTGCCCCAGCCGACCGCTGCGGCCGGCTGGGGCAGTGTCGGGGACCGGGGCCTCGTTCCCCGACGGCAGCTCGTCATCCGTCGGACACGCCGGTGCTAGCGGCCCTTCCAGCGCGGTTCGCGCTTCTCCTGGAAGGCGTGGATGCCCTCCATCGCATCTTCAGTAGAGAACACCTCGGCCGAGTACATCATCTCCTGATCCAGCGCTTCCTTCAGCGGCAGGCCGAGACCTTTGAGCGCCGACTCCTTCACCTTGCGCACAGCGATCGGGCCGTTCTTGCAGATCAGCTCGGCGTAGCGCAGCGCCGTCGGCATGAGCTTGTCGAGCGGCACGACCTCGTTGACAATGCCGTAGTGATAGGCCTTTTGCGCGCTGATCGGCTCGGCAGTGAGCAGGATCTCCATGGCCCACGGGAAGGGGATCTGCCGCGGCAGCTTGGTCGTCGATCCGCCGCCGGGGAACAAGCCGCGCCGTGGCTCGCCGATGCCGAAGCTGGCATTCTCAGAGGCGATGCGGATGTCGGTGCCTTGCAACATCTCCATGCCGCCGGCGATGCAGAAGCCGTTCACCGCGGCGATGATTGGTTTGTAGATGTCGACCTCACGCAAAACGGCGACCAGCGACGCGTTGACCGGGATGTCGCCACCGAGCGTCTGTGTGCCGCCGGACGCGGAGAGCTCGCCGATGTTCTGCGTCACCATCGGGATGAACTCTTTCAGGTCGCCCCCGGCGCAGAAGGCCTTGTCGCCCGCGCCGGTGATGATCGCCACCCACAGGTCCGGATCATCGCGGAAGTCCATCCACGCCTTCGCCAACAGCCCGAACGCTTCGAAGTTGAGGGCGTTGCGGCGCTCCGGGCGGTTGATGGTGATGACGAGGATGCGCCCCTTCTTCTCACAGAGGATCGGTGGCATAGAACTCCCCTCAGGTAAGGCTCCGAATAGTCAATCAATCGGTTGAATCGATTGCTTGAATGCAAGAAGCGGCAGGCGAAGTCAAGTCGCGCCGACGCATGCGCCGCAGGCGACCGCGGCGTGCGCGCCCCTGCGGCAAAAGCTGCTTGACAGTCTGACACGCCGCGGACTAAAAGCGCGGTCAATTAATCGCTTGATCCACGCGGGGCTCCCGGCCGTACGGCGTTCGGGGAGGACTCGGCACCGGGGCCGGCAGGAAAGGGGAAAGCGCATGCGGCGGATGACGACCTTCAGCGGATGGTGGTGGGTGGCGGTGTTGGTTCTGGGGCTCGGGCAGCTGCGCACGGCACAAGCGATCTACCTCGACGACGAGCAGAAAGTCAGCCTGCGGTTGCGGACCTACAGCCAAGGTTCGGTGCGCATCGAGGACTCGAAGGGCGACACGACGCCGACGGTGAAGACCGGACAGTTGGTGCAGCATCGCAATTTCTTCAATCCAGAGCTGGAAGCCAAGCTGGTTTCGTACACCACGTGGATGAAAAATGTCGGCCTCGGCGTCATCGCCCCGGACGCCTTCGACTTCCGCCTCGCCGCCTGGGGTTTCTATGATGGAATCTACGACTACGGAACGGGCCAGTTCCACAGTCAGCTGAGCACGACCAAGGCACAGTTCTTTGAAGCCACGAACATCAACAAGATCCTGGACGGTACCGGCGACCCAGACAACCCGCGCGACATCTTCCAAAACACGGAGCGCGTCAACGAGGCGTATCTCAACTACTCCAAAGGGCCGGTCTTCTTGCGCGTCGGTAAGCAGGCAATCTCCTGGGGCGAGTCGGACACGATTGCATTGCTCGACCAGAACAACCCGTTCGATATAACGCTCGGCGCCCCCGGCATCTTCGAGGATGTCGATGAAGCGCGTATTCCGCTGTGGACGGTGCGCGGGAGCTATTCGTTGTTCGACACCCTTGGACCGCTGTCGAGTGGTTTTGTGGAAGCCTACTGGGTACCGGGCAACATCGATACGACAACCTCGACCGTTCCGCCGCCGACACTCGCCCCGTACGTCGCTCCCGGAATAGATCCGCAAAACAACCCGCTCCTCAAGATTCTGAGAAACCCGCAATTCGCACTGATTGACCACGTGCCGTCGTCGAAGATGTCGAATAGCCGTTATGGTTTCCGTGTGCAGACGGTCGTGGCCCGCGACTACACGGTGAGCGCGTGGTACTATGTGGCGTTCAACCAAGCCCCGGTCCCGCAGATCGATAGCGTGGCGCTGCCGCTCAAGAGTTCCCCGGCCTGCGTTCCCGGAACCGGGGTGAACGGCTGCCGGCCCATCCTCGGGACAGAGTTGGTGCATAAACTCGTTCCGGTCATCGGTGTGGCCAACACCTTCTTCTTTCAGCCGTTGAATGGAATCATCCGCATGGAGGCGGAATACTTCAATCGAGAGCCCGGATTCATCCCGAGCGTCAACTTGCTTATCCCGCAAGTCAACACGAACCCAAGCCTCCTCCTCAACGCCTGCACGTTCCCGAATGGGAGGCCGGGGGCGCAGTGCATCGGCCACTTTGCCACCGCGGGCCAGGTCCCGTATGCCGACTTCCTGCGCTGGGAACTGGGATACGACCGCTTCTTCTTCTTCCGCCCGTTGAATCCCACCAACAGCTTCGTGTGGGTCACTGCGGTCGTGGGCTCGTACAACATCAGCGAAGACACACAGAGGGATTTTCGCTTCGACGGCCAGCAGAAGCCGGGGACCGCTTCCCTCCCGAACCCCCAACCCGCCGACTTCGTGCAGTTGCAGAAGGTCGAAATCTTCGGGCAGACACACCTGCAGACGGACTATCTGCACGGCCGGCTGACACCCGGGATCACGCTCATCGGGTACATCCGAGGGACATATGCGATCAACCCGACGCTGCAGTATCGCTGGACGGATTCGCTGCTGTTCGACCTGAACCTGGTGCACATCGACGGCATGTTTCAGTCGCTCGGATTCTTCCGCGACCGCGACCAGATCGCGCTGCGGATGACGTATCAGCTGAACTAGACGCGGATGGCAGGAGTGGACCGACGGAGGGCGTGAGGCCGAATGGTAACACAGCCAGTCGCGCTGAGGCGTGCCCATCGGCTGGCGCATCCCGTGCCGGGACGCGCGCGCGACCCGTGCGGGAGACTACTGCATATTCTGCTCGACTAACGCGGGAAACGATGATTGTTACGGACGAGAGGAGGATCTTCATGAAAGGCATTGATCGCCCAATCGGGCATCGCAGCACGTTGGCAGCTGCGGCGATACTGGTCGTTGCAGCAACTCTCGCCAGCGCGCCGCAGCAGGTGCGCGCCCAGTGCGTCGGCGACTGTAGCGGCAACGGGACTGTGACTATCGACGAGGTCGTCACCCTGGTGGACATTGCCCTGGGTACAGCAGAGGCCTCGACGTGCACGTCGGGAATAGTTCCTCCCGGCGCTGCGGTTACGGTGGCAACGACCATTCAGGCGGTCAACAGCGCCCTCCATGGCTGCGGCGCAGCGTTCTGCGGCGACGGCATCGTCCAGAGCGAAGAAGAGTGCGATCCCGGCCCCGGCACCTGCATCGGCGGAGCCAACGCCGGCACGTCGTGTACTGCAGAGAGCCAGTGCCCAGGCGACGGCGTGTGCCGCGACGGCATCAAGGCGGGATGGGCATGCAGCAGCAACGACGATTGCCCCAACAGCAGTTGCGTGCACTGCAAGATCTTTGACAAAACCACTGGGAATTTTGACCCGAACGATGGGATCCCTGACGACTGCGGGACCTATTCGGCAAGCTGTGGCTGTGCGTCGAACTGCACCTTTGAAAAGGCGGTGAACATCACACTCGTGCCAGGGAACAATGGCGACGGCACAACAATCGTCCAAGGCACCAGTGGCCTAATTGTCTACAGCCCGTCGCTCAATGTCGGCATCCCCTTCGCGTCGAACACCGTGCGGCAACTGATCATCGGCAAAGAAAAGGACGGCAAGATTCCTGGTGTCCTCAAGAAGGCAACCAATAATATTATCGGCATTGACGTCCTCAACGGCCAGGCTTGCATCTGTCTCCGCCCGATCCTGTTGCGGACCTGCGGCGGAACCCTGTGGGAGAAGGATGGCAAGCCATCAACGGACTGCAGTGAGGGCTACACGGCCGGCGACAGCGTCTGCCCGGCTGAGAAACCCTGCACCTTCGCCTATGGGCCGACTAACTCGGGCGCGGGAGAAGTTGGATGCAACGGCCTCGACGGAGTCGACGTCAGCACCACACAAGACTCCGGTGGCAGCGCCAACGCCGATTGTCCCGCTGAATCTCCCCGTTGCAAGGCCGGGCCGGTCATTACGACACGCAGCAATACGGGCGGCCCGGGCTCGACAGTTCTAGACGTGACCACGGAACTCGGCTTTACCCTCAAGCCATGCACAGGTACGGATCCAGAGTATGGCGCCGACCACATGTTCTGCACGGACGACGACCCGAAGGAGGGACGCAGTGCGCTGCCGCAGGTGTTGACGACCGGCATGGCCAGCGCAACAGTCCAGAACGCCGACCTTGTCGATCCATCGTGCAACAACGAACAGGCCATCCTTTGCCACTCGGACAACGACTGCCCACAGGGGCAGCCATGCTTGCCCAACAATATCGGGCCTTACTCCTCACAGGGTGCTCCGCTGAGCTGCAGCGGATTGGCGAGCGATCCGCCCAATGTCTCTGGTGGCACGCTGGCTGGGGGCTTCCCCGACCTGAACGCGCCGACGATCATGGATATCGTCGTGGTCGACACGCAGGTCGCTCACTAGCCTGTCGCGTGCGGCCGGTCGGGGGGGGGCCCACCCCGCCCGCCCGCCCCCCGGGGGTAAATGAAAAAACACAAACACAAAACACACACAAAAAAAA
>Ga0335082_10007056_pt1 | contig 12227 bp, 8 predicted proteins | sample Lox_Sample_41_FD_206718 | JGI IMG/M metagenome (GOLD analysis project Ga0335082, IMG submission 206718) | Soil microbial communities from Loxahatchee National Wildlife Refuge, Florida, United States - Lox_Sample_4.1 | ecosystem: Environmental > Terrestrial > Soil > Wetlands | place: USA: Florida...
CAACTTCGACTGCCGTCGGTCAAACAATCTAGCCCTTCGGGCGGATACCCCGAGTCGGCATCGACGTCGACATGTTCGCGACCCCGAGTCAGTCGATGGCAGCCGATCAGGATTGAGCTTTTGAGCGTGGACGATTTCCCGCCACTGCTTTACGCGCGGCTATCTGCAGCTCGATCATTCGACGCATGCTCCGAGACCACTACCTGCGCGAGCGATTAGCATCGCCGAGGTTCGCTACGGCCGCTCCGTGATCGTGTATTCGCCCTTGCGCTGCAAGCGTCGACTGCCGGCCTAGTGCACAACGGGGTTCTCGCACATGACGTGCGTAGCCAAATCGTAGCTAGCCAAGGCGTTCGGAGACTCAACGTAGCTCATTGAGGCGCGGTTTCGAACGTGGCGGGCGTTGTGAAGGGATTGATTTACCCCGTCTTCCGATGCCGCTAGCAGCAGGTCGGCGACGATTGATCTCGTTTGACGCAATAGGTCCCGCTTGCAGCCCCGGGGCGGATTTGGCTAGACCCCAGGTTCGCCCGCTTGACAAGCATCAACGGTATGAGTTCGTCAGGGCGTAGGGTGTATGTCAAATGGCTGCCTACGGAGCGGCGAAGCCGAATGCGCATTGGAAATTTCGTCATGACCGCCCATGGGGCGACCTCACCGGAAATGGCGCGCTTGTCCGCGACGGCGGAATGCACACGCCGCCATCGCGCTCCCCGCGCGCCGGATTGCAGGCGATGAGCAGCATGCGGCATGCCGCGGTGAGCCTCGGGAGCTACGCCCGCCGGATGCGCGACTATCTCCGGGAGATGTTCCCGCTGCCCGGACATATCGTGTTCGCGCTGCTCGCGGGGTCGGGGATCGCCGGCTTCACGCGCACGGTGCACAGCGTGCCAGGCGGGATTTCTCCGGGCGTCGTTGCCGGCCTTACCTGGAACGTGCTGGCGATGCTGCTGATCCTGCGCCTGATGGACGAACTGAAAGACAAGGACATCGATCGCCGGCTCTTTCCAGGCCGCCCGCTGCCCTCGGGGCGAGTGCGGGAATCCGATATCCGCTCGAGCCTCGGCGCGATGATCCTGCTGTACTTGCTCGCCAACAGCCAGGCACGGGTACCGCTCGTCGGCGCGCTGATCGTGCTGGGATACGCGCTGCTGATGTTCAAGCGCTTCTTCATGCCCGCCCGGCTGCAGGCCAGCCTGCCGCTAACGCTCGTCACGCACACGCCCATCGTCCCCCTGATCTGGCTGCAGGCCTTCGTGACCGCAGGCAACGGCTACGGCATTGCGCTTAGGGACCTGCGGTGGGAGCTCATCGACCTCTATGTAGTGATGCTCTGGTCCGGCGTTCTCGGCTGGGAGTTGTCGCGCAAGATCCGCGCGGCGGAAGAGGAGGACGACTACGTCACCTATTCGCGGATCCTTGGGCGGCGAGGCGCGGTAGCCGCGGCCGCAGGCGCGCAGTCGGTATCCGTGCTGATCGGCGTGACGCTTAATGTCCGGTATGGGCCGGGCGCAGCCTGCCTGGCGATCATCGGGGCGGGCGCGGCGGCGTGCGCGCTGGGCTACGCACGGTTCCTGCGCCACCCGGATCCGCGCACCTCGAAGCTGAAGTCCTTCGCGACGATGTTCCTGTTTGCGCTGCTGCTCGCGCAGGTCTGCAGCTTCGCGCTTGCCCGGCCGTGATGCCATGGGGCTGACGTCCTACACGTTCGACCGGGCGCTCGCGAACAGGTATCTCGACCTGTGCTTCGAACTCTACCGCCGCGACGACAAGTGGATTCCCCCGTTGCGCCGGCGCGTGCTGCGGCAGTTCTCGCCCGACTTCCCGTTCCATCGTCGGGAAGGCAACGCGCATCGCCATTTCCTTGCGACTTCCGGTGGCGACCCGGTGGGGCACGTCACGGCCATCGTCAACGGCCGTCTTGCCGATCTCGACGGCATCGCGGTGGGCGCGGTGAGCCAGTTCGAATGCGTCAAGGATCACGCGGTCGCCGCGGAGCTACTTACCGCCGCGACCGATTGGCTGCGCACCGAGCATGGCCGGCGGCGGGTGTGGGGGCCAATGCAGTTCGATGTCTGGCACGGTTATCGGGCGATGACGCGTGGCTTCGAGACCATGCCGTTCTTCGGCGAGCCGTATAACAAGCGATATTACCCGGGACTTTTCGAGCGCAACGGATTCGCGGTACGCAAGCGATGGAACTCGGTCGAGATCTCCGGCCGCGCAGCGCTCGAGCGCCGCCTCGAGGATTGGGCCGGCGATCACGCGCGGGCGCTGGCGGACGGCTACCGCTTCGCGCCGATCAAGGTCGGGGACTCGGAGCACGTGCAGGCGCTGCATCGGGTAGTTGCGGACTCCTACCGGAATTTCCTAGGCATGACTCCGCTCGACCCCGACGAGTTTCGGGACGTTTTCGCCGCGTACGCCGAGATTCTCGACCCGCGTTTCACGATCGGCGCGTGGAGCGCGGACGGCGCCCTGTGCGGATTTGCGATTGCTTATCCCGACCATGCTCGCGCGGTGCAGGCGATGGGCGGCAGCGACTCGGTGCTCGCCCGCATACGCTTTCTGCTGCATGCCCGCACCGCCACCCGCGCCGTGTTCTTCATGCTCGGGATCACGGCCGAGGCGTCGACGCGGCGGCGCGGCCTCGGGCGCGCCTTGTGGCACGCGTGCCTGCGCTCGCTCGTGGCGGCGGATTTCGAGAGCGTGATCTTCGCGCTGCTGTCCGAGGACAGCCCCGCGTGGCAATTCCTGCGCGACTGCAGGGCCGAGGCGCAGAAGGAGTACGTTCTGTTCGAGGCGAACCTTGGTCCCTGATCCGTTCGTCTACATTGACCGGCGGACGGGGCAGCGCAGGAGGGACCCGGTCTACGCCGCCGCGTTCCTCGACTGGTGCTACAACACGCGGGTCGGCGCCGCGCTCACGCGCGCGCTGCTCAGTCGCCCCTTCGTTTCGAAGGCCTACGGCTGGTACTACCGACAATCCTGGACGCGGTGCCGGATCGCTCCGTTCGCGCAGGCGATGGGGGTGAATCTCGCCGAACTCACGCAACCCCTCGCGAGCTTCCGCAGCTTCGACGACTTCATTACGCGAGCGATCGATCTCTCCCATCGTCCGATCGACGCGGATCCGTGCGCCTGCGTGTCTCCGGCTGATGGCCGCATCGTGGTCTACCCGGCGCTTGACGCCGGCGTGGCGCTGCGGATCAAAGGCGGCGCGTTCGACCGCGATGCCCTGGTGCGCGACGCAGTGCTGGCGCGGCGCCATGCCGGCGGCGCGGTCGCGATCGTTAGGCTCTATCTCGCGGACTACCATCACTTCCACTTTCCCGATTCGGGAACCCCCGGGGAGCCGCGGGCGGTGCGCGGCCGCTACTTCGCGGTCTCTCCTTACGCGAGGCGACGAGCCGTGCCGTTCTACGGCGAGAATCACCGCGTCATCACGTTGTTCCAGTCGGACCATTTCGGCATCATCGCGATGATCGAGATCGGGTCGTTCACCGTGGGCTCCGTGCGCGAGCGCTTTGTTCCCGGCGAGCACGTCGCTAAAGGCGACCACAAGGGCTGGTTCGCACTGGGCGGTTCGGTGGTGGTGCTGCTGTTCGAGCCCGGCGTCATCACCTTCGCCGAGGACTTGTGCGCGAACAGCCGCGCCGGGCTCGAGACCTACGTGCGCGTAGGCGAGGCGATCGGTCGCTGCCGGGCAGCTGCCGCGTGATGCGCAGGCTTCGGCGGACCGCGATCGGGCCGCGATCCCGGTCTCAGCGCTCGAGCAGGTTCAGCAAGTCGGCCACGCCGAGCGACCTGGGGTCGGGCATCGCGCCATGGTGAATGCCGAGCGCAAGGATTGAGGTGGCGGCGACGACCAGCGCTTGCCGGGTCCACCGTCCCGCGTCCACGGGAAAAGTCGTCAGTCCCGGCTGCAGCCGGTAGAAGAACGCGGTTGCGGCGTACACGGCGATCAGACCCGCCGCGAGGTCGAGCAGGGCGGAGATCGTGAACCGATCGAGCGCAAGCACCGACGGAACCATCACGAGCATCCCCTTCGCCACGTTGGCGGAGACCGCCTGGCGCCAGGCGAGATCGGGCGCGACCAGCTTGTGCCGCACCAGCGCGATGATTGCCACGTTGGAGGCGAAGCAGGCGGCGAACGGGAGCAGCAACGCGGGCTCGTCGGATTGCCGGTAAGCGAGCAGCCAGAAGATGCTGCCAAGGATGTTGGCGAGCACGATGGGAAAACGGAACATGCGCTGCCGGTCGAGCGGTGTCTTCACCGTGATGGTGGCGTAGATTGCGAGCTGGATGAGCGGCGGCACCACCCACCGCCAGCCCCCGACCGCCCAGACGACGTAGCCCCACAGGGTCGCCCCGAACAGCGCGTCGTCGCCGAGCGTGGTGCGGTTGCGCCAGAAGCGCATGAACAACGCGAGCGCCAGCAGGAACGCGAGGTGCGAGGCGAGCTCAATGGCATCCATCCTCAGCAGCGACTTCAGCAGCATGTACCCCCAGACGGGGATGATGAGATTGTCGAGGCCCCACCACGCGGCGACCTCCGCCATCATGACCATCACGCTGACGTCGAGCGCGATCATCAAGCTTTCGAGACGCCCGGTGTTGCCCCAGAGCAGCACCGGAACGTGTACGCAGAAGTACGCCGTCAGGATGAAGGCCGCCGCGCCCTCGTAGCTTTTCCGCTCCTGCCACATGTGCAGCGGGAGCTTGCCGTACTCCTCGCCGACCAGCGCCGCGAACGCGTCGGCGAGCGCGAGGATGAGCAGTGGCACGCTGTAGAGCAGCTTGTCACCGTGCGACAGCCAGAACAGCAGCGCGATGCTGGCGATGTAGCAAAATTCGCCCACGGTGCGGCGATCGACACCCAGAAGCACCTGGCCCACGCCGCTGCGCAACTGCCGCACGAAGCGCATCGCTGCAAACGCTGACGTGATCGCCCCCGCGAGCACGAGCACCGGAACGAGTGAATCGAACAGCCACGGCAGCGACAACCCGATGATGCCGCCGCCGATGTGGAACAGCTTGCGCACAAATTCCGGCCCGGGAGGCGGTGTGGCCCGCAGCTGATAGAGCCGTAGCGCGACAATCAGTCCGCTGGCCAGGGCAAGCACCAGCAGGACGTTGAAGGTGTCGACGAGCGTCATGCGCGGGTTCAGGCTCGGGCGATCTCGTCCACGAAGAAACCGCCGTAGAAGATCGTCATCGCCCGCTCATGGAGCCTTGCGCTGAGCTCGTCCTGCGTCTGTAGGCGAGCGGCGAGGCGCTGCGGGCGGCGGCGAGGCGCCAGCATGTTCCAGTACGCGACGCGGCCGCCGCGCCGTCCGCAGCGGGCGATGTCGTCGAACGCCGTCTCGCACCCCGCGGGCGAGATGTATTCGAAGATGTCCGACAGGTTGAAGCGGTCGATGCTGCGGTCGGCAGCTGCAGCGAGCGCGGCCTCGATCGACGCCACCTCCATCCTCAGCCGATCCACGTGGTTCCGGATCGGCTCGAAGTTCTCCCGCCGCCACACGTGCGGCAGGGCAGTGACATAGCGGCCGAACGCGATCCACTGCAAGTACGGGTTGCATGAAGGATCGAGGTCAACGAAGCCGTGCTCGGCGCGCCGCAGCAGCGGGGTGGCCACATCGCCTTCCACGTAGTCGAAGAACGCGGGGTCGCGTCCGAGGCGCCCCATCACGGGGCGCGAAAAGAAAAGGCGGAACAGCGCGCGCCATCGGCAGTTGTTCCAGCGGTGCGCATAGAACGCGCGGCGTCCCGCCTGGTCGCGCGGAGCGAACAACTCGGCGACGCGCGACCGCGAGTGGATCAGCGGCAGGACCCAGCGCCGGAAGAGCGCGAAATAGCCTTCGAACTTGCCGGCTGCGGCGAGCCCGCGCTCGATCAGGGAAACGTGCGCATCCCAGTATTCCCGAGATGGCGGCGACAGCGCCGCGCGGACCTGCCGATAGAGATCGCGACGCCGGGCGCTCGGTGCGATGCCCGCCAGTTCCAACAACGCCGCATGCTGCAGCACGCGGAACCCCGCTGCCTTGAGTTCGAGGCAGGCCACCTGCGCGGGTGACAGGTCCACGGCGAGCACGTCCCCTGGCGCGCAGGCGAGCATCGACAGCGTGTTGTCGCCCCCGGACCCGATCGACAGGCAGCGGTCGCCGTCACGGATGGCGAGCGCCTCGAGCAGCACATCGGCATCCTCCCAGCACTGCGCGTAGCGGATCCCCGAGAACCGGGCGCGCGTGGCGACTTCGCTGCGGGTGCCGGCGCCGGTCATGATTCGACCGCGCGCGGGTGTGCCACTCTCGTTACGCTTCCCGTGCTTCCGTTCATCTGCACCCATTCGCCGTCGGCGAGCCAGCGCGTCACGCCGGGCAGCGACACGATCGTCGGCAGGCCTAATTCGCGGGCGACGATCGCCGAGTGCGAAAGCAGGTTCCCGCGCTCGACCAGCAGGCCCGAGGCCGACGGGAAGATCATCACCCAGCCCGGATCGGTGTGCTCCGCGACGATGATGTCGCCGGGTCGGACCGCCGCGTTTTTCGGGTCGCGCACGAGACACACCGGGCCGCGCACGACCCCCGGGCAGCAGCCGAGTCCACGCATGGCCTCGCCCGTAATCGGCTCCACCGTCGTCTCCGCGCCGAAGGCGTGACCGCGATGGATCAGCCCGCGTGTTTCGAAGCGGTCGGCGGGCGCGGGCGCCGACCGGTAGCGCTCGAACTCGGCCTTGCGGACCTCGGCCAATCCCTTCAGGTCGGCGGTGGTCGCCCAGCCTTCGACGAACCCCAGCACCTCGTCCAGCTCCAGGTAAAAGACATCGCGCGGATCTTCGAGGCAATCGACGGCGACGAAGCGTCGGCCGAGCTCCACCAGGATCCGCCGCGCGCGACCGAAGACGCGGGTGCGCTCGAAACGAAGGTTCTCGCGGTCTCGCAGCCGGACGCGGGCATTGGCGACGATCCATGCGAACGCAAGGCGGCGCAGCGGGCGTTCTCCGAGCGCGGTGCGCACGCGTCTGGCGGCTGCCGCGCGAACCGCGGTCGCCGCGGCCTCCTCGCCCGGTTCCGGATTGTGCGCGCTCCGCCCGATGGACCGCAGCAGCGGCAATGGGTCGTCGTGAAGCGTGGCGCTCTCGAGCTTCAGCTCCTCCATGCAGCGATCGCCAAAGCGCTCGAGGTACGTATCGAACGCGTGGTTGAATTCAGGGCGTTCGCGCAGTGCCGCCCGTATGGCCGGCGTGGTTCCTTCGCAAAGCAGGTGCACCAGCGCGGCGTCCGGCGCGGCGAGCTTCGCCATCTCACGCACGCGCCGCGCGGGTTCCTCGCTGATCATTCCGCGTTCCGCGCACAGCAGGTCGTTCGGCAGCGTGCCGTCCACGTCGGCGAGCCACTCGGAGGACAGCCGGCGCAGCAGGCCGTGGAAGATCATCGTCGCGAAATCGTTGATGACCGGTGTGTCCCAATGCGTCAGCAGTCGATGCTCCAGCATGCGGTAGTACCTCACCAGCTCTTCGGGGCGCAATGCCGACAGATCCGGGTGGGCCGTGCCGAGTGCGTCGTGCAGGTTCGCGTGGAACCGCTTCATTCGCCGCGGCAGCGTCAGGATGCGGACGGCAACCGTGGCAACCACTAGTGCAAGGCGGAGCGCATGGCGCAGCTTGCCGCTCGACTGTGCGGACGCCGGCGCGACGACAACATCGTCCGGCGGGGCTTCCCGGACGCCCAGCATCTGTTCGAGGAACCTGCGGTTGGCGGCATAACCGGGGAGCAGCGCGACCAGCCGGTACCAGTTGAACAGGTTGTAGTAGACGCGACCGCGGACGAGGCCCAGCATGCTGCCGAACATCTCAGCGTGGGCCGCGATGGTCGCCTCGGGCACGCCCATCACGCGGCAGAACTCGCGGTAGACGTTCTCGTACGCGCGCCGGGCAAACGAGAACGTGAGCGGCGTTGTTACGCCACTGTAGCTCTCGATGATGTTGGAGTTGTCCCACAGGGCGCGCACGCCGTCGGGGTCGGGCTGGTCGGCGAGCGTGGTGATCGGCCGGCTTTGCAGCAGCAGGAGATGGTCCGCATCGAAGGTCCATTCGATGTCCTGCGGCCGGCCGAAGTGAGCTGCGGCGCGCCGGGCGAGCGCCGCGACCTCGCGCACACGGTCGTCGTCCAGCGCAGGCGCGCCCACCCGCGGCGCCGGGACGGCGACAGCCGCGACGCCCTCGGGATGCGCGGGGTCGAGCCGGTGCATCACGCGCTTTTCCACGATGGTTCGCTCGACGATCGCGCCTCGCCGATCGACCCGCCAGGTATCGGCCGAAACCTCTCCGGAGACCAGTGCGCTGCCGAGCCCCGGCACCGCCGCGACCACGGCGATGCCGCGCCGCCCGGACACGGGATCCGCGCTGAACGCGACGCCCGAGACGTCCCCGTCGATCATCCGTTGCACGATGACGGCAGGAAAGCCCGCGACTGCCGCCATTCCGGCTTCGCGGCGGTAGCGCAAGAGGCGATCGCTGAACGCGGAGCGCCATACATCGACGATGCGGTCGGGCAGCAGCGCGAGCGGAACGAACAGGAAGCTGTCGAATTGCCCGGCGAACGAGAACCGCGCGCTGTCTTCCTCCAGCGCGGACGAGCGGACGGCAAACGTTGCGACGTCGGCACCCAGCGATCGCGCGGCCGGCATCACCTGAACGACGATCTCGGGCAGCAGCCGCACGTCGCGCAGCACCGCCTGTGCATCGGCGGCCGAGCTGGCCGCGGCGAGCCTGCGGTCTGCTCCGCCCGGCAGGCTCGCGTTGAACGCGTCGGGAAGGACCACGAACCACGCCGGCACCGGCAATGCGGCCTGCGTCATCGCGGCCAGCGCGCGCGCCTTGCCGCCCACCGGGCTTCCCGGTTCGATGTCGTGCGGAAAGAGGACGCGTTGGGCGCGCATATGCAGGTCAAGCAGTCGCACTGGTCGCGATGCGACGCGAACGGGCGGCACGTGCAGCGCGATCGGTCGTTCCGATGACTCCCTACCCACCCCGGGAAATCCGCCGACGTATCGTCGTTTCCTTTTCGCAGCATCGCAACGCTGCCACCTTCCCAGGTTGACGCAGATCAACAAGGCTCTCGTCTAAGGGTCGCTGGCGCGCTGCGGGCAGACACCGGCACGACGGTTTGGCTAGACTGCGAATATCGATTGCACAAAGGCGATTCTGCGATCCGCGTACTGCAAGGCGCGCTGCAGTCGGCACGCGCATTGAGTGCGGCAGGGAGCATGACAACATTCGAGGCCCGGTCAGGCTTTCGCGTCCTCGCGCTCGATGGTGGCGGCGTTCGTGGCTACTACACTGCTGTCCTACTCGGTCGCATCGCCGCGCATTTTTCGAGCTCGGTGGGCGAGGGCGGCGCCGGGCACGACATCGGCAAGGCCTTCGACCTCGTCGTCGCCACCAGCACTGGCGCGATCCTCGCCTGCACGCTCTGCGCCGGCTTGCCGATCGAGCGCGTGACGTCGCTTTACCGTCGCCAGGGGCCGGCGATCTTTCCGCACCCGTCCCAGATCACCTGGACCAACCTTCTCTGGTGCATGCGGCATTGGCGCAAGCCCTCCGGCAACGCGGAGGAACTGCGCGCGTCGCTGGCCGCCGAGTTCGGTTGCGAGACACTCGGCGAACTTCACGCGCGCCGTGGTGCGGCGCTGACCATAGCGGCCACCGATCTCGATACGCTGCGTCCGCGACTCTTCCGGACCCCGCATGTCGTGCACCACGACGGCAGCGTGCCGCTGGTCGACGCGTGCATGGCAAGTTGCGCGGCGCCGATCGTCCTGCCACCGGCCGAATTCGCGGCGCCCGGATCGGGCTGCGCGGGCGAAGTGCTCGGCGATGGCGGGCTGTGGGCGAATAACCCCGCGATCGTCGCGCTGCTCGAAGCCACGGCAATGGCGAAGCCGCAGCAAGAGATCCAGCTACTGTCGATTAGCACCTGTCCGTCGGTCGGGCGAACGCGACCGCGCCGCAACGACCGGCACACGGGCCTCGGCTACTGGAGCAACGGGCTGCGCCTGATGCACAACGGACTGGACGCACAATCGGTCGCGGTCGCCGGGATGGTGCCTGCGATCGTGCGGGAGCTGAAGCATCCTGCGCGGGTGGTGCGCCTGCTCGATCCGGTGCTGCAACCGGGGGAGGCGGACGAGCTCCGGATCGACAACACTACGCCGCGCGCGTTCGAAGCGATGGAGGATCTGGCGATGCGCGCCGCCCGCCTCAACATCGATCACGCGAACGAGAACCCGAGCGGCGATTTCTCGCTGCTCCGGGACCTGTTCGGCACGGCGGTCGCCTGACGGCTCGGCGAGCGGCGCGGCCGACGCCGCAGCCGGCGAATAAGAGGTCCTGATTTTTCTCCAGGCTTGACCCGTTACGCCCGTTACGCGCAGCATCCCATCTCATGCCCGCAGCGACCGACTACGCGACGGGGCGGCTTGCCGTTGTGACTGGCGCAAATCGAGGGTTAGAGAGCTGCGCACCAGCGAGGAACGGCCGGCCGGCGTGGTGACGGTCGCGTTACCCACCAGCGTGGCCTCGATGCTCGTCCCGCAGGTCGTGCGGGAACTCGAATCGAGGTATCCGGACATCATCCCGCGGGTCGTGGACGGGTTGAGCCTGGAGAACGGTCGCAGCCTCGAAGCCGCGCTGATCGACTTCGGCATCGTGCCTGCCGCGGACGAACTGGTGGACGTCCACTACGAACCGCTAGTGCACGAACGGCTGCTGCTGATCGAAGGGCGAAGCGCATCGCGGTCTGCGCCGGCGACCATCACGGTTGGCCAAGCGGCAAGGCTCAGGCTCGTCTTGCCTCCGTGCAGTAGCCATCACACGCGCCGGCTCGTCGACGCTGTTGCGCATGCGTCGAATCTCACGCTGAATATTGCCTACGAGCAGCAGTCCCTGACGACGATCATGAGCCTGGTGCGGGACGGGCTCGGGGCCACGATCACCAATTCGCCGGCCGCCGAGCAGTTCTGGGCACTCGGCGCCATCCGCGCACGCCGTATCGTCAGACCGGAGCTCACGCGCACGATTTCGCTGGCGCACCCCGCCAAGCGGCCTTCGAGCGTCGCGGCACAGGCCGTTTACGATGTCCTCAAGCGTCTTGCGATCGAGGCGGTCAAGAAAGGACGCTGGCAGGGCACGCTGCTCTGCTGATCGGTCGCCAGATCGACGTCGTGCCGACGCCCTCGAGCGCCACCGTCGATTTTCCTGGCATAGGTTCGCCTGAGCCGCCGCCGCAACAGTCCGCGCCGGGTTGTCGCTTGAACGAAGCCAGTCTGACCGTGTGGCCAGGAGGAGTCTCATTGGCCGCTCCCTGGCGAGCGCGGCTGCTACACTCAGTCGCGTTCCCAACTGGCCGCGAACGAGCATGGACGATCTCCTCATCCGCAACGGGGCGATCCTCGACGGAACAGGTGCGGCCGCCGTTGGCGCGGACCTTGCGGTCCGCGACGGCCGGATCGTCGACGTTGCGAGTCGCTATCAGGGCGTCGCGCGTCGCACGATCGACGCGCAGGGGCTCGTCGTGGCACCCGGCTTCATCGACATCAAGACCCATTCCGACTTCACGCTGCCATATGCGCCGCGCGCCGAGAGCAAGGTCTTTCAGGGGGTGACGACCGAGGTGGTCGGTCACTGCGGGTTCTCCCTCGCGCCGGCGCTGCCCGGCCGCGTTCCGCTGCTACAGGAGTATCTCTCCGGGTTCGCGCCCTGGATCGAGGTCGGGGAGACGAGCTTCGCCGAATACATGGACCGTTTCCCGGCGACGGCGGTCAACACGATCATGCAGGTCGGACACAACACACTGCGCCTGATGACCACGGGCATGGACAATCGCGCGCCGACTGCGGACGAGGCGGCCCTCATGGTCCAGCTCCTCGACGAGGGCATGCGCGCGGGGGCGCTCGGACTGTCGTCGGGCCTTTTCACGGCTCCGGGCTCCTTCGCGCGCCCGGAGGAGCTGCTCGGTTTGGTGGGTGTAGTCCGTCGCTACGGCGGGTCGTATGCGACCCATCTGCGCAGCGAGGCCGGCGAGATCTTCGACGCCGTGCGCGAGACCCTCGATCTCGCGGAGCAATCGGGTATCCACGTCCAGATTGTCCACATGAAACTTTCGGGACTCGACAGCCAGGGACGTGCCCGGTCGCTGCTCGCCGAGATCGAGGCCGCGCGA
>Ga0335082_10007057_pt1 | contig 12226 bp, 10 predicted proteins | sample Lox_Sample_41_FD_206718 | JGI IMG/M metagenome (GOLD analysis project Ga0335082, IMG submission 206718) | Soil microbial communities from Loxahatchee National Wildlife Refuge, Florida, United States - Lox_Sample_4.1 | ecosystem: Environmental > Terrestrial > Soil > Wetlands | place: USA...
AATTCGATCTGATCATCATGAGAACCAACATCACGGACTTTGATCACGCCGATCCGTCGGATTTCTTTCGAGTCTCAGAGTGCCAACCCATCGTACGCGGAATCCAAAGCCTCAGTCGTGCCGCCCAGCAGTATTTGATCAGTCTATTGGAGCCGTGAAGCTCACAAAACATGAACCATGAATTGAAACATTCAAGTCCGCGACTTCCCGAGCGCCACGGCGTTTCAAGGAACTGCGTGTTAAAGGTTCGGTGTGACGAGCGTTCGTGGGCCTACTCTCGGCTCGGTGTCCTGGCCCGCCGGTCCTGGCCGATAATCCAGAGTTCCATGCGCTTCGCAATTTGACTGAGGGGAGTGTCCAGTGCGTCAGCGATCTTCCAAAGACGGCTGACCGTCGGATTGATGATCCCGCGCTCGACTCGGCTGATATATGTCCGGTCGAACCCGCAATCCGCACTGAGGCGTTCCTGCGAGAGGCCAGCCTGATCACGGAGTTCGCGCACGACGACGCCGATGGCTTTTGCCTTCAGGTCGGTCGGCTGGATTTGCCTCTGGCGCCGTTGCATGGGCAAATCCGATGGTGGTAGTGTTGAAGCGTATTAGCCAACGGCATATACGCCTCATTTTTGGCGCGTACGTGCGGCGGCGAGTACCGGGCTGGCAGGCGAGATCAACTCTTCGTTAGCCGCGCCGGTGTGTCTTGGTGTATCGTATGGTGTATCCTCCCCTGCAGCGCTACGCTGGCTACGCCGGGACCGGTGAAGCCCACGTAGGTCTCGTTCGCCAGGTCCCCGATGAAAAGCACTTCGAAAAACTCGGCCGCTGAAGTCGAACTCGGACAGCAATCGCAGAAGCTTGCGGAGGACGAGTCCAGGTTAGTTGCCCGTCACATCCTCGACGAAGCGATTACGGAATTCCTCGAGTGGAGAGCCTTCTCGTATTGGCTCCGGCTCTGCGTGGAGATCGACGGCTCCGTGTCCGACTCTCTCGCCGCGATGCTCCGGGAGCGCTGTCTTGGGTTTTTAGAATACGCAGCAGAATACGCCCGACAGCATCCAGGTGAGCAGGAATTTTTGTGGCTTCGCTTTTTGGAGTGGACCGACGAAAGGCTTTTTCAAACGCCCACTACTCAGGGCTGGCGCCACGCGCTCGGCTATTACGCGACAAGAGATCCCCGGATGGATCAACTTCGAGCGTACTGGAAGCACTGCCATCAAGCGTGGAAGCTTCAGCCGCCGGCGCCGCGTCCGAGCTTCGAGAGTTGGCGCGCGTCTGCGTTCGAGATCCGGCGACCCTGATCTTTTCCGCTTCCAGGAGATCGGAAATCCAGAAGGCTGTGTCCTCGTCGAGCAACGACCAGTTAATTCGCTCTGGGTGGTGGTGAAAGAAGGATTGCAGCGAATCCTCGCTGATTCGGCCATTTCGCTTCTTGTGAAGCAGACCAGCCTTGATCCACGCCCGAATGCTTGGTCGCCGGATGTGTAACTTAGTGGAAAGTTCGCGAACGCTGCACCCATCCTGAAATCTGGCTGGGATTCCACGGCTCCCCATCATGTCCCAAACGGATTTCTCCGATCTTTCGAGCTCATCGGCGATTTCTCGAACGCTCAGGTGATTCACGGATTCCAGCGCAAACCGGAACTCGGCCATGGTCCAGCGCCGACGATCGGCCAACGCTTCCTTAGGCAACCCCAACTGATGAGCCCGCCGAAGGATTGCTCGCCGTGGCCAGTCGGTGAGGTTCTGAATATCCGAAACAGCGGCCCTCAAGCCGCCCTCTCGATGAATGCGTATTAGACGGTCATCCAATTCGTTCGTCCAGCGGAGCGGGCCGTCACTTTTTTGCTTGTATCGTAGCCGTCGAACCCGCGCCCATATCGCCTCAACTCGGAGTTCGGAGAACCTCCCCAACACTTTATCGACGGCCTCGCGTTCGCACTGATTTGCTTCGCGGACGCCAGCGAGCAGGATGGAGTCGGCGGCTCTCCAAACCTCTCGATCCGTTGAGCGGGTCTCGCCGATCGAGTTGCCTAGCGCCGTTGAACCGTCTTCCCCGACAATCCGAGGCGCCGCCGCAATGGTACCTGCGAACGAAGCTGCCTTCGGCCGCCCGTTTTGCTGGGTCCGCAGACATCGGACGCGCTTCGAGACGGCGCCAATCGGGAGTATTGGGTATTCCTTCAGTGCTTTGGCAATGGCCTCCCTCCGAAAGCGATTAGCGCGCTCAAGGCCGGCCAGTAGAATTGGATCTACTTCTTCTGCCCAGAACTCGTTTTGGACCCACTGCGGCAGGCCCTGTCGTGCGACTTCCTCCATCCGGCGGAGTAACCAGGCGGCGGAGAGATCGGGCCAGACCGCATGGATGCGGTCCACAACGATCGCCTTCGATCCACTCCGTCCGAAGATCCCTTGGACAAGCACGCTGTCCACTTCCTGTTGCCAAAATTCCAAAGTCAACCACTGCGGCGGGTGACCATCCGACTGCTTTTCGAACACCTTGCGGAGGCGTTTCTCAAAGTCAGTCGAGTGGTGGTCCTTTCCTTCGCTGAGAGGATGAAGAGCCCTGAGGCGCGCCTCGGCCAAGCCTTTTCCCGGATCGCTGGCTTCGATGCCATCCAGCAGCACGACTGCGGAGTCGCCGGTCCAGACAGCACTGTTCTGTGCGCCGTGTCGCGCGCCCATGAGAGCACTCCTGAAGTTCGGCACCGAGGCTCTCAACGCTGGCGCCTAGCGTGACGCGGAAAAAGGCCCCTATATGGTAAGGCTGTCAGGAGTGCAGATTTCGCCGTGCGGGCGGATCTTCTTCATGCCGGAAACGGACGAAATATGACGAAGCAAATCGGCCGCTGGCTGGCTGTCACGCAATCGTAACGCGCTCATTGCGTTGCGGGAGTTGGCAACTGAATTGACGTTCTTTTGAAGTATAATGATGGCATTCTGATCGGAGTTTTGGATGCCGATCAAGCCTCCCCCACCCACGGGCCCTGCCTCGCGCGGAATGTCGTTCGAAAGGTTTTCGAACGTCTCGCGCCATGCCAAGGAGACTGTTAAACGGCTCAGGACGTATCTTAGAGGTCGCCGCGCGGTTGACCTTGAATCGCTCGCCACCGAAGCCCAACTTCTGACGACGCAGGAATGGAGCGCAGCCCTTCCTGAAGCGCGGGAGCGGAAAAACGGAAAGCTCACTTACATCGATCGACCATCGCTGGAACAATTCTCCGACGCTCGGGAAGACCCGTTCGAGACTGTTTACGGTCGTGAACTACTCTCGCGTTTGGAGGCCATGCTCCCACCCGAGCAGGTACCATACCTTGATGCCTTTCTAGCCGGCGAACAACCAAAGGACGTCGCCAAGCGCCTGGGAATCTCGGCCAAAGCGGCGTCTGCCCGAATGCGACGCTTCAAGGCAAAGCTGGCCGATTTGTACGCCACCTTACGCCAGGATTAAGGGGTCACGCCGATTCGGAATGAGGCATAATATGCTATCGAATGGACATCGAACGCGTGCGCAAGGAGTTGCAGGCGTCCGCTTTGAGGGAGTTTCCGAACCCTGATCGCGTCGGCTGCCCTGATCCCGCCGTCCTCGACGCCATTTCCCGTCGAAAGACGGAGATGACGCAGGAACAACTGCACCACGTAACACATTGCTCGCCATGCTTCCAGACGTTCTTGTCGATCCGTGAGGAGGTCGGGAAAAGACGCGCGATCCGATTCCGGATTGCCGTCGCGGCCTGCGCCGCCGCAATCGTCCTGGGGGCGATCGTCTATACGTTGGCCAACCGTTCCACTTCCCCCGGCCAGATAGCCGTCCTCGTTACGCCAGCTACGCTCGATCTCCGTCCGCTGAGCGAATATCGGGGAACAGATGCCGGCCGCGCCGCTGAAGCAAAGCCGTCGCTGATTTTGCCGAGGAAGAATCTGCGCTTGACCCTTTATTTTCCCGTGGGCGCTGACGAGGGCGATTACACTCTCCAACTGCTCGACGGACAGTTGCACACGCTTCTGAAACAACAGTTGACCGCGACCCTTCAGAATCACGTGGTCACGGCGAACGTTGATCTGGATTTACATAACCTTTCTCCGGGGAAGCACATGCTTGCCGTTCAGAAGGTAGGCGAGGAGTGGCGAACGTATCCTGTCCTTCTGCAATAACAATCACAGCATTTTGGCGACATCCATAGCCCGCTGCAATTGCGAATCGCAACCGTTACGGATCGCTGAGACGGAGAAAGGCTCCGCCACATCAGGCGCGACTCCCTTGCCCTCCAGGAAAGTGCCATTCCATGTGTAGTACGCGGCGACCGGAATCGCGATCCGGTATCCGTGCCCCACACGAAATGAATGTCCCCCGAGCAGTCGGCCAGGAGTTGTCGAGCCGACAATCGTGGCGAGCTTATTCTCGTTCGCAAATGCTGCCACCATTTCGCAAGAACTCGCCGAGTGCTCGTTAACGAGGAGTACAACCCTGCCATGGAATCGCTGTTTTCCGAGGCCTTCGGTCGAGATGACGACCGACTGGTCGCGGCCCACGAATTTCAATGCCAGCCCGACGAGTCCAATTTTTTTGGACGGGATGTGATCGAATACGGGCAACTTCTCCTTAGAAAACCCCTGCTCGGCCCGTCGACGGGTGACGCTGTAACCAACGGGAATCCGTCTTTCAGTTAGATAGCTCATCAACCGCAGGCATCCGATTCCCCCACCCGTATTTCCTCTGAGATCGATAACCAGCCGTTCGCAATTGAGGCTTTCAATAGCCTTGTCGATATCGTGTGCCACATCGATGCCTATGGCACCAGGGAACATGCATACCTTCAACCAACCGACGCCGTCGTTTTTGGCATGAGACACCGGCTGCAGCTCGATCAACGGCCGTTCCTTGGTTTTTGACTTCGGCACCTCGACGGTGAGCCGCACGTGCGAACCGTCCCGGCGACAAATCTCTACAGGTGTTGATTCGCCGAGCGGAAACAATGGAAGGTCCGGAGGGCGGAGTTCTTCGTCTCTGACACGCACCAGGATGTCGCCTGGCTGAATACCCGCCTTAAATGCGGCGCCTCCCGGGTGCACATCCTGAAAAACCCAACACGCCCGATCGTCATCGGCCTTGAAGAGGGTTGCGCTGATTGCCATTTTCCCTGCAGCACGAGGGCGCCTTTCGTGGTAGAAGCCGGCATGACTGACCTTCAACTCCTTGATCAGCTCGTTGAACTCCCGCTCGACCTCAGTGTCATTTTTGCTGGCGAGGATGCGGTCCTTCCGCCCTTCGGCGATCTGGCGCCAGTTGACGCCGTTCAATTTCGGATCGTAGAGCTTCTTTTCGCAAGTTTCGACAACTTTCTCGAAAACCGCGTTGAGTTGGTCCCGCGTCAGTGATTCCATCGTCGATCATCCATCAATCGGAGAGGAGGCGACGGCGACTCTCGCCGACCATAATGAACCCGGCCCAGAGGCGTGGAGACGCATCTTCTCCGTACTTTCGTATCATCTCGAGCTTCGCCTGTTGAAGGGCTCGACCCTTGTCCACCCCAGCGGCGAGGCGGCCATAGAATTCGCGCATCAATCCGCGGCTGAAATCATCGTTCGACTCCCAAAGGTTGGCGACCACCGTTCGCGCGCCCGCGATTAGAAACGGACGCACAAGGTTGGAAATACCCTCTTCTCCAACCACAGGTCCCGAACCAACATCGCAAGAGGACAACGTAACGAGGTCGGCGTTCAACGCTGTTCGTGCAATCTCTCTTGCCTGCCAATAGCCGTCCTCATTTCCCGCTGCATCGGGGTACAGAACCAGCGCTGATCGCTCGGGGAACTTCGTGCTTACCAGACCATGCACCGCGAAGTGCAGCACGCGAAACTGACCAAGTGGCTGCTTTTTCAAAGCGCTTTCAGTAGCAGCGTCTCCAAGGAGCATCACAGACTTTCCACCCAGGATTCCGGCGACCGAACGAGCCTCGCCGTTGGCCGCCGGCAAGGGACTCAGTTTAGGCTGGCCATAGTCGAACACGTCGCGATTGATATTTCCAAACGGCTGTAAGGCTGAGGACTGAACGCCGGCGTTGACCAATCCATCGCTTCCTGTAGCTACCGCGAGAAGCGAAATCGCGCCAGCGGTGCCTCCCCTTTCGGCTAGAAGCGCGAACACCGTCCCGGATGGCGCATACGTGACGACGTGAGACGATAGCAGACGCCGGTCTGACGATGGCCCGATCGTTTCGAATGGAAGCCCGTAGAGCGGACCATCGGGAATGACAATCAACCTAGTTTTCGCAGACACGACGGACTCTGCCGGCGCGAACAGCGTTGCGTAAAGCGCGGCCTCCGCCGATCCGAACGCGCCATTCTTGCGAACGTTCGCAATAACCTGATCCACTTGCTTCCCAATTTGGGCACGGCTTGCGAGCTTGAGGACGGCTACGCGCTCTCGGCTGATGGCCAGGCAGTACGAGATCGGATCAGTGAGAACGTATTCCAGAATTACCTCGTCCTCTGCCAATGCTTTCTGTAAGCGCGTGACCGGAATCGGTTGCGTCTGCTGGCGGAGCCGTGGAGGATCTTCTTCCGCTTCCATCAGGCCCGCTCGTTGTTCGAGGTTCAGCAATTCCGTCATCAACTTCTTGCGCTCGACCGGCCCAGCCTTGAGAATACGCAGTTGAAGTCTCGAGATTTCCTTTTCAGCGGTAGTCAATGAGGCAGGTTCCGGCCCGCGGTTGATCGGGCGGACGCGAAGACTGTCGGCGATCGAGCGGCCCCGTATGCCCTCGATTATCATGAACGCCTTGCTCGGGTCGTTGACGTGCATAGCGGCAAGCTCAAAATCGCCGAGGAATACGGATTCCATCGAACTCGCCATCTCGCTCTTCGCGTTTGGACTGTTTGTTGTTGCCAGTATGGCCTCGACGATCTGGCTTGCTTCGCGGAACAGGCCGTCTGCCGTCCGGTAACGTCCTTCCGACTCCTCCACGATGGCGAGTTGCGCGAGCGACCGTGGAACGAGGATCTTGTCCCCGATGTTCCTCGCGGCCTCCAACCCTTCGCGGGCAGCAGTCGCCGCCTTACCGTATTGTTTTTCTTGCACCAATGCCTTAGACAGCTCGATATCCGCCTCGCTAATGAGGTTGTAACCGTCAACCTTTTTCGCTTCCGCTACTGCCTGGCTCAGACGATCGATTGCGGCTGGCCGATTGTTCAGCTTCTCTTCAATTTTTCCCAGTTCAAGGTAGGCCTCGCTCTCATAACCGAAGGCTGACCTTCCCCGCGAGATTGCCAAGAGCTTCTCCAGCAATTGCCTTGCTTCGGCTTCCTTGCCGAGCGCCGTCAACGCCTGCGCCTTTCCCGCGTACGGCATGACTGGTTGGCTCAAATCTGGATTGCCTTGGCCAACAGCCATGGCCTGGTCAAACATGGCAATCGCCTGATCGTATCGTCCAAGTTGTATGAGGCCTTGACCGATCAGTGTCAAGTAGCGGATCTGCGCGCCCAGATCATTCAGCTTCTGGGATTGCGCGAGGGCGCCCATAACTTGGAGCGTCCCCGCTCGGTAGTCACCGTGAAGGAAGCTGATGACCCCGAGTTCGCCATTTGCGCGATTGATCAAAGCGGAATCGCCTAGATTCTTGGCAATCGCTAATGCTTCTGTCCAATCCCTCGCGGCGAGATCCGTATCGAAGTCCAGGTCGACGTCGCCTTTTACGGTCAGGCATCGCAGCCGCAGTTGCGGATCATTCTTTAGCAGGGGATCATCCAGGATCGAATCAAGTAGAGTTGAGGTTTCAAACAGACCTCGCCTCTGCAACTCTCCTCGAATTCGGCTGATCTGAGCGTAAAGTTCGTTTCGCCTGTCGCCGCCCGCGTGGAACAAGGTCTCGGCCTTCGCGAAGAATGGCTCTGCCGCCTGCCAGTTCTTCAACCAAGCGAGGCGATCCCCCTCCGCCAGCAGGTGTTTTGCATCATCCTGCTGCGCCCTGCCGATGCTAGGCAGAAGGAGTCCCGTCCAAATCCACAAGACCCCAATAAATCGGTACCGCATATGTTCCCAAATTCGCGGTAGATGTTTGATGTTCAGCCTACACAAACCGTTTCAGTATCCGAAAGTCGCGCCCGGAGAGCTGAGAGGAGCTGGGTGGCTTCACTTCGTGTTGCAAGGCAGACAACCCACTGAATACGTGTAATTTATCTCGTCCGGTGGGGAAACGATCATTCAGTCGTCGCGGACGCAGCCGCCGTATTCGGTCTCACAGATCTTCCAATAGCCGCAGTACCGTTTCGAACATAACGGGCTGCCACGGCGCGGCAGAAAGATTCCATCTCGAATGGAATCCTGGACCATTGGGTAAACGGTCTCCGCGTACTGCCGGTCTTTTTCGCTGACGCAGAAACTCTTTTGAACCAGCGTGACCGTTCTTGCTTTCGTGACCGTGTCCAGCCGGCAGGCGCCGGTCGCGGCCGGCGTTATCATGGCGTAGCTGGTGAGTTGTAGTCGGTGATCGTGCGCGACTCCTTTGATCGGCTTGATGGCGCTCTTTGAATCAATGAGACGCCCCTCGGCGTCGAGCAGATCTACGTAGCCCGAGACCCTGACGCCGCCAATGATGCCGGCGACTCGCGATTCAACCGCCGCCGGCTGGATCAACGGGGCGGCTTCTCCAAGATACTTGGCCACCATCGTTGTCCCCAATTCCAGCAGCTCCATTGGGTGCTCATCTTTCTGTAGCTTAATTTGCTCCAGCTCCACTCCAAGCACACTCCCGAAGAATTCAACGCATTCTGCGAGCGGAAGATCTCGGGCTGTCTCCCTCTTCTGGCGGAAATTGTGGGCGATTGTTTCGTGAAAAGCCTTGCCCAGCGCCGTTGCCGCGGTGCCAGGATCTTTGAGGTCGAGAAGGTATCGAAACATCCACTTTGCCGGGCAGTTTAGGAACAACGAGACCTGGCTTGGGGACAGGACCTCGGCGACGAGCGGTTCCGGTTCCGTTTGCACGCAGCACCTACTTGAGACCCGTCGCGTAAATTCTCAACCCGATCTCGCGCACGTCTTCGCTGGTGAATTGCAACTCCGCACCCGATGCTGCCGCATAACGTTCGGTCGCGGCTGCGACATCTACAGCCGCGGCCAGAGACTGCAGCAACAATTGCCCGTGGTTCGTTACCAGAAAACCTTTCGCATCGGAAGTTGAGTTCGCCCGCTGACCGTTGCCGTTTCCTGAAAGGGCGCCACCGTTGCGCTGTTGGGTCGGTCGAGGGCCGGTGACAGCCGGAACACTTCCACGAGGTGGGTTCTCCCACGCTCCCCTGCAGCGACCACCCACTCGATCATGCGTCGCGTGCCATTCTTCTTTTCGGCCTTGGTGAGAGTGAACAACTCGCCTCGTCCGATCCCGAGTTCTTCAATTCTCCTTTTGACAATCGGCGGCACGTACATGACGCGACCGTCAGTGAGGGTATACAGGACCTGGTCACCGTATTGGCCGTTAACTTCCTTCCCATCGCCATATTTCAAGGCGACCTCGACCGGGATATTCGTTTGAAATTGCACCTTATCGCTCATCTCTCGCTCCTTCCCCGTCAGTCACCGCTGGCGGAGGATGTTGCCGCTCGCGACGAAGCACTTCGTCAACGGGACCCGGCTGAAACCAAAGATCGCGTTCCACTGGCAATTGGAGCGGACCTCGGACGCTTATTATTTCGGACAAGAGGGAATACCCCCACTCCTCCTCCAGCCCGATCACATATCCGAACAGGAGCCAGTCTCCGTCGCCCTGTTCCGAACCTTCCGTGATTAACCACGTCCACCCGGCGTCTGGTGTGAAGAATTTAGCATGAACGATCGGAGCGCTGGACGATTCCTGTGAATACAGGGGTGGCAATGTCTTCCTCAGTTCCTCGGGAAATAAATCCATAAATCGTTCCTCCTCGACTGCGTTCGTGGCGGTTGGCACTCGCTTGCCTCGGGACACGTGGGTTCAGAACAGTGAGAGCTGGGAGTCCGCTCCGACAATCAGCGGTCTCCTTCGGACCGGCTCCCTTTCGAGCCGGGTCCCAAAAATCAAGCCGTTCGTGGAGCTGGAGGCAGCAACCAGCTCGCTGGGTGATGGCTCAACTAAGTCCGCTCCGGCCTCTTCCTCGTGCAGCGAAGGAACCGGCATGAGTCGGGCATGTTGTTCCTGGACGGCCTTCCAAACGCTGGCAGCAGACTCGCCCACTCCCTTTTGGGTAACCAGTTCGCGCGCCATTGCCGTGAGCACGTCGTCATCGTCCTCGATACCTTGCAGGCCTTCGTTCGAGAACTTACCCTCCATGGCCAGCGAAACGAGCAGCTTTTTGCCCATCAGGCGAAGACACGACGCCTGCATCGTGTCGTTGTAGGTCAGAAAGTGAACGACCACATTCGATCGCTGACCGATTCGCCAGGACCGGCGGCTTGCCTGCCGCAGCGTGTAGATCGAGTATCCCGTCTGTACGAAGTAGATTGAAGGCGCCCAGAGCAAATCCATGCCCACGGAAACCAGGCGGGGATGGGCTACGCACACCTGCATACCGTCGCGGAGACGGCGTTCGTACCATGCCTCCCGTTGGTCGGGGGGCACTTGGCTCGTGAGCAGAGAAACTCGGATGCCCTCCTGTGACAGAATCCTTTCGAGTCGGCCGGTCACGTCTCGCTTCGCCGTGTACACGGCGTAGATCTGGCATTTTCTGCCGCGGGCGAGGTCGGCCTTGATACATTCGATCAGCTTCCGCTCCTTTGCATAGCGCGAATCTTCCGGGAGGTCCTGGGTACGAGCGATCAGGAAGGGCACGCGACGGTGGGCCTCCGGATCGTATTCACTTCCAATCAGGTCGCCCAGACCGTACGGCCGATCTGGATACGAAAGCAATGCGTTGAGGGCGGTGCTGATAACCGAGTGATTGCCGCGATGCTCTTCGAGCGCCTCTTTGATCTGCTCTTCGAGATCGGCGTATGCCTTGGCCAATCGTTCGTCCATGTCGACGCCGATGACTTCTTCACGATAGGCTGGCAATTCACTCGAGATGTCCTCTAGTGAAACGAATGCGCCCAGTTCCATGAGAAACTTCCCGAAGAGCAGCGGAGACGCTCCAGGCTTCCGTTTAACCTGCTTCGTCACCTTCGCCTTCGAGCACGCATTTTCTTCCGGAGTAATTATGGTTATGCGTTCGAGGACGCCGTACGTTTCCGCGAAGCTTCGGACGCCCGACTCTCCCCATTCGAATCCTTCGGCGACCATCTTATGGGGCTCCAGACGGTAGAGCACATTGAAAAGATCGTCTGCGTATCCGCCCATGAGGGTCCCGGTAAGCACGGCGATCTTGTCGACGGATCGCGCCAAGGTTCCAAGCGCGTTCCCTTGAGCTGTGTCGTTCGACAATTCATGTACTTCATCCGCGACGCCGTAATCGAAGAAATCCTTCATGTAACGGCCAATGAATTCGAGAGGTGCGAAGCGGCGGATGCGTTTGCCGTCCGCCTGCCATAGAGGGCTATAGATCGCGCGCCGAGCTTTCCCGGCGTCGCCGCCGCCAAGGATCTCGCTGCGGCGTATCTTTTCAAATTCTGTGGCAAGCACTCGCTCATCGTTGACGATCAGCGGCGCGCCCGAGTCGGGATTGATGACGCTCCCCAAACAGGGACCGGACTGCGCCACCGAATAGGAATGCTTCCAGAAATAGGACAGCTTAGCCCGATCCCTGCCAACGATCCAGAAGGACGGACCGGGGCAGATCTTCTGCCAGCGTTCGCGTGCTGACTTCGAGTTCTTCCGTAGTCGGAGATCGGTTAGTGTGGTGTGAAGCCCCTCCCGAACGATCCGGCCGTTCCGGTAGCGCACTTCGTTCACACCATGCGGTACGGCGTTCGCCGTCCCGGGAGTTCGTAAGCCGTCAATCATGAACACACGCGCGCCCGGGATCGTAATCAGAACCTCACGGCACCACTTCCCGACGATGTTCGGCGGCGCCATCACCAGAGCAGCGTACGGCCGGCCGGCAGAATGAACGTGGAGAGCCGAGAGAGCCATGAGCGTCTTGCCAGTTCCACATTCTGCAATTACCGCAGCGGCCTTGGCGCAGTTCCAGCGCTTTACGATCCCCATCACGGCGAGGCGTTGGGCGGCAAAGGGAGTCCGCAGCAGGCTATTGAATCGATCCGACATCGGATCGCCAGGAGCCTGAAGTGCGGGATAGACATGCAGGATTCGTTCACCCAACTCCTG
>Ga0335082_10007058_pt1 | contig 12225 bp, 8 predicted proteins | sample Lox_Sample_41_FD_206718 | JGI IMG/M metagenome (GOLD analysis project Ga0335082, IMG submission 206718) | Soil microbial communities from Loxahatchee National Wildlife Refuge, Florida, United States - Lox_Sample_4.1 | ecosystem: Environmental > Terrestrial > Soil > Wetlands | place: USA: Florida...
GCGGAACAGGAGCGCCGGATCGGCGCGCAGGGCGGAGAAGACGGTGGCCGGCGCGACGGGGGCGCCGTCGCGGCTGCAGAAGCGCCCCAGCGCCTCGAACCCGATGGTCCGCCCGTTCCGGGCGTTCACGATGGGCTGGTACTCGGTCCAGAAGCGCCCGTCCTCCAGGATCGCGCACACGTCCGAGAGGCCGACCGGCGGCGTGTCGAGCGGCCGTCGGGTCAGGCAGCGCGCGGCGGGCGCGCAGGGCAGCTCCTCGTCGAGCCAGCCGGCCGAGCTCCGCCGCGGAGGCCGAGGCGGCCATTCCTGCTCGGGCCCCAGCGCGACGTCCACCCCGCCCTCCGGCCAGGGCGGCCTCTCGGGCGCGGGGCGATGGTCGGACCTTTCCCGCCATCCGAACACATCCTGAAGTCTGACCCGCTGGGCGCTGGACGGCGGCACTGTAGGCGCATTTCGCACCCGATACCGCGCGACGTCAATTTTCCGGCCCGGTCCGGCGCCGCCGCCGGGCCCTCGCCTCCGCGATGCGGATGGCGAGCCGCAGCGCCGCGAGCATGCTGGCGGGGTTGGCCTGCCCCCTCCCGGCGATGTCGTAGGCCACGCCGTGGTCGGGGCTGGTGCGGACGATGGGGAGCCCGAGCGTGACGTTCACCGCCGGATCGTGGTTCACCGCGTCGAGGAGCTTCACCGGGATGAGCCCCTGGTCGTGGTAGAGGGCGACCACGGCGTCGAACTCGCCGAGCGCGGCCCGGAAGAACACCGAGTCGGCGGGGAACGGGCCCCCGGCGCGCACGCCGCGCCGGGCCGCGAGGGCCAGGGCGGGGCGGAGGACCCGGTCCTCCTCGTCCCCGAACGCGCCCTGCTCGCCCGCGTGCGGGTTGAACGCGGCGAGCGCGAGCCGGGGGTGGGGGATCCCCAGGTCCCGCTGCAGCGCCCGCCAGGTGATGGCGAGGGTCTCCGCGATCCGCGGCGGCGTGAGGGCGCGCCGGAGGCGCGCCATGGCCAGGTGGTTCGTGACGAGCGCGATCCGGAGCCTCTCGCCCGCGAGCATCATCACCGAGCGTGGCGTGCCGGTCCGCTGCTCCAGCCACTCGGTGTGCCCGACGAACCCGGGCAGCGCGCGCGCCACCTGCGCCTTCGAGACCGGGGCGGTGCAGAGCGCGTCCGCCTCCCCGCGCCGGACCGCCTCGAAGGCGGCCTCGAGGTACGCGAGCTGGGCGGCGCCGGCGGCGGGGTGCGGCCGGCCCGGCCTCACGGCGGCGGCGGCGAGCCGGGTGACGGGGACGAGCGCCCCTCCCGAGGGCAGCGGAGCGCCCGGCGCCGAGAGCGGTAGCCGGAGGTCGCCGAGCTCGCGCGCCAGGACCCGTGCGTCGCCGAAGACGAGCGGCACGACCACGCCGCGGAGCGCCGCCAGGGCGCCCGCGGTCACCTCGGGACCGACGCCGGACGGATCGCCGAGGCTGATGGCGACGCGGGGGAGGGGCATCCCGCCCTCACTTCGTGGAGGCGGTGGCGCTCTCCGGCTTCAGCTCGGGGAGGTTCACCTGGATGACCGCGTCCCGCTTCAGCTCGGCGACGTACTGCGCCTGGTAGGTCTCGAGCTGCTCGTTGGTGAGGAGATCCCGGATCTGGTCCTTCACCGAGTCGAAGGGCTTCCCGCCGCCCACCCGGTGCCCCTCCACCTTGAAGAGGTGGAGTCCGGGTCCCGCCCGGACCAGCTTCGACACCTGCCCGTCCGCGAGCGCGAAGGCGACGTCCTCGAGCTGCCGCTGGATGGTGCCCCGGCGGATCCAGCCCAGGTCGCCGCCCTCCTCGGCCCCGGGACCCTTCGACACCTCGCGCGCCACCTTGGCGAAGTCCTCGCCGCGCGCGATCCGCTGCAGCGCCTGCTCTCCCTCGGCGCGGGCCTTCGCCTCCTCACCGGAGGACGCGCCCTCGGCGAGCGGCAGGAAGACGTGCCGGACGTGGATCTCCTCCTCGCCGGAGAAATCGCGGGGGTGCTGCTGGTAGTAGTTCCTCACGTCCTCGTCGGAGACCTTGAGGCGCGAGCGGATCTTCTGCTGCAGGACGATGGACGCCTCGAGCCGCCGCTTCACCTGCTTGCGGAAGGTCTTGCGATCCAGGCCCTGCTCGGTCAGGGCCTCGTCGAGCTGGCGGTCGTCGAAATGATTCGCCTTCCTGATGTTCTCGATGGCCTCGTCCACCTGCTGCTCGGAGACGTCCACCTGCAGCGCGGCGACCTGCGCCTCGAGCAGCTTGTCGGCGACGACGCTGTCGAAGGCGTGCTGGAGCGCCTCGGCCCGCGCCTTGTCGCGCGCCGGCCCCGGGCTGGCGCGCTCGGCGCGGCGGTACTCGTCGCCGGCGCGGTCGACGAGGTCCTGGAGGGTCACCACGTCGCCGTTCACGGTGGCGGCCACGCGATCGACGGTCTGGCGGGCGGGCGCGGGCGCGGCCGGCGCGGCAGCCGGCGCCGCTGCGGCGACGAGGAGGGCGAGGAGGGCGTTCACGGGTCGCTCAGGGGCTCACCGCGGCGAGCGCGGCGGAGTCGATCTGGATGTGGGCCTGCTTGCGGAGCGCGTCGAGGTACTCCTGCTGCGCGCGGGCGCGCTTCTCGCGGAGCAGCTTGTCGCCGATGGCGACCTTCACCTGGTCGAAGGACCGCCGGGACGCCGCCCGGCGTTCGACCACGCGGAAGAGGTGGAAGCCGTACGGCGACGGCGTCACCTCGGAGACGGCTTGCAGCGGGAGCTGGAAGCAGACGTCGAAGACCTCGGGGAAGCCTGCGCCGCGCCCGATGAAGCCCAGGTCGCCGCCGTTCTTCCCCTCGGGGGCGATGGAGGACTTCTTGGCCAGCTCGGCGAACTTGGACGGATCGCGGCGCACCCTGTCCCGGATCTGCTGCGCCTCCTCCTTCGTCGCCACCACGATCTGCTGCACGTGGACGCGCTCGGGCTCCTGGTAGTCGGCGGCGTGATCGGCGTACCAGCGCTCGACCTCGGCGTCGGAGACCACCAGCGGCGGGAAGACCTCCTCGTGGAACAGCTTCTCGATGGTGAGCTGGTCCTTGAGGCGCGCCTTGAGCTCGCTCTGGCTGAGCCGCTCCTGGGCGAGGAGATCGTCGAAGTGCGTCCCCGGGTACTCGCTGCGGATGCGGAGGAAGGCGCGCTCCACCTGATCCTGGCCCACCACGATGGAGCGGGCCCGCGCCTGCTGGAGCAGGAGCGCCCGGTCGATCATCTCGTCGAGGACCCTTTGCCGCAGGACGTCGGTCCGCGCCTCGCCCTCGCCGCCGCTGGCGCGCGACTGGGCCAGCTCGCGCTGGAGGGCGTCGGCGGCGATCGGCTCCCCGTTCACGAGCGCGACCGCCCGCGGGGCGGCCACGCCGTTCTTGACCGGCCCGCCCCCGCAGCGGCCGCAGCCGGCCGCGGCGAGGGCGACGAGAACGAGGGCCGCGCGCCTCACGGGCTACTTCTTCGCGGGCGCCTCGGCCGGGGCGGGCGCCGGCGCGGGCGCGGCGCTCGGAACGGGCTGGGCCTGCGGCGCGACGACCATCGGGCGGGTCATCCCGCCGCCCATCGGCATCGCGCCACCCATCGGCATCGACGGCATGCCGGCGCCGCCCGGAGGCGCCGCGGCCGAGACCTGGATGGCCTCGAGCGCCTTGTCATCCACGGTGATCTTGGCCTGCTCCTTGAGGTGCTTCAGCCACTCGTCGAACTCCTTGGTCTTCCGCTCGCGGAAGAGCTTGTTCTGGATCTGCGGCTTCACCTGGTCGAACGTCCGGTTCAGCTCCTCCTGGTGGCCGGTGGCCTTGAGGACGTAGACGCCCTTGTCGGCCGTGAGGACGCCGGACATCTCGCCGTCCTTGAGGGCGCTGGCGGTCTCCGCGAACGCCCGCCCGTAGGCCTTCTCGAGCTCGTCCTTCGACTTGTAGCCGAGGTCCCCGGCGGTGGCCTTGGTGGCGGGGTCCTCGGAGAACTCGGCCACGGCCTGCCCGAAGGCGAGCATGTTCTTCTTCGCCTCCTCGGCCTTGACCTTGGCGACGGCCTTCTTGGCGGCGGCGACCTTCTTCGCATCGGTCCCGTTGAAGACGATGGCCGAAAGCCGGACCTTGCGGGGCCGCTGGTACTCGTCCTTGTGCTCCTCGTAATACTTGGTGAGGTCCGCCTCGGGGACGTCCTTGGCACCGCTCATGTCCTGGAAGTTCTTCTGGACGAGCTTCTGGACCATGACCTTCTTGAGCGTCTGCTGGACGTCCGGATCGCGCGCCAGCCCCTGCCGCTCGGCCTCGTGCGCCAGGACCTCGAACCGCACCAGGTTGTCGAGGAACTCCTTCTTCCGGTCGAGGGTGGTGTAGCGGGCGCGGATGAAGGGCGACTGCTCGTCGAGGCGGGCCTTGAAGTCGTCGGAGGTGATGGCGATGCCCTTGCCCTTCGCGACAACCGGGTTCTTGCTTCCGCCGCCGGGCTTGCAGGCGACGAGGGCCAGGGCGAGGGCGAAACCGGCGGTGATGATTCGGCGCATGGGGTGGCTGCTCCTTGCGGGTTCGAAAAAAAGAAAGTCCTCGCGTGCGAACGTCCGGGCCGGCGACCTTCTTCCGTCTCGAACGGCGTTGCGAGAAGGCGGGAAAGAGAGCACGAACGGCACCGAGGATCAAGGATTTCAAGGGCCTGCCATGATCCGGCCCTAGTCCCGGCGGGCGCAGCGGGCGAGCGCCTGCAGGACATCCCGCGCGGCGCGCAGCAGCTCGCGGCCGGCGGCCGCCTCCGCGGCCGGGGTGGCCGGGAGCGCCGCCTGGATCGCCTGCCGGACCGCCTTCGCCACGGCGGCCTTGCCGCGCGGCTGCGACCGCGGCGCAGGGGATCGCGGCGCCCCCACCTGCGCGACCAGCTTCATGTCCGGCGTGAGCCGCAGCGCCCCGCCCGACGCCTGGACGTGCTTCGCGAGGAGGAAGGGGTCGAGCGCCGCGGTCTCTCCCAGCGTGAAGACGAGCCTCCCCGGACCGGCCTCGAGCGCGCGGATGGCCAGGGCGCGGAGCCGCACCTTCACCGCCATGAGCTCGCACAGCGCGTCCAGCTCCTCGGGCGGGTCGCCGCAGCGGTCCACGATCTCGGCGCGGAGCTCGCCGAGCTCCTCGTCGGTCGAGGCCTGCGCGAAGCGCTTGTAGAAGTAGAGCCGCTGGTGGACATCCGGCATGTAGGGGTCGGGGATCACGGCGGGGACGGGGAGCTGCACGTCGGGGTCGATCTCCTCGCGCGGCGGCTCCCCCCGGAGCTCGCGCACCGCCTCGTCGAGCAGCTCCGAGTAGAGCTCGAACCCGACCGCCTCGATGTGGCCGGACTGGTCCTTCCCGAGGAGGTTGCCGGCCCCCCGGATCTCGAGGTCGTGGCTCGCGATCTGGAACCCGGCGCCCAGCTCGCTGAACCGCTGCAGCACCTCGAGGCGCTTGCGCGCCTCCGCCGTGACCGGCCGCCGCGCCGGGACGAGGAGGTACGCGTAGGCGCGCTCGCGCGAGCGGCCCACCCGGCCGCGGATCTGGTAGAGCTGGGAGAGCCCGAAGTGGTCGGCGCGGTTCACGATGATGGTGTTGGCGCTGGGGATGTCGAGGCCGCTCTCGATGATCGAGGTGGCGAGGAGCAGGTCGAGCTCGCGATTCACGAAGCGCGCCATCACCTCCTCGAGCTTCCCCTCGGCCATCTGCCCGTGGGCCACGCCGATGCGGACCCGGGGGACGATCTCGCGGAGGAACTTCTCCATCGCGGCGATGGACCGGACGCGGTTGTGGACGAAGAACACCTGGCCGCCGCGCTTGACCTCCGTCTCGATCGCCTCGCGCACCGCCTGCGGGTCGAACTTCATGACGAAGGTGCGGATGGCGCGGCGGTCCTCGGGCGGCGTGGCGATGATGGACAGGTCGCGCACCCCGGCGAGGCTCATGTGCAGCGTGCGCGGGATGGGCGTGGCGGTGAGGGTGAGGACGTCCACGAGCTTGCGCAGCTTCTTGAGCCGCTCCTTGTGCGCCACGCCGAAGCGCTGCTCCTCGTCGACGACCACCAGCCCCAGGTCGGCGAAGGAGACGTCGGCCGCCAGGAGCCGGTGCGTGCCGATGACGACGTCCACCTTCCCCGCGGCCGCGTCCCGCAGGACGCGCCGGATCTCCTCGGCGGGCTTCATGCGGGAGACCGCCTCGATGCGGACCGGGTAGCCCTTGAAGCGCTCGCGGAAGGTCCGTTCGTGCTGGGCGGCGAGGACGGTGGTGGGCACGAGCACCGCCACCTGCTTCTTGGCGAGCACGGCCAGCATGGCGCCGCGCATCGCCACCTCGGTCTTGCCGTAGCCGACGTCGCCGCATACGAGACGATCCATCGGGGGGGACGACACGGCCGTCCCCCCCGCCCCCCCCGGCGGTCGCTCCGGGGCAGGCTCCTCCGCCTGCCCCTTCGCTCCGAGAGAGGTCGCCCCCCCGCCGCGCTTCCGCATGTCCGCGAGGACGTCGTCGATCGCCTTCGCCTGGTCGGGCGTCTCGTCCCAGGGGAACTCGGCCTCGAACTCGCGGTAGGCCTCGTCCGCCTCCGGGAAGCGGAAGCCGGGGTGGGCGGCGCGCGCCGCGTAGATGTCGAGCAGCTCCGCCGCCATCTTGAGGAGCTGCTCCTTCACCCGGGCCTTGCGCAGGGCGAACGAGGTGCCGCCCAGGCGGTCGAGCCGGACGGCCTCGGGGGAGGCGCCGGTGAACTTCTGGACCTGGCGGAGCTTCGCCACCGGGAGGTAGAGCCGGTCGGCCCCGTCGTAGGCGAGGACGAGGAAGTCGCCCTCCACCCCCCGGATCTGCATCTTGGTGAGGCCGAGGTACCTCGCGATGCCGTGCTCGACGTGGACGACGAGGTCGCCCTCGTTCAGGTCCCGGAACCCCGCCGCGAACGCGTTCTCCTCGCGCGCCCGGCGCGCCCGCTTGCGCACGCGCCGGCCGAAGATCTCCTCGTCCGACACGACGGCGAGAGAGCCCTCGCCGTCCACGAAGCCCCCCGAGATCTCCCCCTGGAAGACATGGGCGTGGACCGCCGGGTCGTAGAGGGCGCGCAGGTCGGCGGGCGTGCCCGGATGCGACCGCGCCTGCTGGCGCCGATCCTCGAGGAGCCGCCGCAGGCGATCGGCGGACGACGGCGTCCCGCAGGCGATGACCGCCACCAGGCCCCGCTGGCGCCAGTCCTCGAGCCGCCGCGCCAGCGGCGCGAGGGCGCCCTCCTCCCCGTGGGCGGCCTCGATCTCGCCGCGGAGGCCGGCGGTCTCGCCGAGCGAGAAGCGGACGGGGTCGCCGGTGCCGAGCCACACGCCGTGGCGGCGGATCCGGGGCCGCGCCGCGAGCAGCCCCCGCGCCTCCGCGGCGGACAGGAAGTGCGCCTCGGGCGGGAGCGCCAGCTCGTCACGGCGCAGCGCCGCGTCGTGCTCGCGCGCCAGCTCGGCGTCGAGATCGTCGAGCGCCTCGTCCACGGCGGCGGCGTCGTCCACCCAGGCGACGCTCCCGGCCGGGAGGTAGTCGAGGACCGTCCCGAGCCCGCCGCGGTGGAAGCCGGGCAGCAGGGCCTCCATCCCGAAGAAGGGCGTCCCCGCGTCGATCGCGTCCAGGATCTCCCGGACGCGGGTGGTGGGACGGTCGACGCGCTCAGCCGCCGCACGCACCGCCTCCTTGGCGGCGGCCTTCCCCTCGCCGCTGAAGAGCGCCTCGCGCGCGGGGCAGAGCACCACCTCCGCCACGTCCTCCTGGCTGCGCTGCCCCTGCGGATCGAACCGCCGGACGCTCTCGATCTCGTCGCCGAAGAACTCGAGGCGCACCGGCGCCGGGTCGGCGGGGCTCCACAGGTCGACGATCCCGCCGCGGACGGCGAAGGTGCCCGGGTCCTCGACGAGCGGAACGCGCGCGAAGCCGAGGTCGACGAGCTTCGCGGCGAGCGCCTCGCGGGCGATCTCGACCCCCTTGCCGAGGAGGTCGGCGCTCCGCTCCAGCAGGGCGCGCGGCACGGTGCGGCGGGCGAGGCCGCGCGCCGAGACCACCACCGCCTGGACCGAGTCGGAGCGAAGGTGGAGCCGCGCCAGGGCCGAGAGCCGCTCCAGCTCGACGCCGCGGTCGGGCGAGAGGTCGTCGTAGGGGAGCACCGCGTCGGCCGGGACGCGCACCACCGCGTCGCCGAGGAAGAAGGCGAGGTCCTTCGCGAGGACGTCGGCCGCTTCCTCGTCCTCGGCGACGGCCAGCACGGCGCGAACGCGCCCGGGGCCGGGCGCGAGGAGGTCGCGGACGAGCAGGCCACGCGCCGCGCCGATGACGCCGGTCACCTCGGCGAGGCCGGACTCGGCGAGCGCGCGCCGCACGCGCGCGCGGGCGCCCGTCGGCGAGGTCTGTTCGACGGCGGTGGACATGGGCTCCCGCGGAACGCCGTTTCATAGCCGTACCGGGACGACGTGTCACCCGCGCAGCCCCGGGCCGTTCCTTGATCCTCGGGAGGGGCGCCGGTACACTCCTCCGGCCACGGCCTGGCTGCCGAGGGGTTCCCCTGCACCTGCGTCCCACACAGAGAGCCGCTGCGCTCGCGCTCCTCGCTGCCGCGGCCTGCGGCGGAGCGCCGGAGCGCCTGCCGCCCGCGGACGCCTCGCCGGTGCTCGCCACGCTCGCCTCCCCCCCGGGGACCGGCTCGGAGCGGCTGCGGGCGGGGGATCTCAGCGGAGCGCGCGCGGCCTTCGAGGCACGGCTCGCCGAGGATCCGGAGCGGCTGGCGCCGCTCAACGACCTCGCCGTCGGCTACTCCCTGGCCGGACACCTCGACGCGGCCCGCCGGCTCCTCGACGAGGTGGTGGCGAGCGGCAGCCCGCGCGAGCAGCAGGCGGCCCTGGTGAACCTCGGCGAGCTCTACGCCATCGAGGGCTACCTGACGGCCGCCCAGGCGTACTTCGAGTCGGCCCGTGGCATCGATCCGGCGAGGCCCGAGCCGGTGTACGCGCTCGCGCTCCTGGCCGACGCCCGGGGCGAGCTGGCCGGCGCCCGCGCGGCGCTGGGCGAGGCGCTGCGGCTCGACGAGGGCGGTGCGGCGCGCGCGGGGTTCGCCTACGTGTATCCCGAGGAGCGGCAGCACCTCTCCGCCCTGCTCGCGGAGCGGTCGGGCGAGCGCGGGGCGGCGGAGGCGGCGTGGAAGGAGCTGGCCGCGGGCCGCTTCCCGGCGCTCGCGGCGACGGCGGAGCGGCACCTCGCCGAGCAGTAGCCGGAGACCATGCCAGGCCCGACGGACGAGCTGGACAGGCGCGAGCGCGAGATCCTCCGCGCGCTGGTGCAGGACTACATCCACACCGGCGAGCCGGTCGCCAGCCAGCCGCTGCTCGCGCGCCACGACCTCGACTGCTCTCCCGCGACGATCCGCAGCGTGATGTCGGACCTCGAGGCGCTCGGGTTCCTCGAGAAGCCGCACGCGTCGGCGGGGCGCATCCCGACCGAGAAGGGCTACCGGCTCTACGTCGACACGCTCCTCAAGGTGCGGCCGCCGTCTCCGCAGGATCGCGAGCGGATCGAGAAGCTCGCCAGCGAGGCTGCGGACGTGTCGCGCCTGCTGGAGGGCACCGCCGACCTCCTCCACTCGCTCTCGCACCACGCCGGCGTCGTCACCACTCCGCGGCCGGTGGCCGATCCCGTGCGGCAGCTCGAGTTCGTGCGCCTGCGGGAGAACCGGGTCCTGGCGGTGTTCGTCTCCGAGGCGGGCATCGTGACGAACAAGCTCGTCCAGCTCGAGTTCTCCATGGAGGCGGCCGACCTGGAGCGCGCCGCCGGCTACCTGAACGAGAAGCTGCGCCGCGGCGGCGAGCTCGCCGCCACCCCCGAGGCGCTCCGGGAACGGATCCTCGAGGACATGCGCGCCGACCACTCGGCCCTCCACGACCTCCTCTCCAAGGCGCTGGTCCTCGCCGAGCAGACCTTCTCGCCGTCGGCCGCCGGGGAGCACGTGCTCGCCCACGGCGAGGAGAGCTTCCTCGACGCGCCCGAGTTCGCCGACGTCCACAAGGCCCGCGCCCTCCTGCGCGCGTTCGCCGAGAAGGACCGGATCCTGCGGGTCCTCGACCGCGTGCTCGGCTCGCAGGCGGTGCAGATCTTCATCGGGGCCGAGAGCGAGTTCGCGGCGGTGCCGGACGTGTCCGTGGTCGCGGCGCCCTACGGTCGCGGCGATCACGTGCTCGGCACCCTGGCGGTGATCGGGCCGACCCGGATGAACTACGCGCGCGTCATCCCGCTCGTGGACCTGACCGCTCGCCAGCTCTCCCGCGCCCTCGCCACGCTCTCCGAAGGTTGACGGGGTGTGCCCGGGTCGGGCCGCCTCCTCCCTCGCCCTCACCTCCCCGACCCGCCTCGCCCGGGCGCGAGGCGCCCCGTCGACCAGGCGTCCCGACCAACAGCTTGTTCGGGCCGCGGAGCGTGTGCGATATTGAACGCTCGGTCGGGGCTTCTCCCCGGCAACGCCTCCCGGGCTTCTCCGTTCGCGGAAGCCGTGCGTGCACCTTCGCAGCGAGCACTCTTCGACATGGGCGACACGCGACAGAAGGGCGCCATCCAGGCCGACATCCCGTCCTCGGCGGTGGAGGACGCGCTCCGGTCGGTGGAGCGCCGGGCGCAGGAGGCCGCTCCCGCGGGCGAGGGAACGGAGGTCGCGGTCGAGGTGGAGCCGGCCGCCGCGGCGGCAGCCGCCGCCGAGCTGGAGAGCCTGAAGGCGCAGCTCGAGCTCTCGCAGGCGAAGGGGCGCGAGCTCCTCGAGAGGCTCAAGGAGGAGCACGAGCGTCTCCTCCGCGCCGCCGCCGACCTCGAGAACTACAAGAAGCGCGCCCAGCGGGAGCGGGACGAGCTGCAGAAGTTCGGCGTGGAGAAGTTCGCCAAGGACCTCCTCCCGGTGGTGGACAACCTCGACCGTGCGCTCGCGGCGGCGCCGGCCGGCGATCCCCTGGTGGACGGCGTGAAGCTGGTGCGGGCCAGCCTCGAGCAGGCGCTGGGCCGGTTCGGGGTGAAGGCGTTCAGCGCCATGGGCCAGCCCTTCGACCCGGCGCTGCACGAGGCCTTGCTCCAGATGCCCTCCGGCGACCAGGCGCCGGGGACGGTGGTGCTCGAGCACGCGCGCGGGTTCACGCTGCACGAGCGGCTGCTCCGGCCCGCGATGGTGGGCGTGGCGGTCGCGGCGCCGCCGCGGGCGGAGGAGCCGGCGGCGGCGAGCGCGGCGGAGGGGAAGAAGGACGGCGGGGCGGGGACCGAGTCGGCCTGAGGCGGGGGCGCGGCGGGGCGAAACAGCCAGCGGGGCGTGCGAGGACGGACGATGGGCAAGGTGATCGGAATCGACCTCGGGACGACCAACTCCTGCGTCGCCGTGATGGAAGGCGGCGAGGCGGTGGTGATCCCGAACTCGGAGGGATCGCGGACCACGCCCTCCATGGTCGCCTTCACCGACGGCGGGGAGCGGCTCGTCGGCCAGATCGCCAAGCGCCAGGCGATCACCAACCCGGAGTCCACCATCTACGTGGTGAAGCGGCTCATCGGCCGGAAGTTCGAGGACGCCGAGGTGAAGCGCTCCACCGGGCTCGTCGCCTACCGGATCGCGTCCGCCAAGAACGGGGACGCCTGGGTCTCGGTGGGCTCGAAGGACTACTCGCCGGCCGAGATCTCGGCCATGGTCCTCGGCAAGATGAAGCAGACCGCGGAGGACTACCTCGGCGAGCCCGTCACCGAGGCGATCGTCACCTGCCCGGCCTACTTCAACGACGCCCAGCGCCAGGCGACGCGCGACGCCGGGCGCATCGCCGGCCTGAACGTGCTCCGCATCATCAACGAGCCCACCGCGGCCGCGCTCGCCTACGGCATCGACAAGCAGAAGGCGGGGAAGACCGAGAAGGTGGCGGTCTACGACCTCGGCGGCGGCACCTTCGACATCACCATCCTGGAGCTGAACCAGGGCGTCTTCGAGGTGAAGGCCACCAACGGCGACACCTTCCTGGGCGGCGAGGACTTCGACCAGCGCATCATCGACTGGCTCTCCAAGCGGTTCCTGGAGCAGACCAAGATCGACCTCAAGAAGGACCGGATGGCGCTGCAGCGCCTCAAGGAGGCCGCGGAGCGGGCGAAGCACGAGCTGTCGTCGGCCACCGAGACCGAGGTGAACCTGCCCTTCATCACCGCCGACGCCAGCGGGCCCAAGCACCTCGCCGAGACCA
>Ga0335082_10007059_pt1 | contig 12224 bp, 16 predicted proteins | sample Lox_Sample_41_FD_206718 | JGI IMG/M metagenome (GOLD analysis project Ga0335082, IMG submission 206718) | Soil microbial communities from Loxahatchee National Wildlife Refuge, Florida, United States - Lox_Sample_4.1 | ecosystem: Environmental > Terrestrial > Soil > Wetlands | place: USA...
CGCGCCTTGGGCACACTGCAACTCTTCTCTCGAACGGAAAAGTCTTGATCGTTGGAGGATCGGTCACGGTCGGCGTGGGCTCGGCTCTAGCCAGCGCAGAGATTTTCGATTCGGCCAGCGAGACGTTTACTTACACCGGCAGCATGGGAACGGCACGCACTTTTCACACGGCCACACCATTAGACGATGGGACCGTACTAGTCGCGGGGGGAGACCCTGACGACATATTGAATCTCGGCGGCGAGTCCTACGGATGGCCTCCAGCTCCGCTAGCGTCAGCAGAGCTTTTCGACCCCATGTCAGGAACATTCACTGAAACTGGTGGGCTCGTCACGCCACGCGAGAACCATACGGCCACACTCTTGAACGACGGCACGGTGCTTGTGACCGGCGGGTTCTGGTATTCGCCAACGCCGGAGACCTATCAGTAAGAGCGAATTGGCGTGGTGAATTAATACATGCTCGTCCAGGGCGAGGTTTCGAGGACATGCCTAAGGACTCGGCAATCAAGGAATGATCAATAAGAGGTATTCGCTGATCGGCTTTTCTGACCTCGCAATCAACAAAGGAGGAACCATGAAATCGAAATCGTTGGTCTCAAGGCTATTAATCGTCGTAATCGCCGCTCTTGCGCTGCCAACCTGGTTGGGAGCGCAGCACAGGCACTACAAACTCGTTGACATGGGAACATTTGGCGGACTGCAGAGTTATGTCCCAGAGGGCGCGGATATAGCCAACGCAAGGTTCTTAAACAGTAATGGGATGCTGGTCGGCTCTGCGGATACTTCCAGTTCGGATCCTTTTCCCGACTTCTGTTTCGTTGAGGATTGCCTGGTTGCCCACGCATTCCAGGGGAAGAAGAGCGGCAAGAAGGACCTGGGCGCACTGCCGGGAGGTGCGAGCAGCAAAACCAGCTGGATTACTGACAATGGCTTGATCTTGGGAGATTCTCAGAACGGAGAGACCGATCCTCTGATTCCGGGTCTGCCGGAAACCCACGCGGTCCTTTGGCGACATGGCCACATCACCGACCTCGGCACTCTTGCCGGCGGATACGAGAGTATGTCGATGTCGGTAAACAGTCGCGCTCAGGCGGTCGGCTTCGGAACCAATGGCGTTGCCGACCCAGATTCCATCATTGGACTCGGCTACCAGACACGGGCGTTCTTTTGGCAGAACGGTGCGATGCGGGACCTGGGCACCCTAGGTTCTGGAACGGATGCCATGGCAGCGTTGATCAATGAACGCGGACAAGTCGTTGGCTGGTCTTACACCAATTCCGATCCGAGCGACATCTGCGCGGCAAACTATAACTTGCCTCTAACCACGGGCTCCTTTCTTTGGGAAGACGGCAAGGGCATGCTGGACCTCGGCGGCCTAGGCGGTACTTGCACGATCGCGACCGATCTCAATGATCGAGGTCAGGTCGTGGGCCAATCCTGGTTGACTGGAGATGCCACCCAACATGCTTTCCGTTGGGACCGCGAGCACGGGCTCATCGATCTGGGCACACTAGGTGGCGATTTCTCGAGCGCTCAGGCGATCAACAATACCGGCCAGGTTGTCGGGGGGTCCTACATGGCGGGCAATGTTCAAGCGGATGCAGTCCTTTGGAAGGGAAGCACCATGCTTGACCTCGGGACAGTCGACACCGATGCATGCTCATACGCGTTTGCAATCAACGAGCTTGCGCAGGTTGTCGGGGACTCCGGAGACGCGAACTGCGGATCGACGCGAGCTTTCCTGTGGGAACGGGGCGGTTCGATGGTCGACCTAAACGCGCTGCTTTCCTCCGATTCTGGGATCTACGTGACACTTGCCTCCACAATCAATGATCAAGGAGAAATTGGCGCGAGGGGCGTGCTCCCAAACGGAGACGAGCGTGCCGTGCTTCTCATCCCGTGCGACGAGCATCATCCCGGCGTAGAAGGCTGCGACTACAGCTTAGTTGATGCGACTGCGGCAAATCGCCGTATTGCCGCACCTGTCATACAGCGACCGGTGATTAAGGCACTGCCCGAGTTTGGCAGAATGCCGAAGCACCGGCCAGGCTCGCCCCGCCTTCAGCAAGGCGTTTTTCATCAACACACCAGGACAAGCAGTCAGTGAATCGTGCCCTACGCCCTGTGAGGAGCACTCGCACAACCATGCAGTCTTACGAGAGAACGCCTCCGTCGGATCAGGTTCTAGGGTAGTAGGCTTCGATATGAAAAAGCAGCTCCTGACATTTCGTGTCTGCAGCGCGTTGAGGTTGGTTCTTGTGGCGACTGTTTGCTCATCGCTGTTCGAAGTCGCCTGCGGCGGGAGCGCTCAAGACAAGGGGGGAGTTCCGGCGAGGGCGGCTGTATTCCTGCCACCAGCGCTATGTATCCGGGCACCCAACCCGTTACTTACAGCTTCAGCGTTCTGCACTCTTTTGCTGGACACTCCGTTCCCGCGGCGCCGGAGGGCGGTCATCCGTATGCGGGACTGGTTATGGACGGCGCAGGAAATCTTTACGGCACAGCACTAAGCGATGGCGCCAACTACTTTGGAACCGTGTATAAGATTGATCCTCGCGGCCAAGAAACCACTCTGCATGATTTTACAGACGGCGCGGATGGTGGGTACGGTACGCGAGTTCTGATGCGCACCGGCAACCTTGCTGCCGTGATGAGAACGATGGGACACCGTGATGTAAAGACCGCGATGCACTATCAGCACCCGGAATTGGAAACCGTGCCCGCCGCGCTCGATTACCGTCCGACAACCTCTGACACAGCGGCGTAGCAAATAGGCTTACGGCACCTTTTGCGACACAGCCAAAAACCGCAACCTCGGCAAGTCATTGAACGCTGGGCAAGTAGAAGAACAAGGGAGCTCTTGGCTGTCTAATCGGCCGTCAGTCACCCGCTTCTGCTCGATCTCGGTGGCCAATCCGGAGATACGGTTATCGAGAACGTGAGCGCCCTTTCGCCAGTTGCTTTGGGCTGCGTGGGACAGATGCCTTGGGGATGAAAACGTCAGTGGGAAGTTTGAACCGAGTGCTCAATTTCCGCACCTGTTCTAAGGTGAGATTTCGTTGTCCAGTCATGAACATCGAGACGGCGCTTTCCGAACCAAATTGGGGAATGAGGTCGCGCTGTGTCAGATGTTGCTGTTCAATGAGAAATCGCACAATTGACACTGGATCGGCCTTAGGTACGGAGTAATGCTCTTCCTCGTAACGTTCCACAAGTAAGGTCAGAAGTTCGATCGCCTCAACTTCAGAGCTCGAAGGATTCTCTAGCCCCGTTAGTTGGAAAAGAGCATCGGTATACATTTCAAGTTCAGCATCGTTGTGTATGACGCGGGGGGCACCATGTGCAATCATTTCCGCAGGATTTGCGAGAACTGTGCTCATTATTTTCCGTACCTCCTGTCCCAGTTGCTGCGGTTGTCGTATTCCTTGTGCGTCAAGAAAGACCGGATGTAGACATGTCCCTGCGTTTGCCTCTCCTTCATCGTCTTCGCATAGTGGATGACAGTTACAAGCCTGTGCCGGTTGTGCCTGATATTAAAGATGACGAAGCCTTCTACCAAATCGGCATCCTTGAACGTTCGGCGGACCTCATCAAAATTGTGCCAACGGACCGCCTCGACGACGCCAGTCCAGGCTGTAATTTCGTGCGCTGCATCTGGGTAGGTTTCCATCGCCTCCCTCAGGTGCTTGCGCGTAACGATGTGCACCCACCAAGCATACTTCACAATACGTGAAGTCGTCAACCAGTTGAACCGGCACAACACCAAGTCAGCTATATGACCTATAATCAATGGCCTGCGAGGACACTTCTTGCCACCCAGCGTCAATGTGCAGGCTGTCAGCACACCCGATACGGGGACTTCTAGACAGTCACAAGAGGGCTGGGACCGCGTGGCGATGGTGCTGCAAAATTTGCAGCGACCAGAAGGTTTGGGGCCTTGGAGTCGTAGTTGGTGTAATCTGATTGCAACAACTAGGCCACGGGATATGATCTGAGAGATGCCGCCCCCCCTGGCGGACCTGACAACTACTTGGATCGTGCCCGTACCGACAACAATCACACAACTTCTGCCGGTGTCGATGCATGGAGACCGCCTAGAATCGGGTCGCTTATCTGCGATCTGGGTTGACAACGGAGTAGTGCTTTCCCGCGGTTCGTGGCTGGGAGTCGTCGATGACGGCGAGCACTTGACGCCGGTAAACCCGATCTCCCTCGTGCACTCGGATTTCGACGATGTTCCCCATGATCTGACTCGCGAGATCGCTGGTCTCCGCCGCGCGCACTGTTCCTACAGCCTCCAGCACATCGGGAATGTTGGTTTGTTTCACCGCAAGCACAGACACATTTGGCATGGTTTCTGCGGAGGGCGTCGGTTGCTGCTCCGTTGAGCAACTGCTGAGGCCGAGCACCGCGGCTACGATCAAAGAGCCGAGTCTTAGTCCTGTATCTTTCGTATTCATGGCATCACCGAGGGCAATTGCGGATTCAAGCTCCGCTAGCCAATTCGAGCGCAATCATCACCGCCTACTCCACGGTAAGAGACGAAGATTGGGCGCCTTCAAACTGCAACCCCGAGCGTCAGGCCCGGATGGCAACTACCTCCAGATACTCTGCTGCAACTACAGTGAGTTCGGCCCCCCCGCGATTGTGTTCAGACCACAACCCTGCCAGTTCGTCGCGCAACCTTTTCGCGGAATCCTCATTGAGCGAGGCGAATGCGCGATTTGTCGGCCCGTAGTATTGACGGAAGAATTCGACTACGTCGGCCGGCGGGAAGGGGTAGGTGAAGCAGTAGTGGCGCCGTGCCATGTTAAGGTCCGAAACTCCTCGGCCCAGCCTCTCGCGCACTACACTTTCATCGCCCCACAACACCGGAGCCGGCATGCCCGAGGGAGCGATGAACTTGGCGAAGGTCTTGAACATTTGTCCCACGAATCCTTCGGGCGTCCAATTTCCCATGGCGATCGTGCCTCCGGGGCTACACACTCGCAGCAACTCGCGCGCCACGAGGTCCGGCCGCGGAGCAAACATCGCTCCCACCAGACTGGTTATGACGTCGAAGCTGGCGTCTTCAAACGGGAGTGCTTCGGCATCGCCTTCCACGAAACGAGCGTTGAGACTCTCCGCCTTGGCACGTGCCTGCGCGCGTTGTATCAGGTTAGGCGCGATGTCCACGCCAGTGACGCGCACTCCATCCCGCGCCGCCCATAGCGCCACCTGACCTGAGCCGCAAGCCACATCGAGCAGCTGGCATCCGGCGGGAATGTCGAGTTGTTCGTAGAAAATGCGCGCTCCTTGCTCCATATAGCGCGAGAATCGGTCGTAGTCTCCAGCCATCCAGGTTTCCTTCAGGCGTGTCTTCAGATCGTCGATTTCAAGTGCTGTCGTAGTAGTGCTCATGGCTCCTCCTCCTATGTTTGTTTCTTATTTCTTGCCCGCAGCTCACATGCTGGACCGCTTCAGCATTCACCGCCTGCCGGTCGATGTTTCACTTACAACCTCAGTGCTCGCCAGGCTTTTCGCCGCACAGAACGTCGGCTTTTCGAAGCTGAGTCTCGCCGCTTCGATCCTGATCTACCGAGACAGCCCTCGGGTGCACACACTATTTCTTCTTCATGCGTTGTGCCTGAACCGTGACCGGGACCCCTTTGGTAAGGGAATCGAGCACAGGCGAGAAGGTTGGTCCGAGCTTGGCGAGTTCCTGCAATTCCTGGTCGCTTAAGTCCGCGCGGATATCGAAGCTCATGCGGATGTTCTGAAATCCGTTGCGCACGCTCTTGTCGGTCCCTAAGAACCCTCGCAAGTCGATGTCGCCTTCGACCCTCGACTCCACCTCTTCGACCACAATCCCTCTGGCAGCAGCGTGATAGATCAGGGCCGAGGTCACGCACGCGGCCAGGGCTTGAAGCAGGTATTCTCCGGCATTCGGACCGTGATCTCGGCCCAGAAGGATCGCGGGCTCGTCGGCATGGAGCTCGAACGACTGTGAGCGCTCGATATCTTGCATGGCTCCATGAAATCCGTTGATGGTCGAGCGGCTGTGCGCTCCATCGAGCCACTCATTCTTCACGTTGAAGCGAAACTTCGCGATCACCGGGTTGACTTTCACGGCCTCGACCGTCTGGAACAGCGCGGAGACGTTGACGCCGTTGACGATATTTTCAGCCGGAGGGGTAGGTTCGAGTACTTCTGCCGTTGCTTTGTCTTGACGGGATGACATTTGGTCTATCTCCTTGTGCTTGACATTTGATCAATCCAGGACCAGCGACTTTCCGTTTGCCGGTCCCGACAGCCTCACTATGGCGCAGGCGTCTCCTGCCTACTTGTCCGCGCGTCCGCCTTCTTTGCTCACGGCACAGTTGCCGTATGATGATTTGCTCAAGAGTCCGGAGGGCTTTGCCGGGAGGTTGTATGGACGTGCTTTCCGAAGTGCTGAAGGTGGTGAAACTCCAAGGGGCCATGTTCTACAACGGAGAGTTTTCCTCCCCGTGGAGTTTTTATTCGCCGGCTTCCACGACGATTGCGCCCCATTTAGCGCTAGGCGCGAGACACGTTATCGTTTACCACTTACTCACGGAGGGGCATGCCTCTGCCGGGCTGGTGGACGGCGAGCGCATTGTTCTTGAAGCCGGCGACATCGTGATTTTTCCCCACGGCGACGCGCACATCCTCGAAAACGGCCCGTCAGCGAAGTCTGTGGACATGGCGAAGGAAATAGCCCGAATTGTCGCCCAGGGATTGAAGCTGTCGCGCCAGGGTGGCGGCGGGGAAGTTACGAAATTTGTCTGTGGCTTCATGGCTTGTGATCCGCGACTCAGCCAGATTTTTCTAAGCGGCCTGCCGCCGGTGTTCAAGGTCAGCATTCGCCACGATGCCTCGGGCCGATGGCTGGAAAATTCAATACGCTTTTCGGTGAACGAGGCCGATGCGTCCCGCGCTGGCGGAGAAGCGGTCTTGGCAAAACTGTCAGAGGTATTGTTTGTTGAAACACTTCGGACCTACATTGCGCATCTTCCACCTGAACAAACCGGTTGGCTGGCTGGTGCGCGCGATGCGGAGGTCGGAAGGTCCTTGGCCCTAATGCATCGGAACCCTTCCCAGCCGTGGACCATTGCTTTGCTGGCAAAAGAAGCGGGAGTCTCGCGATCGGTCCTCGCGGAGCGCTTCCGCCATTTTCTCAACGAACCTCCAATGGCCTACCTCACGCGCTGGCGCCTGCAGCTGGGAGCGCAGATGCTCGTCTCAACCAGTTATTCAGTGGCACAGATCGCATCCGAAGTCGGCTATGAGTCCGAAGCCGCTTTTAACCGGGCATTCAAACGCGAATTTGAAACCCCTCCAGCACGTTTCCGCCGCCAATCGAGGTCGATCCACACGAGGCAGCCCCGGAGAGATCTAGTCTGAGTGAATGGATGCACTAGAGGGCAGTGCTGCGTATCGCGGCTCGCAGAGATGTTTCGACGCGCGATGCATACTGGGGCTGGAACAGAGTGGCGATGAAGAATCGTTTGCGCACGGTGGGTGTAGAAATAAGAGCCAACCTAGGCTAAGACTACCTATATCCGGTAGTAGAATAGCGAGCATGTGGGGGACTGGCGGTTTCCCTGTGCCCACCGACGCCAGTCGCGCTTTGACGATGGCCAAGTACCTCTTTGGAAATTATCTCCTGGATCTGGACGAGCGAAGGCTGCTTCGCGATAACGAGGAAGTCCGTCTGCGGGGCAAATTGTTCGACACCCTTCGCGTGCTAGTGGAGAATGCCGGCAAGCTCGTGCGCAAAGATGCATTTATGGAGTCGGTATGGCCGGACTCCGTCGTCGAAGATAACAATCTGGATTATTGCATTTCGCAGCTACGGAAAGTGCTCCATCCGGCGAAGTACATCGAAACCGTGCCACGACACGGCTATCGATTTCGGGCTAAGGTGACCGTGCCGTCGCCGCACGCCCGATTAATCCAACCGGAGCCAACCAACCAAACACCCGATTCGCCGGATCGACCCATCGAATTCTTCACCACGAGCGACGGCGTGCGTATCGCGTACCACATCGGGGGACAAGGGCCAGTGCTGGTGCGGACGATCCACTGGCTCAATCACCTGGATTTCGAGTGGAGGACTCCGCTGCGGCGGCAATGGTTGTCGGAGGTCATGCGTCACCACACGCTGCTCCGGTACGACCAGCGCGGTAGCGGTCTCTCGGACTGGAACGTCAGTGATTTTTCATTCGAGCGGACGGTCCGGGACTTTGAAGAACTGGTGGATGCGGCCGGCTTGGAGAAGTTCTCCATCCTTGGCGGTTGTCAAGGGGCTGCCGTGGCAATCGCGTACGCGGTGCGTCATCCAGAGCGGGTCACGAAGTTGATCATCAATGGCACGTTCGCGAACGGTTGGCCGGCACCGGGTCCGGGTGCGCAGGAACACTTGGAAGCGATGCTGACTCTAATCCGGTCCGGCTGGGGACGCGATAATCCCGCGTTTCGGCAGTTATGGACGACGCTGTTCCGGCCCGACGCGGATTCGGTAGAGGCGACCTGGCTCAACGAATTGCAGCGAATCTCGTCCTCACCGGAGAACGCCGCGCGGATGATCGCGGAGTTCCCTAACATCAGGGTCCTCGACATGCTCCCGAAGATCAGCTGCCCAACGCTGGTGCTGCATTCGCGCGATGATGGGGCTGTGCCGGTGCAAGAGGGAAAGCTGATTGCAGCACGTATCCGCGGGGCTCACTTTGTCGAATTGCCTAGCCGCAGCCATATGGTCGCCCCAGGAGATGCGGGTTGGGAGCAGTTGGTTCAAGAGTTCTCTGCGTTCATGGGCTGGCATGAGGAATCCGTGACACCAATGAAGGAAGGCTCCGCTTCATGAGGTATGTCGCAGGTTGGCAAGACAAAAGGGCGGCGCGAACCGCCCTCTTGTTATATCCACACTATGCAGCCGGGCTGGGGACCTCCACGATCTCCTCGTCAGGTGTGCGATACGCAGCCAACGATGGGATCAGCTTCGGCACGCGCTTCTGATAATCCCGATACTTCGAACCGTGAACGGTAACCAGGTCGTGCTCTTCCAAGCGGATCGCCGTCAGGATGTAGGCAGACGTAAGGGCCGCAAACAGCAGATGCGCGCCGGTCATCGTAGGCGTAGCCCAAAACGCGATCAGCCAACCGACGTACAACGGATGCCGCACATAGCGGTAGAACAACGGCGTCCGGAATTCGAGGTATGTATACGGCTTGCGTGCAAGATACAACGCCACCTGCCGCAGGCCGAACAGGTCAAAGTGGTTGATCAACAGCGTGGCAACGAATACCAGGGCGAAACCAAAGCCGAAGACCGCGTTGATGGCGTTCCCGACAACGGGATTGGTGACGTTCCAAATGACGCCGCCGATCGGCTGCCAGAAGGCGAACAGCGCGATCAGCAACAAGCTGGAACAGAGCACGTAGGTGCTGCGCTCGGCGGCCGCCGGAATGTATCGAGTCAGCACCTCTTTGAACGCCGGCCGTGCCATGACGCTGTGCTGCACTGCGAATATCAGCAGCAGCAGAGAATCAATGGCGAGAGCCGGCAAGAACGACATACGGGCTGCGGAATCCATGGACCTCGGGACGTACAAATTGCCGATGAACCCGATGGCATACACGAACGTCAAGAAGAACACGATGTAGCTGACGAGCCCATAGAGAAATACCGCTAAACGTTTTGCCATGCGTACCATCCTCTTTCTGGACCCTGGCCTTCGGCCTAGGTTCCCCGTGAGATGACGCAAGATTAGCGGTGCACCGGTGGGAGTGTCCTTTGGCAGTCCTGAGATTTCGTTGAGAATATTCTGAGAACAGCGTCGCGGGTGAAAGCCGGTGGAGGCCAATGCCCTTGATCAGGTGGTTTGACGCTTCCGTACTTGCTTTGCCACCCGTCGGCGGCACCGCGTGGCGCCCGGATCAAGCTAGCTTTGGAAAAGTGACCAGCGCCCGAGGCCCTCGCATCATTCAGCTTGGATTGTTTGAGTTACCAGAGTTCGTATCTTGTGCGCTGGCACGTCCGGGCCTGAGGTAACGAATGGATGAATCGGCCGTCCTCCATACATTTGTGCATTCAAGCATTCATGGAACGCACTGACTTCCATGTCAAACTGTGATTGTGCTAGGACAGCAGACGGGTGCGGCTTCCTTGTGTTTGCAGTAAAGAAACTGCCTTCGAGTCGAACGAGACAAATTCCTCGGCACGCAGCCACTTCCCTTCGTAGGCAATTACGCCATCCGCAAAATCCCCGCCCGCATCGAGCGCGGACAAGCCGGCCTCCACCACGGTTCGATTCATTACCACATTTGCGCTCCTGATGAGGCGGCGAATCGCGTCGGAAACATCGGCAGCGGATTTCTTGTAGCCTCGACGAAGCACCCACACGAATTCACAGAGAACCGGCACTGGCACAGCAACGAGATCGGCTTCCGCCAAGACCTTTGCAGCCTGCCGGGATTGATGAAGATCATCTTGAACAGCGGCGCGAATGAGCACGTTGGTATCGGCAGTAACTTTCATTTGGCCTTCGCCCATCCCTGCGTTGCGATCTCGTTCATCTCATCGATGGTGAATTTCGGCCCACGCCGCTGTGCCAGACAACCAAAAAAGTCGGTGATGGCGCCATTCTGCGCCATCGCTCTCACGACGATCCGGCCGTCAGGCAATTTGTCAGCCTCAATCTTCTCCCCGGGCTTGACACCAAGATGTTTTAGAAGATCTTGTTTCAATGTGACCTGTCCTTTAGCGGTGATGGTTAGAACGGTCATTCTGACCTCCCGAACCAAAATCTAGTGTAAGGCAATAATGCCTTACTGTCTAGACGATCTCTCCAGGACGCTTATTCCCGGCTGAGCCGCCCTATCAGAGATCATCAAACCTCAGGTCACGACGGTCACCTTTGCTTTGAAGAATAGAGGTGGGCGATGCGAGGAACCTCCGCCATCCTGCAGGGAATATGGCGACTACATCTTTTCCGTGATCTCACACATAGACACTGCAAGAGACTTGCGAGGAACGCACACGCAGCATCACTGCAATCCGATATCGAAAAGTGTTAAATAGAGCCAGGAGCTGCAGGTCAGAGACTCGGGTCTGCGGCTTGGTCGTCGGAGAGGTCGATGATGGCGACCCTGCATTTTAGAAGGTTGGACGATAGGCATTTTCCTGCCCATCATCACCACAACCTGTTTTATCCTGTCGTGAGCTTCATCCCGGCGGTCGTGGCTGTGTTGATGCTCACAGTGTCAGCGAAGTGGAGGGATATGAATGAAGCAATGAAGTCCGTTTTGTGCTGGTTTGAGTGCGACAAGTCTCAAGTGGCTCGCCTTAGCCTGTGCCGGTCGCGACAAAAGGCCGAGCGATGCTCCTTCACCGCAAGGTTCGAAGGAGGATGTTATGAAGTCTCAAAGGGCGTCGAAAATCAAATCTGACTTACCCGCCGTGCGTGTGAACCCGTCAAATCCTGCAGATTTGAACCCGAAGGTGCAAGAAGTACAACTCGCGATTGCGCGCCGCGCACATGAGTTGTTCGAGGCTCGAGGCCGAGAACATGGCCACGATTTGGAAGACTGGTTTCGGGCACAAAGTGAGCTGCTCTATCCGGTTTCGCTTTCCGTGTCGGAGTCCGAGGACCGGATTAGCGTTCGCGCTAACGTTGTTGGATTTGATGCGACCGAACTTGAATTTAGTGTCGAGCCTCGTCGGATCGTAATCCTGGGCAAGAAGGAGAAGAGTGGGACAAAAGCCGAGAACAGATCAATCGAGCAGGCCGGCTCGCATCCCCAACAAATTCTGGAAGTCGTGGACCTTGCAACGGAGGTGATGCCGGAACGCGCAATCGTCAGAATCCAAGAGGGCGTGCTGAAATTCGAGCTGCCCACGGTTGCCACGAACGAGGTCAAAATTGCACCGGCTGCGTGAGTGAACGGGACCCAGCGTCGAAGAATTGGTGCTGTAACCAGCGGACGCAGCCAAATTGTCGAACGGAGGGGGTATGACTGCCCTTGCGCGGAAGTTTTGGGCAACGGAAGCAGGCCAAGACATTGCTGAGTACGCAGTGATGTTGGCCGTGATTCTAGTACCGTGACCGCGTGATTGTGTAGTCAAAGGCCTTGCGAGCTTTCTTGCGAGTAAAGTGCCATTGAATGGGAACGCGATGATGATTCATGCGACGGCCCCAGGCCCGAGTTTCCCTGCGCAGC
>Ga0335082_10007060_pt1 | contig 12224 bp, 8 predicted proteins | sample Lox_Sample_41_FD_206718 | JGI IMG/M metagenome (GOLD analysis project Ga0335082, IMG submission 206718) | Soil microbial communities from Loxahatchee National Wildlife Refuge, Florida, United States - Lox_Sample_4.1 | ecosystem: Environmental > Terrestrial > Soil > Wetlands | place: USA: Florida...
ACCAAACTCACATTTTCTCTAGCAGCCGCTACCTTCATTGCAATTACGATACTGGCTATAGGGGCAAAAGCGCAGTTGAATCAGGAGAACCAACAGGAATTTACCGCTCCTCTCGACGCGTTGCGTTCTGGTGTTGCCGAGGACCATATCTTTGCTGAGCTGCAAGCTCATAACGAACTTCGCAAGGCGGCGTTGCTCGCCTACACTGATGTGAGAACCTATCGGGTCTTGGATCTCGAAGGGAAGGTGCATGCCGAGGAGATTGGTCGGATGGAGTTCCGCGCGCCGGATCAGAAACAGTTTGTGACGACCTCCGAGGCAGGATCGGCAATCATCCGCAGAATGGCTCTGAATCCGCTCATCTCCAGCGAGATCGAAGCCGCAGCGGGCAAAGAGCACCACGATAGCGCCATCTCGGCTGACAACTATTCCCTCAAACTGCTCGGCGAACAGCAGGTCGGACCTTACCGTTGTTTCGTCGCGCAGGCAGTTCCCAAGCGGAGCGACAAATATTTGTTTGCGGGCAAACTGTGGATTGATGTTGACGACTACGCGGTGGTAAGAATCGAAGGGCATCCCGCCAAGAAACTGTCCTTCTGGATACAACGCGCCGATATCATCCGACAGTACCAGAAGATTGATGGATTCTGGCTGCCCCTAAAAGATCAGACTTTCGTGCAGGTACGGCTCTATGGCAAGAAGCTTCTGACTATCGAACACCAGAATTATGTCTTGAACGCTAACCAGGGCAAGGAAGTGCAGGAAGCTCGAGCACAGTCACGTATTGGCGCGAATTAACGCTTTCGCGGGACCGCAGCAGTCGAGGCAGGTTGGTTAATTCGACAGTGGTAGAAAGTTTGTCAAGACTTCGACACATGTCAGTTCGGATGCGCTGAGGCCATCTCAGGATCCGCATCGCGGATTTCCCATCCAGAACACTTTCAACATTCTAGTCTCCCAATCGCTTGAATCCACTCGCATCGGCTAGTTGGGCGTTTGGCCACCGCCTTGCAAATGTCCTAGCCGACTGGGACCGCAGCCATGCGAAGAATTTCACTTATTGTTTTGTCGACTCTGGTGTTCCTTATCCGTTGCACCGCGCAAGGCGGCTTAGCAACACCAGGATCAATTCGCGGCGAGGTGGTGACCAGGAACCAAAACGGAGAACCTGCCGTTTTGCCGAACGCACGCATTGTCTTGCACGGGCCCGTAAGCCACGAGGTCCGGTCGGACGCAAGGGGAGCATTCGTTATCGATGGCCTTCCTCCAGGCACGTACGACATCGCAGCGAGTGCTCCCGGTTTGAACGCGACCCTCACCGTAGAAGTGAAATCTGCCACAGCATCTGTGGTGCCGATCGACCTCAGTCTCGCGGCCGTTACGAACTCAGTGACAGTCACCGCGAGCGATCCTCCTGCCATTGAAGAATCCGCTCAGAAGAACACGATCACCCAATCGACCGTGGAGAAAGCTCCGAATCAAAACGAAAGAATTGAAAGCCTCCTTCCTCTCGTTCCAGGTGTTGTACGAGGGCCGGACGGACGTATCAACATGAAAGGCGCCCAGGCCACGCAGGCCGGTTGGCTGGTGAATTCAGCGAATGTCACCGATCCAGCGACGGGTGGCCAGGCGATTAATTTGCCGATCGATGTCGTCTCCTCGGTCCAGGTCATTTCCAATCCGTACGATCCCGAGTACGGAAAGTTCACTGGAGCGGTCTCGAGTGTCGAAACCCGTACTGGCAACCTCGATAAATTCCACCTCTCGTTGCAAAACTTCGTTCCGCGAGCTCGGGACCGCGATGGTCATGTTGTTGGAATCGGAGCTTTCACTCCGCGGACGACTCTTACCGGACCGCTCATTAAAGACCGGCTGGCATTCACTCAGTCGTTTGAATACCGCTTCGTTCGTACACCCGTCGAGAGTCTCCCTCCACTTCAACGCGACATGAAGCTGGAGAGCTTTGACTCCTTCAGCCAATTCGATCTGAAGATTAATGAAAAGCAGACCGCAACTCTGTCGGTGGCCGTGTTCCCCCAAAAGCTCGACTATCTCGGGCTGAATACGTTCACCCCTCAGCCCTCCACCCCGGACCTGCATCAGCGTGGATATCAGGTCTCCGGGCAACATCGCTACGTCGGAGAATCGGGCAGTCTGCTCACTTCGCAACTGGCCTACCAGCATTTCGACGCGGACGTACTGCCCAACAGTGCTGACCCCTATCGGCTCCTGGTCGAGACGACGCAAGGCGGGTTTTTCAACCAGCAAAATCGAAGAACAGATCGCACGCAGTGGCAGGAAACGTATCAGGCGAGCCCGAAGCACTTCCTCGGTTTACATGAGCTCAAGGCCGGCTTCGATCTCTCCCACAGTTCTTACGACGGCAGGCAAACATTCTTGCCGGTGGACATTGTTGGTGTAGCAGGCACGACATTGGAACGAGTTGAGTTTGGAGCCCCCACCGCTTTTACCGTTCGCCAAAACGAGTTTGCGTGGTTTGCGGGCGATGAATGGAGAGTCGGTTCGCGCCTGTCAATCGATATGGGCTTGCGATTCGACCGGGATTCCGTCACAGATTCGACGCATGCCCAGCCTCGCGCAGGACTAACGCTTGCGTTGACGAGCGATCGCAAGACGCTGCTGAAGGCGGGCGGCGGCCTCTTTTATGATCGGGTGCCTTTGAACGCGCCGGCTTTCCCATCCTTTCCGGATCGTACGATTCTGACTTTCGATGCGAACGGAGGGATCGTTTCGTCGATCCCTTATTCAAACGTTATCACCGGAGGAATCAGGAATCCGCGCAGCGCGGCGTGGAACATCGAAGTTGACCGTGAGGTTATTGAGCACCTCTTAGTCCGGGTCGCATATCAGCAACGGAATACCGTCCATGACCTGGTTCTCGCACCGGTCACAGTCCCGAACGACAGTGTCTTATCACTTTCTAACCAGGGACGGGATTTCTACCGCGAATTACAGATTACCGGCCGCTATCAGATAAGCCGGCACACGATGAATGCTTCGTATGTGCGCTCGAAGTCTACGGGCAATCTGAATGATTTTAACCAGTTCTTTGGCAATGATCCGCAGGCTGTGATCCAGGCGGACGCGCGCGGACCCTTGTCCTTCGACGCCCCGAATCGCTTTCTGGCATGGGGAGAGTTTATAGCGCCGTGGAAGATGACGGTAATGCCGGTTTTTGAGATGCACACCGGATTTCCCTACTCTGTTGTGAACCAGGAGCGCGACTTCGTTGGTCCGCGCAACGTGGATCGATTCCGGCAGTTCAATTCCTTCGATGTGCAGGTGCTGAAGGACTTTCAGCTTCCCTTCCGCGGTAAAGAGCACAAGGTGAAAGTAGGACTAGGCGTTTTCAATCTGTTCAATCACTTCAACCCGCGAGACGTGCAAAACGACTTGGACAGCAGCCGCTTCGGCGATTTCTTTAACGGACCGCCGCGCACGTTTAGAGGGAAGTTTGTTTTCGGATTCTAAATTAAGAGCAAATGTTGTTGCTCAAGAAGGTGGTCAATGAAAAAAGTAGATCAATGCCTCATTCTCGCCGCCGGTAACGGGACTCGCATCCGGTCGGTATCGGCAGGGCTTCCTAAGCCGCTGGTAGATTTTCGCGGCAAGCCCATCCTCGAGCACGTAATTCGAAGTGCACATCATGCAGGCATTGACAGGTTCGTGATCGTAGTGGGATATCGCTCCGACTTAATTCGCAGCTGGTTCGATGGCTGCTCGCTTGGGGTATCCGTGACTTTTGTGGAAAATCCGGATTATCACAAGCCCAATGGCATTTCTGCGTTGAAGGCCAAACCGGAAATCCAAGAAAATTTCCTGTTGCTGATGGCGGACCATATCTTTGAACCGGAGACAGCGAGGGCACTTCTGAAGCAACGGCTAGGGCCTGGCGAAGTCATTCTCGCGGTGGATCCTAGCATCGATCGTATCTTTGATCTTGATGACGCAACCAAGGTCAGGCGCGACGGGGACCGTATCGTGGATATTGGCAAAGAGATCGCGCACTACGATGCGCTGGATACCGGGATGTTCCTGTGCAGCCCCGCTCTTTTCGACAGGCTCGAATCGGCGACGAAGGATGGAAACTGTTCGCTCTCCGATGGCATGCGGCAACTGGCCGCGGAGCGACACCTGCGTGCCATGGAAATCGGCGAAGCCCAATGGCAGGATGTGGATACACCTGAGGCACTGGCCCACGCCGAAGGGTTATTTGATGGTTATTTCCAGCATGAACAGATGATCGAGAGTGTTGCCCGTGTCTAGGACAATCTCAAGAACGCGACTTCCGCTCCGGTTGCTGGCAGGGCTATTGGGCGTTTTGCTGTTCGCTTACCTGGTCCGCCGGGCCGGTCCGGGAAAGCTGGTCGCAAGCATTGTCACCATGGGATGGGGACTGGCTCTGGTAATAGTCTGGGGTGGAGTGGCCCATTTTATGAAGACGTGGGCATGGCGGCTTACGTTGCTCGACGAGAAACGCCGAGTCTCCTTCGCGCGTATGTTCGGGCTACGCCTCGCCTCCGAAGCGGTTGGCCAACTCGGCGGCCTCGGTCAGCTATTCGGCGAAGGTTTACGAGTGTCAATGTTGGGACCGGGAATGCCGCTTGCCAGCGGGATTTCGTCGGTGACGATTGACCGCGTACTTTTCGTTCTCAGCGCCGCACTGGTGAGTATCGTCGGTCTGCTGGCGGTGCTGATCGTGTTGCCTCTTCCTCACGGGCTGGTAGTTTACGCGAGCCTGTTTGTATCCATCCTTCTCGCGTTGGTTTTTCTGACCACGCTTGCAGTCACAAAACGCTGCCCGGTGCTTTCAGGGACGGCACGGATCATAGGCCGGATCCCCTACTTCAGCGACTGGATTGAACCGAAGCGCTCCCTGATCCACTCGGTTGAAAACAATCTGCTCGACTTTTACCACCACACACCGGAGTCGTTTTGGGCCAGTTTCGTTCTCAACCTCGCGTGTCATGGCGCGGCGGTGTTCGAGGTGTTTCTGATTCTCTCGCTCCTGGGCGCCAGGGTCAGTTTGTTCGGGGCACTGGCAATTGAGGCTCTGACCAAGCTGGTAAATATCGCAGGCACATTCAATCCGGGAAACATTGGGACCTATGAGGGCGGGAACATGCTGATCGTGAAGATCTTCGGTCTCACGGCAGCCGCCGGATTTACTCTGGCATTCGTTCGACGTCTGCGCGCCCTGTTCTGGGCCGGCGTGGGTGGCCTCTGCCTCGTCATGTTGGCTAAAACACGAAAGCAAGGCAATGTCGTTATGAGCAGTGAGGACATCATGCAAAATGCGCTTGAGCCGATTTCAAAGGAAACCCACGCAGAGGGCGAGACGCCCGCCCATTCTCACGTTGCTGTTATTCTCGCGACTAACCTGGGCGCTGTCGGTTTCGGGTCGCCAATGCCCCAAATTGGAGCCCTGCCGGTCTTGCTGCGAAGCATCTTGGGTGCACACAAAGCGGGCGCTGAGCGAATCATCATTGTTGTCGATCGGGCGAGAGGCCCGCGAATACTGCATGACCTGCGGCGAACCGGCCGTCTCCCTGACAGTGTCGAGTGGTGCGAATCCAGCTACGGTGAAACGTCGCTTCCCGTCCTGTTGGGGCAACTTGCTTCCGAAGGTCAAGGATATCTGGTACTGATCGCCGGGGACAGGGTCTACCATCCATCATTGCACCGGCGTGCGAGCGAATGGGATGGACAGGCCAGTGCTTTGATTCTCGTGACCGGACGCGAGCTCGTCGGCATCTGTTCGCTTTCTCGAGAAACATCGATCGACCTTTCGCACCGTTGCCCCGCGACCGCCAGCTCCATCGATGAAGTGCTTGCCTGGCTCGTCCTGACTCATTCCGTGGAAAGCGCATTCGTACCGGAAGAAAAGTGGCAACGTATTCGAAACGAGCAACAGCGCCTGTCCGCCGAACAGAAGTTGAACGGCTGGCTGGTGAAGCCCACAGACGGGATTTATGCGAGAGCGAACCGCCGAATTTCAATACCCATCAGCCGCCAGATCATCCCCTATCCGATTACACCGAACATGGTCAGCCTGTTCACGCTGGGAGTGAGCTTCGCCGCCGGCGTCTTCCTGGCGCTCGGTGGCTACTGGACCATGTTAACCGGCGCAGTGCTGTCCTGGTTGTCGAGTGTTCTCGATGGATGCGACGGTGAAGTCGCTCGTTTCAAACTTCAGGAATCCGCCTTCGGCTGTTGGCTAGAAACGATGTGTGACAATCTTTATTACCTGTTCATCTTCGCCGGCCTGACCATCGGGCTGGTGAGAAGTTCGGGCAATCGAACGTATCTGGTATGGGGCGCTTTCCTGGTTTTCGGCGCTGTCGCCAGTTTTCTCACTACCGGACTGCAGCGTCGTGAATTGGCCGGCCGGCATCCAGAACAGTATTTGAAAATATGGCACAAAGAGGCCGATAACCGCAGTTCGAACCCTTTCTTGTATCTGGGCCGCCACACTGAGTTCATCATCCGGCGCTGCTTCTTGCCTTATGTCATCCTGTTTTTTTCCTTCTTCCATATCATGAACGGGCTTTTGATTGGGGCGGCCCTGGGTGCGAATTTGGTTTGGATCATCGCGCTTTATTCCTACCTTACATTTACTCCGTCGCGCGCCTCGACCGTGCCGAGTCCTGCAGTCTAGGTAAAGGAGTTGTGAATCGGCTTTTGACCGAGATGCAAAGTACTCATCCCTCGCTTTGGCGGGTACAGTGTAAGGGTAGCCATGCAGGAAATTGTTTCCGGCAACTTCGCGCCGTTCCGCTGGGTCAGGTGGCCGCCCAGGTCCCTGCGCATCGTCGATTGGAACATCGACCGCGGCCAACAACTGCCAGCCATCCTCGATTTCCTCGTCAATGCAGATGCGGACATTCTCATCCTGCAGGAAGCGGACCTCAACGCCCGGCGCACCCATCGCCTGAACATAGCCGAAGAAATCGCTCGGAAACTGCAAATGGACTATGTCTTCGGGCGCGAGTTTGAGGAACTTGTTCAGGGGTCTGAAGCGTCTCCCGCATTCCACGGGCAGGCTACTCTCTCCAAGTGGCCCATCTCGAATCCTCGCTTGATCCGCTTCTCACGACAGTCGCACTTTTGGCAGCCGCGCTGGTTCCTGCCGCGAATCGAACCCTTCCAGGAGAGGCTTGGAGGAAGAGTTGCTTTGGTCGCCGAGATCAACGTCGCCGGTTGCAAATTCGTGACCTACAACCTTCATCTGGAGAGTCGCGGGAACGATGAGTTGCGCCTTTCACAGGTGCAGGAAGTCTTGTCTGATGCGTCGCGCCAGGCTCCGAAGTGTCCGCTGGTGATTGCAGGCGACTTCAATCTGGACGCTTCTAAAGATCCCGCGGCCGCGGCCATCGCGCAGGCAGGCTTCCAGAGTGCGATAGCGGCCCCGCGCACACCGACTACTCCCTCGCACGCGCTTTTTGAAGGTGGACGCCGGATTGATTGGGCATTCATCCGCGGTCCGATACGAGCCGTATCGAGCGAGGTACACAGCCGGATCACTGCATCGGACCACTACCCCATATCGTTTACGTTGACTGGGTAATCGCCGACTGGCGATGCTTCACGGTTGCGGGCGATTCTCGCAACTTGAGTTTGCGTCCGAAAGAACGGACAGGAAAAGTGCCTGGACCGGTCTACAGTCCGCGCAAAACATGCCCGAGCTTGTTGCGCTTCGCTGTCAGATAACGCAGGGTCGAAGGTGTAGGCGGAATCTCGAGCGGCAGCCATTCCGTAACCGACAGCCCGTAACCTTCGATGGCGACGAGCTTGCGCGGATTGTTACTTAGAAGCCGCATCGAGCGCACGCCGAGCGCACGGAGGATTTGCACCCCAATACCGTAGTCTCGCTGGTCCGGTTGGAAGCCGAGGCGTTCATTGGCCTCCACCGTGTCACAGCCTTCGTCCTGCAAACTGTATGCGCGGATTTTATTGGCCAGGCCGATTCCCCGGCCTTCCTGGCTCAGGTAAAGCAGTACGCCGCGTCCTTCGGTGGCGATCCGGCATAGAGCTTTGTCGAGCTGGGCGCCGCAGTCGCAACGCAACGAGCGCAGCACATCGCCGGTGAGACACTGGGAGTGCACGCGCACCAGCACGTCCTGCCCGTCTCCTATGTCGCCATACACGAGCGCGGTGTGGGTTTGCCTGTCGATCTGATTCTCGAATGCATGAACCCGAAACTCTCCATATTCCGTTGGAAGCTTTGCCGAGGCAACGCACTTGACTACCGAATCCGTCCGTAGCCGATACTTGATCAGGTCGGCGACTGTGATCAGCAGAATATTGTGACGAGCAGCAAACTCTCGGAGTTCGGGCACCCGGGCCATTGAGCCATCCTCGTTCATGATCTCGCAGATGACGCCGGCAGGAGAAAGGCCAGCCAGCCGGGACAGGTCCACGGCAGCTTCCGTCTGGCCGGCGCGTGCCAGTACTCCGGCGTTCTTTGCCCGCAGGGGGAAGACGTGCCCCGGGCGGATCAGATCAGCGGGCTTCGTCCCTGGATCAATGGCCGCGAGCACGGTAGCCGCACGATCCGCGGCCGAGATTCCCGTCGTCGTATGCTCCCTCGCCTCGATGCTGACGCAAAATGCCGTCTCAAAGCGCGAGCTATTATTTGGCACCATGAGCGGGATTTCGAGCTCATCCAGCCGCTCGGGCGTCATCGCCAGGCAAATCAAACCACGGCCATACTTCGCCATGAAATTTATAGCTTCGGGAGTAATCTTTTCCGCCGCCATGGTCAGATCGCCTTCATTTTCCCGATCTTCGTCATCGGCGACGATGACCATCTCGCCTGCGCGGATGGCCGCGATGGCGTCTTCGATCCGGGCAAACTGGTTCGAGCGGTCAGGCCCTGTTTTCAGAGTTTCATGCGTTAGGAGCATATCCCCACCCTTATGCGCACTGGCGTGGAATTTGATGTGCACAGCGATTGCCACATCGGTAGCAGATCGGCTGCGGGCCGCAGGCTGGGGATCTCAGCCCCCAGGATGATGAAAGGCGGGGATTGGCTTTGATTCGTCAACACTTGGCGAGCTCACGCGGAGACGGTCCATGACTTAATGGCAAGTCTGCCCTCGATGAGATGTCAATGTCTTGACGCTCGTCAAGAATCACGTCCCCGTCCCACCCAAATGGACATTCGAAATGCGGCCCCCTTAGGAATAGGTGCCGCGAGATTGGAACAAGGTTTGCAGCGAAACGGGCATGAGAGCTGCGGCTTATCTTTTCAGCATATGGGTGCTCCTGAGCTGCCCAATGGTTGGTCAACAAACGGCGGTCCCTGACGCTCCCGAAGTCTACAGCCCGTTTACCCTGACTGCTGCTTATGACGGTCAAGCCCGTCACAACGCACTCGCGTTCGCGGGCAGGACGGTTCCACCAACCATTCGAGTTTTTCCCGGGAGCGTTATCAACCTGCGATATGTGAATGCCTTGCCGGTGTACTCCAATGAGGAATGTGCGCTGGCGCGGTGTGCCGACCGCACAAATCTACACTTCCACGGGTTGCATGTTTCGCCTCAGCACCCGCAGGACGATGTCCTGACCATGATGGCGATGCCGGGTCAAGCGCTGCAGTACAGGGTGGAAATACCGTCCTATGCGGCTCCTGGGCTGTACTGGTACCACACACATCCCCACGGTGAAAGCGCGCGCCAGAGCCTCGACGGGATGTCCGGAGCAATCGTTATCGAGGGCATCGACCGATACTACCCGGAGCTTCGAGGCTTGCGAGAGCGCGTCCTGGTCCTGCGCGATCAGGACATTGAGAGCACGAATGACGAGACGCGTGCCCGGATCCTGCAGCGAGTTGGTGTTTCTTCGGTGAGCTGTGGAACACAGGCCGAACAACGGCCGAGACGAGTATTTACTCTGAATGGCGAGATCCGGCCCCAGATCCCGATCAACTCCGGTGAGCCGCAATTCTGGCGGGTTGTAAACGCCTCTCCCGACCGGTACGCAGACCTTCAACTGGAAGGGCAACAACTGGAAATCGTGGCGCTGGATGGCATGCCCCTCAACTACCACGCCCCTGGTCGTCGGACGCGCAAAGTTGACCACCTTCTCCTGCCCCCGGCGGGGCGGATCGAGGTCATCGTCACTGCACCCGAGGCCGGAAAGCAAACACGGTTGCGCACACGATGTGTCGATACTGGCCCGGATGGCGATGACAGACCCGCGATGGTCATTGCGGACGTACTGAGCGGCAGGCATAAAGATTCCTCCTTCCACAAGGTGCCGAGAACTGCGGGCAAGCCATTCTACAAACCGATCAGTAACCGGCAATTGAAGACACTTAAGGCGAGCCCGCCCGATTTCATCGTCACGTTCACCGAAGATAAGGACGGCTTCTATATCAATGGCAAGAAGTTCACTATGGATGCTGCACCGATGGTGACTGCACGAGTCGGATCTCTGCAACACTGGCGCGTCGTCAATGCCACGCGCGAGCTGCACCCGTTTCATATTCACCAGGTCCATTTCCTGGCATACGCCGTCAACGAAACTCCCCTGGCTTCACCGGAATGGCTTGATACTACTAATATTCCCTATGGGGGCACAGCGGACCTCATCATGGACTTCACGGATCCCATCATCCGAGGCATCTCAGTATTCCACTGCCACCTGCTTTCCCACGAAGATAAGGGGATGATGGCAAAGATCCTCTTTGAGTGAGCCTGCCCGATAATGCTCAGAGTCGATGTCAACATGTGGACACTCGCGTAGTTGACGCGCGCCAAAACGCGCACGTTTTCTATTCCCCTCACAAATCAGTTAACCCGCGATCTCATAATCTTTCGGCTCCAATCTCGTCAGGCATCTTTGGCAACGCTCGTGCTCTATCCCAATCGAGAGTGAGGCCAACATGAACAGCGATTACGTATTCCTGTGCGGGGTGATGTGGTGCAGGTATGGACAAAAAGAGGCCGGCCATGAACTCATGCGAGCCGTCAGGAGCGAGGATCCAGACCTGAGCACCCTGGCATTGGCTATGCTCCAAGAAGGTTGCAGATCCGTTCCACCGTTGGCACGATCGAACTAAGCGTCGTCCCCACTGGACCCGGCTAGACCCCAACAGGGCGACACCATCTTTGCGAGCGACGTGATAGAGGACATCCAGACCATGAACACACATAATTCACCGTTGGACAAGCATCTTCTCCTGCAATTCAAGAGTGGCCTGCGGGAGCAGCAACGCGAGCTGTTACAGACGATCGCGAGGGCCGAAAAGGAAATACAGGATTTTGCAGGCCAGGTCCCTCTCGATGAAATCGACCTCTCTTGCTTCACGGCTGCAAAGGAGTCCTTGTTTTCGTGCGCCAGCCAGGACCGCAGCCGGCTGCGTTCAATTCAGAGGGCCCTGGAGCGCATCAACGATGGCAGTTTTGGTATTTGCTCGGAGTGTGATGGTCCGATCGGTTTGAGGCGGCTGCAAGCTGTTCCCTGGGCGAGCCACTGCATTCAGTGCCAGGAGCAACTCGAGGCTGCTGCATTGGCGGGAAAATCAGCGCCGCTTGTGTCCTCCGGCAGCGCTCACGCTTCAAGCAATTAGAAATCTGCGGCCGCCCGCTTGTCCAATGACCGCTGCTAAACAGTCCGCCGTCATAACTCGTAGCGATGATCGCACTCGCCATATATTTGCCGTTTTCAACGCCTCCGCGATCTTCACCTTGATATTGGCTGGCGCCTTAGTGACAAGCAACGATGCGGGACTATCCGTGCCCGACTGGCCGACGAGCTTCGGATCAATTTACACAATTCCGCCGATGGTTGGCGGCGTCCGCTTCGAACATGGCCACCGCATGCTGGCAGAATTTGTCGGCCTTCTCACCATCATCCTGGCGTTCTGGACGTGGCAAACAGACCAGCGCCCCTGGATACGGCGCCTGGGCATCGCGGCCGTCGCCGTTGTCATCATGCAAGGCATCCTGGGCGGACTCACCGTCCTGTATTTTCTTCCGCCCGCAGTTTCTACCGCTCATGCGGCCCTCGGACAAACATTCTTCTGTATCACAGTGATCATCGCGATGTTCACGGGCCGGGCATCCGCGGTACCTCCGGAAAAAATGTTCCAGCCCGCAGGGCGGCGAATCGCTCGGCTGGCTCTGATTTCCGTGGGAGTGCTGTTCGTCCAGCTCGTTCTGGGCGGGCTCTTCCGGCATGGGGGGCTGAGTTGGTGG
>Ga0335082_10007062_pt1 | contig 12222 bp, 7 predicted proteins | sample Lox_Sample_41_FD_206718 | JGI IMG/M metagenome (GOLD analysis project Ga0335082, IMG submission 206718) | Soil microbial communities from Loxahatchee National Wildlife Refuge, Florida, United States - Lox_Sample_4.1 | ecosystem: Environmental > Terrestrial > Soil > Wetlands | place: USA: Florida...
GGGCAGGCTCATGTCGAACGGCTCTGCAAGTTTCAGCACCGACGTTTCGCCAAGAGCGAGCCGGGCAAGAATTGCGCGCCGCGTCGGATCGGCGAGCGCCGCAAAGGTCAGGCTGAGACGGTCGCTCTTCATCAATTATTGAACCATCTAGTTAAATAACTATCCGGTTAAATACCGGAGGGTTGCGCGCGCGTCAAGCGTGACATCAGGGGCGCAATGATTGCAATGATTGCATTGAAATCATATTTGTGCTAAGCTGTTTTGTACAAAGTGATTTTCATGGCCTCCCTTACCGTCCGCCAGCTCGATGACCGCCTGAAGAAGCTGCTGCGTTTGCGCGCGGCGCGAAGCGGCCGCTCGGTCGAAGACGAGGTACGCACGATCCTGCGGGAAGCCGCGGACGACACCGGCAGGGACGCGCTCGATCTGATCGAGCCGCCCTCGCCTCCGGCAAAGCGTGGTGAGCCAACTGCTCGCCCCATCGTGCCGGCCGGTACGAAACGAACGCTTCTGGTCATCGGCGGTGGAATCGCTGCCTATAAATCGCTCGACCTCATTCGCAGGCTCAAAGAGCGCGGCATGGCGGTGCGATGCATCCTGACGAAAGCCGCCGAGCAATTCGTAACGCCGCTATCCGCGAGCGCGCTGCTTGGCGAACGCGTATTCACTGATCTGTTCGATCTCGCCGGCGAGTTTGATATCGGACATATTCGGCTCGCACGCGAAACCGACTTGATCGTGGTTGCGCCGGCGACGGCGGACTTGATGGCAAAACTGGCCGGCGGTCATGCCGACGATCTCGCTACAACGGTCCTATTGGCCACGACTGCAAAAATTCTTCTGGCGCCGGCGATGAACCCGCGGATGTGGGCGAACAAGGCGACGCAGCGCAATCTGACACAGCTTGTCGCGGACGGCGTCGCGCTCATTGGCCCCAACGAAGGCGAAATGGCAGAGTCGCATGAGCGGGGGCTTGGCCGCATGGCCGAGCCGCTGGAAATTGCCGCCGCGATCGAAAAGCTGCTGTCGGCCGGCAAAGTGCAACTCCTGCAAAACCGACGCGTGCTGGTAACCTCCGGCCCGACGCATGAGCCAATCGATCCGGTGCGTTACATCGCCAACCGTTCGTCCGGAAAGCAGGGTCACGCGATCGCGGAAGCCGCAGCCGCGGCGGGAGCCGATGTGACGCTTGTGAGTGGCCCGGTTAACGTGCCTGATCCGGCCCGCGTGAAAACAGTGAGAATCGAGACCGCGCGCGAAATGCTGCAAGCCGTCGAGCATGCCCTACCGGTGGATGTTGCGATCTTCGCCGCCGCCGTCGCTGACTGGCGCGTTACCAATGCGGCTGAACAAAAACTCAAGAAGCAAGTGGGCAAAGCAACCCCCGAGCTATCGCTCGTGGAAAATCCCGACATTCTTGCCATGATCGCCAAACGAAAGACACAACGGCCACGCCTGGTGATCGGCTTCGCCGCGGAAACTGAAAACATTGTCGCCAACGCCAAAGCCAAGCTCACCAACAAAGGCTGCGATTGGATTTTGGCAAACGATGTTTCGCCGAAATCAGGCGTTATGGGTGGTGATCGCAATACTATAACGCTTGTGCGCGCCTCGGGCGTTGAAACCTGGAAACCGCAAAGCAAGAACGAAGTGGCGGCCACGCTGATCGCGCGCATTGCCGATGCACTTGCAAAATAATTTCGGCACAGATGGCGAATTACGCACAGGTGTTTTGTTATCTAAGGTTCTAGATCGCAAACATAGGGGCTAGGCTGTCTTTCCCGCGACAGCCCGAAGAGCCCGGTGCGATGGCATCAAATCTCCGAGTTAGAAGAGTCATGGACGAGACCTTTTCTGAGGTCCGCGTCCAGCGACTGCCGCACGGCAAAGATTTGCCGCTACCGTCCTATCAGACCGCGCACGCCGCCGGGCTTGACGTCGTTGCGGCAGTGCCCGCTGTCGAGCCACTCACGCTTGTATCGGGCGCCCGCGCGCTCGTGCCAACCGGTATCACGATCGGGCTTCCGCAAGGCTACGAAGCGCAAGTGCGGCCGCGGTCCGGCCTCGCCGTGACGCACGGGCTGACCGTGCTCAATGCCCCGGGCACCATCGACGCCGACTACCGCGGCGAGATCCTGGTCCTGCTGGTAAACCTGGGCGCCGAACCGGTGACGATTACGCGGGGCATGCGGATCGCTCAATTAGTGATCGCGCCGGTTGTAACCGCACACATATTGGAAGTCGCATCTCTCGACGAAACCGCACGCGGAAGCGGTGGTTTTGGCTCAACCGGCAATTGAGACGAAATGTCCATCTGCCAAGGCTAGACGGATTTGAACCCGTAGCATAATACCGCTTACTCTGTTGCTACCGTGAGTGGTGTGGCCAATGCCGTTCGTTTCCCGCAAGGGTGTGCTTGCTATCGCAGCCGTCATCGACGTCGCAATCAATGCCAATGCTCGCCCGGTGTCGGCCAAGGCGTTAGCCGCCCGTCACCGGTTGCCACCGCGCCATCTCGAGCCGGTGCTGCAAGCGCTGGTGCGGGACGGCATCCTCAAAGGTATCCGCGGACCCCATGGGGGCTACGCGCTCGCGCGCGACCGCAGCCGCATCACGGCGGACGATATTTTGCGTGCAGCGGCCACCGCCGAGGACATCGAAGACTTGCCGCTGCCTGGCTCCGCACTCGTCCATCACGTGGTTCGACCGGCGCTTGCCGAAACGGAGCGCACAGTCTCTGTCGCGCTGGGCCACATCAATATCGATGACATGGTCAAGCGCGCTGCAACGCTGAAATAGCTGAAAACCTTGGCCCTTACGGGGTCTGTTCACGGTCTGGACTCTTTCGGCGCGATTCACCTTGGGGGTAAAGTTGACCGATTCGCGGGGAACGGCGTGGCGGACGCCGCCCCTGCATCCTGGGGCAAGTTTGAATGCCGGAGACAATCCGGACGGCGAACGAGAGGCTGCGTTCTCGTCCGTGGCGGGGCGGATTCCTCGCCGCCTTCGTGACCGTAAATCTCTTAATCATGCCGGGCCCGGCGGCCCGCGCTGACACGCGTCTGGGCACGATCGCGATCGATGTCACGCGTCGTGCTCTTTCTACGCTTCGCGGGCAAGAAATTACATTGCTGACGCTTCTCCTTGCTCTGCTCGGTTTGGGTCTCTTTGCAAGCGTCGTGCTATTTCGCGCGCACAGGCTCGCCGATCGCACCGAAACCAATACGCGCGATGAAATTGGCGCACTGCACGCCGAGGTGGACCTGCTCAAAGCGCTGCTGTTGTCGGAGCCGCAGATATTGGTGACCTGGGCGGCAGGCACCGAGCAGCCGGAAATCCTCGGTGACATCTCCATCGTTACATCCGCCGGTGTTTCCGAACGAGTGCTTGCATTCGGCACCTGGCTGGATCCGGTGGCTGCGCGCCGCATGGAGCAGGCCGTCAACATTTTACGTCGTGATGGCCGTGGCTTCGTGATGACACTCACCACCCTCGTCGGGCGTCCTATCGAGGCGGAAGGACGCGCTATCGCGGGACGCGCAGTGCTGCGATTGCGCGACGTCAGTGGCATCGAGCAAGAGCTCTTGGATCTCGCGGGGCGCCACGACCAGCTCCTGAGCGATGTCGAAACCATGCGGACGCTACTGGACTCTCTGCCTGCTCCGGTGTGGGCACGCGACAACACTGGCCAGCTCGTTTTTGTAAATTCGGCTTATGCCCACGCAGTAGAAGCTGAAACTCCGGCTGACGCCGTGGCGCGCCGGCTAGAACTGCTTGATCAATCCGCGCGCACGGATGTCGAGCGTGCCCGCACTGCAAAGGAGTCATATGTCGGACGATTGCCGGCCATCGCTGCGGGCGAACGCCGCATATTCGAGGTTATTGATGCGCCGAGCGGAGCCGGAAGTTCTGGCATCGCTATCGATCGCACAGATGTCGAGACCATGCGCGCGGAGCTTGCACGCATGGTCGAGGCACACCGGCGCGTGCTCGATCAGCTTGCAACCGGCGTCGCGGTGTTTAACGTCGACCGCAAGCTCACCTTCTACAACACCGCGTTCCGTTCGCAATTTGAACTCGACGCCGGCTTTCTTGATCAGGCGCCGACAGATGCAGCCGTGCTCGATTTGCTACGCAGCAAACGCAAGCTGCCCGAGGAGCAGGATTTCCGACAATGGAAGCAGCAGCTGTACGAAGCTTACCGCGCCGTCGAGCCGAAAGAACATATGTGGCACCTGCCCGATGGACGCACGCTGCGCGTGGTCACGACGCCCAACCCGGAGGGTGGCGTCACCTATCTCTATGACGACGTTACCGAGCGTTTGGACATGTACCGCCGGTACGACGCACTCATCAAGGTTCAGACCGAGACTCTCGACCATGTCGCCGAAGCTGTAGCGGTGTTCGGTAGTGATGGCCGGGTCCGGCTGCACAATCCGGCGTTCCAGCGCATGTGGAAACTGGCGCAGAATGCGCTCGACCAGCATCCGCATGTTGAAGCGGTGACCGCGTGGTGCCAGGCATTACACGATGACAATACAGTTTGGCGAAATCTGCGCGAATCGGTGACCGCAATCGACAATCGTGAACCGATCAGCGCGCGTATCGAGCGACGTGACGGTGCGGTGCTTGATCTGGCCACGATGCCCCTGCCCGACGGCGCTACCTTGGTCACGTTCCAGGATAGAACTGACACCGTCAACGTTGAGCGCGCCTTGCGTGAACGCAACGAAGCGCTTGAGGCTGCGGATTCGATCAAGATCGATTTCGTTCACCACGTGTCGTACGAACTTCGCTCGCCTCTCACGAACATTATCGGATTTGCGAATTTGCTCGGCGACCCGGCTTTTGGCTCGCTGACTCAAAAGCAAGGCGAATACCTCGGATACATTACCGCCTCAACAAATGCGCTGCTCGCGCTCATCAATAATATTCTCGACCTGGCAACTATCGACGCCGGCGCCATGACGTTGAATTTGGGCGAGGTCGATATTCGTGCCAGCATGGAAGCCGCTGCAGAGGGCGTGCAGGACCGGCTGGTGAAAAACCGGATTACGCTCGACATTCGCGCTCCGGCCAATATCGGCAGTTTCACAGCCGATGAACGACGCTTGCGCCAGATCTTGTTCAACTTGCTCTCCAACGCCGTTGGTTTCTCGCCGGCGGGCCAAACAGTTACGCTGTTGGCCGAGCGGCGTCCGCACGCCGTGATTTTCAGTGTGACCGACCACGGACCGGGCATCGCGTCGGAGGCAAAAGACAAGGTTTTCGACTGGTTCGAGACCGATTCAAAGGGTTCGCAGCATCGTGGTCCTGGTCTCGGACTATCTCTTGTGCGTTCCTTCGTCGAGTTACACGGTGGAACGGTGACGATCGATTCCGCTCCCGGGCAAGACACCACCGTTACCTGCGTGTTTCCGGTGGAGCACATCGTCAAACAATCGGCGGCATAAAGGCACCAGCCTGTGCGCGCGACGCGCGATTCTGGCGTGGGACTGCGCCATCCGTTTATAAGGTATCCATCCTGCAGCGGATGATTCGATGCTCCCCACCGTTTCCGGCGATTACAGTTTTACGGCCACCATCGCTGACGAGGCCGCCACTTATTCGCTGATGACGGACGTCGCAGCCGTCATCGAGCCGGGCGATGTGATCACGTTGTCCGGCGATCTCGGAGCCGGCAAGACTGCATTTGCCCGAGTTCTTATCCGCTATCTTGCCGGCGACGATACCATCGAGGTGCCGAGCCCGACGTTCACGCTGACACAAACTTACACGCTGCCGCGTTTTGCTGTTGTGCACGTCGATCTGTATCGGCTGACGGGGCCGGCCGAGTTAGCCGAGCTGGGCTTCGACGATGCGCCCGAGGGCGCGGTGACCCTGGTGGAATGGCCGGATCGCGCGGCCGGCCATTTGCCACCCGATCGGCTCGATATCGCTTTGACGCTGGACCCCCAGAGTGGGCCGAATGCCCGCAACGTCCGCATCACCGGCTACGGTGCTTTCGCGGCGCGGGCTGAACGCATTCTCACGATTCGTCGCTTTCTTGATCGTTCGGATTTCGGCCGGGCCGAGCGCCGGCGTATTCAAGGCGATGCCTCGACCCGCAGTTATGAGCGGCTCACCCGCGATGGCGCCACTTATATCTTGATGAATTCACCCAAGCGGCCGGACGGACCTCCGGTCCTCAGCGGGAAATCTTACAGCACAATCGCGCATCTGGCCGAAAGCGTCACACCGTTTGTCGCCATGGCGCTCGCCTTGCGCGCGCGTGGCTTCTCGGCGCCGGCAATATTTGCTGCCGACCGCGAAGCCGGCCTTCTGGTGATCGAGGATCTCGGCGACGAACTAATCGTGAAAGACGATCCACCGGCGCCAATTGAATCGCGCTACGAGATGGCAGCCGATTTCCTCGCCGAATTGCATCAGGAAGCGGTGGAAGACGTGTTGCCGGTTGAGCCGGGTGTCAATTATCGCCTGCCACGCTACGACATTGATGCCTTTCTGATCGAGGCGGAGCTTCTGCTCGATTGGTATCTGCCTAAACTCGAAACCAGAATTTCCGCCCCCAAGCGTGACGCTTATCGCGCGCTCTGGCGCGACGCCTTGCTGGCGATAGCGAATGATACGCAGACTTGGGTGTTACGTGACTTTCATTCGCCCAATCTCCTGTGGCTGCCGGAAAGAGAGGGTACCGCCCGGATCGGATTGCTCGATTTCCAGGATGCGGTGATGGGCCCGGCCGCCTATGACGTCGCCTCGTTGTTGCAGGACGCGCGTGTCGACGTGCCCGAATTGATGGAGATCGCGTTGCTGTCGCGCTATACGCGCGCGCGCCGATCGGCCAATGCCGCGTTCGACGCGCCCACCTTCGTGCGTGCCTATGCGACACTCGCGGCGCAGCGCGCAACCAAGATCCTCGGTATCTTCGCACGGCTCGAGCGACGCGACCACAAGCCGCAATACTTGCGTCATCTCCCGCGGGTATCGGCCTATCTCCAGCGCTCGCTGGCGCATCCCGCGCTCGCGCCGCTTGCTTCATGGTATCGTGCCAATGTGCCGCCGCTGAAAGTTTGATGGATGGCCGCACCCCCAACAAAGATCCGTCCGCGCCGCGCCATGATTCTCGCCGCGGGACTCGGCACCCGCATGCGGCCACTTACGGACACAATGCCGAAACCGCTGGTGAAAGTTGCCGGCAAGCCGCTTATTGACTACGTGCTGGATCGACTGGTTGAGGCCGGCGTTGAACGCGCGGTCGTCAATGTGCACCATTTCGCCGATCAGATGCAGAAGCATCTGGCGCACCGAAAGCGGCCGCAGATCGTCATTTCCGACGAGCGCGGGCTGCTGCTTGGTACTGGCGGCGGTGTCAGGAAAGCCTTGCGCGAACTGGGCGATGCCCCTTTCTTTCACATCAATTCCGATACTATCTGGATCGACGGCGTAAAGCCTAATCTCGCGCGGCTCGCCGAGGCTTTCGACCCTCTCACAATGGATGCGCTTTTGCTGCTTGCACCGACGGCCGACAGCATTGGCTATTCGGGGCGGGGGGATTTCGCCATGACCGCCGATGGCCATTTGCACATGCGCGCCGAGCAGGAGGTGGCACCCTTCGTCTATGCGGGCGCCGCAATTCTGTCGCCCGCGCTTTTTAACGGCGCGCCGGAAGGGGAACTTTCGCTGACGTCATTATTCGAAAAAGCATCGCTAGCGCGACGGCTGCACGGCCTTCGAATGGAAGGCATTTGGATGCATGTCGGCACGCCGGACGCGATCGCCCTGGCGGAGGCCGCGATCCGCAACGGTACAATTTGATCAGCCCCACGCGTAAGCGTGTATGATTCGCACATGCCGGCGACGAAACCCCGCGTCTTCAACATCCCTGCCTCGGCGCCGTTTTTGCGCACGCTGTTTGAATACTTGCTCGCTGGCAAGCTCATTCCTGGATTTCCCGCCACGGGCGATCCGCTGGCGCTGGCAGAGGCGACGCTCTACCTGCCGACGCGGCGGGCGTGCCGGCTGGCGCGGGAAGTATTTCTCGACACGAGCGGGGGCAAGGCGGCGATCTTGCCGCGCATCGCCGCAATCGGCGACATTGACGAGGACGAAATTGTTTTCGCCGACGCTGCGACGGGCGCGCTGGCGTCTGCCGCGCTCGATCTACAGGAAACGGTGACCCCGCTCGAGCGCCGCCTGGTGCTCGCCAGGTTGATCGGGGAATGGGCTGCCTCGCGCGCACTTCACGGTGCGCAGGGCACGCCACTCGTTGCCAACACCCCCGCTTCGGCATTTGCCTTGGCTGACGATCTCGCCCGCTTAATGGACGACATGACCACCCGCGAGGTCACCTGGGATCAACTCGATGGGGTCGTGCGCGAAACTCACGTCGAGCTTGACGAATACTGGAAGCTCTCTTTCGAATTCCTCAAGATCATCGGGGAAAAATGGCCGCAGTATCTCGAGGATCGAAACCTCATTGAACCCGTCAAGCGGCGCGATCGGTTGATCAACGCCGAAGCCGAGCGACTAAAGAAGTCGAACGCTCCGGTCATTGCCGCAGGATCAACGGGCTCGATGCCCGCAACAGCGAAACTGCTGGCCACCATCGCGGAATTACCACATGGAGCGGTCGTCCTGCCGGGCCTCGATAAAAACCTCGATGATGAATCATGGCGCGCGATTAGCGAAAGTTCCGACAGCAAAATGCCCGGCGTGGGTCATCCGCAATTCGCCATGCAGGCACTGCTCGCACGCATCGGTATTGTCCGCGGTGACGTCGAAGATCTCTGCACGCCATTGGGCCATGCGTCTTTCATCTCTGAAGCCATGAGGCCAGCCGGCACGACCGACTTATGGCGAAAGCGGCTGGAGGTCGCGGATTTTTCCGCCGAAGCCGACGCCGCGATGAGCAACCTGTCGATGGTAGAGGCCGGCAATGCCGAAGAGGAAGCGCTGGCCGCCGCAGTCGCATTGCGCGAGGCAACCCAGACGTCAGACAAGACAGTCGCGCTGGTCACGCCCGACCGCGCGCTTGCGCGCCGCGTGCTCGCCGCACTTGAGCGCTGGAAAATCACCGCAGACGATTCCGGCGGTGACCGGCTAAGCGACACTCCGGCTGGCGTGTTTGCCCGCCTCGCCGTGCAAACCTCGCTTGGCGGCGTTGCGCCGGTTCCGCTACTCGCGTTGCTCAAGCATCAGATGTTTCGGCTTGGCGCTACGGAGCGAGACCATGGCCGCGCGATAGCCGCGTTGGAACGGGCGATTTTGCGTGGCCCGCGTCCGAAAGCCGGGAGCGCCGGACTGGCGCATGCGCTGGCCACCTATCAAGCCGAACGCGATTCGATGCATGGCAACGATCCGCGCAAGCTCGTGACCGACTCTCAGCTTGAGGCCGCGACCGCTTTCGTGACCGAGCTCGCCACCGCATTTGCGCCGCTCGAAAAGTTGCCGCGCGGTGACCACAAGCTGGCTGATCTGGCCGGCCGGCATCGCGACCTCGTAGTGACGCTATCGCGCGACAGTGCCGGTGTCATCGACGGTTTCGCCGGCGCTGACGGTATAAAACTCTCTGCCCTGTTCGAGGAGCTGACGGCAACCCCTGCCGCATCCGAGCTCCCGATTGCCGTTGCAGACTATGTCGAAATGTTCCAGGCGATCGCAGCCACCAGCACGGTGCGAATGCGGGAAAATACGAATGTACGCGTGCGCATATTCGGTCCGCTTGAGGCCCGCCTGCAATCAATGGATCGCGTCGTGCTCGGCGGGCTTAATGAAGGCACCTGGCCGCCGGAAACGCGCAGCGATCCCTGGCTCAGCCGTCCAATGCGACAAAGGCTCGGCTTCAATCTGCCTGAATTGCGGGTCGGTCTGGCAGCGCATGATTTTGCCCAAGCGCTCGGTATTCCTGAGGTCATTGTCACGCGCGCGGCCAAGGTCGCGGGCGCTCCGGCGGTGACGTCGCGCTTCGTCCAGCGCATCGCGGCGCTTGCCGGCGAGAAACGCTGGAAGGCAGCACTCGGCCGCGGCGAGAAATATCTGCACCTTGCACGTGCGCTCGACGATCCACGCGCACCTCCCGAGCCGGTGCCGCGCCCCGAGCCGAAGCCGCCACTCGCGACGCGTCCCGACCGGCTGTCGGTCACTGACATAGAAAACTGGTTACGTGACCCCTATACCATCTACGCCAAGCACGTGCTGCGGTTGTTCCCGCTTGACGTGGTCGACACCGCGCCGGGCGCCGCCGACCGCGGCAGCGTCATCCATGAAGCAATCGGCGACTTCACCAGGAAATTTGCCCAGACCCTGCCCGCCGACCCCGAGCGCGAGCTCACCGCCTTCGGTGAGAAGAGTTTTGCGTGGCTGCAGGATTTTCCTGAAGCCCGCGCATTCTGGTGGCCCCGCTTCCTGAACATCGCACACTGGTTCGCTGACTGGGAACGAAAACGCCGGCCCTCGCTTGCGACGGTTTACGGTGAAATCAGGGGTGAACTCAAAATTCCCCTCGGCGCTCGAAGCTTCACCCTCTCCGCGCGCGCCGACCGCATCGAGCGCCTCAGCAGTGGCAGTTATGCGATCCTCGATTACAAGACCGGCGCGCCGCCGACCGAACCGCAGGTGCGAACCGGGCTCGCGCCGCAGTTGACGCTGGAGGCAGCGATCCTGCGCGCCGGCGCATTTGAAAATGTCGCCGCAGGCTCGGTGGCGCAAATCAGCTACGTACGCCTCAAAGGTGGCGAGCCGGCCGGCGAACTCAAGGAGATCAAATTCATCAAGAACACGCCGGATTTCTACGCCGACGACGCATTGAAAAAACTGACAGCCATCGCGATCAAATTCCTGAACGAAGACGAGCCTTACCGGTCGCTCGTCCATCCGATGTGGAAGAAGCACTACGGTGAGTACGACCATCTCGCGCGCGTCAAGGAATGGGCGGGCAACGGCGGTGAAAGCGAGGTCGAGCCATGAGCGCCCGGCGGGAGATCCCACTGGCGGCCCTCGCGCATCAGGTTGCGGCGGCCGATCCCGAACGCACCGTTTTTGTCTCCGCCAATGCCGGCTCGGGCAAAACCCACGTCCTGACGCAGCGCGTCATCAATCTGCTACTGCGCGGCGAAGATCCGGCGAAGATTCTCTGCATCACCTTCACCAAGGCCGCCGCCGCCAATATGGCGAATCGTGTGTTCGGCACGCTTGCGCAATGGTCCACCCTCGACGATGCCGCGCTCGACGAAAAAATCGCTGCGAGCACGGGCAAGCCTGCGAACGCCGCACAGCGCGCGACGGCGCGGCGCCTGTTCGCCACGGCCCTCGAAACACCGGGTGGGCTGAAGGTACAAACCATTCACGCCTTCTGCACGCATCTGCTGCACCAGTTTCCCTTTGAGGCCGATGTGGGCGCGCGCTTCGAGGTGCTCGACGACGCTGCGACAACGCAACTCCTGAATGAACTGACGCTTGCAGCCATGCTGGCAGGCGCGGCCAACCCTGACAGCGCTCTCGGCCGCGCGCTCGCGGTCGCCGTAACCGCTGCCGCCGATATCACCTTCAAGGAGGTGATCGCCGAGACTATTGGCCGGCGCGATGAACTCACCGCCTGGACCGAACGCGCCGGAGGCGTGCAGCAGGCGATCGACGAGCTCACCCGAATGTTTGGGCTCGCCCCTGGCGATAGTATACAAGTCGTTGAAAACGAATACTTTTCTGCCTCGCTCATCCCGCAAAGCGAATGGCCGGCGTTGATCAATCTTCTTGCGACCAGCGATAAAGATTCCGATCGCAAGCACGGCGAACGACTGACGGCCGCGCAGCAGGCGAGCGGGCGTGAGCGCGTCGAACTCTATCTCGACGTCTTCTGTACCGGAGAACGCAAAGGGCGCAGCGCCGTCCTGACCAAGAAATTCGCGGAGGCCAATCCCGAATGGACTGCGCGCCTCGACGCAGAAAAGCTTCGCGTCTGTCAGCTGCTCGCGCGCGAATTCGCGCTCCGCGCACGCGACCGCAGCGCGGCATTGATTACAGTTGCCGCGGCGGTTGTCGAGCGGTATCGCGCCGAAAAAGACCGGCGTGCCTTGCTCGACTATGACGACCTGATCGAAAAAACGTTGGCACTTTTCAGAAAGGCTTCGGCGGCCTGGGTGCTCTATAAGCTCGATCTCGGCATCAACCACGTTCTGGTCGACGAAGCACAGGACACCAGCCCGCAGCAATGGGAGATCATCA
>Ga0335082_10007066_pt1 | contig 12220 bp, 12 predicted proteins | sample Lox_Sample_41_FD_206718 | JGI IMG/M metagenome (GOLD analysis project Ga0335082, IMG submission 206718) | Soil microbial communities from Loxahatchee National Wildlife Refuge, Florida, United States - Lox_Sample_4.1 | ecosystem: Environmental > Terrestrial > Soil > Wetlands | place: USA...
CGACCGGCGGGTCATTCTGATGAAAAATCGGTTTGACATCAACTAGGGGCGAACCGCCGGGCCGCCCCCACATTCATCATCTCATTAGTTTCATTAGTTCCCACACGCCGGGCGTTTCGGGATCTCACTGAAATCCTTCACCTCATGCCGCGCCACCTGAAACTGATAGGGCGCCTCGCGCGCCTCGAGATAAGGCTGGGGCGTATCGAACCGGTCCCTCGGCCGATCCCGGCAGGCCACCGTCACATCGATCAAGCCCGGCCGCAGGTCGATAATCCGGTCGCCGTTCAATATCCGGCCGCACAGATGCGTCTCCCTGGCCTGTTCCAGCACCGGCTCATCCCGTTCGCGTTGTCGAAAGACGATACCAGCCGGCTGCTCGTCATAGTCGATCGTGCTGAGGCTGCACTGTTCCAGAATCCGCACGCTCCCCTCACGGCTGTCGAACCACAGCGGCCGGACCGTCGTATTCCAGTAGAGCAGATGTTGCCGCGTGTGGCCGAGCGAATCGGGCGCCTCCAGCGTCCTCGAATACATATAATGATGCGCGCAGCCGGAGACCAGTAGAACCGCCGGCAGCCAGCCGCACAGCACCGCCCGCCCGCTCCTCATGCGAGCAAACTCACCAGATCATCTCCCAGTCCGGGATGGGTCCAGTAACCGCAATGGGCCTCCAGCCAGACCTTGCCGGTATCGATCACCCGATCCGTGATCTCCCATCCGGACGATGTCGCCCCAAACCGTTCGACAATCTTATACCCGGACCGCGGCTTGCCGTAGAACGATCCAGAGACGACCGGATCGGTCCGGTCCCAGTAATTGAGCCATGGAAACGTACGGGGAAACGGACGGTCGCCGCGGCCCAGCGATCTGACCCGGCTGCGATTGAACATGCGGAGGCCGATCGGCGAGCCAAGCGTCACCAGGCCGAAGAGCGGCCAGCTCCCGCGATCGTTACGGTCGAAGAGCCCCTTCGATCCGATCAACTGGTTCACGGCGTCGAACGCGTAGATCGTTCCCAGGCTGTGGGCCACCAGAAAGCACGGATGGCCGTCCCGGTAAATTTCCAGCAACCGGTCGACCAGCCCCTGCCGGATCGTTCGCGCCGTGCTGCCGTCCTTCAATGCGATCAGGACATCCAGCACGAGGTCCAGCGTCAGATCCACACCCGCTCTGGCCAGCATGTTGGTCAGAAACAGTTGAATCACTTGACGGAGCCGCCGCTGGGCCCGGTCGTTGATGTTCTCATAGTGGTAGAGCTCCGTGCCGAACGACAGCGGCATGCCGCCGAGGCGCGATCGGACCAGCGAGTCGATCAGCCGGTCCTGGTGAAGATCGGCGTCCGTGCCGGCTTCGACGCCGTGCACCACCAAGACCCGCTTCGGCTTCGCCGGATCGACGGCCATCCCGCCTCACGCCCGGGCAGGCGCGCCGGCGCGGCGCGTCATGAACCGGCCCCGCGCCCGGCGAACGTCCGGGCGTCGATCACGGCGCCGGTCATCGTGCCATCGACCGCGGCCACATACGCCTTCGCGACCGACGCCGCCGGCTGGCCGGTCGAGCTGTCCATCCCCATCGCCTCCATCGTCTCCTTCACCCAGGGCGGAGAGACGACGTTGATCCGGACGCCCCTCGGCATCTCCAGCGCCGCCGCCCGCACGAAGCCCTCAACGGCCGCGTTGACCGGGCTGATCGCCGCGCCGCCCGCCATCGGCTCCATGCTGAGCACGCCGCTCGTCAACGTGAACGAGCCCCGGTCGGTGATCACGGGCAGGCCCGCGAGCACCAGATTCACCTGACCCATCAGCTTGTTCGACAGCCCGAGCAAAAAATCCCGTTCGGTCAGCTCCGCCAGCGGGCCGAAATGAGCCAGCCCCGCCGCGCAGACCACGGCATCAAAGGAGCCGATGGCGCGGTAGAGCGCCTTGATCGAATCGGGCGAGGCCAGATCGACATGATGGTCGCCCCGGCGATGGCCGACCTTGATCACGGCATGCCGGCCGGAGAGCGCGTCGGCCACCGCCCGTCCGATCGTCCCCGTCGCTCCGATTACAAGAATTTTCATTGTTACCTCCACACCGCGGGCGATGCAGCGCATCGCCCCTACATTCGAAATACGGGATTCTCCCTTACTGCGGGCGAGCGGCCGCTCGCCCCTGCATTATTACGTATGGCGCATCGATTTCCCGCCATGTACGGGCGACCCGGGGGTCGCCCCTACATTCGCAACACGTTTTATCCCGATGTTCCGCACGTTCTACCTGTCGCGCCGTTTTTGAGATTTCACCATCTGCGATAATCGTTCGAGGCGCGCGCGCTCTTGGTCCCGCTCGCCCGGCGTGTCATCAGATGATGCCTGAAAAGATTCGGGCGGCCCCAACCGCAGCCGGATCTCTTCCAGTCGCGTCAGGCAGCGCAGCGCCAGCTCGGGGTCGTCCCGATCCTCATAGAGCCGGCTGAGCAGGCGGAGCGCGTCGATCTGCCCCGCCGGAATCCCCAGCTGCTCATAGTGCGTACAGGAAAAGTTCAACGACGTCTCGGCGCGGCGATCGTCCCCCAATCGGAGATAGGCGCGCCCGAGCTGGCCCCACGTCGCCGCCAGCCCCTCTTCGTGGCCGCTCTTCTTGTGCAGGTCGATCGCCCGCGAGAACGACTTAACGGCATCTTCAGTTTTCCCCTCGTCCTGCTCCAGCAGACCGAAATTGCTGAAGAGCAGGCCCAACGAGCGGTCGTCCCCGGCCTGCTCCAGCAGCTCCTCCGCCTCGAGGTAATAGGCCCGGGCCCGATCGCGTTCGCCCAGCTCCCTCGAGAGGTTGCCCAGATTGACCAGCGTCTGCCCCACGGTTGTGACGTCCAACGCGCGTCGTTGCAGCTCCAGAATCTCGAGATAGCAGCGCCGCGCCTCCTCCCGCTCGCCCAGCGCCGCGAGAACATTGCCGAGATTGCCCAGGACCGGCATCAGCCGCTCCGGCTCGCCCGCCGGCCGCGCCTCGCGCAACGCCTCCTCGAAACAGCGCCGCGCCCCATGAAAATCCCGCCGGTGCAGGAAGATCATCCCCTGCTGATATGACGGCGATTCGTTCCCGCCGGTCATGCTCCGCCGTCACCCCTGTCGAGTCCAGAACGCCCGGTTGCCACGATCCATGCCAGGTGAAATTCCTCCGCGACTGATGCGTCTGAGTGAACGCGCGGGGAAGATCGACCGCGCCGGTCATCCGCTCAGCCCGTTACGTGGATGACAATCTTTCCCCGCACGTGACCGGCCTCGCTGAGCGCGTGCGCCTCGGCCGTCCGTGACAACGGCAGGCGCCGGTCGATCTGCGGCCGTAATTGCCCCGCGTCGATCCACGCCGTCAACTGATCCAGATCCGATCCGCGCGCGCGCGCCATGAGCAGGAAGGCCCGTTTCCCTCCCATCACTGGTCCGAGCGCCATTCCCAGCAGCGTGGAGACGGACGGGAGCGTCGACACATACCGCCCGCGCGGGCGCAGCGCCGCCCGGCAGGCGCGAAACGACCGGGTCCCTACCGCGTCGACGATCAGGTTATACCGAGATGACGCGGCCGCGAAATCCTCCACGGCATAGTCAATCGCGTGATGCGCGCCCAGCGCCAGGACGAACTCCCGGTTGCGGGCGCTGCAGACCGCCGTCACCTCTGCGCCGCGGAGCCGGGCGATCTGCACCGCACACGACCCCACTCCGCCAGAGGCGCCGTTGATCAGCACCGCCTGCCCTTGTTCGATATGGCCCAAGTCGCGAAGCAATTGCAACGCCGTCAGCGCCGCCAGGGGCACCGCCGCGGCTTCGTCCGGGGAGAGTGACGTCGGCGCACGCGCCGCGCTCCGCTCCGGCACGGCCGCGTATTCGGCGCAGCCCCCGCCGGCAAAGGGGGAGAGCATGGCATAGACGGCCTCACCGGCCCGGAACCGCGTCACCGTTGATCCGACTCGAACAATCTCCCCGGCCACGTCCACACCGGGTATCCGCGGCATCGGCAGGAAGGGAATCCGGGGCGTGCCCCGCCGGAATTTCCAATCGACCGGATTGACCGATGTCGCCCGGACCTTGACCAGGAGCTGGCGGTCGCCGATGACCGGCTCCTGCAGCTCCCCGAGCTCGAGCACCTCGGGGCCTCCGTACCGGCGATAGAAGACGGCCTTCACGGCGTCACCGCTCCCGTCATCGCCCTCCCCTCCTTCTTAATCCTTACCCCGCCGTCTCTTTATCAATCCGATTTTCCCTTCTCATACAATGCCGGCGACAGTATACACAATTCATCCGGCCGAGGCAGCCGGAGCCGGTTGCAAACCCCCATTGCACGCCATCCATGAAACAGTGTAGATTGCAGCCACGATGCGCCGGCTTGCAGGAGATGACGCATCGGGAATGGAGGGGTTTCCCATGGCACGATTCCTCATTGAAGTCCCGCATGAAGCCGAGCAGATTGCCTGCGCGAGGGCCATCAAAATCCTCCAGTCGACCGGCTCGCATTACCTGACGAATGCCGACTACGGCTGCCACGACGGCGTCCACAAGGGGTGGATCACCGTCGAAGCGGAAAACAAGCAAGCCGCCCGGGCGATCCTGCCCGTCCCCTATCGCAACCAGGCCACGATCGTGCAGCTCAACAAGTTCGGTATGGAAGAGATCAACACCCTCCTCCGCGACCACAAGGGCTGACCGCGCCCTCGCGCCCGGCGGGCCGCGTCAGAGCGAGACCGGCGCGACAAAATAGTCGTCCAGCAGCTTCACGGCGATGGCGCCTTCGCCCGCCGCGGAGGCCACCCGCTTGACCGATCCCAACCGCACGTCGCCTGCGGCAAACACCCCGGGGAGGCTCGTCTCCAGCCGCATCGGCGGCCGTTTCAGCCCCTGAAACAGCGCGGGCGATTTGAGATCGGCGCCCGTGATGATGAAGCCCTGCTCATCCCGTTCCACCGCTCCCGTGAGCCAGTCGGTATGGGGCACCACGCCGATCAGCACGAAGAGCGCCTGCGCCTCAAGCGTCTCCACCCGGCCCGTGGCATGATCCTTGACCGCCACCCGTTCGAGCCGGTGCGCGCCTTCCCCGTCGACGACCTCCGTCTGAAACCGCACCTCCACGTTGGGCAGCCGCCGGATCTGCCGGATCAGGTAGTCGGACATCGTGTCGATCAGCGACTCGCCCCGCACCACCTGAACCACCCGTCGCGCGTGCTTCGCCAGATGGACGACGGCCTGCCCAGCCGAGTTGCCTCCTCCCGCGACGATCACGTCCCGGTCCTGCATAAGCGCCACCTCGCCGCCGGCCGCATAAAAGACGCCGGCGCCGGTGAAGCGTTCGAGGTTCGGCACGCCGAGACGGCGGTAAGCGGCGCCGGTGGCGATGAGCACGGCGCGCGCCGTAATCACCGAACCGTCCGAAAGCGCGATGATCCGGTCTGGCCCGGCCGCCCGCAGTCCGCAGACCTCGCGTCCCAGTGCGTATTTGGCGCCGAAGAGCCACGCCTGCTGATAGGCCCGTTGCGCCAGCTCGGCGCCGCTGATGCCGCGGGGAAAGCCCAGATAATTCCGCAGCAGCGAGCTCGATCCCGCCTGGCCGCCCACTGCTTCCCGTTCGATCACGAGCGTGCGCAGCCCCTCCGACGCGCCGTAGACCGCCGCCGCCAGCCCGGCCGGTCCCGCGCCGACGATCGCCAGATCGCAGGTCCGCTCCTCGTCCAACGTGGAGATGCCCAGCTCGTCCATCAGCTCGGCATTCGAGGGCTCGACCAGCACCCGCCCGTGGCGCATCACGATCACCGGCAGCCGGCTGCCGTCCAGGCCTGTCTGTCGGAGCAGCCGTCTCCCTTCGGCCGAATCGGCCGGATAGACGCCGTGCGGGACGCCGTACCGCTCCAGAAACTCGATCACCTCGTACCCGCGGAGAGAGGGATCGGACTGGATTACGCGGACCAGCTCCATCCGGGGGCCGTGCTCGCGGGTCCACTCGGAGAGAAATTCGCCGATCAGCGGATAGAGATGGACTTCGGGCGGATAGTAGGGTTTAAGCAGGTAATTCTCGATTTGATTGAACGCGCAGGATTGGAGAATTGCCGGCATGGCCCGTTTGTCGCCCCAATTCACCAGCAACGCCCGTTGCGCGGAGGGATGGAGCGCGTGCGCGGCCTGCAGAAACTCCACGCCGTTCATCACCGGCATCCACTGGTCCGCAATCAGGAGCGCCACCTGCACGCCGCCGGCTCTGACCGCCTCCAGCTCTTCCAGCGCCGTCCGCGGCGCCGCGTGGGCGACCACCCGGTAATCTCCGCCATACCGGCGGTCAAGATCACCGTGCATCGTCGTGAGCTGAGCCGGCTCGTCGTCAACGATCATGATGACGGGTTTCATGGCTCAATCCAATGCACCGGGCGGGCGATTCAGCGAACCGCCCCTACGAGCGCCATCCCTCTTCCGTCTCCATCCACCACTGTTTTTCAAAACTGCAGCAGCACGCACCGGTTGCCGTCCGGATCGGCAAACCAGGCCATCTTCGAATCGCCGCCGGGCGACGTGATCCGACCGCATCGGATCCCTTTCCGCTTCAGCTCGGCCATCCGTTTTTCGATCTGCTTCACCCGGAGCATGATCCCCCAGCCCCCCTTGGGCTTCGGCACCCGCTTCCGGCCCATCGAATAGAGGCCGAGCACCGTTCCGCCGGGCACCTTGAACTCCACATAGTGCCGTCCCATGCGCCGCGTGGGTTTGAGCCCCAGTTTTTGATAGAACTTCGCCGCGCGCGACACATTCTTCGACTCCGCCGCCACCCATGAATCTGCGATTATTTTGGCCATCGATTCGCTCCTTTTGTGATTCACTGTGTCACGTGGTTCCACGCCATGTACGGGCGACCCGCCGGGTCGCCCCTACAGGCGAAACCCTAATTCCAAACCATTGCTGCGGGCGATGCAGCGCATCGCCCCTACATGCGTTAACCCTTTTAATTCCATAATCCGCCTTCTTCGCATCCCGGATCTCGCATCTCGCATCTGTTTTATTCCGTCTCTTTTTTATCCGCTCGCGCTTCGCACTCGCTCAAGTCGGGGGAGTGATGCCTCACACTCCCCCGCACCCCCATCGCCCGTACGCTCTTATCACTTAATCCGCCTTCTCTTTCTAATCCGACGCCTTTTCAAATTCCAACGCCGCCGAATTGATGCAATACCGCTGGCCCGTCGGCTCAGGGCCGTCGTCGAAGACATGGCCCAGGTGTGCGTCACACCGGCTGCAGACCACTTCGATCCGGAAATCGAACCCGCTCCGGTCGACTTTTTCATCGACGCACTCCTCCGACACAGGGGCCCAGTAACTCGGCCAGCCCGTGCCCGAATCGAATTTGGTGTCGGAGGAAAACAATTCCTGTTTGCAACAGACGCACCGGTAGACCCCGTTCTCCTTGCTCCTGTAGTATTTCCCGGTGAAGGCCTGTTCCGTCTCCCCCTCCCGCGTGATGTAATAGGCTTCGGGCGAGAGCTGCCGCTTCCATTCCTCTTTTGATTTGACGATTTTTTCAGTCATTGCATCAACCTCGCGGGCGGCCCGGCGGGTCGCCCCTACAGGCGTCAACTCATCAGCACCCATCTTTACCGCCTTTATCCCTTAACCCTTAATCCGCCTTTTTTTAATCCGCTCGCGCTTCGCGCTCGCTCAAGTCGGGGGAGTGATGCCTCACACTCCCCCGCGCCCCCATCGCCCGTACATTCTTACCACATAATCATCCTTTTCCCCTCTCCCGCTTAATCCGCATTGCTTTTCTAATCCTTAATCCGCCTTTTCTAATCCGTCCTCTCTTTTCCAAATTTATTTCACCACATGGACCTTCTCCGTGCCGGTGGCGATATAGTCATACGTGTCCTGCCGCTCCTCCACCACGTCCATGATCCTGCTCGGGTTGCTCCCCGTCCCCGGCCATTCCATTGTCATGGAGCGCCGATCCTCCACCCAATAGGGCGTGAGCCGGTCGGGGCGGGTCACCAGCGTATAGCGATATTGCACGCTGCGCAGATTCATCTCCGGGGGAGAACGATGCTCCCCGCCGGCCGTCTCGGGGGGCGCGATCACCTTTTTCACGATACGGTCGAACTGCTCCGGATCGGGCGTGGAGATCAGTTCCAGCTTCACGCAACCCCTCGACTGATCCTGATCGTTGCAGGGCACCCGGCCGGCCAGCCGATATTGCTGCTTCCAGTCGACGGTATCGTCATAGACCGGCACGTTGGCCTGGCGTTTCAAGTCGTACAGGGTGCCGGTCTGCAGCGTTTTTCCGGCCCAAAAGGCGACCAGATTCCACCATTCCTGCCGGGCGATGTGGTCAAGGGTTTTGGGATCCGACAGAAGGTCAATGGCCCCGTGGGCGTTCGACGACAGCTCAAAGTTGCCCGCCAGGGCCTGCTTCAACGCGCCTGGCACGCCGTCCAAACCATCGACCCGCGTGACCGTCCCCTGGGCATCGACCGTCAGCACGGGGTGCGCCAGCAGACCCGGCGCCCCCTCCAGAAACATTTTGAGCGTGTCATCCCCCTCCAGCGTCGTTTCGTCGCACAGCACCCGGATGCCGTTCTCGGCGCTTTCCGTATGCAGTTGGCACCGGACTTCGACGCTCTTCGTCATCGCCACTTTGTCGATCGACTGGCTTTTTGTGATGAACGACCGGACGTTCGCCACCATTCCCGGGGGCCAGTCGAAATGCAATGGGACGGCTTCGTGGGTGTCGATTTGCGATGGCTTCAGGTCGTAGATCGATCGCAGCGTGCATCCCGCCGGCAATAGCACGATGCACAGGATCAGCAGATGGCCCAATCGGCCTCTCGCCTTGCAGGGGCGACCCATTGGGTCGCCCACGCATTCGTGATTCCATCCGCCCATCATTCAACCCCCTGCCTGACCAGGATCGGCGCATAGACAGACAGAAACAGCCCAAACGCGACGATCCAGAACGCCTGGGACAGCCCGATCCAGAGCGCAAAATGGGAGGGATTCGCCAATGGGAAGAGCACCCGGACGATCGCCGCGATGAACAACGCGCCACACATCCAGAACACTCCCTCCGGCGGATTGAGCACGTTCCGGCCCGTGTGGCCAAGCGACACGCGCGCCATCATGCCGAGCGTCATCATCCCGATGCCGCCGACCGTAAACGCGTGCACCGCCAGATACGGCGAAAGACCGAGGACGACCGCCGCAACCTTGAGCGCGAATCCAATGACCAACGACCCGTACGCCAGATAGAGGACCCACAACAACGGCGTCCTCCAGATGCCGGGCGTATGCCACCCCGCGAGCCTGATCGTGTGCAGCACAACAAGCAGCCCGGCCAGCAGCGCCGCCAGCGCCCCGTTGGGATTCGCAAGATCGGCGATGGCGAAGAGTAGGAAAAAACCGAGGCTGGAATAGTCGACCCATCGCCGGTTCTTCAGGTGAACGGGAGCGCCCGCGCCCCGCTCGATAAAGGTCGGGATCACCCTCCTCGCCATTTTGAAGACGAGCGCAAGAATCAGATACAGGCCGGAGTAGAGCCCCAGAGAGACGCCGTTCGGCAGCAGATGAAGCGCGCCCAGATAGAAGGTCAGATTGCCGGCCAGCAGCAGCGTCAGGATCGACAGAATGCCCAGCTGTTCCCATTGCCCCGCCTGCGCAACCGGCCGCGCCGCGCTCACAAGCAACGCAAGGATGAAGAGCGCGTCCGCGGCGGCCGCGAGCGGTAGCAGCGCCGCTCCGCCGAGCAGAAGGATGATCCGACCCGCCGCCCAGAGAAGAAACAGCAGGAGGAGCGGCGCGCCGGACGGCGTCGGCCGATCGGTCCAATTCCTGATCGCGGTCAGCAGAAAGCCGGCGATCACGGCCATGGTATAGCCGTAGATCATTTCGTGCGCATGCCACGTCATGGGCGTCAGCCCACCGAGCCGGAGAGGCCAGCCAAACAGATAGACCCCCATCCAGATGAAGACCGAAAGAACCGCATATCCCGCGGCCCCTAGAAAAAACGGGCGGAATCCCAACTCAAGAAACGCCCACGTCCCCTCGGCCTTCCGGGTCTCGATTGTGATCAACTTCGCCATCGGAATCATCGCACGCTGACAACTGCAGTTTGGGCGAGCAGCCGCTCGCCCCTACAGGCGTTTTCCCTTGTACAATTAACATTCACTGCGTATCCCGATGGATCATCCGATTCAACGCCATGTACGGGCGGGTTTCAAACCCGCCCCTACAGACGTCTTCCCATGTACTATTCACGTTACTGGGGCGATGCGGCGCATCGCCCCTACCCATCAAACAACGTCGGTCCCTTTGGCGGCACGGCGGGCGCAATACAGTCGGGACGATTGACCGTGGGATCGTTGATCAGCTTGGAGACGGCGTAGGCCTCCAGCTCCTCCTCCGGATAGGGCCTCAGCGCCGCGACGAGATGCTTCGCCTCCGCCTTCGGATCGAGCCACGCCTCCTCGCCCTCCGGCCTCAAAATCACCGGCATCCGGTCATGAATCGGCTGCAACGCCTCATTCGCCTCCGTCGTGATGATCGTAAAGCTCTTGATCTCCTTCCCGTGCGGATCCTTCCACCGGTCCCACAGTCCCGCCATCGCAAAGGTCGCCTGTGATTTCAATCTGATCCGTATGGGAATCTTTCCCTGCGCCGTTCTGGTGAATTTCCATTCGTAAAAACCGTCCGCCGGCACCAGGCAGCGCTGGCGCTGAAACGGCCGCTTGAAGCTCGCCTTCTCCGTCAGCGTCTCCGCCCGCGCGTTGATCATCTTATAGCCGATGGCCGGATCCTTCGACCAGGAGGGGATCAACCCCCACCGGAGCAGCTCGAGCACCCGCCCGTCCTCGTTGAGAATCACCGGCGCCTGATGGGTCGGGGCGATATTGTAGAGGGGAGGGACGGACTGAGGCGCGCGCGTGACCAGAAAGCGCCTGAGCACGGCCGACAGATCGACCGCCATTGAAAACCGCCCGCACATGAGCCGATCATACGCCGTTTCGAGGGGGAGGATCAAGGAAGGGGGGCCTGGCAATGATCCGACAACGCCTTGTACGGGCGACCCGGCGGGTCGCCCCTACAATCCGCACACTCTTTTCTTGATACACGCACTGACATTCACCGCGGTGATTTGCTATCCTATACCGAATGCGTCCTCTTCTCCGCGTCCTTCGATACCTCCGCCCCTACCGCACAACCGCGTCGCTCACGCTGGGGGCGGCCGTCCTTATCACCCTGGTGGAGCTGGCCCCCCCATGGCTGATCAAGACCATCATTGACGGCGTGATCCGGGGCGGCCACCTGGACTGGCTGCCCTGGCTGGCGCTCGGGCTGGCGGCGGCCTATCTGGTGAAGAGCCTGTTGACGCTCGGCCGGATCCGGCTCAACAACCGGCTGGAGCAGCGGGTCATCTACGACATGCGCCAGGACGTCTACCGGGCGTTGCAGCGCCAATCGATCACTTACTATGAGAACCGCTCGACGGGCGAGCTCATGTCGCGCGTGGTCAGCGACGTGAACAATCTGGAGAGTCTCTTCATCGATGGGATCGAGGCCGGCGTCATCGCCTGTTTCACGCTGGCCGGCATTCTGACGGTCCTGTTGCTTCTGAGCTGGAAGCTGGCGCTGATCGCCCTGCTCCCCATCCCGTTGCTCGTCTCCGGCGGCCTCTTCTTCACCACGAAGAGCCGGCCCTACTTCAAACGGATCCACGAGGAGTCGGCCCGGCTCAACGCCCTCATCCAGGATCATTTTTCCGGCATTCGAGAGACGATGGGCTTCAATCAGCAGGGGTATGAGCTGGGCCGGTTCAGCGCGCTGAACCGGGCCTTCTGCCGGGCCAACCTGCAGGCGATGCGGCTCTGGTCGCTCTATTCCCCCGGCATGGTCTTCCTTGCGTCGTGGGGCACCGTCATGACGCTCTGGTTCGGCGCGCACGCCGTGCGCGACGGCGAGATCACCCTCGGCACGCTCGTGGCCTTCCTGGGCTACCTCGCCCTCTTCTACACGCCGATCAACCAGATCCACACGATCAACCGGATGGCACAGCACGCCCTGGCCGCGGGCGCGCGCGTGTTTGAAATCCTGGACGAGCGGCCGGCCGTCGTTGATCTGCCCGACGCCCGCGATCCGCGGGTCCGCTCGGAGGGGACGATCCGGTTCGAAGCGGTTTCGTTCGCCTACCGGCCCGGACTGGAGGTGATCCACGACGTCAGCTTCGAG
>Ga0335082_10007067_pt1 | contig 12219 bp, 9 predicted proteins | sample Lox_Sample_41_FD_206718 | JGI IMG/M metagenome (GOLD analysis project Ga0335082, IMG submission 206718) | Soil microbial communities from Loxahatchee National Wildlife Refuge, Florida, United States - Lox_Sample_4.1 | ecosystem: Environmental > Terrestrial > Soil > Wetlands | place: USA: Florida...
GCGCCGAGCTGCACGTCGAGCCGCGCCGCGAGATCCCCGTCGTCGCGCTGCGCGGCGTCCTGCTGGGCGGGCTGCTCGCCGAGGACGAGCGCAGCGCCGGGCTCACGCACTTCACGAGCGCGATGTGGATGCGCGGCACGCGGCGCCGGGACGCCGACGAGCTCGCCCGCTCGATCGAGTCCATCGCCGCCGACCTCGATGGCTTTGCGGGTCGAAGCTCGTTCGGCCTGCACCTCGACGTGCTCGCCGAGCGACTCGAGGCGGGGCTCGAGCTCTTCGCCGAGGTTTTGCTGGAGCCCGGCTTTGCGCCCGAGGAGCTCGAGCGCGAGCGACGCGACACGCTCGCGGCGCTGGCGCGCCGCGAGGACCGACTCGGCGCGCGCGCCTACGACCTGTTCGCCGCCGCGCACTGGCGCGCCCATCCCTATCGCTTCCCGGTGATCGGGACGATCGAGACGGTGACGTCGTTCTCGCGGGAGGACGTTCTCGCGCACCACGCGCGCTGGGTGCAGGCCGGCAACCTCGTGCTCGGGGTCTCCGGCGACGTCGACCCCGACGAGATCGCGGAGCGGCTGGCCGCGCGGCTTTCCGATCTGCCGGGCGGTCGCTTCGCCCCCCCGGCGCCGCCCGTCGAGCCGGCCCCGAGCGAGCCCCGCCGCGCCGAGCTCCGGAAGGACCGCGCCCAGGCGCACCTCGTCGTCGGCTTCCGCGGCCTCACCGCGCTCGACTCCGACCGCTTCGCGCTCGAGCTGATCGTCCAGATCCTGGCCGGTCAGGGCGGGCGGCTCTTCCTCGAGCTCCGAGACAAGAAGAGCCTCGCCTACGCGGTCAACGCCATGAACATCGAGGGGCTCGCGCCCGGCCTGTTCGCGGTCTACATCGCGAGCGCGCCGGACAAGCTCGACGAGGCGCGGCGGGGCATCGAGCGCGAGCTCGTCCGGCTCCTGGAGGCGCCGCCGCCCCCCGACGAGCTCGAGCGCGCGCGCCGCTACCTGATCGGGAACTTCGAGATCGACCGCCAGCGCAGCGCCGTTCGCGCCGCGCACATGGCGGTCGACGCGCGCTACGGCCTCGGCCCGGACGCGCAGCTCCGCTACCGGGAGCAGGTGGCAGCCGTCGGCGGCGAGGACGTGCTGCGCGTGGCGCGCCGCGTGATCCAGCTCGACGTCGCCACCGAGGCCGTGATCCGCCCCTAGGCAAGCGACTCTGCGCGCGCGGCCGGGGCATGGTCGAGCGAGCAATCTGAGGGCGCAGGGAGCGCACGATCGGAGCGAATGCCGTCGTCGCCCGAAGCGGCGAGCGAAACCGGCACCGGCCGCGCGCAAGGAGCCCGGCGCGGTGGCTACTTGCGGCGCGCGGACTTGATCAACACGGTTTCGACGGGAACGTCCTGCGCCCCGGTCTTCACCGCCGCGATCTTGTCGACCACGTCCATCCCCTGGGTCACGTGCCCGAAGACCGCATAGCCGAAGTCGCGGCCGCCGTGGTTCAGGAAGTCGTTGTCCTTCACGTTGATGAAGAACTGCGCCGTCGCGCTGTCGACGACCGCGGTGCGCGCCATCGCGACCGTTCCGCGCCCGTTCTTGAGGCCGTTGTCGGCCTCGTTCTTGATCGCGGCACGCGTCGGCTTCTGGCTCATCTTCGCGTCGAAGCCGCCCCCCTGGATCATGAAGTTGGGGATCACGCGGTGGAAGATCGTGCCGTCGTAGAAGCCGGAGTCCACGTAGGCGAGGAAGTTCTGCGCGGTGATCGGGGCCTTCTCGGGATCCAGCTCGATCTCGATCGCGCCCAGCGAGGTTTCGAAGACGACCACGGGCTTTCCTCCTGCCTTGGTTTCGCCCCGCGCCGCGCCGCTGCCGAACGCGAGTCCGGCGGCGAGCGCGATGCAGAGCATCCCGGTGCGGGTCACGGTGTTCTCCTGGTGCTCGGAGGCGCGCATCGTATCCCGGCCGCAGCACCGGCGCCAAGGCTCGGTAGACTGCGCGCGCCATGCGCTGGCTCCTGCTCGGAGCGCTGCTCTGCGCCGCCCCACCGGCGGGTGCCCTCCCGCCCGATGCCCCGGATGCGGCTTCGCCCCGACTCTCGACGAAGATTCGCCTCGAGTGGGGGCTCGAGACGCAGGGCTCGCGGGCGGGGGACTCGCAGAAGCTCGAGCTCGCGGCGGAGCCCGACCTGCAGCTGCCGCTGCCCGACGGCTTCCGGCTCGAGGCGATCGGCCGACTCCGCGCCGACGTCTACGACCGGCTCGGATTCACCGGCGAGCAGTCGTTGGAGCCGATGTCGCGCCCCATCGACGTGGCGGACCACGCCGACCTTGCGCTGCGCGAGCTCTACGTCGAAGGCTCGGTCGGCCCGCTCTGGCTGCGCGCTGGCAAGCAGCAGATCGTGTGGGGGCAGGCGGACGGGTTGAAGCTGCTCGACGTCGTCGATCCGCAGGAGTTCCGCGAGTTCATCCTTCCCCCCTTCGACGAGTCGCGCATCCCGCTCTGGTCGCTCGACGCGGAGCTGCCCGTCGGGAAGACGCGCCTGCAGCTCGTCTGGGTGCCCGACCCGAGCACCGACGTCTTCCCCGACCCCGGCAAGCGCTTCGCGTTCACCACGCCGCTCCTGCTCGGGCCACCGGCGCCCCCCGGACTTCCGGTGCGGGTGCGGCACGTCGATCGCCCCGACGATCCGATCGCCGACTCGGACGCCGGCGTGCGCCTCTCGGGCTCGTGGCACGGCTGGGACCTCACGGCCAACTACCTCTTCCACACCTCCGACATCCCGCTGCCGTTCCACGAGCTCTCGCTCGCGTCGGGGACCCCGAGCGCGGTGGTGCGCCCGGGGTTCGAGCGGACGCACCTCTTCGGTGGGAGCTGCAGCAACGCGTTCGGCAGCGTGACGGTCCGCTGTGAGTTCTCGTACAACCTCTTCTACCACTCCCCCGCGAAGTCCCTCGACGGCAACGGCGTCGTGCGCGCCGACCAGTTCGACTACATGATCGGCCTCGACTGGTACCGCTTCGAGGAGACGCTGCTCTCGGTCCAGCTCTTCCAGAGCTGGGCGCTCCAGAATGCCTCGCGCCTCGTGCGGAACCTCGCCGAGACCAACGCCACCTTCCTCGCGCGCCGCCAGTTCCTCAATCAGCGCCTCACGCTCGAGGTGATGTGGATCCAGAACCTGAACCGCGGCGACGGCATGGCGCGCCCCAAGATCCGCTACGAACTGCGCGACCGGCTCTTCGTCTCGCTCGGCTTCGACTGGTTCTACGGCAAGAACCGCGGGCTGTTCGGCCAGTTCGACCGCAACGACCGCCTGGTGATCGGGCTCGAGTGGGGCATCTGAGCGCTGGGAAGCGGAGCTAGAGCTCCACCGGCAGCTCGAGGTGCTCGCGGTACACGAAGTCGCGGTGCGCGAGGAGCTCGGGGTCGACCGCCGCGAGGACGGTGGGGTCGCGAACGGCGTAGGCCGCGCGCGTGTCGGGACCCATCGGGCAGAGCGCGGCGGGGAGCGGATCGATCATCGCGGCGAAGGCGGCCCACCAGACGTCGAGTGCCGAGAGGGCCTCGCCGACCAGGTAGCGGCGCCCGAGCGCGCGCTGCCGCGCGAGCTGCGCGGCGAAGGCGCGGAGGATCGCCGCGACGCGGGCCGGCGCCTCCTCGGCGAGCGCCGGATCGTAGCCGTAGCGGCCGGCGAGATGGCGCGCGATCGGGAGCTCGGGAGCCGCCCGGAGGAGCGCGTGCACGAGCATCAGGCGGCGGCACCAGCCGAGGCCGAGCTCGCCGCAGAGCTCGCGGCCGAGGCCGAAGACGACCGCGCGCTCGTCCACCGCCTCGGGCAGGAGGCGCGGCGCCGGCGCAAGCCGCTCGGCGAGGAAGGCGATCTCGGCCCAGCCGCTGCGCGGCGCCTCGTCGTTCCAGACGGCGATCGGCGCATCGTCGCGGCCGGTCCAGGCGCGCAGCGCGTCGTTGGCCCCGCCCGGCACCTGACGCACCCGGGCGTAGCGGATGCCCTTCACGTGGAAGAGGCCCTTGGCGGCTTCGCCCCAGGGACCCGGCACGCCGCCTGAGAGGACGAGGCGCAGGCCCGGAAGACTGCGCGCAGCTTCGACGCCGAGCCACTCTCCCACGCGGTCAGTAGCCCACCGCGAGCCCGTCGCTGCGCGGGTCGCTCCCGCCGAGCTGCCAGCCGGTCTTGGGGTCGATGGCGATCGCCTGCGCGCTCGACCAGTTCTCCTTCTCGACCTTGACCTGGTGACCGCGGCGGCGCAGGCCGTCGAGCACGTCGGCGGGAATCGCCGGCTCGACGTACAGGAGGTCCGGAACCCACTGCTGGTGGATGCGCGGGGCCGCCACGGCCGTTTCGACGTCCATCCCGTAGTCGAGGACGCCGAGGATCGAGAGCAGCACCGTCGAGATGATGCGGGGGCCGCCCGGGCTCCCCGTCACCAGGCGGACCTTCCCGTCCCGCAGCACGATCGCGGGCGTCATGCTCGAGAGCGGCCGCTTGCCGGGCGCCACCGCGTTCATGCCGCGCGTGTCGACGAGGCCGAAGGCGTTGGGCCGGTTCCGCGCCACCGAGAAGTCGTCCATCTCGTTGTTCAAGACCACGCCGGTCGCGGCGGCAGTGATGCCGGAGCCGAAGATCAAGTTGATCGTCTGGGTGATCGCGACGGCGTTACCCGCGGCGTCCGCGACCGAGAGATGCGTCGTGCCGTGGTCCTCGACTGGCGGCGTGCCGGGTCCGGTGACGTGGATCGCGACCTCGTCCCGGCCCCAGGTCCAGGGCGCGCGCCGCCAGCGCGGCGGCAGGATCTCGGCGCGGAGCTTGTCCGCGTACGGCTTGGAGACGAGGCCGGCCACGGGCACGGAGACGAAGTCGGTGTCGCCGAGGTAGGCGGCGCGGTCCGCGAAGGCGAGCTTCATCGCCTCGGCGACGCGGTGCAGCGAGGCCGAGGAGCCGGCGCCGAGCGGCGCGAGGTCGAAGCCTTCGAGGATGTTGAGCATCTCGATGAGCGCGACGCCGCCCGACGAGGGCGGCGGGAAGGAGATCACCTCGTAACCCCGGTAGCTGCCGCGCAGCGGCTCGCGCAGCTTCGGCTGGTAGCTCGCCAGGTCTTCCGCCGTGAGGATGCCCCCGCGCCGCTGGACGTCCGCGGCGATCGCCGCTCCGATCGGCCCGCGGTAGAAGGCGTCCGGACCCTCGCGCGCGAGCCGGCGCAGGGTCGCCGCGAGCTCCTTCTGCACCAGCCGCCAGCCCGGGGCGATCGGCGCCGTCGCGGCGAGCGCCTCGGGCGGGAGCTGGATCGCCGCCGTCTCGGGGAAACGGGCGGCCAGGCCTGAGCTTCGCCAGTAGTCGAGGATCGCGGCGTGGCGCACGCTGATCGGGAAGCCGTCTTCGGCGAGCCGGATCGCGGGCGCGAGAACCTTCGAGAGCGGGAGCGTCCCCCAGCGCTCCTCGGCGAGGGCGAGCCCCGCCACCAGGCCCGGCGTCGCGACCGCCAGCGGACCGATCTGCGAGGCGCGTTCCGGGACGCCCGGGGCGACGAACATGTCGGGCGTGGCTGCGGCTGGCGCCGTCTCGCGCGCGTCGAGCGCCACGTCCTCGCCGTCGGCGAGGTGGATCAGCAGGAGGCCACCCCCCCCGATCCCGGAGTGGTAGGGCTCGGTCACCCCGAGCACGAACGAGGTCGCGACGGCGGCGTCGATCGCGTTGCCCCCGGCGCGGAGCATGGCGAGGCCGGCCTCGGCGGCGTTCCGCTCCGCCGCCACGACCATTCCGTGCATCCCGACCGCCGGAGCCGGCGCGGCGCCGCGCGCGGGCCCCGCGGCGACGAGGAGGGCGACCGCCGCCGCGCCGAGCAGCCGGAGTGACGCGCTCATGAAAATCGACCGTATCACATCGGCGGCGGCTCCCCGGCTCGCTCCCGGACTCGATCGAATCGCAGCGGCGTCGGCTGCGTCCATGGGTTCGATGGGGCGCGATTCCTCCCCGGCCCCCCGCTCCGAGATTTCTCCCCCAACGAGCTCGGCGCAGTGCGGGTGCGGGGGCTCCGGGTCGCCCGTTCAATCCCCCTCCGGACGAGCGGCCCGGAGCACGCGCCCCATCGACGGCCCCGCTACGCTGCTGGCCGTGGCCGCCGGGAGGACGAAGGTCGCGCGGGCGCTCGCGCTCCCCCTCTTGTTCGCCATCGCGCTCGGATGCCGCCGGGAGGGCGAGGCGGCGTGGCCGCTTCCACCCCACATGCCGGACCCGCCCGCGGGAACGCTTCCGGTGGCGGTGATCCAGGTGCGCGGGAAGGGGCAGATCCGGATCGAGCTGCTCGAGCACAAGGCCCCGAAGACGGTCTCCAACTTCGAGAAGCTCGCGGAGTCCGGCTTCTACGACGGCACGACCTTCCACCGCGTGGTCCCGGGCTTCATGATCCAGGGCGGCGACCCGAACTCGCGGGACAGGGATCCCCGCAACGACGGTCAGGGCGGCCCGGGCTACACGATTCCCGACGAGCCCAACGACGAGAGCCATCGCCGCGGCGTCGTGTCGATGGCGAACGTCGGGCATCCCGACACCGGCGGCAGCCAGTTCTTCATCCTGGTGGCCGACGCGCCTTCCCTCGACGGCCACCACACGGCGTTCGGCCGGGTCGTCTCCGGGATGGAGGTGGTCGACGCGATCGTCGCGGTCCCGCGCGACGAGTACGGGCGCTACGGACCGCGCGATCGGCCACTCGACGACGTGGTGATCGAGTCGGTCAAGATCGAGCGACCCGCAGCGCGCGGCGCACCGCCGAGCTGATTCCTGCAAGCCTGATGACGCCGCGCGGTGGATCGGAGCTCCGCGGCCTCCGCCCGGCCTTCGGCCGGCGCCGCCCGAGGCCCGCGCTGCGCGCGGGCCTCGATGCGACGACTTCGGCCGCTGCGCTCCGATCCGCGGCGCGGTGGGTCTCGTTCTCTAGCGCTGGCGGCCCGCGACGAGCGCGTCCGCGGTCTGGTAGTAGGCGATCGCCTCGTCGAGCAGCGCACGCTCGGCCGGAGCGGGCTCGAGCGCGTTGGAGTGCCGATCGTAGCGGTACAGGGCCTGCTGCCGGACCGGCTTCAGCACCACCAGGTGGCCGTCCTTCAGGAAGCCGAGCGTCTCGTAGGTCGCGATCAGCGCCCGCTCGTCGGCGGGCTGCATCGCGAGGACGTCCTTCCCGTAGAAAGCGCTCTCGTAGCTCCAGTTGAGCAGCCCGAGCAGGGTCGGAGCGAAGTCGATCTGGCTCGCCAGCCGATCGACCCTGCGCGGCTCGAGGAGCGCCGGCGCGTAGAACAGGAGCGGGATCTGGTAGCGGCGGATCGGCAGGTCGGCGCGGCCCGTGCTGCTCGCGCAGTGGTCGGCGACGATCGCGAAGATCGTGTCCGCAAACCACGGCCGAGTGCGCGCCTGGTCGAGGAAGTGCCCGATCGCCCAGTCGGTGTACTTGACGCCGCCGTCGCGGTTGGTGTGCGACGGGATGTCGATGCGCCCATCCGGATAAGTGAAGGGCCGGTGGTTCGACGTCGTCATCACGAAGTGATAGAAGGGCCGGCCGGCGGCGTGGGCGCGGTCGGCCTCGTCGAGCACCCAGCCGAACAGATCCTCGTCGCTCGCGCCCCAGGCGTTGGCGAACGCGATCCGGTCGGCCGGCACGCTCGAGCGGTCGACGACGCGGAAGCCGTTGTGGGAGAAGAAGTACGCCATGTTGTCGAAGTAGGCGTCGCCGCCGTAGAGGAAGACGACGTCGTAGCCGCGGGCGCCGAAGAGCGGTCCGATCGAGAAGAGGCCCTCGTTGTGCGGGCGCTTGACGATCGACTCGCCGGGCGTCGGTGGCACCGAGAGCGCGAGCGCCTCCATGCCACGGACCGTGCGCGTGCCCGTCGCGTAGAGGTTGGTGAGCAGGATCCCCTCGTCGGCCAGCGCATCGAGCCGCGGCGTGAGCCCCGCCTTGGCCCCGAAGGCCGCGAGGTACTTCGCGGAGAGGCTCTCGACCGTGATCTGGACGACGTTGGTGCGGCGCTCGGCGCCGCCCGGGACGATGCGGCGGCGCAGGTCGCGCGGGTCCTCGGAGACGAAGCCCGCGCGGGAGCCTCCGAGCGCCTCGCGCATGCGCCGGAAGGCGTCGTCCGAGGCCAGCGACGGGTAGAACGCGTCGTAGGGAACCTCGCGGCTCCGCAGCGCGGCGAAGAGCGAGTGGATCCCGTTGCGGGCGAGCTCCTGCTCGGTTCGGCTCGAGAAGCCGAGGCTGCGATCGTCGAGCCCGAGCGCAAACGCGAGGGCCACCGCCGCGAGGACCGCGGCCGCCCGGAGGCGGCTCGCGAGCGGCGTCCGCGATCGGCTCCAGGCGGCGAACCAGCCGCTGCGGCGGAGCGCGAGCGCGGCCAGCGCCGCGATCGGCACCGGCGCGGCGAGCAGAAGCGGGACGGGGTAGGACTCCCGGATGTTGTCCTGCAGCTCGCGCGTGTAGACCAGGTAGTCGACCGCGATGAAGTTGAAGCGGGTACCGAACTCGTTCCAGAAGAGCCACTCCGCGACCGCCACGACGAGCAGCGCGTAGGTCAGCGCGAAGGCGAAGACCAGCGCGAGCGCGCGATGCGCGCGCCTCGCGAAGAGCCTCTGCGGAACGAGCGCCAGATAGAGCCCCGCCGGGAGCGCCACGTAGCTCGCGACGGCGAGGTCGTAGGCGAAGCCCGCGGCGAGCAGCGGGGCGAGCGCCCCGACGTCGAGGTCGCGGCGCGCGCGCGCGAGGAGCGCGAGGCGGGTCGCCGTGGCGACGGCCACGGCGAGCGCCGCGACGAGCGCAGCCCCGCCGAGTCGGTGCGCTCCGATCCGTCGCATTGCCTAGATGCGGACCTCCTTCCAGACCCCGGTGCGGAAGCGCCAGCCGAGCGCCACGGCCAGCGAGAGGATGAAGGCGAACTCGGCGTACCAGGCGCCCACCACTCCGCCGCCGAGCGCGAACGCGAAGAGATAGACGAGCGGGAGGCGCACCACCCAGGCGAGGCCCGTCTGCACGAGGAACGGCCAGCGCGTGTCGCCCGCGCCGCGCAGCGCCCCGCCCGTCACGATCTGGAGCGCGTCGAAGAGCTGGAACACCGCGCCGAGGGCGAGCAGCGGCCGCCCGAGGCGCAGCACCTCGAGGTCGTCGATGTACATGCGCAAGAGCGCGTCGGGCGCGAGCACGAAGAGTGCGGCCACGGCCACCGCGAGCGCGATCGCGAGCCGCATCGCCGCGCCGACGCTCCGCGCGGCGTAGCCGAGCTCGCCCGCGCCCTTGTAGCGCCCGACCAGCGTGGTCGCCGCGAGGCCGATCCCGATCGCCTGCATGAAGGACATCGACAGGAGCGAGATCATCGCCTGGTTTGCGGCCATCGACGCGTTGCCCATCCGCGCCACGAGGGTCGTGAAGATCGCGAATGCGCTCATGTCGAGCACCCACTGGCCGCCGATCGGGGCGCCGGTGCGGAGGAAGCGGCGGATCGCGGGGAGGCTCGGGCGCACCGGCCGCGTCGCGTAGCGCTCCGCCAATGCCGGGCGGGCGAGCGCGACGGCGAGCACGGCGACCCCCACCCACTCGGCGATCGACGTCGCCACGCCGGCCCCCGCAACGCCCCAGGCGGGCAGCCCGAGGTGGCCGAAGACCAGCGCCCAGGCGAGCACCGCGTTGGCGGCGTTGGCCACGAGCGTCGCGACGAGCGGCGTGCGCGTGTCGCCGAGGCCGCGGAAGAACGACGCGAGCACCATCCAGATCGCGAGGCCCATGAAGCCGAGCGGGCGCATCCGCGCGTAGGCCAGCGCGGACTCGCGGATCTCGTCGCCGGTGCCGACGAGCCGCCAGAGCGGCTCCGCCAGCGCGACGAACGCGAAGACGGCGAGCGTCGCAGCGGGGACGACGGCGTAGAGCCCCTGCCACGCCCAGGCCCCGCACGAGCGCTCGTCGCCGGCGCCGTGCGCCTGCGACACGAAGGTCTGAACGCCGGTCGACGTGCCGCTGAAGAAGCTCATCACCGTCCACAGCCAGATCCCGGCGAAGCCGAGCGCGCCGAGCGCCACGGCGCCGAGATGGCCGACGAAGATGGAGTCGACCACGCTCATCACCGTCTGCGACATCTGGGTGAGCACGATCGGATAGGCGAGCAGCGCCACCTCGCGCACGCCGCCGGCGCGGGCTGCGTCGACTCGGGTCGCCGGGGCGGAGATCGAGGTCACCATGAGAGACTCCAGAGCTGAAACGCCGGAGGCCGCGGGCGCTTTCGCATCCGCGGCCTCCGGGGTGGTCCCGCTTGGGTCCACTCACCTCATGGGCAGATGCGACGATTGCGATCGAAGACCGGGATGCCGACTCCCTTCGGAAACGCCACCCCGGGCGCCATCTTCCGGGGCGCGGAACCGCGGGTGCGGTCGTGGTTCGTCGGGTTCGATTTCATCGGGCGCCTGATTACCACAGCTCGCAGGGGAAAGGCAAGTGCGAACTCACTGGAGCGGCTCGAGGTCGAGGGGCAGGCCGTCGCGCGGCTTCGCGATCGGAGCCTGCTGCACGGGCATGCGATAGCCGTCCGGCACGCTCCAGCGATAGCGCTGCACGAGCTGGTGCACGATCGATTTCACCTGCAGCTCCGCGAAGCGAAGCCCGATGCAGTGGTGCGGCCCGCCGCCGAAGGGGATCCACGAATGGGTGTGGCGCTGGTCCTCCGCGCGCGGCGGCGCGAAGCGCGCCGGATCGAATCGGAAGGGCGCGCTCCACCACTCGGGCATGTGATGGGTGTGGATCGGGGCGACGACCACCATCGTTCCGGCCGGCACCCGATGGTCCTCGAATTCGAAGTCGGCCTCCGCGACGCGCGGGATCACGGGCAGCGGCGGGTGCAGGCGCAGCGCCTCGCGCATCGCCAGGCCCAGGCTGGGCAGGCGCTCGAGATCCTCGAGGGAGAGCGGCGCCGCGCCGAGCGCCCGGCTCTCCTCGCGCACCCGCTCCTGCCACTCGGGGTGCGCCGCCAGCTCGTAGGCGAGCGAGCAGAGCGTGCTCGTGGTCGTGTCGTGCGCCGCCATCATCAGGAAGATCATGTGGTCGACGACCTCGGCGTCGGCGAGGCGCTGGCCGCGCTCGTTCTCGGCTCGGGCGAGGCGGCTCAGCATGTCGTCGCCGCCGTTCGCGCGCTTCTTCTGCAGGAGCTCCCCGAAGTAGCGAACCAGGAACCTGCGGCCGCGCAGCCCCCGCTCGAACTCGAGGCCGGGAATCGGCAGCCGCAGCCGCGACATCGAGGCCGCCACCAGGTCCTCGAAGACGCCGTTGATGCGCGCCGCGCCGGCGCCCAGGTCGATCCCGACGAAGATCGACGCGGCGAGATCCAGGGTGAGCGCCTTGAACGCCGGGAACGCCCGGAGGCTCCGCTTTCCGCGCCAGCCGTCGAGCGTGGCGCCGATCGCGGGCCCCATGCGCTCGGCATAGGCGCGCAGCGCCGGGCGCTTGAAGGCCTCGTGCATGATGCGCCGGTGGTGCTTGTGCTCCTCGCCGTCGCGCAGCAGGAGGCCGTTCGGGAAGATGCGCCCCATGATCGCGTTCCAGGGCTTGCGCGCCGAGAAGATCCCGCCGCGGTCGAGGAGCACCAGGCGGTTCGCATCCGGTCCGAAGAGGTGGACCATGCGAACGAGCCCGGCGTCGTGGAGCACGGCGTTGCCGTGCCGCTCGTGCAGCTCGCGCAGCGGCGAGAGCATGTCGACGCGCATGCCGCCGAGGAGCTGGCGCAGCATCTCGAGGCGCCCGCTGCGCGGAAGCGGGCGCACGGCTCGGGCGGCGGGCGGCGGCATCGGCGGGCTTCCTCCGGCGCCCATCCTAATCGGCTCCCGCATGCAGGTCATGAGCGGGCCCGAATGATATCGTGGAGGCGATCGGAGGATCGCGATGCTCCCCACCCTCCCCTTCGGCCGCACCGGTCACGAGAGCACGCGGCTCCTCTTCGGCGCCGCCGCGCTCGCCGCGGTGAGCCAGGCCGAGGCCGACCGCGGCCTCGATGAGCTCCTCGCCGCCGGCGTGAACCACATCGACACCGCGGCGTCCTACGGGGAGTCGGAGCTCCGCATCGGACCGTGGATGGCGCGCCACCGCCGCGACTTCTTCCTCGCCACGAAGACGGGGGAGCGCAGCTACGCCGGCGCCCGCGAGCAGATCCGCCGCTCGCTCGAGCGCCTGCGCGTCGAACGCGTTGATCTCCTCCAGCTCCA
>Ga0335082_10007068_pt1 | contig 12219 bp, 11 predicted proteins | sample Lox_Sample_41_FD_206718 | JGI IMG/M metagenome (GOLD analysis project Ga0335082, IMG submission 206718) | Soil microbial communities from Loxahatchee National Wildlife Refuge, Florida, United States - Lox_Sample_4.1 | ecosystem: Environmental > Terrestrial > Soil > Wetlands | place: USA...
GCTGCCCGCATCGAGGGCAAGGTCGCCAGGCTGCTCCGTGATTTCTTCGGTCGGCAGTGCGTAGTCGGATGCTTCCATGGTCGGCAGCAGCCGCACCTGGAATTCATCGCGAGTGATGACGAACCGATTCAGGCGTGCGCACCCGCCCTCGGCCAGCGGAAAGTCCTGTTCGCCGAGCGGATGCAGGCCGAGGCCCGATAGAAGGTGGTTGCTCGCGCCGTTGCTTGCGGCCGCATCGATCGCGACGGCCTCGAGTTCGAGATTCTCGAAGCAGAACCACAGGCCGAAGAAGGTGAGCTCCGTGGCCAGGCCCTGATTCCAGGCCTGCGGCGCGATCAGCATGCCGACTTCGGCGATGCCGTTGCGACGTCGCGACCGGCGCGCTTCGACGCGCGCAAGCGTCTCGCCCGACTCTTTCGACTCGCCGAAATAGCTGAAGCCCATTCCGGACTTCCACGCAGCGAGTGCGTTGTCGATGAAGAGCTTCGCCTGCATCGGGATCTGTGGCTGCCGCCACAGGACGTGCTTGTTGAAGCGAGGATCGCGCGACCACTCCCAGATCAGGTCGGCGTGCCGATCTTCGACCGGCTCGAGCCGGAGTCGCGGCGTTTCGTATGGAAAATCGAGGGCGTAGCGCAAAAGTAAACGTCGCGACTGAGCTTTTGAAAAATAGGCGGGCGCAGTCTACGGTCGCGACTTCACGCATCGAGGCGCGCGCCTCCCAGCTATGCGTTACGCGCATTAAACGGGCTCCACCGATCGCAGGGTCGAGTGCCCTGCGCGGTGGAAGGCAGCCGAGTTTGCCCTCAGCTCAGCTGCTGAATCCCCGCGAGCAGCCAACCCGACGAGCCGTCGATGGGCTTGCTCAGATTCCAGACTTCGTCGACCTGCTCGATCTCGCCGTCGACGCGAAGCGAGCCTGAGAACCGCACGCTTGCAAGATGCTCCGCGGGTGTCGACTCGATGCCGAGAAGCGTTGCATCGAGCGTCAGGACTTCCGTGCGTGTACCGCTGCCGCGTGCGCGCAACTCGTGGGTCAGCGCAACGAACATGTCGTTGGTCGTGAACTCCTGCAATTCGGCGAGGTTGCCGCGATCCCATGCAGCCTGAAGCTTGCTGAAGTACTCCTTTGCGTGGCCAATGAAGGCAGCGGTATCGAATCCGGCCGGCACTCCCCATGGTTGCGTGGCAGGCGCGCTCGACGAGCGCGTGAATTCGTCCATCGCGGAGCCGGGACGCACACTGGAACCCGAATCGAGTGAGGAGCGCTGGATCGTCGCGGGCAGCGGCGCAGGTTGGGCCTCAGGCGCATACACGCCGCCAGCGTGCGCGCCGGCGCCGCCGTATGCAGGCTGCGCCGCAGCGCCTCGCATTCGCCGCAGCACGAACCCGATGAGCGCAACGACGACGAACGCGATCAATGCCGCGGTGAGAATGGCCGTCATCGTCTCGCCGAAGCCCAGATAGGACGCGAGCGCTGCAAGCCCGAGGCCGGCCGCGAGTCCGAGCAACGCACCCTTCCATGGACTCGCGGGGCTCGCCGCCGGAGCGGGCGCTGCCTGCTGCGCCGGTGCAGCCTGTTGCGGCGGCGTCGCCTGGCGCTGCTGCACTTGCGGTGACTGCTTGCCGAGATTGCGACCGCCGCCAAGGCGACGCTGCGCGTCCGCGTCGACAGTCAACGTCGCAGCGAAAAGACCGATAAGAAGTAGCGCTATGAAACGTTTCATGGTGCTCCCTTTGTCCCTGGCGTGGGACACATGAGGCACACGAAGGTCTTTTCAATACTTCCTGCCGACGTGCAGCGCACACACACCCGCAGTCAGGTTGAACCATTGGACGCTATCGAATCCGGCGTGTTCCATCATCTTCGCGAGGGTCTCCTGGGGCGGATGGACACGGATCGATTCCGCGAGATACCGATAGCTGTCGCTGTCGCCGACGACCTTCTTGCCGAGCCAGGGCAGAACGGAAAACGAATAGGCATCGTAGAGCGGCGCGAGCGGCGCCCAAACCCGGGAAAACTCGAGTACGAGAAGCCGTCCGCCGGGCCGCAGGACACGTTGCATCTCGGAAAGCGCGCGATCCTTGTGAGTCATGTTGCGCAGGCCGAAGGCGACTGTCACGACGTCGAAATATTCGCTCGGGAATGGCAGCGCTTCGGCGTCGCACTGCGCGATCGGGATGAGGACGCCCGCGTCAAGCAGCCGATTGCGGCCCTCGCGCAGCATCGATGCATTGATGTCGGTGAGCCAGACCTGTCCGGTCGGTCCAGCTTGACGCGCGAAGCGCAGCGCGAGATCGCCTGTGCCGCCGGCGATGTCGAGAACGCGCATTCCCGGGCGGACATCCGCGTGCCGCACCGTGAACGCTTTCCACAAGCGATGCAGGCCCGCCGACATCAGGTCGTTCATGAGGTCATAGCGGGCAGCGACGGAGTCGAAGACACCGCCGACGCGGCGCGCCTTGTCGCGCTCCGCGACTTTCTCGAAGCCGAAGTCGGTCGTGTCCGGATCCTGGCTCATCGTCGCTGCGCTCAATGGTGGCCGCAGGACGGCCCGCTTGCGGGCGTCAGCGCGGCGTTGCGCGGATCGTCCGGGTCACGACTCCCACCGGCTTCCTCCAAGCGCTCGAGATAACCCTGCCAGAGTCGCTCCTGCGTCGAACCGAGTTCGTAGAGGTACTGCCAGGAATAGATGCCGGTCGAGTGGCCATCGGAGAAGACCGGCTGCACCGCGTAGTTGCCGACCGGCTCGATCGCCGTGATCGTCACATCGCGCTTGCCGACCTGCAGCGTCTCCTGTCCGGGGCCATGCCCCTTCACTTCCGCGGATGGAGAGAAGACGCGCAGGAACTCGAATGGCAGGCGGAATACCTTGCCATCGGCGAACGCGATTTCGAGCACGCGCGACTTCGCGTGCAGGTTGATTTCGGTGGGGGTCGGGGCAACGCCCTGCGAGTCGGCCATGCTGCAAGCATAGCCGCTCGCGTCAAGGCGTCAGCGCTGCCAGCAGACCGCGACGGTGCTCGTCCCCGTGACGCCGCGCGCGCCGGCCTGCGTCAGCGTCAGCGAACCGCAGTCGTTGTCCACGAAGTTTTCGCTTCCAGGCGGGCAGGTACCGGACGTGCCGCAGGGTGTTGCCGTAAGCGTGTATTGCTGCCCGGTCGCGCCGCCGAAGGCGAGCGCGACGTTGTAGCTCGCCCGGCCGTCGGACGGTGCCACGAGCGAGGGAAGAGCGAAGTCGCTTCCGGCTCCCTGCGACTGGCAGACGGCGGTCGAGGTCTTGTTGTAGCAACCGAACGTCGTGTAGTTGCGCTCCAGCTGGTTCGCCGTGTCCACGAGCACGCTCTTCGCCGCTGCGCGCTTGGAGCGATTGAGGTAGCTCGTGTAGGTGGGAATCGCGATGCCGGCGAGCACGCTGATGATGATCATCGCAACGATCAGCTCGATCAGCGTGAAGCCGCGCACGCGCCAGTTTCCTGTCGTCACGCAATTCATCGTGTCACCTCACGCCACGAGTCACGTCCGAGTGCCTTCGAGAAAGAACGGTTCTTCTCGACCTGTACCGATCCGGACGAGCCGCTCATCGCCTTCAACGCGTTCGGGCTGCCGTCGATCACCAGCGGCTGCTTGACCATGCCGACGGTGAGCGGCATGCCGCCGATCTTCGCGTCGGAATCGTCGATCGTGCCGTTGCGCGTCGTGTCGAACACCGTGTAAGGCAGTTTGCCCCCGGTACGCGAGTCGAGTTCCATCAGCCAGCCGCCGCCACCGTAGTCGCAGGGATCGCTGGACGACGGGAACATCGTGGTGAAGATGACGCGTCCCGCGCGCACAGCCGCCGTGCCGATTACACGCTCGCCGCTCGTCGGAAGATCCACGTACCAGCCGCGCTTGCTGTTCCAGTCGACCGTGTTGGCCGTGATGTCGCGCACGGCCGTCGGAACACCACCGATGTTGATCGTCGTCAGGCTGATCGTCTGCACCTGCAACTCACTGCGGTCGGTCGTCGTCACGCGGGTGCCGTTGTCCCAGATGCCGTAGAACGTCTGCGGCGTCGTGTCGCCCTTGTCGTTGTCGGCGAAGAAGCGGCCGGTACCGAACAGGACGACCACACCAGTCTTGCCGGTCGGGGCGGGGCCGAGCTCTACGCGTGCGGTGATCGTCTCGACCGTGCCTGCGCTGTTGCGCGCCTGGAACAGCGGCGTGCCGTTCGGAAAACCGCTCGCGGTGCCGTACGCGATCTTCCAGCTGCCGGAGCTGGCACCAGAGAGATCGAACTTCCAGACGTTGCCGCGCAGATCCGGCGCGTACACATAGTCGTACACGTCGTCCCCGTCCGCGTCGTACAGCGTCGGCGTGCCCAGGCCATTCGGGTTGGTGCTGTCACCGATGCCGGTGTCGATCTTGTTGATCAGGCAGCCGTCGGCAACACGAACCACATAGAGCACGGCATGGTTGTTCGCGCTCTTGTAGCCGTTGCCGAACACCACCGCCCAGTCGCCCGAATTGAGCTTGACCACGACGCCTTGTCCCAGCGTGTAACCGAGGTCGTTGGCGTATTTCGGATCCGTGTTGTCGCAGGTCCGCGCCGCGGTGCTGTCATTGATCTCCCACATGACCTTCGACGTGCCGAACGTATCGGGATCCGTCACGTCGAGCGCGAACATGCTCTTGGCGCCCGCGCCGGTCGCACCGATCAGCACCGTCTTCCACGCGCTGCCGAAGAACGCATCCCATGCGCCCGGAGGTCCGTCGACGAAATAGCGGTGCGCGTAGCTCGGATCGGAGAGCAACGCCATGTTCGGCAGAACCGCCTTCGGCACATACGCGAAGCGCTCTGCGCCGGTCAGCGCGTCGAAGCCGTGCAGCATGCCGTCGTTGGCGCCGACGTAGACCATCTTGCGGCGGCTCTGCTTTTGCGTCAGGAACGCCGAGTACGACGTGGTCGAGAAGGCCGAGCCTTCCGGCAGGTCGGTATAGCCGTAGTTCTCGGCGCTCACGAACGCGGGGTCGGAGTTGACGATGTCGCCCAGGGCCGTCGTGCGGCTGCGATAGACGCCGCCCGTGACCGTGGTCTCCTTGCTAGCGTCGCCGCGCAGATAGTTGAGCAGGTCGGAACTGTTGAAGTAGCTCCACAGGCTTGCGCTGGTCAGATCGGTCTGAGTGAACGTGATGCCGGCCGTGCCGCTATATGTGTAGATGCTGCGGCTGCCGAACGCCGGGATCTTGCCCGTGTCCGTCGCTTCCCAGAGGTCCGCGCCGATCGAGCCATCCGGGTTGATCTGGATCGCCTTGAGGCGTCCAGTCCAGTCCCCGCTGTAGAAGCTGGCCTGGAACAGCAGCGTTCCGGTGGCGAGGCGAGTGGAGTTGGTCGCGAGCGCTGCCGAAGCGGCGGTCGTCGCAAGGATGCGGTTCAGCGCCTTCTGCAGCGCCGTGCTCAACTGCTGCGGATTCTCGGCACTGAACGCTTCGCCACGGCTGTTGATCGCCGCGTGCCAGAGGTCGTAGACGTTTCCTGGCGAGACGTCGGTGCCGGTCGTTGGCCAGGAGCCGGTACCGTTCGAAAGGTTCGTGAAGCCGGGAGCGGCGAAGGTGCTGCCACCCCAGCGTATGTCCGCCGGCGAGGTGACGCTCAGCGTGCTGGTCAGGCCCAGGCCGACCGTGAAGTTGACCATGTGCTGCCAGGTCGCCGGATCGTTGCGCGGGTTCCAGTACTGCTGTGCCGACGTGCCGTTCTTGTCGGCATAGAACGGAATGAGCTTGTTGGTGAGGTCCGGGCGCAGATCCGTTGCCCAGAAGTGAAACGCGATGTCCGCGAGGTCGTCGGAATTGCTGTCGCGAAAAATGCGCGTCAGCGACGACGAGGTGTCGTACACCGTTCCATCCGGAAACGCGCCGCCGCTAAGCCACGTATTAGTGCCGTCGCGGTTGCCGCAGGTCACTTTGGTTCCGGACACCGGGTTGTAGCAGAACTTGCCGCTGTCGCTGTTCCAGACGCCGTCGGTCATCATGATGTGGAAGTTCGGCCGGCAGGCGTATTCCGGTTTCCCGGTGACGGTAGGCGACTGATTCGGGTCGAAGCCGTACGGGCTGTTGTCGCCGCTCGTCGTGTAGTAGGTGCCGGCGCGGTTCATCGCCGTCCGCAACGGCGTACTGCCGGTCGCCGGCAGCCGGAAGAACCATTGATAGAGCTGGCTGCGATGCGTGCTGTCGAGCGATTTGATCTGGTTCGCCAGCGACGGGCTCGCCCATCCCTGGCAGCTCGTGCCGAAGCTCGTGCACGTGGACAGCGACTGCCACGCGACACGGGCCGAATCGGGCAGGATCTTGAACGCGAGCGATGCGGACGACGCGGTCATCAGGTTGCGGGTGCGGTAGAACGAATACCAGTTCGCGAAGTTCTGCTTTTCGTCCTCGCCATTGATGACGCCGTCGCCGTTGATGTCGGCCGGGCCGTTCTGGTTGCCGACGATGCGGATCGAGTAGCAGGAATCGTTGCCGGTGTCGGTTGCGCCACCGCAACCCGAGTTGCCCGCGTTGAAGACGTAGTAGTAGGCCTTGCCCGGAGTCGTAAGACCCGCGGTGGTCGTCGGGACACCGATCGCAGTCAGGTCAGCGGAAAAGTTCGGATGTGCGCCGAACGTTTGCCCCGTGTTACCCGGGTCCGACGAGTTGTTCGCGGTGCTCGGGTCGTAGTTCCACGTTGGCCGGTACTGAGTGCCAAGGTTGATCACGCCGCGGCTGCCTGGGCCGTAGGTACCTTGCGACAACCCGTTGATCGGCGCCGAAGTGAACGTGCTGACCAGCTTCGCGCCGGTCGAATCGATCGGCGCGGGATAGACAATCGTCGGGTCGTAGTACAGCGCGTTGAACTTCGAAGACTTGCCGCGGCGGCCGTCGCGGTTCGAGGTCGTGTCCAAGGCATCGGGCACGAACGCCGACGCCATCGACCCCGAATCGTCCAGCGTGAGGACCACGTTAGGCGGCATCGCGGTCGCGAGCACCTGCGGTGTGTTGGCGATCGTGAAGGTTTGCGCCTGCATCACCGCCGGCAGGACCGCAGTCAGGCCGCCGACAAGGCACAGGGTCTGCCTCAAAGTACGCGTTTTCATGTTGCCCTCGATGAAATCTTTGGCGCTCTGTCGCAAGTTCATTGACGCCGGTAAGTGGACTGGACCATCGCGGTGGTGCTCGCGTAGGTGCCGTAGCCCTGCGACGTAATGCGATAGACGACCTCTGGAATGCGCTGCTGCGGGCCGCTCTGCGCGCCGTCGGCGGGCTTGCCGTCGATGGTGACGAGCTGCTCGACCATGCAGCGCGGCTGCTGACGCACGTCGGGCAGCCCGCTCCCAAGAACGCGCACCGCAGTCGTGCTGTTCCAGTTGATGGTTTCCCAGACGCTCGGCTGGTTGGTTGCGGCGGCGGGATACATGCCGCCGGATCCATCGAACGTCGGCAGCGAACCGAAGCCGCCGATGACGCCCTCGCAATCGCGCAGCGAGCTCTCCGCAGCTTCGAACGCACGCTTGATGTCCCGAGCGTTGCCGGACATCTTTTCTTCCTGCGTCGCGACCGAATACGCCGCGACACCCATCAGCGTGAGCATCGCGAGAAAGATCAAACCGATGACCAGCACCGCGCCCCGCTGGCGCTGGTTGCCGGAGTGTGTTCTGAGCATCGTGGACTCCGTTACAGGACGCGATTGCGCAGCGCGATCGTCGAGGTGAACACCTGGCGCAACCGCGAATCCGGTGCGTTCTGGGCATCGAGGTTGCCGTCGCCGTCGGTGTCGCGCAGGACATAGGTCTGCGTCCCCGTGGTCACCGCACTGTCCTGACCCGCGACGAGCAGCGAGATGCGCACGGAAACCACCTGCGACCAGTCGGTCACCGCGGTCGCATTCACGTATGAATCGGCGATGCCATCGGCCGGCGAGCTGGTGTCGAGCCCATAGAGGATGTCCATGTCCTCGACGTTTTCGACCAGTTCCTCGGTGCCGCTGTTGGATGAACTGCGATAGAGACCAGGGTGTCCGGCCGGGTTGTTGCCGATGAAGTAGGCGACTTCATCGAAGCGATACACGGACGCGCGCGTATCGACGTGGAACGCATCGGCGATCTGGTAGGAAGTCGATCCGGTGACGAAGCCGTTGTTGCCGTTGCCCTGCGAACCGTCGGAGCCGGCGCCGCTTGCCTTGTGCTCGAGAACGACGGCGCCGACCGTGCCGTCGCAGGTCGTGGCCGGCGTGTTGGTGATCCGGAGCACCACCGCACGCTCGCAGCTCGCGAGCAAGACGAGATCGCTCTGGCGCAGCTTCGAGCAGTTGTTCTTCACCGTGATCTGCGCCGCGGCGACGTTTGTGTTGGCCGAGATCTCGACGCCCGCGCTGCTGGCGCGGCGCACTGTGAGCACGTCGCCGCGCACGCGCGTGACGCCGCTTGCATTCGTCCAGCCCGTTCCGTTCTCGAACCCGAGCAGGCCATCGCCGACGCCGGCGAAGGTGACGGCGGGACGTGCGATCACGAGCGTGTTGTCGTTCGTCAGGCCACGCGAATGGCAGCCCGCGAAGCTCACCATGCGCAGGTCCTGGCCGATGTAGTCGAGCGCGAAGCGCCCGGTCTCCTGCACGCGCGCCAGGTTTTCGTTGACGCGATACGCGCCGCGCGATCCGGCAAACACATATGCCAGCGCGCTCATCACGATCAGCCCGATCGTGATGCTGATCATCAACTCGACCAGCGACAGTCCGCGCTGACGATTGCTCATGTTCAGTTGTTCCATATGCGGGTCACCAGGGTGTAGGTCGCGGTCGGACTGCCGCCGGCGCGCGAGTCGTCCCACTGCACCGTGATCGTCGCCACGTTGTTGACGGCGTCGATCGCAATCGAACCCAGGCCTCCGGGCAGCGTTGTGAGCCGCTGCAGCCAGTCGGCGCGGTCGAGATTGAGGACGCTGGTGCCGGAAGGCGCCGCTGCGCCGAGGGCGAGGGCGTAGTTGCGCGAGTCGCCGAGGTTGGCGCGCATCCGCTCGGCCATGTCGGCGGCGAATTGCACGGCCTGGGCGCGATAGACCGCGCTCTGGCTGCCGCGCAAGCTGGACGCCTGCAGGCCCGCCATGCCGAGGAGTCCAAGGCTGATGATGACGATCGCCACCAGCACTTCGATCATGGAAAGCCCGCGCACCCGCGCGGGCGATGGCAAGGTGGTTCGGACATTCATGCGAGTGACTCTCCTCGTTACGAATTCGTGCAGCTGGGCACCGCACCCGTGTCGGTCTCGGGAATGTGGTCGCCGTTGCTGTCGACCGCGATGCGCGCGCGACCGGCGCTGTTGATCACCACCGCACGCGAGCGCGCCACGCCATCGACGACGAGGGCGGTGCCGTGACAGATCACGAAGCTGCCGCCGCCGGCTGTGAGACGGCCGGTCGAATCGAACGCCAGGAAGGTGCCGAAGTTGGCACTGCCGAAGACCGTCATCGGCGCGTCCTGCGCCGCGCCGACGCGTAGCACTTCCTCGCCGGCGGTAAGAGCGCCGTCGGCGTTGGTATCGACGAACATCGTCCAGCCGGTGGTCCAGTCGCGCGAACCCGCCGCGCCGTTGGTCGCGAGCGTCACCTGGACGCCGCGGCGCACAGCCTCGCTGCGGGCAACGTTCAACGCGGTGAAGAGATCGTTCGAGGCACCGGAGAGCCGGCTGCTGACGACGTACTCCTGCATGTTCGGTACGCCGATGCCGAGCAACACTGCCGCGATCGCGAGCACGACGAGCAGCTCGATCAGCGAGAAGCCGAGCGGGCGCGGCTTCGCCGTGCTGCTTCGTGTTGACGCCTGCGCTGCTTTCACAAATCCTCCAGCCCCAGAAATGACAACGGCTCCGACCGGTGAATCGGTCCGGAGCCTCAGGCCTTAAGTTAGGAAAGAGTCGCTGGCTGCTATCGGCCGATAAGCGGCCTCATCGTTCCGCGGCGAGCGGTCGGGTTAATCCGACTGGTGGATATAGGCCGTGTCGACGGCGCTTTTCATTGGCACGTCGTGCCGACAGGCAACACGCGCGCGAAGCCATCGATTGCAACACACACTGCCTGGTTCGGTCCGCCTTGCGCACTCTCGGGACCGATGAGCAGTCGGCGCGGCGTGGCGCTCGCGAGCGTGCCGATCGGCCTGAACGTGATCGCTGCGGATGCCGCGAGATTCGCTTCGGGAAACACGGCGAGCTGCTCCGCGCCGCGGTTTACCTGCAACACCGCTTCGCCGTCATCCAGCTCCCCGTTGAGGTTGTCGTCGCCGAAGACAATCCAACCGGCGCTCCAAGCCGAGCCGGGATCGGCGCAATGCACCTGGCCTGACGCAGCGTTTGCGTCGCGCGGATCGAGGCCACAGACTGCAACCGGGCTGCGCCGCTGCGCGGCCTCGGCGCGCGCGAACTCGACGGTCTTCATCAGTGCCTTCGTCGTCGCACCGTGACTCTCGCCGACGACCACGGCCAACGTCGAATTGGTGGTCATCACCAGCACAAGCAGTCCAAGCGCGGTCGCCACCAACGTTTCGACCAGGGATGATCCGCGCGAGCGCGGGGCGGGAAGGTTTCGTAGTCGCATGTCGAATGCCTCATCCGGGCATTACGACTCGCGGACTTGATACCTTTATGCGGGATGGCCGAAAGAAAAGCCGCGCGGAGCGCGGCTATTCGGATGATCGAAAACGCGGGTTGGTGCGCCCGCGCGCTGAGGCGCGCTTCTATCGACCCCAGCAGTCGGTGGCGGTGCGCCCCGACGTCGCGATGATGTCGCGCACGCCGGCGCTGTTGAGCGTGAACGTGCCGCACTCGTCATTGGACATCACGCCGGTGGGCGCCGCGCGCAATTCATAGCTCGTCGAGCCGGCACCACCACCGCCTGCGGCAACCGAGATGATGTACTTGGCAGCGGCCGGTGCGTCGGGCGCCTGGTCGAACGGCGCCGTCATGGTCGCCGGCCCCACAGGTGCGCAGCGGTAGTCATTGTTCTGCGAGAAACAGCGCTGCAGGAACGCCGCGGCTTCCAGCAGCTGCTTGCGCGCATCCACGCGGTTGGCGCGTTGGATATAGGAGGTGTAGGCCGGGATCGCGATCGCGGCAAGGATGCCGATGATCGCGACCGTCACCATGACTTCCATCAGCGTGAAACCACGCGCAGTCCTTGCCTTCATTGCGTGCTGCCTCAATCGAGCAACTGACGCCAGGTGCGGAACGCACCCAAGCCGCCTACGTTGAACTGTTCACTGCTCAGGCCACCGGTTAGACCGACGGTGAAGAGCCGGCCCGTGCGGTCGCTTGGGCTTTCACCCGCGGCCAAGCGGTTGAGGAACGGCAGCATACCCAACGATCCCGGCATTTCGATGGCACCGCTTTTGTCGACACTGCGGAAGCTTCCGGTGCCGACGAATCCGCCGGTGAGGAAGTTCAATCCATACAGGAAGGACACTCCCGCGAGATCACACGAATCGGTCGACGGTACGAACGACTGCGCAAACATGTTCTGCCCGACCGAGATTGCAGGAACGATCACGCGCTCGCGCGGCGTCAACATGTTCGCGGTGCTTGTATCGACCGCCGTCCCGGATGCGCTGTACGTCACGCCCAGGTCGAAGAACCAGCCGCGCAAGCCTGCGCTGTAGTTCACGTCGAGATTGGTCATGAGGTACATCGGCGGCGTGCCCGAGAGGGTGGTGATCGCCTGCTGCACCAACGAGCCTGCGGTGCGGAAGTTGCCAGTCATCCCCGCCGTTTCGCCAGGCTTGTCCCAGATACCGTAGAGCGACTGCACGTCCGAGTTCTCGCGGTCACCCGGCGAGAACAGCTTGCCTGTCCCGAACAGGACCATCACGCCGCCATCCGGATGCCGGCGCAACAGCGGCTTCGCGAAGATCGGCTGCGGTGAACTGCGCGACGTACTCGGACCGACATTCGCCGGACTGCGCGTCGTGAACAACGGCTTCGAGCCGAACGCGACGTTCCACGTGCTTGGATTGTCGCCGCTCATGTCGAACTTCCAGACGTTGCCGCGCAGGTCGCCTGCGTACATGCCTATGAGTTGCCGATTCGCGTCGTACACCGGCGCCGGAGTGGACAGCCCGTTCGGATTGAGCGCATCGCCGTTGCCGGTGTCGAAGACGCGCAGGACGGAACCGTTTTGCAGGTCCACGACGAAAAGCGCCGCGCGCTGAAGATTGCTCTCCG
>Ga0335082_10007069_pt1 | contig 12218 bp, 10 predicted proteins | sample Lox_Sample_41_FD_206718 | JGI IMG/M metagenome (GOLD analysis project Ga0335082, IMG submission 206718) | Soil microbial communities from Loxahatchee National Wildlife Refuge, Florida, United States - Lox_Sample_4.1 | ecosystem: Environmental > Terrestrial > Soil > Wetlands | place: USA...
GCGGCTGGGACTGCCCGAGAGAATCTTGCCCCGGATTGTGCCGTCCGGTACGCGGCTCGGTAAGCTCCTTCCCGAGATCGCGGAATCGAGCGGCCTTTCGCCGGATACGCCGGTGTTCGCGACCGCGTGCCACGACACTGCCTCAGCAGTCGCCGCAGTTCCAGTCGAAAGCGACGACTGGTGTTACATCAGCTCCGGGACCTGGTCGCTGATGGGTGTGGAACTGGCGGCCCCATTGATCAATGACCGATCGCTGGCGCTCAATTTCACTAACGAAGTCGGTGCCGGCGGAACCATTCGATTCTTGAAGAACATCGCCGGACTGTGGCTACTCCAGGAATGCCGCCGAGCGTGGGCGCTGGCTGGGGGCGATCACAGCTACGAAGAGCTGACGAAACTTGCAGCGGCCGCGCCTTCGCCGGGCTTCGTAATCGATCCGGACGCTTTCGCCGCGCCGGACCGAATGCCCGAGCGGATCGCCGAGTATTGCCGCGCCCAAGGTCACACGCTGACTGGCGATCCGGGTGCGATGTGCCGTTTGATTCTCGAGAGCCTCGCGGCGACGTACTGCAAAGTGCTCGAGAGTCTGGAAGGCTTGCTCGGACGCCGTCTCAGCCAAATCCATATCGTGGGAGGAGGCTCGCGCAATCAGCTCCTCAATCAGCTTGTGGCCAATACCACCGGGCGGACAGTAATCGCCGGTCCAACGGAAGCTACTGCTGCCGGTAATGTCCTGGTCCAGGCGATTGGAGCTGGCGTGATCTCCGGCGTCCCGGAAGCACGGGAGATCGTGAGAAGATCGTTTCCATTACGAACTTATTGATCGGCAGGGCCGTCACTGAGGGGACGGCCCTGCAAATACCTGCGCTAAACGAACTGAATCACTACCGTGGCAACTGCGGAAACGCCCTTGGAATCGGTGGTCGTCAGCTTAATCTGATACGTGCCCTTGCCCCCGCCGAGCGAGACCGTAGCTGTAGCCGTGCTACCGCCCGTAATCCCGATGCTGGGATAACCGGGCACCGCGGTCCAGGAATAGGTCAAAGCTCCGGCATTGGAGGAAGTCGATTTTGAGGCATCTAGAGTAATCACGCTGACCACGGTTTGAAAGGTATTGGCACTCCCACTGACCGCGCCGGGGCCGCTGATGGCGATTGTTACTCCGCCAGTGCCGCCGCCACCAGAGCTGCCCGAGCCGCAGTCGTTGTGCAGCGGGTCAGTGGGGTCTGTCGGTCCTGCGATACAGGGGATGGCGCTCAGATATGCGTAGATGGCATTGAGGTCGTGGTCGCTCATGTTCGCAAATGTCGGCCACGGCATGACTTGCAGAAGGCTACCGTTTACCGGATTGAAGGAGGAAGCGGGAATGCAATTGGCGGGCGTCGGCGTAGGTGTTACCGCTATGCATGTTGGATGGAGCTTGTCGTAGTCTATGCCGGTGGTCATCAGTTGCTTGAAATCTGAAAGTGTGTGACCACCCGCCGCCATCCCCGTCTTGTCCGGCGTCAAGTTGCGAGCGATGATGTCCGGACCCGAATACATCGCCGGCCCGACGGGAGGCGAGACTGGACCGAAGTCCGAGCCGCCGGCAAGGTAGGTGGTCGGATCGACCTTGGTCGGCTGGCTAAAGTAAGGGTTCCCGCCCGCGGCGTAATTGAAGTTGGGAGGTCCGCCGCTCGTATGGCAACCATTGCAGTCGCCCACGGCGTTGACCAGATAGCTGCCCAGGCCTACCAAATTCCGGTCTAATCCAGCCAGGTTCAGCGGGACAGGCGCTATCTCGAAACCCCGCTGGATGAGTGACGTCTCGTAAGCGTCCTGCGCCTGGATGCTCGAGGAACTGCCCACTATTCCTACCAGAACAAACGTTGTTACGACATATCCCGCCGTCGTTTTGAGAAGTTGCGGTGACTGCATTTGTGGTTCTCCTTTTGTGATGCGTGAGCTTGGGGTAATGGCGGTTGCCAGTCCAGCTCGATATTATTATCCTTGGTCGAGTACGTTGGGACTTGCCGAAGTTCGCTCGCGCCGCCTGGATCGGTGACGTCCTTGCAGGTCAAGCGATGGACCGAACGTCGATGGCAGGGTTTTCCAATGAGACCAGGTCCCAATGGCGGGCGTAGCGCCAGGAGTCGCCTTCAGGCGGGTGACGACATATGGTCGTCTGACCACGGAGAGTCACGGCAGGATCCTGCAAGAGAATGACCGGCAGCCGATTATTGCGGTAGCCCCATGCGCTTCAACATGATTTGCCTGATCGTCGTGCTCGAATGCGCGGTCCTTGCTACCGGCAACGGCCAGGGCTGATCGAAGCCTGTATGCTCTGCTCCACCTGATTCACTTTCCACGTATTCCCGGAATAGATGCGCTTCAGAATCGGGTCCAGGAAGCGTTCGTAAGGAATCGCCGTCCAATCACCTTTCTGAACCGCTTCTTCCACCGCGCGCTTGGTCTCCGCGGTGATCAACTCCATGCGTCCCACGAACACGCGAGAGGTTTTCTCCGGAATCGGGTCCACCTGAAGCGGAAGAGCTGCGTCGACCGCGCGGGAAGGAACGATGTAGATCAGCCGCGAGCCCTCTTCAAACCAGGAATCGCGCCATGTCTCGACCATCGCGTGCGCTTCCTTCCGAAATAGCCCCTGCGCAACGAGCTCGTTCTCCAGATCGGCGAGCAACCGTGAAAGGGAACCATCGAGCGACGGGCGGTCGAGTGTTACAGCCTCTTGTTGGATCGCGCCCACTTTGCGATAACCCAGATGTCCGCCGCGATTCTCGAAGAGGATCATGGATGGAATGGCGTCGGTCCCGTGGTTCTCGACTACGATCTTTCCATCCCCCGAGAGTCGCGCCGAGAGAGGGATCGCAAAGCGCCCGACGCCGCGATAAAACAGAAACTTTTCCTGCTGATTGCCGACGGTGATCGGAGCAGCGTCCGTTTCCCGAGCCGCGTAGTAGCGACTTGGACCTTTCTCGATCAGAAACTGCGCAGTCGACTCCGGCCGGACGTGAATATCATTCCAAGTGATGGCACTCATCAACCTGCCGAGCGATGTGTCGATCCCGTTCCGCGACGCGCTGAGCTTCACCACGAGTTCGCCAAGCCCACGCGGCGCCGGTTTGATCAGGCTTGCCGTTTGGAAGACCGCATCCTCGGAGTACATCGGCGATTGCATCGAGCGGCTCATCTGATCCATCAAGGTCTTTGATTCATAGATCACGTCTTCGGCGTTGGGATACCATTCCGTGATCACGCCGTGCGGAAACTGAACCTTCACGCGCGCGTCAAGTTGACGCTGGCTGTAGAAATAGATCACCGGCGTCTCCATGCGCATGGTCCCGCTCAGCCGCCACTTGGTGCAGCGATAACCGCCATTGTTCACGAAGGACGGCAGATCGTACTCGCCTCCCAGCGCATCCCAATCTTCAGGGGACCCATCCGCGGCCGCAACCGATGTCAACGTTCCCCACTCGTGGACAGTAAGGCCAGGGCCCGCCTGTCGCGCCTCGTTGCCCGCGATCATGGGCAAAACTAACAGAACGGCGATGGTAGATTTCGTCAGCGCCATCTCGGTATTCCTCCGCCGATGGATACGACGAAGCAGATTCCGGATCGTTAACAAGACGGCGAACCCCTTCCGCGCCACTGTAGAATAGAAGTCTCCCCGTTGAGCAGGAACAAGAATGACAATCAAGCGCATTGGCATACTAACTGGCGGCGGCGACGTTCCGGGACTGAATTCAGTCATCAAGGAAGTCACCTATCGCGCCACCGAAAACAACTGCCAGGTCTTCGGCATCCGCCGCGGCTGGGAAGGCCTGACCGACGTCAACCTGGACGACGCCGAGAGCAAGACTCGCTACATAATCGAACTGACTCGCGACAACACTCGCACCATCGATCGCTATGGCGGAACGATGCTGCACAGCAGCCGCACCAATCCTTCGAAAATGCCCGCGCTGCCAGACCATCTGAAGGGCCAGGAGTTTCCGAACAAGACCGTGACGAAGAGCGGAAAGACTTCGACCATTTACGACGTCAGTTCCCAGGTGCTCAAGAACATCGGGAACCTGGGTCTCGATTCACTGATTGCCATCGGTGGCGACGACACGCTCAGTTACGCTGCCAAGCTCCACAGCCTGGGCGTCAAGGCGATCGCGGTTCCTAAGACCATGGACAACGACGTCCGAAACACCGAGTATTGCATCGGGTTCTCCACCGCCATCACCCGCGCAACCGATGCCATCGCCCGCCAGCGGACTACCGTGGGCTCGCACGAACGCATCGGTATCTTCCGCGTCTTCGGCCGCGACGCCGGATTCACATCACTCTACACTGCTTTCGTTGCGTCGATCCGTTGCTGCATTCCGGAATACAAAGTGAATCTCGACAAGCTCATCGATCTGCTGATCACCGACAAGAAGCGCAACCCAAGCAACTACTGTCTCGTGATTCTCTCCGAGGGCGCCGAGTGGGAGGGCTATACGGTCCGAGAGTACGGCGAAGCTGACATGTACGGCCACCGCAAAAAGGAGAACGTAGCCGAAGCTCTCAGCGACGAGATCAAAAGGCGCACCGATGAAGAAACCATCGTCAGCGATCTGACCTACGACCTGCGCAGCGGCGCGCCGGACTTTGTGGACAAGCTGGTAGCGTCGACCTTTGGGACCATGGCGCTCGAGAGTGTGTTGGACAACCAGAGCGGTCTCATGGCGGCGCTGGTGAATGGCTGCTACACCATGGCTCCGATGCCAGACCCAGCACTCGGACCCCGTCACGTGGAAGTAGATACGATGTACAACACAGAACGCTATCGCCCGAATTACGCCAACAAAGCCGGCCTGCCGATTTTCCTGACGCGCGCCTGAGCAGGATGCGTTCGTTATGGAAGCAGCTCTTCGGTAAGCCTGAACCTCCTCCGCTGCAGGAGATCATTCAGCACTTCAACGAAGCTGCAGCAGACGAGGAAAATTTCCCCTCGACCATCGACCCGCGCATCTATCATGTCCAGTTGATTCTCGAACACTTCGCCGACCTGAATGGCCGCCGGGTCTTGGATGTGGGCTGTGGCAAAGGCAGGTTCGCGAAGGTCCTGAAGGAACGTTATCCACAGTCGTCGATCGTCGCGTTGGATCTTGCAGAAGCAATGCTGCGGCATGTGCCGTCCGGCATTCACTCCTGTTCCGGTTCGATGACCAGCCTTCCCTTCGCCTCGGCGAGCTTCGACTGCGCTTATGCAACCGAATCGCTCGAGCATGCCGTCGATATCGAGCGCGCCGTTGCAGAAATCTGCCGGGTTGTGAAACCGCAAGGCCGCATCGTAATCATTGACAAGAATGCGGACCAATGGGGACGGCTGAAAACTCCGGACTGGGAGAAATGGTTCGGCAGGACAGAACTCGCACGTCTGCTGGCGAAGCACTGCCGCAAGGTGTCGAGCCGGGAAATTTCCTACTGGGAAGACGTCGCCCCCGACGGTTTGTTCTTAGCGTGGCTGGCGGAAAAGTAGGGCATGCCTCCGGCTTGCCCAGCCAAGCCGAAGGTTTGGCTAAGCTATCGCGCCGGGGCCGGTTCGGCATGCAGCGGCAATAGCATCCCCGTAAGTCGCATCTGCCTTCGGCCGCTCGTGAGTTCCAGGATCAGATGGCCGTCCGACTGACTCGAACCCTGCCCGGTGAATGTGTCGCCGCCTTGAGTGACTTGCAAGTTGGTGAGCACCAGACGCGGGATTCCGGATACGCCGCTGATCCGATAGCTCCCAGCGATTTCGTGGAACGGAGCGTCTGTGGCCAGTTCGAGATCGCGCCCTTCGAACGTGCCTTGTGAGCGGATGTTCAACAGCAGATTCTCACCGATCCCGCTGGTGTCGAGTTCACCCTCGAAATCGAGACGCCCATTGCGATAATCCAGGTCTTCGACTTTCCCGGTCCAATGGTATGCCGGCGCCGCCTGGGCGACATTTAGAATCATCTTGCCGGTCGCGTGCATGTCGTCCAGCGTGCAATTGAGGTTCGACAGCAGGATGGTTGGTCCATCCCAAACCAAATGCGTTCGAATCTCACCGAGCAATGCGTCTCCATTCATAAGACTCTGGACTTCGATCGAGCCGTCTACTTCGCGTTCTTCGAGCCACGCGGGCAGCTTCTCCTTGCGCAGCCGGAACGTGCGAGCGAGAAACCCTTCGTGGCGCACGAGTGTAGGCATCATGAGATGTTCAAGTTCCGAGAGCTGCAACTCGGGAATGGTGACGCGCACACGATGGGGCCGTCCAGCGTCGGGATCGTAGCGATAATCACCCTCCAACTTCACCGTGCCAACGTGTGCGCGTATGCGGTTGATCTGGATCGCACCGGCTTTCATTTCAACCGACGCCGTGGTCAAACGCAGAGGCGCGGACAAGCCAGGAATATCCATCACCGCGTTCTGCAACTCGTAATCACCGGACCACACACCTGGGCGATCCTCGCGTTTGTCGAAAGCGATCCATCCCTTCCAGGCACCCTGGCGCAGTTCCTTGAGAACCGGAATTGGCGCTGCCGAGACCATGCGCTCGGCGCTCGATTGGACTTCCGCGATCGTCAACTGTCGCGTGCTGATCCTGAGTTGCGCGCGGCTGTTATCGAGCGCATATTCGCCGGCGATCTCGGCGGACTGTCCGTTATCCATGCGCACGCTCGCCGGCCCGAACGTGACGTTATCCTTGGAGAACATCACCGGCGCTAACTCGAATTCGGCCGACGCCGCCGGTTGCACTTTCAGCGAAGCATGCTGCAGTTGCAATTGTCCCTGCAGTCCCTCGTCATTCGAGTAGCTGACCCCGCCTTGTACTTTTCCGTCCACTTGCACACCGCTCGGAAGAGGAGCGCCCATGTGCCGCGCGGTTTCCACCAGCGATGCAGCCGGGAAATCGCGGAAGATGAAGCTGGCCGCCCATTTCGGGGTTCCAAGATAGTCGGCTAAACGGAACTTAAACGAAACTGGCGACGGCTGCGTTCCAGCCGCTACGGTTTCGACCTCGAGTTGATGCGCCCGCAGATTCAGAAGACCCCGCAAGTTTAGCGTCCAGCCTTCGCCCTTCTGGGGCATCAAATCCCAGCGATGAATGTCATTGATATTCAAATCGCCGGTTACTTCCAGCCGGGAGAGCGGTCCCGCTAAACGGGCGTTGGCGATCGCAAATCCGTGGACCCCGAGATCCCGCGCGTTGAACAGCCGGACGACTTCGGAAATCGCAGTTCGTTCCATGCGCAGGCCCAGATTGAGCTGATCTTCGCCATTGGGGGAGCTCCGTAACATGCCCCGAGCGCTGATCTGGCCAAACGTCTGCCAGCCGCGATCGCTACGGGCAGGGGCGCCAGAGAAGCGAATTACGACATCGCCGCTCTGGTTGGGATAGATCTCGACGTCCGCGCCGTTGATATAAAAAACGGATTTGGTATCGCCGAATTTAAAATTCAAACGCCCATCGCTGATGTGAATATCTGGCACCGCATGAAGATGAACTGTGTTCGAGTGCGATGTCCGGTCGAGCAGCGGCTGTATATTCCATGGACCCGCGGCCGGCTTGACCAGATTTACGCTGGGCGAATCGAGGTGCAGACTCGAAAAAGCTAGATGCCCTGCGAGCAGGCTTGTGAGGCGGATGCGCGCTGTCAGCGATTCGACGTGCGCAAACGGTTCGACGCCCGCAGCGGGATCGTCGTCGATTAGAACATCTTTGACGCTGAAGCCCGGCCCAGTGAAGAGATTCAGACGCACCGCGCCCATTTGAACGGGACGATTGAGCGCACCTTCCAGTGCAGCCTGGATGCGCGGCCGAAGCCGATCGGCGTTCACGTGCGGAGCAAGTACGCCAACAGCGACAACGGCCAGCAGTGCGATCACGAGCGCGCGCAGAAGGATCTTCATGCGCGTGATACCAGGTCTCGGTACGCTTCGCGATCGTCGATATCTGTTACCACCCCAGGATCGTCCACCGCGACGTAGACGGTTTGGCTCTTATAGTGATGGATCACGTCGCTCGCCTGCGCCGATGGCGGCAGCGACCGAAGCTCTGAAATCAGGTCGCGAGCGATACATACCGGGTGACCATGCTTGCCCCCATGCTCGGGAACAATCACTGGCGTGTGTCCCGCCTGAAACCGGGCTGCCAACGTAACGAGCGTTGACTCTTGCACATTTGGATGATCGACAGGTGAGAAGATCACTGCTTCCGCATCGTCCGGCACGGCCTCAAGACCGCACTGCAGAGAACTGAGCATGCCGCGCGCAGGATCGGGATTCACGGTGAACGTCACTTGTGACCCGCGCTCGATGCCGGCTTGAATTTGCGAAGCATGGGGGCCAAGAACAACGATGACCGGGCTCGAGACTGCTGCAAACAACCGAATCAGGCGGTCGAGGAAAGTCTCTTCCTGGAACTTCAGCAAAGCTTTCGGAGTACCCATGCGGCGGGAGGCGCCGGCGGACAGAATGATCCCGGCGATCGAGTGACTGCGTTTCACTTCAACAGCGCTCGCAACGACTCGCTGGCAAAGATCGATTTGGACAGCGCGCGCCAGTTGGACTCCGGCATGCGGCGCATGGCAATCATCTCAGCAACAATGGATACTGCGATCTCTTCCGGCGTAATTGCGCCGATATCCAAGCCCATCGGCGCAAAGGCGCGCTCGAACGCTTCGCGCGGGATGCCTTCCTTCTCCAATTCCTTCACCACGCCGATCACCTTGCGCTTGCTGCCGATCATGGCGATGTACTTGGCATTCGTCCCGACCGCCCAGCGCATCACGCGCATGTCGTCCCGATGGCCGCGAGTGACAATGACCAGATAGCTCGTGTCACGAACGGGAAGTTTCGGGAAGACTTCTTCGTATTCCTCGGCATAGATTTCGTCGGCTTCGGGGAAACGCTCACGATTGGCGAACGCTTCGCGGTTGTCGACGACTACACTGGCAAACCCGGACATGGTGGCGATCTTGGAGATGCTTTTCGAGATGTGCCCCGCGCCGAAAATGAACACTCGCGGTTGGGGTACGACGGGTTCGACGAATACGCTCAACTGGCCACCGCAGATCAGCCCGTTATCGTATGCGGCGTCCTGCCCGAGGCTGAAATTCATGTGGCGCGGCCGCTCGGTCTGCATGACCTCGCGCGCGACGTTCCAGACCTCGGCTTCGACGCAACCGCCGCCGATGGTGCCGAGCATAGACCCGTCCTCGCGCACCAGAAATTTTGCGCTCTCATAGCTCGGAATGGATCCATTGACTTGCACGATGGTAGCCAGCGCACACTTCTGGCCAAGCCGGCGCAAGCGGACTACTTCTTCGTAGATATCCATCCGCTTGAATTATACCGTGTGCGGATTTTCCTTTCGAAGGGGACAGCCTGAAGTGACACCTTCGTCAAAATGGCCGAGACAGCAGACTAGACTGTCCCCTTGGCAGAATTTCGCTATTCAGAAGGCATCTCCTAGCGTATAGGCTAAAATATGACGCGCACTCACGTGCCGACCTTCACCCGAAGCGCAGGTAGTTTCGCTGGCCTCCGGCCGACACGGTATTTGCCAAACTTGACTGTCGAAGCGTATATTGTTAAGGAAATAAGCACAATTCCTGTTGTTTAGACCTCGGCGCGGAACGTCGAATTGTGCCAAAGGGACAGGCTACTGTGTCCACTTCGTCAAATCCGCGAAGGTGTCACTTCAGGCTGTCCCCTTCGCCTCCGGCGCGGCACCCGCCAGCGGTAGAAACCGGAGCGGCTCAATCCGGTCATCGCCCCTACCCCCTGCATGAGCACTGCAGTAACGTCAACCACTTGCGCCACAATCAAGTTAGGTGATCAAAACCATCTTCTTCGACCTCGGCGGTGTCATCGTCCCCTTCGATTTCAAGCGCGCCTACGCACGGCTTGAGGCTCTCGGCAGTTGTCCCGCCAGCGAGATTACGACGCGGATCCGTTCCACCGATCTGGTACACCGCTTTGAATCCGGCAACATCGCATCCGAGCCGTTCGTCGAGGAACTCTCGCGCGTTCTGGAGCTGAAGGTCACTTACGACGAATTCTGCGACCTATGGACCTGTATCTTCCTCACTGATCCGCTCCTGCCAGATCGATTCCTCGCCGACCTTCACACCCGCCATCGCCTGATTCTGCTCTCGAATACCAACCCCATCCATTTCGAAATGATCCGGAAGAACTATCCGATACTGCGCCACTTTGATGACTTTGTGCTGTCCTATGAAGTCGGCGCGTTGAAGCCGGCGTCGAAGATTTATCAAGACGCGATCGATCGCGCCGCATGCCGCGCCGAGGAATGCTTCTTCACCGACGATATCCTTTCCAACGTGGAGGCTGCGCGAACGCACGGAATCGACGCCGTCCAGTTCCAATCCGCGGAACAGCTGGAGCTCGAGTTGCGAGCGAGAGGTCTGCTATAGCAGCGTGGTGTCGAGGTCGTTTTCAGCGAGCGGCTGACTGGCGAACATCGAACTCTCGTTGCCGTTGCTCAGATAGTTCCGCAGCGCTTCCTCCGAACCATCGAAATAACGTTCCAACAGCTCCTGAACGGCGAGCCGGCGCAGAACGTCGCGGCTGAGTACAGGCATATAAACGAACGACCGGCCAACCTTGCGCCGGGCAACACGGCCCTTGCGCGCGAGCCGGTCGAGAACGGTCAGCACGGTCGTATAAGCCAGATTGCGATTCTCGGTGAGCGCCAGCCGGACATCTTTCACGTTCCCCTCGCCCAACGTCCAGAGAACCTTCAGGCAGTCGAACTCGAGCGGTGGCGGGATCTCGCGTGGCGGCATCTTAGGGCTCTTTGCGCCAGGCTTGCTGCAGCTTTTCCGCAAAGAGCGACGTTCCTTGCGGTTTGTGGCCGGGAACCTGAGTCGGCGCCGCTGCCACTGTCTCTACAACCACGCTCTCCTCCACCCGCTCCACTTTTTCCTCGCTAAGATACTTCGATTTCTTCAGCACCGCGCGGCCTAATGACGAGTTGTAACTGGTCCAATGCCCATCCACCAGCCGGTCGTCTTCCATGAGCGAACGCATGCACTCCATCTTGGAATCGAGATTATCCAGGTGATGCAGAAGCAGGGCCTCCGGAAACAGCGGGACCTTCGGAGATCCGAATTCCAGCTCTCCATGATGGCTGAGAATCATGTGCTCGACCAGAATCCGCAATTTCGCCGGAAACTCCGGCAATCGGTGCAATTTCTCGTGTAAGAACCGCAGCCCGATGGCGATATGGCCCACCAGTTGGCCTTCCGAACTATAGCCGAAACTCCGGTCGTAGGTAAGCTCGGCCACCTTACCGACATCGTGTAAAATTGCGCCCGTCAGTAGCAAATCGAGGTCGATGTAGCGATACTGCGTGGCCATCATCTGCGCGAGATGGCACACCGAGAGTACGTGCTCGATCAGGCCGCTTAAATAAGCGTGATGCACGTGCTTGGCGGCGGGTGCGATTCGGTACATACGCGCCAGCGGCTCATCGTCGAAAAAGGCGTCCAGCAGCCCGCGCAGGTGCGGATTCCCGATTCCCGCGATCATACCGCGCAGCTCGGTGAACATCTCCATCGGATCGCGCAACGACGCCGGGAAGTAATCCGCGAAATCGACGTCGCCGTCGAGGACGCGCGTCATCTTGTGAACGGTAAGCTGCGGCCGGTTCTGAAAGATCTGCAGCAGCCCTTTCACCTTGACGAAGTCGTCGCGCTGAAACGTGTCCATGACCTCGGCCACGTTGTCCCACATCTTGGCGTCGATTTCGCCGGTACGGTCGCCCAGCAGCAGTGAGAGATAAGGATCGCCGGACTTCTTCTGCCGGACGTCCTTGACGTGCACGAGAAAGGTCGTCGTGATTACCTGGTTGGGCTTCAGGTCGGCGACGTAAGGAGATTTCATGAATTACTGCGAAGTGCTGGTGCTCTTAGTCTTTGTTCCAGGAATCGGAATGGCCCACAGCAGTTTCTTGTGTTTGGCCTTGTTGTTCACTTCAGCCTTCGTGGTCGTTTCCGGCTTGAGCTGAGCGGGATCTACCCAGGAGGTGTCCTTGCCTGTCGCGGCGCCGGTATCGACCCAATCGGCTTTGATTTGCAGGAAAGCGGATTGCCGCAGTTCCGTGAGATACTCGCGCACCCTCGGCTGAATGCGTGAAGAGTACAGCTTGTCCATGATCTCGCCTTCGACATCCTCAATAGGCGCCTGACCAGCCT
>Ga0335082_10007070_pt1 | contig 12218 bp, 10 predicted proteins | sample Lox_Sample_41_FD_206718 | JGI IMG/M metagenome (GOLD analysis project Ga0335082, IMG submission 206718) | Soil microbial communities from Loxahatchee National Wildlife Refuge, Florida, United States - Lox_Sample_4.1 | ecosystem: Environmental > Terrestrial > Soil > Wetlands | place: USA...
GCGAGTTGGAAGACTTCGGGCGGGCTCTGCCCATTGGGCTGGTGCTCCCTTCGCTGTACTCGGAGTTCGAGAACCCGGCGATGGCCGGGATTGTTCGGGAGCTGTCGAAAGTCCGGTACTTGAACGAAATCGTGGTGGCGTTGGGCCGCGCGACGGAAGAACAGTTTCGGTACGCGCAATCGTTCTTTGAAGATTTTCAAGGGCGTGTGACCTTTCTTTGGATTGATGGCGAGCGTGTGCAGCGGCTGCTGAGCCTGCTGGATGAGAAGGGGCTTTCGGCCGGAGCAGACGGGAAGGGACGCTCCTGCTGGCTGGCGAATGGGTATTTGCTGGCGAAGAACGAGTGTGAAGTGATTGCGCTGCATGATTGCGACATCTTGAATTACTCGCGGGAGTTGTTGGCGAGGCTTTGTTATCCGGTGGCGAATCCGAATCTCGGGTACGAGTTCGCGAAGGGCTACTACACACGGGTGACCGATCGCATGCACGGGCGAGCGACGCGGCTGTTTCTCACTCCCGTGGTGCGGGCGCTGCAGAGTGTGGCCGAGGATGCTCCTTTCCTGAAGTTCCTGGACGGGTTCCGGTACGCGCTGTCGGGCGAGTTTGCCATGCGGGCGAACCTGGCGCGCATGAACCGTGTGCCGGGGGACTGGGGACTGGAAGTGGGTGTACTAGCGGAAGTGTTCCGTAATTGCGCTCCGTCACGGGTGTGCCAAGTCGACCTGGTGGACAACTATGAGCACAAACACCAGTCGCTGTCGCCGGAGGACCCGACAAAGGGTCTGAACCGGATGGCGATCGATATCGCCAAGAGCTTGTTCCGAATGGTAGCGCGAGAAGGCGTGGTGCTGACGCGCGAGCATCTGCAGACGCTGCAACTGCGGTACGTGCGGCTCGCGGAAGACACAATCAACCGGTACTACGCGGATGCCATGCTGAATGGACTTGATTTTGACCGGCACTCGGAGGAACTGGCCGTCGCGACGTTTGCCTGCGCGCTGAAACGCGCGGCGGGCGAGTATTTGCGGAATCCGCTGGGCCATCCGCCGATGCCGAACTGGAATCGCGTGCTGTCGGCGATCCCAGACTTTTTCGATCTTCTCACCGAAGCTGTTGCGGAAGATAACAGAGTGGTTGAGGCGGTGGCCGCCTAGGGCGGCGACCGAAAAACCGTGGACGAAAACGTCGCGAGTGTCCGCAGGGCGGACATAGTCATCGGTATCCCCAGCTATAACAATGCCCGGACGATCGGGCACGTGGTGCGAGCGGCGAACGCGGGATTGCTGAAGTACTTTCCGCAGTTCGATGGCTTGATTATCAATTCCGACGGCGGATCGACCGACGGGACCGCGAAGGCGGTGCTGGAGGCGCAGGTCGAAGATTCGCACCTGCTGCTGTTGGAGACGCCCAAGAAGCCGGTGAACCGGCTGTCAGTGCCGTATCACGGGATTCCCGGGAAGGGGAGCGCTTTTCGCAACATCTTTGAGATTGCGCTGCGGCTGGGAGCGAAAGCCTGCGCCGTCGTGGATTCCGACCTGCGATCGATCACGCCAGAGTGGATCGATTTGTTGATACGGCCCGTGCTGTTGCACGGATACGACTTAGTAACACCTTATTATCACCGTCACAAGTATGACGGCACGATTACGAATAACCTGGTCTATCCGCTGACGCGCGCGTTGTACGGCAAGAGGATCCGGCAGCCGATCGGTGGGGATTTTGGATTATCGGCCCGGCTGCTATCGATCTACACGACGAGGAACGATTGGGAAAGCGATGTCGCGCGGTACGGCATCGATATCTGGCTGACGACGCTGGCCGTGGTGGAAGATTTCAAAGTCTGTCAGAGCGTTCTCGGCGCCAAGCTGCACGATCCGAAGGATCCGGGCTCGGACCTCAGCGCCATGCTGATGCAGGTAATGGGCAGCCTGTTCGCGCTGATGGAAGAGTACGAGGACCGGTGGCCGGACGTGGAAGGCTCTGCGCCGGTGGACCTGTTTGGCTTTCGCTACGACGTCGGCGTGGAGCCGGTGGCGGTGACGACGTCGCGAATGCTGGACCAATTCCGCCACGGTTTGGACGACCTGACGGAGATCTATGAAGAGGCGCTTGAGGCTCGGACATTCCAGCAATTGCGCGAGTTGGCGGGGGATAGCGTGTTCCTGCTGCCTGACGAAGTGTGGGTGCGGGTGGTTTACGATTTCGCGTGCCGGTTCCACCGGGCTCCGGTGGGACGCGGCCAATTGCTGCGATCGCTGACGCCGCTATACATGGGGCGGGTGGCGAGCATGGTTGAGGAGACGCGGGACATGGGTCCGCAGGATTTCGAGGAACGGATGGAGCGGGCCTGCCGGATTTTTGAGGAGATGAAGCCGTACCTGATCCAGCGGTGGAACGGGGCGGCGCCCCTGGAGGAAGAGCCGAAGGAAGTGATGCAAGAGGTGAAGCCGTGATCCAAGCGCTGCAAGAGATCCTCACCCGCGCGGGTGAAACGTTGTGGGAGCAAATTGTCATCTTCGTGCCGGCGCTGCTGGCGGCGCTGGTAATCCTGGGCGTGGCATGGGCAATCGCGTGGACCGTCCGCTGGGCGTCGCTGCGGCTATTCAAAGTAGCAGCGCTGGATCATTTTCTGGCGGATAGCGGGCTGCGGTCGATGATGGGCCGGGCCGGCCGGGCGCCTGGAGCGCGCCTGGTCGCGTCCGGTTTGTATGTGCTGATTCTGTTGGGCGGCATTCTCACGGCGCTGAACGTCTTCAACACGCGGCTGACGGGGCAGATGGTGGACGGCGTGGTGCGGTTGTTTCCGAGATTACTGACGGCGGCGGCGATCCTGCTGGCGGGCTTTTGGGTGGCGCGGTTTCTTGGTCGCGAGACGCTGGTTTGGGCCAGCAACGAGGAACTGCCCCACCCGCGGCGGTGGGCCGCGGCGGTGCGAATCGGAGTTGCGTTTGTCGCGGTGGTTGCCGGAGCCGAACTCCTGGACTTTGCGCCGCAGGTGTTTCTGACGGCGTTCATCATTGCCGGCGGCGGGGCCGCACTCGCGGCGAGCTTGGCGTTGGGGCTGGGCACGCGCGATGCGGTGCGGCAAGCGCTGACGGAGCGACAAGCGAAGGCTGAAGAAGAAAAGGTGCTCTTCAATCATCTGTAGATGTGGAGATCAACGAAAGCACGGCGCCAGCCCAACCGGCCGGCCCCGCCTCAGGGGCAACGCGGCCTTTCGGGACGAGACGCTGCAGTTCACTGAGGGACGCGGATGGCATGAGGACGGGGTGATCGACGACGTTGAGGAAGCCGGTGTCATTAAGGCCGTCCCCGAGGCCTATGGATGTGACGGGAGTGCCTTGGCCGAGCTTCGCGAGAAGCCGGCGGACGGCGGCGGCTTTGTCGTTCGGGCCGAGAATATGCCAGAAGCGGCCTCCGCGAGTGCAGCGCAAGCCCGCGGATTCAATGGCGAGAACCAGGGCCGGTACGCGCGAAGGATCGGCGACAACAAATGGCTCGTCAAACTCGCGCTTGCGGGCCAGCACCGCCTGTTCCAAGGGCAGAGAGCACCGTTCGGCGACCTCGTGGTCGGTCATTTGCGCGAAGCCGCGCACCGGGCAGGCGGCTTGGGCCGCGGCGCAACCGAGCGCTTCCAGCAGGATGGGGTAGGGCACCCCAAGGTGGGTGCTGATGCTGTCGTCCCAATAGATGGCTCCGCCGTTTTCGACGATGAAGGGCCCGGTGACACCGAGACGAAGGCGCCACCAGACCGATTCGGCGCGCGTTTTGCTGGTACAGAGGATGACAGGAATCTGACGCCGTCGCAGCGTTTCGAGGGCGTCGCGCGCGGGTTCGAAGCTGTAGGTGTCGTGTTCGAGCAATGTGCCATCGAGATCCGTGATGACCGCGAAATGCATCCCAAACTCATGGTGCAGCGGATTGGGCGACCAGGCAAGAGGCTAAAATAACGATGGGGATGACAAAGCGGAGCTGGCCTCTGGTCGCGGCAGCGTTTTCCGCAATGATGTGCCTGGTGGTATGGTCGGGCCTGTACTACCAGCGGCAGATCGAGCGGGCTCGCGCCGAGATCCAGAATCTGCAGGATCTCGACCGGAATGTGGCAGACATCACCAACGACGTAACGGACGCAGTATCCGCGCTATCGATGGCAACGCGAGAGGCGTTGCTGAGTGGGCAGTGGGGTGCGGAGAGGCGGAGAAGAACTCTCCTTGCGCAAACGCGAGAAGCGCTATCGAAGGAATTGGAGGAGGCCCGCAAGAAGCTCAGTCTTCCGGAAGACCCGAGAGTAAAGCAACTGGACGAGCAGTTACAAGAGTACTTACATTCGGCGGATTACATTTTGTCGTGGACTGATGAAGAGCGGCGGACAAAGGCGGTGGAGTTTCTCCAATTCCAGCTCAATCCGCAGAGACGATCGCTGCAGCAATTGCTCAGCGAGATCAAGAGTCTGTATGGCGGGTCGATTGAAGCGCGCCGGCAGAAGGTGCTCGCGACGCAAGATGAACTCAAGAATACAGTGGAAAGAACGACCCTGGCTCTGATTGAGCTTGGAATCGTCGTCGCGTTCTTTACGGTGTGGCGGCTGCGGCAACTGGAGCGGGCGACGGGACACCATGAGACGTCGATGCGGCAGAACCAGGAGACGCTGCGGCGGCTGTCGCAGAGCCTGGTGGACGCGCAGGAGGACGAAAGAAAGCGGCTGTCGCGCGAACTGCACGATCAGATCGGCCAGTCGCTGACAGCGCTGCGAATGGAGATCGGGAATTTGCGTTCGCTGCGGCGCGGGTCTGAAGAGTCGTTCCTGGAACATTGGGCCGCGGCGAAGGGATTGGGTGACGAATTACTGCAGACCGTCAGGGACTTGTCGATGGGATTGCGGCCCAGCATGCTGGACGACCTGGGGCTCGAGCCCGCGATCCGGTGGCAGGCGCGCGACTTTACACGACGGACCGGTGTGCCAGTGGACATAAGCATTGAGGGCGACCTGGCGACCGTGCCCGAAGAGCCGAGGATTAATGCCTATCGGATTGTGCAGGAGGCGCTCACGAATTGCGAGAAGCATGCGCGGCCGAAACATGTACGGCTGACGGCTCATCTGAGTGGAGGGAACCTGAGTCTCGTGGTGCAGGATGATGGGGCCGGCTTCGATACGCGTCGAAGCGGTGAACACGGGGTCGGGTTGGTTGGAATCGAGGAACGGGCGCGCGAACTGGGGGGCACACTGAGCGTCTTCAGCCAGCCGTCGCGAGGGACTTTGCTCAAGGTGGATATGCCAGTGGGGATGAACCAGTGATTCGGATCCTGCTGGCGGACGACCATGGTGTGGTCCGGAAGGGGCTTCGCTATCTGCTCGAGCAGGAAACCGAGTGGGAGGTGGCGGGCGAGGCTGCCGACGGCCGCGAGGCCGTGCGCCTGGCCGAGAATCTGCAGCCGGATGTTGCGGTGCTGGATATCGCGATGCCCCAGTTGAACGGGATTGATGCCGCGGGGCAGATTGCCAAGGCTTCGCCGAAGACTTGCACACTACTGCTGAGCATGTATGCGGATGAGAGCTACCTGCTGCGGGCGCTGAATTCCGGGGTGCGGGCCTATTTGTTGAAGGATGCGGCCGAGGAGGAACTGGTGCGGGCCGTGCGGGCGGTGCTGTCGGGTAAGTCATTCTTCAGCCCGGCGATCGCCGCGATGCTGGCGGAAGAGTACACGCGATCGATGCAGAGCCAGGGGCTGGAGGATTCGTTCGAGCTGTTGAGCGCGCGGGAAAGGGAAGTGCTGCAGTTGTTGGCGGAGGGGAAGACGAATAAGGAAGTGGCGGAGTTGCTGAACATCAGCAATTCGACGATCGAAACCCACCGGCAGCACATCATGCAAAAATTGAACCTGCATAACACGGCGGAGTTGGTTTTGTACGCGGTCCGGAAGAAAATCGTGACCTAGGGAGACGAATGCGATGCGCTGGGACGATGAAGGTATCAGCGGTGACATTGAGGATCGCAGAGGATCGGGTGGGGGCGGGGGGTTCGGATTCGGCGGCGGGGGACGCGGACTTGGATTAGGCGGAATCCTGATCCTCGGTGTGCTGAGTCTTTTCTTCGGCCGGGATCTTATTTCGCCGTTCCTGGGGCTGAGCCGCGGGGGCGGCGCCGGCATGCGGGGCAGCGGTCCCGATCCTTCGCGGATGGCGCGCGAGGAGAAGCTGACACATTTTGTGTCGTTCGTGATTAATGATCTGCAGAGGACGTGGGCGAAATCGCTGCCGGAGCAAACCGGTGTTCCGTATCAGAAGACAACGCTGGTTTTGTTCTGGGATACGACGGAGTCGGCGTGCGGGTTCGCGGAGTCGGCATCCGGGCCCTTCTATTGTCCGGGGGACGCGAAGGTCTTCATCGATCTCGGCTTCTACGATGAGTTGACACAAAAATTCGGAGCGCCAGGCGAGTTTGCGCAGGCGTATGTCATCGCGCACGAAGTGGGACACCACATTCAGAAGCTGACCGGTGTGGAGCGGCGAGTGCGCGCATTGCAGTCGCGCAATCCGGAATCGGCGAATCCTCTGTCGGTGCGAATGGAACTGCAAGCCGATTGTCTGGCCGGCGTGTGGGGGCGCTCGGCGGCGCAACGCGACGTTATCAACGAGAAGGATGTGGAGTCCGGTTTGAACGCAGCGGCCTCGATCGGCGACGACCGGATTCAGAAGATGTCGACGGGCCACGTGTTTCCGGAGAAGTTCACGCATGGCAGCTCGGCGCAGCGCGTGGAGTGGTTCAAGCGCGGTTTGAGCGACGGCCAGGTGAAGGCCTGCAATACTTTCGAACAACTGTAGCTGAGGCGGCCTCGCTGTTCACTTGCCTTTCGCGGTGCCTGCCTTTTGCGCGGCCAGCAAATCGAACAAGTATGTGGCGGCGCCGTGGATGACGTATTCGGTCTGGTAGTAGAGGAAGGGAAATTCCTTCAGTTCCATGAAATCGGGGCGGATGAGGCTCGCGCCGCTGATGACGCCTCCGGGAATGTGCGACCAGTCGGCGCGATTCGTGCCGTACGCAGCAAGGGGAGAGTTCGCGCCGACGCCTGAGACATAGGATTCATTGGACGCCGGATGAACTCCGAGCACAAAGTCGGTGACGGCGTACACGAGGCCGGAGTCGAAGATGTCAGGCAGGTGCTTGGCGAAGAAGTAGTGCCGCATGGCGGCGCTTTGGAATTCCCAGCCGAGGCCCCAGGGGTGGTCCGTATGCGCGCCCTCGAACTTGCCGACGTAGGCGGGCCAGGGAACGCCGTAGGGGCTCGATGCGATAAGGGCGGCCTGTTCTTTCTGGAAAGCGCGAGCCTTTTCGACGATCAGGGCATGCAGATTGGCGTCTCCGATCCGGTCGAGCGCGCGCACCAGAATGAAGCCGGGCCCCGCGCCGAAGACGTTGACTGGCATGGACTGGATGACCGGCGCGAGTTCGACGAGACGCGCGCGATACTTGGCGTCGCCCGTGGTCAGCAGCAACTCGGCGGCGGCCGCGATTTCCTGGGTCCGATGGCCGCTGTCGCGCGGAACGTAGGCGTTGGGCGCATAGACCGGTGGTTTCGACTGTTCGTCGTCGAAAAGGGCCTGTGCGGTCTTCAGCGAATCGGCCGCGAGCGTGTCGTTGTAGCCTCGTAACACACGGGAGGCAAGTGCGAGAGACTGTGCGACCTGGTATTGCAGTCCTGTGTTGCGATTGGTGAAGACCCACCGGTCATCGCACTCCTTTGCCGGGTCCGCGCAGGGACGATTGTCGGTGACGTTGGCCGGGTCGCCGAGGTGGCCGTACTGGCGGCCGGTGCGTTCGATGATGCCGGGTAGGATGTGGCCGGCAACCTTGTAGTTCAGGACAAGGCTTTCGGCGCCGAACTCGATTTGCTCGAGCAGGTCGGACTTGCCGTCCGGCACATGCAGGGCCACTTCGCGGGAAGCGCGGCGGATGGTGTAGTCGTCGATGGAAGGTGCGAACTCCTCCTGCGCGAAGGCCAGGGCTTGCGTGGTGGAGGCAATAGATCCGGCGGGCAGATCATGGTCGCCGGCATCGTGCCAGCCGCCCCAATCGAGACCGGGAACGCGTTCGTCATCCGCGAACGGAGTTTCGTGTTCGGCCTGGACATAGCCGTCGATGTAACGCTTGTTGGCGGGCGCCTGGCGCGCATCGTCCAAGTGGCACGCTCCGTGCCAGGTGCGGCTGCCTTCGCGCACGGCCACATGGCACATCTGCACGGGCAGGAAATAGGTGATGGCCGGCTGCCAGGCGAGATCATAAACGTCGGCCGCGATGCGGAACGGGCCGACGGTGCGGGTTCCGTATTCAAAGGCGTAAAGTCCAGGCTCGCGGACGTCGCTGAAATCGAATACGGCGTATTGCGATCGCAAGAAGCGGCCCCAGGCTTTGGGCGTGCCGGACTTGGCGACGGTCTTCTCGCCGTTCAGCGTCAGGCGCCATAGGCGCGCCGTTTCGATGGACGCCTTCGGATCGAGTTCGATGATGGCCCGCTTCGGCTGAGCCGGGGCATAGCCGACTTGGGAGACACCGATGACGGGCGGCTTGACCCAGCCTTCGAGAATCGTCGGCGTGATCTCGACCGTGACTTCCGAAGCGCCGGCCTCGAGCGGAGCAGAAAGCGAGAACCACGGCTGCGGGCTCGATCTGCGATTGTCGGTGAGCGACAGCGGGCCATCGGTCCTGGCAAAAGCGATACTCACCGCGGGCGATTCCTGCGCAACGCGGATACGGCGCGAGGCGGAAATGAGCATGGGGTTCCCGGTGAACTGGCGCGGGAAGACACCGGAGGCCGACTCACCCTGGTACGACTTTCCGTAGAAAGCGCCCGAATAGAGCGCGATGCGCAGGCCCGCGCGGGTGTTGGCGGGGACTTTGTCGAGCTTCAAGGTGACAATGATCTTGCTGCCGTCGGTGCGGGTGATGAGGCGGTAGCCAGTAACGCCCGAGACCTCACCTTCCACTGTTGCCGTGTTCGCGGCCGCATCGACGGTCCTTCGCAGGAAGCGGACGGCTCCGGCGGGCGGGTCAAAATAGACGTCGCCGGAATCGAGAAGGCGTTCGCCATTCTGGATCATCTGCAGGCCGCCTTGCAGACCCCGGTAATCGTTCTGGTAGGGGAGGAAGGAGAAGCCGGGGGCTTCGAAGTATTGTTGTGGGTTGAGCCGGATGGGCTCCGCGGCGAAAAGGGCAGCGGCGAGGCACACTGCCAAAACGGACAAGCGAGTCCTCAACATGCCCGCATCATACAATCATTAGGGGTTCACTATGGCATGGATTTCACGGCGTAGTTTTCTGTCGGCCGGTGCCGCGACGCTGGTTTTGCGCGGCTCTGAAGGCAAAATGCGATGGGCCTTGCTTTCGGACACGCATCTGCCGCAGAACCCGGCCGACGAATATCGAGGATTTAAGCCCTACGAGAACCTGCAGGCTGTTGCAAAGCAGGTGGCAGGGGCCAACGTCGAGGGTGCATTGATTTGCGGCGACCTGGCGCGCTTGCAGGGGCTGCCCGGCGACTACGCCGCGCTTAAACAATTGCTGGATCCAGTGACCGGCAAGATGCCCACGGCCCTTGCACTGGGCAATCACGACGACCGGAAGAACTTCCTCGCCGCATTTGGAACGGCGGCCGGCGCGCAGCCGGTCAGCGGCAAGCATGTTGTTGTCGTCGAAGGCCCGGTAGTGCGGTTCATCGTGCTGGACTCACTGATGGACCCGAGCGTGGTTCCGGGACTGCTCGGCACGGCGCAGCGCGAATGGCTGGTGCGATTTCTGGCGGAGGCGCCGGTGAGACCGACGCTGATCTTCGTCCATCACACTTTGAACGATTCCGACGGCAGCCTGTTGGATGCGCCGCGATTGTTTGAAGCCATTCGAGGCCACCGGAGCGTGAAAGGCATCATCTATGGCCACTCGCACGCGTGGAACCTCGAAAGCAGGGACGGCATGCACCTGCTGAACATCCCGGCGGTGGGATACAACTTCAACGATAAGGAGCCGGTCGGTTGGGTAGAGTGCGAACTTACGGCCGAGGGCGGCAAGTTCACGCTGCACGCGTTTGCGGGGAACCGGGGCGAGGACGGCAAGACGCTCTCGCTCGCGTGGCGTCCCCGATAGGATAGAAAGAGTGATTCCCAAAACCGCAGCCGCGGAGATGTTGCGCGCACAGGGTGTCGTCGGTGCCGGCGGCGCCGGCTTTCCGACGTACGTCAAAGCGCAATCCCGCGCGGAGTTCATGCTCGCCAACGGCGCGGAGTGCGAGCCGTTGCTTCATAAAGACGTTGAGCTGATGAAGCGTTACCCGGAGGAGATCGTTGCCGGGATGAAGCGGATGATCGAATACACGTCGGCGCAAACCGGCAAATTCGGCATCAAAGACAAAAACAAGGACGCAGTCGCCGCCATCGAACCCCACACGCGCAAAGCCGGCATCGAGATGACGTACCTCGGTGATTTCTACCCATCCGGCGATGAGTACGAGCTCGTGTACTCGGCGACCGGACGGCTGATCCCGGCCGGGGGCATCCCGCTGCAAGTTGGGTGTGTGGTCAACAACGTCGAAACCCTTTACAACGTCTTTCGCGCGGCGCAAGGCGAACCAGTGACGCAGAAGTTTGTCACTGTGTGCGGGGCCGTGAAAAGGCCAGCGTCTTTCTGGGCTCCCGTGGGGACTTCGTTCCTTGACCTGATTGCCCATGCCGGCGGTGCGACGGTGGCCGAGATGGGCGTCTTCGTCAGCGGCCTGATGATGGGCACGCTGTCACTCGACCTGAACGATGTTGTGACGAAGACCACGTGCGGCCTGATCGTGCTGCCGAGGGAACACACTCTCGTGCGGCGAAAGATGCAGCCGCAGTCGGCCAAGAGCCTCATCGGAAAGTCGGCTTGCGACCAGTGCAGCTATTGCACGGAGTTTTGCCCCCGATATCTGCTGGGCTACGACGTGCAACCGCACAAGGTAATGCGCAGCCTCGGATTTACCTTAATGGGCGCGAACAATTGGAATCAATGGGGTGTTTTGTGCTGCGCGTGCGGCCTGTGTACGCTGTATGCCTGTCCGGAAGACCTATTTCCCAAAGAGGCCTGCGACCAGGCCAAAACCGATTTGCGCGCCGCGGGCATTCAATTTCAGCAAGCGAAGCCGGTCCGGGTGCACCCGATGAAGGAATACCGGCGCGTGCCGCAAACGATGCTGCGCAAGCGGCTGAACGTGGAAGAGTACGAAGGGCCGACGCCGTTCATCGCGAAGACCCCCGCGCCGGGCAAGGTGCGGATTCTGCTGAAGCAGCACGCGGGCCAGCTTGCGAACGCCGTGGTGAAGGCAGGCGAGGCGGTGAAAGCAGCACAGGCGATTGGACGGGTGGCGGAAGGAGCGCTCGGCGCCGACGTCCACGCGAGCATTGCCGGTAAGGTGACGGCCGTGACGCCGCAATACGTGGAGATCGAGAGATGAAGAGTTCCATCGGGCTGATCGAGATGTCGAGCATCGCGGCCGGATTTCTGGTCGTCGACGCCATGCTGAAGGCGGCGGATGTCGAGCTCGTGCTGTCCCGCACCATTTGCAGCGGCAAGTACATGGTCATGGTGAAGGGCGATACGGCGGCGGTGCAGTCCGCCGTGGAGGCAGGCTGTAACGCGGGCGATTTTTCGGTGATCGACACGTTCGTGATTCCGAACGTGCACGAGTCGATCTTCCCGGCGCTTTCTGGATTCGGGCGCGCGGAGCAGCTCGAGTCGCTGGGCGTGATTGAGAGCTTTTCGGTGGCCAGTCTGATCGAGGGCGCCGACGCGATGGCCAAGACGGCAAACGTGAAACTGGTCGAGGTCCGGCTGGCGATGGCCTTGGGCGGCAAGGCGTTCGCGTCGGTGACGGGCAGCGTGTCTGCCGTGACGAGCGCGGTGGAAGCCGGGGCGCAAGCGATTGCGAAGAAGGGGCTGCTGGTGAATAAGGTGGTGATTCCGTATCCAAGGCCGGAGCTGTTGACGGAGATGATCTGATCCCTTATCAGACCAGATCTGGTCTGGTCCGATGTGTTACGCTCAATAGCATGGTAGTTCGAAACATTTCGCAGGCGAAGGCAGAGTTGTCTTCGCTCGTCGAAGAAGTTTTGAAAGGGAACGAAGTCATTCTCGCGAAGGCCGGCAAGCCGGTGGCTCGTCTGGTGGCGTATACAGGGCCGAAGGAGCCGCGCAAGCCAG
>Ga0335082_10007071_pt1 | contig 12217 bp, 11 predicted proteins | sample Lox_Sample_41_FD_206718 | JGI IMG/M metagenome (GOLD analysis project Ga0335082, IMG submission 206718) | Soil microbial communities from Loxahatchee National Wildlife Refuge, Florida, United States - Lox_Sample_4.1 | ecosystem: Environmental > Terrestrial > Soil > Wetlands | place: USA...
CGGTGTCGCTGATCGGCCTCGTACCGGACGCCGAGGGGGTCGCCTCGCTCCAGTCCTCGACGAAGGTGAACCTGGTCGTGGTGGACCTCGATCGCAGCGACGGGCAGGGGCTGATCACGCTGATCGCGGTCTGTCAGGTGCTCACCGGCCAGCGCGTGCTGGTGGCCACGGCGCAGGACGACGACCCCGCCCTGGGCGCGGCCGTCGTGATGGCGGGAGCGAGCGGGCTCCTGCCCCGTGTGCGCACCCGCGCCTCGCTGGAAGACGCGCTCCGACGCGCGCTTGCCGGCGAGCTGGTCCTGCCCGACGACCACCTCGCGTCGCTCGTCCAGCAGGTCCCGCTGAGCGACGAGGGAGACCCCGCGGCCGCCCACATGGGCTCGCTCACCGCGCGCGAGCTCGAGGTGTTGCGGCTCCTGGCGAACGGCAGCACCACCGGCGAGATCGCCCGGCTGCTGCAGATCAGCCCCATGACGGTCCAGAGCCACGTGAAGAACGTCCTGGCCAAGCTGGGCGTCCACTCCAAGGTCGAGGCCGTTCGCGTCGCCTGGCGCGCCGGCACGATCGCGACGCCCGCCAGCGCCTGAGCGCCTCCGCAGGCCGGGGACGGGCACTACCCTTGTGTGACATGTCAACCGACCCGGTCCGCATCCTGGTCGTGGGGAGCCATCCGGTGATCCTCGGCGTGGTCCGGCTCGCGTGCGAGGACATCCCCGAGGTCGCGATCGTGGGCGAGGAGCAGCGCGGCGAGGACGCGCTGCGTGCGGTGATCGCGATGACCCCCGACCTCGTGGTGCTGGACCTCGACCTGCCCGACGTGCCGGGTACCGAGGTCTTGCGGGCGTTGCGCGACGGGGGCTACGACGGCGCCGTCGTCGCGCTTTCCGAACGGGCCGACGGCGCGGCCGTTCTGGAGTCGATGCGGCTGGGCGTGGACGGGTACCTTTCGAAGCCCGAGGGACTGCGTCGCGTCGGCGACGCGATCCGCCTCGTGCTCGCGGGGGAGCGGGCGGTCGAGCCGGCGCTGGAACAGGCTGCGGTCCTCGAGCTGGGCAGGTTCGCCCGGCAGGCCCGGGAGGGGTCCGAGGTCGGTTCGGCCCTCACGCCGCGGGAGCGCGAGATCCTGGAGCTCCTCGCCGAAGGCCTTACGATGCAGCAGATCGGCCGGCGCCTCGGCATCTCGGCCCGGACCGTGGAGACCCACGTCGCGAAGCTGTACCGGAAGCTCTCGGTCCGCACGCGCGTCCAGGCGGTCGCCCGGGCGGCCTCCCTCGGGTTGATCGAGCTCCGCTAGGCCTGCTCAGGCGCGGTCCCACAGGTGCCGATAGGCGGGAAAGAAGGGCCTTTCGGGCCAGTCCGGCCGAGGCCGGCGTGGGGTACCCTCCTCACCTACGGAAAAAGCATGAGCAAACGACCTGGTCCTGAGGCACCGCAGCCGGCCGCCCGGCGCCGACTCGGCGTTATCGTCGTCGACCCGTTGCCGGTCGTCCGCGCAGGTCTCGCCCGGTTGATCGACGATCGGCCCGACATGGAGGTCCTCGTCGAGGCCGGCGACGCGACCGAAGGCTTGGAGAGGATCGCCCGGATCCGCCGCTCGCGCGTGGTCGTCCTGATCGGCCTCGGGCTCGACGGCGAACACGACGCCGGCTGGCTGATCCGCACGATCCGCGACCGGTTCCCGTCGTTCGCGGTGATCGCGATGGGCGCCAACGCCGATCCGACGTCCGTCAGTCGCGCGCTGTTCGTCGGCGCCGACGGGTACATCGACAAGAACGTTGCTCCCGAGGCGTTCCTCCAGGCGATCCGCAAGGCCGCGGACCGCGAGATGGTCATCACCGGCCCCGTGTCCTCGGCGGTCGGCGAGATCGCCGACGGCATCGAGCGGCGGCGCGATCTCGATGCTCGCCTCACCGAACGCGAACGCGAGGTGCTGGCGGTCGCGGCGCAAGGCCTCACCGCGCGCCAGATCGCGACGCAGCTCGGCGTACGCGAGCGCACGGTCACCACGCACCTCGCGCGGATCTACGGCAAGCTCGGTGTGGGCAGCCGCCTCGCGGCCATCAAGATGGCGGCGCGCTCCGGTCTCGTCAGCGTCGGCTCGCCCGAGTAGCCGGCCTCACGGCTGACGTCGTACGAACAGCACGCCGTCGTCGTCGCGGTACGCGACCTTCCAGTCCGGGTCCGCCTCGAGGTCGGGGATCAGCTTCCACGATGACGCGTCCGCGACGATCGCTTGCACGTCGTAGTGCTGCAGCACCTCGCGCCAGTCGGCGCCGGCGAACCCGACCTCCCCGTAGTCGTGCCAGATGTTCGCGGGCACGATCTCGATCCGCGAGTCCACGAACACTGGGATGTCGGGTGCCGCGAACTCGAACCACGAGCCCCACGGCTGGTTGACGAGCAAACGCGTCCCCGGCGGCAGCTTCTGCACCTGCGCCGTCAAGCCAGGAGGCGCGGCGTTCAGGTAGTTCGGGAAGCCGGGCCCTCGCCACCACGGCAACAGGATCGCGATGCCGAGGAGCATCGTGGCGATGATGACGACCGCGGGCAACGCCGGCTCACGGGCCGTGGCCGTGGGCGTCGCGTCACGATCGCCGGCCGTCGTATCGTCCGCGTCGGCCTCGACGGCGTCGGCCGCCGCGCGCTTCGCCAACACACCGGCCATCACGACCGGCGTCACGAGACCCCACCACACGATCGCACGCTGCGCCGACATGGCGAGGATGAAGAACAGCCCGAGCGTCAGCAGCGGGATCCACGCGACGGGCCGTGTGCGCCGGGCGAAGTACCCGGCGACGAGCAACCCGGACACGATCATGAACCAGCCCGAGGCCTGCGCCAGCGTCACCGGCGCCCACTCGCTGATCGTCTTGCGGATCACCGGGTTCGTCGAGAGGTTGTAGGCGTAGCTCCACACGTGGATCCCGAACGGGTTCGCCAGGGTGGCCACCAGGCTGAGCGTCCCGACGGCGAACGTCCGCCACCGCAGCGGCGAGCGTGTCCGGACGTCGTCCAGCCACGCGATCCCCACGATCAGCGGGAACAGCGGGAAGCTGCCGTGGACGTTGCCGCAGAGAGCCGTGAAGACGGGGACGAGCCACATCCGCCACGGGTGGGCGGCCCTGCCGGCGACCACCCACAGCGTCAGCGCGAACAACGGCAGCGCGAGCAGCTGCGGCCGCATCGCGAGCGCCGGGGAGGCGACCACGAATCCTCCGAGCGTCAGCAGGGAGGCGGTACGGGGTTCGGCGCCGCTCGCGCGGCACGCGAGGTACACCGGGAAGAACGTGCAGGCCACCAGAACGGATTGCAGCGCAGCGAGCGTTGCCCATCCACCGTAGCGGTAGAACCACGCGAACACGACCTGTGCCAGCCACTGCTGGTCGAGCCACGGCTTGCCGAAGACGGTGAACGTGAACGTGTCGACCCGGGGGATCGAGCCGGTGCGCAGGATCATGTCGCCGGCACGGACGTGGTAGGCGAGGTCGACCGCGCCCATCTTCCCGATGAGGGTCACGATCACCGGGACCAACACCGTGAGGGCGGCCCACGCCACGTCGATCGGCCGACGAGCGGTCCGGCTCGGAGCTTCGAGAGGCCGCGTAGAGTGTTCGAGGGTCGTCACAGCGCGCATGGTACTCACGTCGGGTTCCGCGTTCGGGAACTGGACCCCTTCCGGGTGTACGTACGTATAAGTACGTAGACAACCTCCGGGAAAATCGGAATTCCCGGTGCACGCTTCGCCTCCTACTCTTCTCGCGGGCGGATCCCCGATCCGCTTCCGGGTCCGGGACGAGGTTCCGGACCCCATGGGCTTGGAGGGAAGGGGGTGACAGATGTTCCTTCGTGTCTACACGGGCGTGACCACCTGGTGGAACGACCTGAAGGCTCGCACCGAGGAGGAGGGCGGGGCGACCGCAGTGGAGTACGCCCTCATGGTTGCGTTGATCGCGGTGGTGATCATCGCGGCGGTGACGTTCCTTGGACATGCCGCCAGCAACCAGTTCAGCACGGTTGGCAGCGCGGTGAACGGCGCTAGCTAAGTCACATCGAATGAGCGGTCGGCCCGCCGGCCGCTCGGTCACCCGGGAGCGATCCCGGATGACCGAGGGACCGGCGGACGAAGGGTCGAGGGCGACCCGACAACGGGATCGAACCTCGTGCCCTGCGGGCGTCAAGCGTTGATCCCTACGTGCCGAACGGAACGGTAGGCAGTTTCAGGAAGGAGTCGAGGGATGAGGTCGCGAGGTCTGGTTGTAGCTATCGCTGTCGTGCTTGCGGTGTTGGCAGCGGTCGGCGTGATCGTCTACACGAACGGTGTCAAGAACAACGCGGTCGGGGAGACCCAGACCGCCGTGATCGTGGCGAAGCAGGACATCGCCGCGAACACCGCGTTGAACCCGCTCATCTCGCAGGGTGTCTTCGAGACGATCAACGTCCCGAACGACGCAGTCGTCTCCGGGGCCGTCACGGACGAGTCCGAGCTCCAGAACCAGACCACGGCGGCTCCGATCTACGCGAACGAGCAGATCCCGGTGAACCGTCTGGCGACCGGCGAGACGAACAACCTCGGCATCTCCGACGGTCACGTGGGCCTCGGCCTGCAGATCGGTGGACCGCAGGCCGTCAACGGCTACATCCAGCCGGCGGACCAGGTCGTCGTCTACGTCACGTTCAACCGTGGCACCGTCGTGTCGAACCAGAGCCTGAAGCAGCTCCTTTCGCCGGCGCAGATCCAGAAGTTCTACGACGCGGTCAACGCGAACGGCTCCTCGACGAGCAGCGTCGCCGGTGCGCCGGCGCTGGTCCTGCCGTTCGACATCACCATGACCCTCGTGAGGTCCGTCAAGGTGCTGTCGATCCAGAACCCGCCCACGGACGCCGACACCGGTCGTTCGACCTCAGGCAACTCCACGCTCGTGCTGGACGCCATGCCGGCCGACGCGCAGGAGCTCATCTTCGCGAGCTCGCAGGGCACCCTGTACCTGGGCCTGCTCCCGCCGAAGAACCCGGACGGCTTCAACGAGCCCGCCACGATCGGCGTGCCGCTGACGAAGGTCCTCGGGGTGGCCGGTTGACAGACGCGAGCGTCGTCGCCGTCGGGACGCCGCAGTCGTTCCGTCAACAGCTGGCTCGGTCTCTCGAGTTGGAGCCCGAGGAGGTGGGCTGGGTTCAGTCCGCCACCGCAGCTGAAGAGCTCCTGATCGGGGCGTTCAGCTCGGTCGACGTCCTCGTGCTGTCGCCCGAGGTGAAGGAGGCCGACGCGCTCGGCCTGGCCGAGTTCGTCGGGCGGACGTCGCCGGGAACCGCGATCGTCCTGGTCCGGGACCACACGTGGAACGGGCTGCTGCCCGCCGCGATGCGGGCCGGGATCCGGGACGTGGTCGACATGACCCAGGGCACGGACGAGCTCCGGGAGGCGGTCGAGCGTGCGATCGCGTGGGCGGGGAACCTCCGCTCCGCGAGCGTCGCCGCCACCACGGAGGGCGGGCGCGCCCAGCGCGGGCACATCTTGTCCGTCTTCTCGTCGAAGGGCGGATCGGGCAAGACCTTCCTGACCACGAACCTCGCCACGGCGATCGCACAGGTCACGGGCGCGGACACGGCGGTCGTCGACCTCGACGTCGACATGGGAGACGTGTTCACGTACTTCGGACGGGAGCCTTCCGCCTCGATCAACGACCTGATGGAGCTGGGGGAGGGCGCCGACCACGACAAGATCCGCGAGGTCGGCGTCGAGGTCGCCCCGCACACGTGGGCGTTCGGCGCACCGCCGGACCCCGCCGCGGAGGCGCCTGCGGGCGAAGCCGTCGGCAAGTTCCTGCGGTCGATCCGCAACGAGTTCCCGTTCGTGATCGTCGACGCGTCGGTCGACTACTCGGACTCCGCGCTCGTGTGCTTCGACCTGTCGGACATGATCTGCCTGGTGACGGCGCTCGACGTGGTCGGCGTGAAGCACCTCTCGAAGGCGCTCGACACGCTGCTCACGATCGGCCTGCCGCGGGACCGGTTCCGCGTGGTCCTGAACCGCGCGGACTCCAAGGTGGGGCTGGACGCCTCCGACGTCGAACGGGTCATGAAGATCCAGGTCGACGCGATGATCCCGTCCAGTCGCGCCGTCCCGACCTCGCTCAACAAGGGGCGTCCGGTGGTGCTCGATGAGCCCAACTCGGAGGTCTCCCAGGCGATCCACCAGTTGGCCGTGCGGCTGACCGGTGGTGCGGAAGACGGCGGTGAGCTCGCCGGCGTCGGTGCGTCGGCCGACGGCCGGAAGAAGAAGGGCCTGTTCAGCAGGTCCGGTAGGAACTAGAGAACAAGGAGGCGTTCCCGATGTCGCTGGCAGATCGTCTGGCGAAAGCACAGCAGCGCGACCGGATCGCCGAGGTTCGCTCGCGCGTCCAGGAGCGCCTGGTGGAATCACTGGGTCCGCGCCTGTACGACGCGACGCTCTCCGACTCCGAGCTCGAAGGCCTCGTCCACCAGCGTCTGCGCGAGCTGCTCGACGAGGAGGAGGGCCCGCTCTCCGCGCAGGAGAAGCTGCTGATCGTCCGGCAGATCGGTGACAGCGTCCTCGGCCTCGGCCCGCTCGAGCCGTTCGTCCGTGACCCCGAGGTCACGGAGATCATGGTCAACAACTGGGACACGATCTACGTCGAGCGCGGCGGCAAGCTGTACTGGACCGGGACGAAGTTCCACGACGAGCAGCAGCTGCGTCGCACGATCGACAAGATCGTCGGCAAGGTCGGCCGCCGCGTCGACGAGGCCTCCCCGTACGTGGACGCCCGTCTGCCCGACGGCTCGCGTGTGAACGCCGTGATCCCACCGCTCGCGATCGACGGCCCGGCCCTGACGATCCGGAAGTTCGCGGCCGACCCGTACGGGGCGGACGACCTGATCGAGTTCGGGACGATGACGTCGCCGGTCTCGAAGTTCCTCGAGGCCTGCGTGCGCGGCCGGATCAACATCATGGTCGCCGGCGGAACCGGTGCCGGCAAGACCACGACGCTGAACGTGATCTCCTCGTTCATCCCCGATGACGAGCGGATCCTGACGATCGAGGACGCGGCCGAGCTGAAGCTCCAGCAGCCGCACGTCGTGCGTCTGGAGTCCCGCCCGGCGAACATCGAGGGCAGGGGGCAGGTCACGATCCGCGACCTCGTGCGCAACGCCCTGCGTATGCGACCCGACCGCATCGTGATCGGTGAGGTTCGTGGCGCGGAGGCCCTGGACATGCTCCAGGCCATGAACACCGGCCACGACGGCTCGATCAGCACGATCCACTGCAACAGTCCGCGGGACGCGCTGAGCCGTCTCGAGACCATCACGATGATGGCAGGCATGGAGCTGTCGAACCGCGCGATCCGCGAGCAGATCGCCTCGGCGATCCAGCTGATCGTCTACCAACAGCGCCTGAAGGACGGCACGCGCCGCTTCACGCACGTCACCGAGGTGGCGGGCATGGAGGGCGAGGTCATCACCCTGCAGGACATCTTCCTGTTCGACTTCTCCTCGGGCATCGACGAAGAGGGCCGATTCCGCGGCCGCCTGAAGTCGACCGGCCTGCGGCCGAAGTTCCTGGACAAGCTGGCCGAGCGCGGCGTGTACGTGGACGCCGAGGTCTTCGCGCTGGAGCCGAAGGGAGCCTGACCGTGCTGGCGGACACCTTCTTCACCAGCACCACGGCGCAGATCCTCGTCGCGCTGCTGGTCGGCCTGGTCGCCGGCCTCATGGCGTGGTTCCTCCTCGGCTCCGCGGCGCGGGCCAAGAAGGACCGTGCCGTGGAGGCCCGCATGCGCGCCGTGATCCAGCCCGGCTCGCAGCCGTCGTCGAAGGCGGCCGTGGCGGAGCCCGGCACCGGCTGGATCCCGTTGAACGTCTCGAAGTTCGGGACGCGGTTCGCGCAGTCCCGCGGCTTCAGCGATCGGCTGGACGCGGAGCTCGAAGCCGCGGGCGTGTCGCTGCGCTCCGGTGAGTTCGTCGTGGCCTCCGCCGTCTCGGCGCTGGTCTTCGGCGTCATCGGCGCCGCCATCCTGCGCAACGCGTTCCTCGCGTTGATCATCGCGGCGATCGGTGCGGCGTTCCCGACACTGTTGTTGCGGAGCGCGCTCGGCAAGCGCGCCGACCACCTCCGGGAGCAACTGCCCGACGTCCTGACGATCATGGCCTCGTCGTTGCGAGCCGGGCACAGCTTCATGCAGGCGCTCGACACGGTGGCGAAGGAGATCGCCCAACCGGCGGCGACCGAGTTCCAGCGCGTCGTCGCGGAGATCCGGCTGGGCCGGCCGGCCGAGGACGCGCTCGAGGCCCTGGCCGAACGGGTCGGCAGCGCCGACTTCATGTGGGCGGTGCTCGCGGTGAACATCCAGCGGGAGGTCGGCGGCAACCTGGCCGAGATCCTGGACAACGTGGCCGACACGCTCCGCGAGCGTGCCACGCTGCGTCGGCAGATCAAGGTCCTCACCGCCGAGGGCAGGCTCTCGGCCTGGGTCCTGGCGTTGCTGCCCGTCGGCATCGCGCTGTACATGACGGCCGCGAACCCGCACTACATCGGACTGCTCGTCACCACAACTATCGGACGCGTGATGCTCGCCGGAGGATTGCTCCTGATGGGTATCGGCATCTACTGGATGCGAAGGATCGTGGAGATCGATGTCTGAGGTCTGGCTGTTCCTTGCGATCGGGTCGCTGTTCCTGTGCATCGTGATGGTCGGGGTGTTCATCGACCAGACACGCACCGATAAGCAGCGCGCCGTTCGGTTGCTCGAATCCCAAGTGACCGGTCCCTCGGGGCAGGCCACCGTGAAGGTCGACCTGCGCGAGCAGGAGATGTCCGAGAACTTCGGCACCAGGGTCCTCGTGCCGATCGTCGCCCGGGCCGGCAAGTTCGCGCGGCGCATCACGCCGCTGGACACCCGCGACCGCATCTCCAAGAAGCTGCTGATCGCCGGGAGCCCGGCGGGCTGGGACGCGGAGCGCGTGCTGGCGTTCAAGATCATCGGCGCCGTCGCGGGCTTCATCGGCTCGCTCGTGCTGCTGCAGATCGTCCACCTGTCGGTGTTCCTCCAGATCGTGGTGGTCGGCCTGCTCACGTTCGCGGGCTTCGTGGTGCCGGACTCGATCCTGAACAACCGCGTCGAGGAGCGCAAGCGCGAGATCCTGCGGACGCTGTCGGACACCCTCGACCTCCTGACGATCAGCGTCGAGGCGGGCCTCTCGCTGAACGCGGCGATCGCCCAGGTCGTGCGGAACGTCCCCGGCGTGCTGTCGTCGGAGTTCGCGCGGATGCTCCAGGAGATCCAGCTGGGCGTCCCGCGGGCCGAGGCCTTCCGGCACCTGGCCGAGCGCACCGACGTCGAGGAGCTGAACGCCTTCGCGCTGGCGATGATCCAGGCGGACATCTTCGGTGTGTCGATCGCGAACGTGCTGCGGACCCAAGCCGCGCAGGTCCGGATCAAGCGGCGCCAGGCGATCGAGGCGCGCGCCCAGCAGACGCCGGTGAAGATCGTCTTCCCGCTGGTGCTCTGCATCCTTCCGGCGCTGTTCATCGTGATCGTCGGGCCGGGCGCGATCCAGATCTTCCGGACGTTCAAGGGCTTGTAGGCCCGCGGCAGAGCGTCGTTCCCACCGCGGCGACGCGACGGGAGGTCGGCCGCGAGCGCACTGTTAGGCTCTGCCGCCATGAAGGTCGCCTATCAAGGTGAGCCCGGGGCGTACAGCGAGCGCGCGGTCCGAGGGACGTTCGCAGACGCGGAGCCGCTCCCGTGCGACTCGGTCCGGCTCGTCTTCTCCCGGGTGACGAGCGGCGAGGCGGCGTTCGGCGTCGTGCCGCTGGAGAACTCGCAGGCGGGCTCGGTGAACGAGACGTACGAGCTCCTGCAGCACACGTCGCTGCTACGGATCGTCGGCGAGGTCGTGGTGCGGGTGGATCACGCGCTGCTCGGCGTGCCCGGCGCCCGTCTCGAAGAGATCCGGCGGGCGCGATCGCACTGGCAGGCGCTCGCCCAGTGCGAAGGGTTCCTCGCGTCGATGCACATCGAGGCGGTCCCCGTGCACGACACGGCCGGGGCGGCCCGGATGATCGCCGACTCGGGATCGCGCGAGGACGCGGCGATCGCGAGCGTCGACGCGGCCGGGATCTTCGGCCTCGCGGTGCTCGCCGAGCGGATCCAGACCGAGCAGGAGAACTACACGAAGTTCGCCGTGCTCGGCCTCGAGGCGGATCCCGGCCTCGGTGCACCGGACAAGACCTCGCTCGTGATGTCGGTGCTCGACGAACCCGGCTCGCTGCTCGGCGCGCTGCGTCCGTTCGCCGACCGGGGGATCAACCTGCACAAGCTGGAATCGCGGCCCCGGCGCGGCAAGCCGTTCGAGTACGTGATGTACGTCGACGTCATGGCCGACGGCGCCTCCGACGACCTCCGCGACGCGCTGCGGGAGGTCGAGGCGCACACGTCGATGCTCCGCGTGCTGGGCACCTACCGCTCGGCCGGCGAGCCGGTCTGAGCGTCCGCCACGGTTCCGCAACACGCCCGGGCTACGATGGCGGCCCGTGCATCGTCCAGCCCGCTCGTCCGCCCCATCCGGCGACCACGTGCCGCGGTGGGCCGTCGGGCTCGTCGTCGCCGTCGCCGTGCTGGTCGTCGGCGCCTCCTTGCAAGGGATCGCCCGCGGCGACGACGCGCCGTTCCCCGAGCCGTCCGGCCCGGTGGCGCCCGCCCGCCCGATCAACACGGCGTTCCCGGGGCTCACCACGTTCCGAGGCAACGCGAGCCGCAGCTTCTACGGGGAGGGACCGGTGCCGTCGGATCCGGTGGAGCGGTGGACCTTCCCCTCGAACGGCACGAAGCTCTGCGCGATGTCGGCCGAGACCCAGACCGGACCCAAGAAGCTCTGGTGCGGGACCGGCTGGACCGGCCAGCCGAACGTCGTGCCGTGGAAGGGCGGGCCCCCCCAGGTGCGCATCGGCGGGTTCGACGACCACTACCACTTCCTCGACGCCGCGACCGGCGTACCGTCGTACCCCGACCTCGTTACGGGCGACCTCGCGAAGGGCTCCGCGACCACCGACGCCGACGGGTACCCGCTGTATTACGCGGGCTCCCGCGATGATCAGCTCCGCGTCGTCGCGATGGACCGGCCGCAGCCGACGGTGCTGTGGCAGGCGGACGCCCATACGACCGTGCCGCACTGGGTATGGAACGACGACTGGGACGGCGCGCCGCTCCAGATCGGGGACTACCTGCTGGAAGGCGGCGAGAACAGCTGGTTCTACGTGATCCGGCTGCACCGGGGCTACGGGCCCGACGGGCTCGTCCGGGTGGATCCGCAGATCGTCGCGACCGTGCCGGGGTGGGACGCGCAGCTCCTGCGCGACCTCCACGATCCGCCGCCGGAGCCGGACGTCTCGATCGAGAACTCGGTCGCCTATCGCGACGGGATCGTGTACTTCGCGAACTCCGGCGGCCTGGTGCAGGGCTGGGACATCTCCGACCTGCTGAACGGCGGCACCGCCCCGCCGAAGCGGGTCTTCCGCTTCTGGACCGGCGACGACACCGACGCCTCGGTCGTGATCGACGCCGACGGCTTCCTCTACGTCGCCAGCGAGTACCAGCGCTTCAACCCGCGCTCGAAGGAGCTGGGGCAGCTGATGAAGCTCGATCCCCGGCGCCCCGACGATCCGGTCGTGTGGAGCATCCCCGCGACCGAGATCGGCTTCGAGGGCGCGGGCGGCAGCTGGTCGACGCCGGCGCTCTACGGCGACTACGTCTACTTCACGACCGCGGCGGGGCGCGTCCTGGAGGTCGAGCGGTCCACCGGCCGGATCGTCTGGGAGGAGCAGATCAACGCGCCGACGATCTCCTCGCCGGTCGTCGTCGACGGCACGTTGCTGCAGGGCGACTGCTCGGGCCACCTCTACGCCTGGAACGTCTCCGACCCCACGGTGCCGCCGCCGCTGGAGTGGGATCTGAACCTCGGCAACTGCATCGAATCGACGCCAGCCGTGTGGCACGGCTGGATCTATCTCGGCACGCGCGAGGGGTTCATCTACGGCATCGCGGACGCCGACACGCCGCCCCCCGTATCGGCGAACGCGACGCCTTCACCCTCGGCCAGCGCGACGCCCTAGTCAGCAGTTCATCGCCGAACCCGCGAGCTCGCGGAGCGTCTGCGTATGCGCGGCGACCAGGACGCCGCCCACCACCAGCACCACGACCGC
>Ga0335082_10007073_pt1 | contig 12217 bp, 13 predicted proteins | sample Lox_Sample_41_FD_206718 | JGI IMG/M metagenome (GOLD analysis project Ga0335082, IMG submission 206718) | Soil microbial communities from Loxahatchee National Wildlife Refuge, Florida, United States - Lox_Sample_4.1 | ecosystem: Environmental > Terrestrial > Soil > Wetlands | place: USA...
GTCGGGGAGAGAGGATTCGAACCTCCGACCCCCTGGTCCCGAACCAGGTGCTCTACCAGGCTGAGCCACTCCCCGACGTCAGGAAACTGAGGCAGCAACGAACAGAAGCTTGGACTTCCGCGGGATTCGTTCTCCTCGATTATAGCAAACGGGCTGCTCCCCTGGCCGAAGCGTCCTTCCCCATTCTCCGGTTCAGGCTCTCCCTTCGTGTCCTCCCGGTAAACCTTCGTGCCCTTGGTGGCGAGACCGCCGCGGAGTGCTAAAATAGCGGCTCTTCGTTCCTGAATCCCTGATCTTGTTTCCCACGGAAAGCGGAGATTTGGCCCAAGACGTCGCAAATCCCGGCAGCATCACCTACGCCGATGCGGGTGTGGACATCGAGCGCGCCAATCGCACCAAGCAGCGCATCAAGTACCTGGCCCACAAGACCTTCACCAAGAACGTGCTCGGCGACATCGGCGGCTTCGGCGGCCTGTTCTCCATCGACACCGCCAAGTACAAGGAGCCGGTGCTGGTGTCGAGCGTCGACGGCGTGGGCACCAAGCTGAAGATCGCCTTCGAGATGAACCTCCATCACACCGTGGGCGCCGACCTGGTGAACCACTGCGTGAACGACATCGCCGTCCAGGGCGCGGCGCCTCTGTTCTTCATGGACTACTTCGCGACCGGCAGGCTGGAGAGCGCGGTCGCCGAAAAGGTCATCGAGGGCATCAGCGAGGCCTGCAAGCAGAATGGATGCGCCCTGATCGGCGGCGAGACCGCCGAGATGCCCGGCTTCTACCCGGCGGGCGAGTACGATCTGGCCGGGTTCATCGTCGGCGTGGTCGAGCGTGAGCGCATCATCACCGGCAAGAAAGTCGAGGTCGGCGACGTGCTGGTGGCGCTCCCGTCCCTCGGACTGCACACCAACGGCTACTCGCTCGCCCGCAAGCTCTTCTTCGGGGTGGCGCGCTACTCGCCGGAGACCTACGTCAACGAACTGAAGAACAAGTCCGGCGCCGAGCTGATGAAAGGACACAAGAGCTACTGGCCGGTGCTGAAGAAGCTGATCGAGGCCGAGGCCGTCTCGGCGATGGCCCACATCACCGGTGGCGGCATCACCGAGAACCTGCCGCGCGTGCTCCCCAAGGGCATGGGCGCGGTGGTGGACATGGGCTCGTGGCCGGTCCTCCCGGTCTTCGAGCACCTGCGCAAGCTGGGCAACATCGAGCACGAGGAGATGATGCGCACCTTCAATATGGGCGTGGGCATGATCCTGGTGGTCTCGCCCAAGAAGTTCAAGAAAGTGCAGAGCGTGCTCGACCGCGTCGGGGAGAGGGGATACACCATCGGGCGCATCGTCAAGGGCGAGCGCAAAGTCAGCTACGCGTAGGAAGAGAGTCAACCACAGAGACACGGAGACGCAGAGAGGAATTTTTTCTTTCTCCGTGCCTCGGTGTCTCTGTGGTGAAATGAGCATTCAGTGCTGAAAGTGAAGCTGCTGCGCGTGTCGGCGAAGGCGCCGACTATCGCTCATCCCGGCGAAGACCTTGCGTACGACGTTTATGCGGCCGAGGCCGTCACGATTGCCCCGCGCGGGCATGCGGTCGTGCTCACCGGCATCGCCATCGAGCTGACCTCCGACACAGGCGAGCCCATGGGCGCTCTGCTGCGCGACCGATCCTCCATGGCGGCGCGGCGGCTGGCGCTGACTGCGGGCGTGATCGATGCCGGCTATCGCGGAGAGATCAAGGTCCTGATGGAGAACCTTGGCGACACGCCCGCCGAGATCCACGCCGGCGACAAGATCGCCAACCTCATCCCATACCCCGTGCTCACGACCGAGGTGGAAGTGGTCGAGGAACTCGGCGAGTCAAACAGAAACGCGAAGGGCTTCGGCTCTAGCGGGCGGAAGTGATCTTCGTTCCCTTCTTCACGACGCGCCGCCCTGCGATCTCGTACTTCCCCTCCAGCACGAGATTGATGGCCTCGCTGTAGGCGACGTGCTCCTGCTCCAGGATGCGGTCGGCGAGCGCGTGCTCATCGTCGCTATCGAGCACGGGCACGGCTTTCTGGACGACGATCGGACCGTGGTCCAAGTGCTCGTCCACGAAGTGCACGGTGCAGCCCGAGACTTTCACGCCGTACTCGAACGCCTGCTTCTGCCCCTCCAGCCCGGGGAACGCCGGCAGCAGCGCGGGATGGATGTTCAGGATGCGGTTTGGGAACTGCTGGCAGAACCAGGGCGAGAGTAGCCGCATATAGCCGGCAAGGCAGACCAGGTCCACCTGCTTCTCTTTGAGGATGGCGACCACCTCGCGGTCGTGCTCCTCGCGCTGCTTGCCCTTCGATAGGACGACGCGCGCGTCCAGGCCGCGCTGGCGGGCGGTCTCGATACCCGGCGCGTCGGCGCGGTTCGAGATCACGACCGCGATCTCCGCCTTCACCTTGCCGGCCATGATGTTGTCGGCGATGGCGACGAAGTTCGATCCGCGGCCGGAAAGCAGGATGCCCAGCTTCTTCACTTCTTATTCCTTCGCCATGGTGGCGTCGATGAACGCGGTGAAATCCTTCTTCACCTTCGTCAGGTCCGGTTCGCGGACGTACATCATGTGGCCGGCGTCGTAGTAAGCGAACGACCAGTTCTTGCGGAACTCAGGCCCCAGATCGAGATGGTTCATGGTGTATTCAGCGGCGTAGAACGGCGTCGCCAGGTCGTAATAGCCCTCCATGACCAGCACCTTCAGGTACGGGTCCTTGACCATGGCGGCGCGCAGCGGGGTCGCAGTGTCGGGGAAGCCTTGGATGGCGTTCCCCCATTCCCACTTGCGCCAGAAGGAGTCTTCTTCCGAGGTGCTGATCTGCCCGGCGGAGACGTAGTAGGGCATGTCGGTCTTGTAGCCGAGCTCGCGGCGCACGTAGTCGTTGAACACCGAGGTGAACGGCGGCCCGGTCGCGGCGCCGCTCGGATCGTAGAACGAAGCCTCAAAGAATCCACCGGGCTCAGGGCTGGTGTAACGTCCGTCGAGCCGGCCGACGTGCAGCTTCTGGTCCGCCAACAGCCACTTGGTGAACTCGCGGACGTCGATGCGCAAATTCGCCAGATCGATCGTCTGCTTCTGCAGCCCAGTGTAGCGCGCGATCTGCTCGATGATGGCCGCGCGCTCCTGCGGCGTGAGCGCGTCTCCCTTGGCCAGCGCCGCGGCGTAGTCGGTCGAGGCCCAGTGCGTGACCTCGTCGCGCGTCTTCTTCATGTCCTGCATCAATTCGGGCGCCAGCTTCCTGTGATAGGCCGCGATCATGGTGTACGTCGGCAGGGTCAACACCGCGGCCAGGTCGTTCTTCTTGGTGATCATGAGGGTCTCGAAATCCAGCACCATCGAGAGCAGCACGATCCCGTTGAATGAGATGCCGCGGTTATTCAGGAATCCCGCGATGCCGGCGGCGCGCGTGGTGCCGTAGCTCTCGCCCAGGATGTACAGCGGCGACGACCAGCGGTCGTTGCGGCTGATGTACATGCGGACAAACTCGCTGAACGCCTCGACGTCGCCTTTCACGCCCCAGAACTTCTTGCCTTTCTCCATGTCGGCGGGGCGGCTGTAGCCGGTGCCGATGGCGTCCACCAGCACCAGGTCGGTCTTGTCCAGAGGCGTCTCGGGATTGTCCATCAGACGGTACGGCGACGCGGGCATCATGCCCTCTTTGCCGAGCACGACCTTGCGCGGTCCTAGCGCGCCCATGTGCAGCCAGATCGACGCCGAGCCCGGTCCGCCGTTGAAGGCGAAGGTCAGCGGACGCCGGGTGGCTTCCTGGCCGTCGAGCGTGTAGGCGACAAAGAACATCTCCGCCTCGATGGTGCCCCCGGGGTCCTTGATGGGCAGTCGCCCCGCCGTGGCGGTGTAATGCAGAACCTTGCCGCCGACGGTGATGGTGTGGTGCGTGACCACGGGCGCGACTTCGTGCATGTCCCACTTGAGAGACTTCATCGCCGCCTGCTCGCGATCCGCGCTGGCCGCCGATTCCGATTGCGTGGGCCGCATCTGCTCTTCGCGGCGCGAAGGCTCCGCAGCAGGCGGCTTCTCTTCTGGCGTCGTTTGCGGCGTGGCGACTTTCTCTCCGGGCGCGGCTTTCTTTGCGCGCTCCGCGGGTGGATTGGCTTGCTGGGCCGCCGAGAGCAAGCTCAGCGACACCAGCACGGCGAGGGCGAATGGCCTCATGTCAGCTCCTGTCAATGAATATGACTCCCCACAAAGAACGGGCATTGTAACTCTGCGGACGCGGTTGGGCTCACGGATTTGCGGACGCGTTCCGTATAATCGGGACTTCATGCCGCCATTCAAGCCAGTCGCCGAGCAACTCGAGTACCTGAAGAAAGGCGCGGTGGAGATCATCCGCGAGTCCGAACTCAAGGAGAAGCTCGAGCACTCGCTCAAGACTGGTAAGCCGTTGCGGGTCAAGGCCGGCTTCGATCCCACCGCGCCGGATCTGCACCTCGGACACACCGTCCTCATCCGCAAGCTCAAGCACTTCCAGGACCTGGGACACACGGTCATCTTCATCATCGGGGACGGCACCGGACTGATCGGCGACCCGACCGGCCGCAACGCAACGCGCCCGCCGCTCTCCCGCGAAGAGATCGACGCGAACGCCGAGACCTACAAGCAGCAGGTCTTCAAGATCCTTGACCAGGACAGGACCGAGATCCGCTACAACTCGGAGTGGCTGCACCAGCTGGGCTTCGAGGGCATGATCCGGCTGGCCGCGAAGTACACGGTGTCGCAACTGCTGGAGCGCGAGGACTTTCACAAGCGCTTCCAGGAAGAGAAGCCGATCTCCATCCACGAACTGCTGTACCCGCTGGCGCAGGGGTACGACTCGGTGATGGTCGAGGCCGACGTCGAACTGGGCGGCACCGACCAGAAGTTCAACCTTTTGGTCGGGCGCGAATTGCAGCGTGCCTACGGCCAGCCGTCGCAGCAGGTCATCCTGACCACGCCGCTGCTGGAAGGCACCGACGGCGTGCAGAAAATGTCGAAGTCGTATGGGAATTACGTCGGCATCACAGAAGCGCCGCAGGAGATGTTCGGCAAGCTGATGTCCATCTCCGATCAGCTCATGTGGCGCTACTGGGAGCTGCTGACCGACACCTCCATGCCGGGCATCCAGGCCATGCAGCAGCAAGTCGCGTCGGGCAAGATGCACCCCATGAACACCAAGAAGGCGCTGGCCACCAAGATCGTCTCCGACTTCCACGGCGAAGCATCGGCCAAAGAGGCCGGGGAGAACTGGGAGAAGATCTTCCAGAAGCGCGAGGTGCCGGAACAGTTGGAAGAATCCTCGGTCGAACTTTCGAAGGTCGCCGTGTCAGAGCTGCTTCCCGGACACCACGAAGGTAGTGGATTCCAGATGTTGGACGACCCTGGAGCACTAGCTGATCCACCAGCCGGTAAACGTGCATTTATCTTGAAGGTAGACAAGCTCGTGGCGAAGAGTGGGTTAGCAGATTCGAACACCGATGCACTGCGGAAGATAAAGGAAGGGGCAGTGCAGATAGATGGAGTGCGAATACAGGGTCCGGCCGTTGAGAAGCTTGTACCTGCTCAGATAGTGCTTCGGGTCGGAAAGCGGATGAAACGAGTCCTTGTCAGATAGGCAATCTTCAACCTAATAAAAAGCCTCGACAATGTAGCCCGCGCGCCCCCGCGCCGGGCACCTTATTCCACATGCTCGGGGTTTACCCACAACCACGGATAGTCCAAATACGAAGTTACCAGTCCAGCCCTCTCAGGATTCTCAGCTATGTATGCCGCTTTCGCATCGATGCTCTCCTTCTTTCTGAGGGAGTGGTCGAAATACTCTTCCTCCCACACCTGCCCATGGCGATGCAGCAGGCGGTTTATTTCGTGCGCCGTTTTCCCTTTGATCCCGCTCATGATCTCAGCAATGCTGAATCGCGCTCCAGCGCTGTCGCGAAGGGGATAGAAGAGCAAATGCAGGTGATCAGGCATGACAACGAACGCGTACATCCAGGCTTTTCTCTTATGTTCCCTCAGCACCGTGCCGAAAACGACGTCGCGGGCCGCAGGCGGGAGTTGCCAACGTGCATGGGTGGACAACGACGTGAATAACGGAGCCTCGGTCTGGAGGTGAGGAAGATTCCGACGGAACGCGTATCTGCGAAGAGGTGAAGGCATCTGTGCCCGCGCGAGGGCGCGCGGGCTACATTGTCAAATCTTGTACTTGGATGACAAGGACTTAACGACCATTATTTTCGTCGGCGCCTAACCGTTCTCTTGAACGGTGTCCACCGATGCGCGTCCATGTCCACGCGCAATCCTAGGAACCGCACCCCTTCTGCTTCCAGGCGGAAGCGCTGCTCCATGCCGCCCTCTGCGGGCAGCAGGATCTTCCCGCCCGCGCCCACCACGCGATGCCAGGGCACTCCGCTCGCCGAGCGCAACGCCCACACCACCTGGCGCGACGAGCCGGGATAGCCGGAGATGTAGGCGACGTCGCCATAGGTCGCCACCTTGCCGCGTGGGATGCGCGCCACTGTCTTCAGCATCCGGGGAAACATTTTCTTGTCGGGCACGCGTCGAGGATAAACTCTTCGCGCGCGGTGCGGCCATGGTTTAATCTGCCGCTGCTTGCGCGCCGTCGCCATCCTCGGACCGAACGCCACCATCGAGGACGTCCGCCGCTTCGACGCTCAAGGCGTGCAGCTCGAGCCCGTCGGTCCCGGCAATCCGCTCGCGGGCGCCGATGCCGCGCTGGTCTTCGGCGGCGACGGGACCGTGCACGACCATCTGGGCGAGTTCATCGTCAACCAGGTACCGGTGCTGACCGTCCCACTGGGCAGCGGGAACGACTTTCACGCCGCACTCGGAATGAAGGAAGTCGCAGCGGCCCTGGACACCTGGCGCAGTTTCTGCGCGGGCAGACCGGTGACCCGCCGCATCGACCTCGGCATGATCAGCCGCACTGTGGCCAGCGCAGAACCGAAGTTCGTCTCCTACTTTTGCTGCGTCGCCGGGGTCGGCCTCGACTCCGATGCCAACCGCCGAGCCAACGCCATGCCGCGCTGGCTGCGCGGCAATGGAGGCTATGTCGCCGCGGTGATCGGGGCGGTAGCCGCGTTCAAGCCGCAGCGGATCACGATCGAAGCCTATGCGGGCCAGCCGCCCCCAATCGGCTCCCCGGAAGGACAAGCGAGGGCGCCTGTCCCACACAAGCTCTCAGAGCCCGCCATGTTCGCGGCCTTCGGCAACGCGCCGTCCTACGGAGGCGGGATGCGCATCACGCCCAACGCCCAACTCGACGACGGAATGCTGGACGTCTGTTTTGTGCGTGAGGTCGGCAAGGCCCGCCTGCTCCGGCTGTTCCCTACCGTCTTTTCGGGCAAACATCTGGGGACCAAAGAGGTGGAATACTTCCAGGCGGAACGGATCACGGTCGAAACCGAAACGCCCATGGACGTCTACGCCGACGGCGAGTTCATCTGCCAGACGCCGGTGGAGCTGACAGTCGCGCCCAAAGCGATGAGAGTGACAGTCGCTGGTCGCTGACGACTGCCGACCGGCGACGGCCGACTGCTACGTCGGCCACCAGCGGGTCAGGTAATCGCTGAGCGTCAGCGCGATCAGGATGGCGAACCAGAACAGCCCCGCTCCCACGGTGATCTTCGTGACCCGGCTGCTGTGGCGAAGCTCCATGAAGAACAGCACCACCAGCACCGCCTTGGTGCAGGCGATGGCCAGGGCTACCACCGGGTTGAACACGCCCAGGTCCACGTAGGCGATGCCCGTGGTCAGGCCGGTCAGCATGAGCAGGGCCGCGAATATGACGATGAACGTCGCCGGAGATGTGATCTTTTCGCTCATCCGTCCTCAGTGTTTCCTGCTGATCAGGTAGAGCAGCGGGAACAGGAATATCCAGACGATGTCGACGAAGTGCCAGTAAAGTCCGACATTCTCCACCGGGCTGTGATAGTCGGCGGTGATGCCGCCGCCGTAGGCCTTGATGATCATCCAGATCAGCAAGCCGGCGCCGATCACCATGTGCAGCGCGTGCAGGCCGGTCATGGCGAAATAGAAGCTGAAAAACAATTGAGCATTGGAGGCGGCGATGTTCGGCTCGTCGAAGTGGAAGGCCGGTCCGGGGACCTCGTGCTTCTCCCAGTGGTCGTGCCACTCGTAGCCCTTGATGCCGAGGAACGCGCTGCCGAACAGCAGAGTAAGGATGAGGAAGAAGATGATGGACCTGCGCCGCCCCACTTGGGCCGAGTGCACCGCCATCACCATGGTGAAGCTGCTGGTCAGCAGCACGGCGGTGTTGATGGCCCCGACCACCACGTCGAGGTGATTGCTGCCCGCGGCGAACCCGGTGAAGTGTTGCAGGCGCGCCACCAGGTAAGCGCAGAACACCCCGCCGAAGAACATGATCTCGGTGACCAGGAACAGCCACATGCCGAAGGAGGCCGACTCCTTCTGCTGCGCCATGTCGCCGAAGTGGCTTTGCAGGTTGGGGACCTGGAGCACCGATGATTCGTTATGCGTCAAATCCGCCCTCCGGCAACGCCTCGTAATCGTACGGCTCACGAGTGACGGTCGGCGTCTCGTGGAAATTGTGGGTCGGAGGCGGCGAGGTGGTCTGCCACTCCAATCCGGTCGCGCCCCACGGATTCGGGCCGGCGTGCTTACCGTAACGCAGCGACCACAGGAAGTAGACCATCGGGAGCACGTAGCCGACCGCCAGGATCGAGGCGCCCGCGCTCGACATCACGTTCAGCACCTGGAACTCCGGTGGATAGGCGTGGTAGCGCCGCGGCATGCCCACGTATCCCAGCACGAACTGCGGGAAGAACGTGAGGTTGAATCCGAGGAAGATGACCAGTGCGGAAAGCCTGGCCCAGCCTTCCGGGTACATGCGTCCGGTGATCTTGGGCCACCAGTAGTGCATGCCGCCCAGGTAGGCCATCACCGTCCCGCCGACCATGATGTAGTGGAAGTGCGCGACCACGAAGTAGGTGTCGGTGATGTGCACGTCGATGCCGAGCGCCGCCGTGAACAGCCCGGTCAGCCCGCCCATGGTGAACAGCCCGATGAACCCGAAGGCGTACAGCATGGGCGTGCGGTAGGAGATCGAGCCCTTGTAGAGCGTCGCCGTCCAGTTGAAGACCTTGACTGCGGACGGCACGGCGACCAGGTAGCTGAGGAGGGAGAAGACCAGCGCCGAGTACACGGAGATGCCGGCGACGAACATATGGTGTCCCCAGACCAGGAAGCCGAAGACCGCGATGGCCACGCTGGCAAAGGCGACGAACTTGTAACCGAACACCGACTTGCGCGAGAAGACGGAGATCAGCTCGCTCACCACCCCCATGGCCGGTAGGACCATGATGTACACCGCGGGGTGCGAGTAGAACCAGAACATGTGCTGGAAGAGCACGGGGTCGCCGCCCAGCGCGGGGTTGAAGATGCCGATGTGCAACACGCGCTCCAGAGCCACCAGAACCAGCGTGACCGCGACTACCGGCGTGCCCAGCACCATGATGATGGCGGCCGCATAGTTCGACCACAGGAACAGCGGCAGCCGGAACCAGGTGAGGCCGGGCGCGCGCATGCGGTGGATGGTCACGATGAAGTTCAGCCCGGTGAAGATGGAGGAGAACCCGGCGATCAGGATGCCGACCGCCGCTCCGATCACGTGCGTGTTCGAGAAGGTGGTGCTGAAGGGCGTGTAGAAGGTCCACCCGGTGTCCACGCCGCCGGCAATGATCGAATAGAGCGTGATCAGGCCGCCGATGAGCAGCAGGTACCAGCTCAGCAGGTTGATCTTGGGGAATGCAAGGTCCTTGGCGCCGACCATCAGCGGCACCAGGAAATTACCCAGCACCGCCGGCACCGACGGGATCAGGAAGAAGAACACCATCATGATCCCGTGCATGGTGAACATCTTGTTGTAGGTGTCGGAGGTGAGCAGGTCGCCGGCGGGCGTGATCAGCTCCAGGCGGATGACCGTCGCGAAGGCTCCGCCGATGAAGAAGAAGAACGTGATCAGCAACAGATAAAGGATGCCGATGCGCTTGTGGTCGGTCGTGAGCAGCCACGACTTGATGCCGTAGTCGGCATTCAGGTAGTGCTCGCGAGGCTGGTCGACGTTGTTCATCTATTGGGGACCTTGATAGGCTCGCCCGGCGCAGGCTGGACCTCAGGGTTGCGGCGCCGCATCTCCGGCGAGGGGATGTCGGCATCGGGGTTGACGTTGAGCGGCATCCGCTTCAACGACTTGATGTAGGCGACCAGCTCGGTCATCTCGTCCTCGGTGACCTGTCCCTGGAACGTGGGCATGATGGCCTGGAATCCGGCGACGATCTTGGCCTTCGGATCGACGATGGATTCGCGGATGTAGTTCTCGTCGGCGATCAGCGACCGGCCATCGCTCAGGAACACCTGCTTGCCGTAGAGGCCGGCCAGGTCAGGGCCACGCTGGCCGGTATCGGCGCGGTGACAACTGATGCATCCGTAGTGGCGGAACAGCTTTTCGCCCGACGACGCCAGCGACCCCTCGCCATTCTGCGTGAGCCAGCGCTCGTAGTCGCCGGGCTCCATCACCACCACTTCCCCGATCATCCCGGAGTGCGAGGTCCCGCAGTATTCGGCGCAGAACAGGTGATAAGTGCCGGTGCGCGTGGCGTTGAACCAGGTGGTGCGGTAGCGGTTCGGCAGCACGTCCATCTTCACCCGGAACGCCGGCACGAAGAAGCTGTGGATGACGTCCTGCGAGATGAGGGTGACGGCGACGTTGCGCCCCACGGGAACATGGAGCTGGTTGATCTCGCGTTGTCCGTCGGCGTGCTGGAACTTCCACATCCACTGCTTGGCCACGCCGTAGATCTGGAGCGAGTCCTTGGGCACGCTGGCATAGCTGAAGTACACCGACGCGCCCCACACGAAGATCACCAGCGCGATCATCAGCGGGATGAACGACCAGATCAGCTCCAGCGCATTGTTGCCTTCGATCGGCACCGCCTTGGGGTGGCGCGAGCGCCGGTACTTGATGGCGAAGAACAGGATCATCAGGAAGATGAGCACGGTGAAGAACGACGTCACCGCCAGCAGGAAGAACAGCAGCGCGTCGGTCCTGCTGGCCAGCGTCGAGGCCTGGGCGGGGAACAGTGGAAGGTTGTCCCACATGAGCTAGCTCGCCCTCCTCGCCGGATCGCCATGCAGGTCGCGGCGCCACATCATCACCATGAAGCCACACAGGGCGAGCACCGTCGCCACCCCGCCCAGGCGCATGAAGCCCATCGCCCACGCGCCGTATTTCCCTTTCGCCGGATCGTAGTGGTAGCAGTACAGCAAGACCTGGTCGACGATGGTGCCGATCTTGTTCTTGGAAGCTTCGATCAATCCCAGCCGCAGGTCGCGCGGCGAGTATTCCACACCGTAGTAGTACTGCGAGACCTTGCCTTCCGGCGTGACGATCATGATGCCGCTGGCGTGCGCGAACTGGTTGAGCTTGGGATCGTAGGCGTAGTGAAAGCCGACCGCGTCGGTGACCGCATGGATGGAAGCGTCGTCCCCCGTCAGGAAATGCCAGCCGGTATACGCCGGCGCCCGGCGGTAACGCCCCAGGTAGACGTCCTTCTTGGCGGCCGCCATCTGCGGCGTCTCGTGCGGATCGATGCTGATGGTCACCACGTCGAATTCCTTGCCCACTTCGAAGCTGAGCGGCAGGAACGAGCTGACCATCCCATTCAGCACCTGGGTGCACAGCATCGGGCACTGGTAATAGACCAGGCTGAGGATCACCGGCTTCTTGCCGAAATATTGTGACAGTGCGACGGTGTTGCCGTACTCGTCGCGGAACCTGGCGTCGAGCGGCACCTGGGCCCCGAGCTTCTGTTCGAACGAGACCTGCTGCAACAGGGGCGGGCGCGTGTCCTGCGACGCCGGCACCAGGCGGCGGTCGTCCGCCGACGCCACCACCGGCAGCAGCACCGCCATCACTGCGATCGATCTGAGGAATGCGTGACCCATGACTCCTATTTCTGCGGCAGCGTGCGCTTCTGCGCTTCCGCCCCCGGGACGACCAACCCACCCGGAGCCGCTGCCCCCATGTTCAAAGTCTCTCGATATCCCGCCGCCGGCTGCGGCGGACGCGCCGGGATCCCGCGCTGCACCAGCAGGTCCATCGCATCGGCGATCGGAATGTGCGCCCTGCCCGCCTTCTCGTC
>Ga0335082_10007074_pt1 | contig 12215 bp, 15 predicted proteins | sample Lox_Sample_41_FD_206718 | JGI IMG/M metagenome (GOLD analysis project Ga0335082, IMG submission 206718) | Soil microbial communities from Loxahatchee National Wildlife Refuge, Florida, United States - Lox_Sample_4.1 | ecosystem: Environmental > Terrestrial > Soil > Wetlands | place: USA...
GGGGCTGATGGTGCTGGCGATCGCCGGCTGCAAGGCCAGCGGTCCCGGCAACTTCGAAAGCGCGGTCGCCAAAGAGGTCAAGCAGAAGATCACCGTCGGCGGCAAGGATTGGAAGAATCCCACGCCCGATACACCCGACAGCGCCAAGCAAGGCGGAGGCCACTTCCAGCATCACTGCCAGATCTGCCACGGCCTCGACGGGCACGCCACCGGCGTCCCCTTCGCCATGAAGATGGACCCGCCCATCCCGGACCTGTCCTCCAAGGACGTGCAGGGCTACAGCGACGGACAGCTGAAGTGGATCATCCAGAACGGCATCGGGCCCTCCGGCATGCCGGGCTGGCAGGGGATCCTGGACGACAACGAGATGTGGCTGGTGGTGCGCTACCTCCGACACCTGCCGCCGGCCGGCAGCCTGGGCGCGCCCGCGGTCTATAAGGAAGCTGAGGAAGAGCACGAGCACGCCGGGCACGGCGCCGCGCCCGCAGCCAAGCCGGACGAATCAAAGCCGCACACGCATCAACACTGATCGGTGGTTAGTCGGCAGCAAAAGAACAGGGCTCCGGCGCGGGATGGTCCCGCACCGAAGCCCTTTTGACCTGCTGGCGACCGGCTATTCCGACTTCGCTTCCGACTTCTGCGCCGTCGGTTCCGGCGAGCTCTGTGGAGCAGGCTTCGGTTTCGCCGCCTCCTTACCCGAAGCCCGCAGCGCGTACTTGGCGACCGTTGCCAGGAACTCATGCGCCTCCGAGGGCGCGGCGATGTTCCCGGTCAGGCTGGTGCGGAACGGCACCATGCGCCCGTAGAAGGCGCGGGTATCGTCCTTGTCCTGGCGCAGGGTGTTTCCCTTCAGCGAGATCCCGGCGAAGACACCACGCGAGCGCGAGTAGGTGAGCACTTCCGCGCGCAGCTTCCAGTCGGTATCTCCTTCCGCGTGGCGGCCCACCGGCCCGGCGGCGGCCGCGGCATCGGCGCCCAATTGGAACTTGCTGGACAGCAGGTGCTGCATGCCCTTCTGGTTCATGATCAACATGACCAGGTCGACGGCCTCGCCGCCGATCTGCAACCCGAAGCTGCCACCTTCCATGCGGAAGAAGGCCGGCGCGCTCCACCCATTGGGGGTGCGGCAGGTGGCAACGCCTTTCCCGTACGCGGCGCCCACCACGAACCCGCCCTTCAGGAATGATGGCACGATAGCCACGCACTCCGCCGACGACAGAACCTCTTCCGGGATGCCTTTGTCCGGCGCCGCCATGATCTCGTCCATCACCGTCGAAGCCGAGTTCAAACGGTCCACCACCTTGTCGCGGTCTGAGGCTTGCGCCAAGCCTACCAGTACGAACAACAGGATCGGAACGACTACTCTCTTCATTCGTCCTCCTTAGATTGCGGTACTCAGGATGTCCACCACGTTAGAAGCAGACGCGTGGACGGCGGTTAGCTGAGTGGCTGCGGAAATTTCCGGCGGGCAATTATAAAGGGCTGGAGCCGTCGACCCTCGTTGACGTCCCCAACCCTTGTCTCCCAGGTTCTGTGGTAGGTGATGAGAGTATCGGCCTTGCGTGCCGGGACGGCAATGTCACCGAAGTCGCTGCCGGGCTGGACATGTACCTCCGAAGGTTACTATGTCCTACCGGACACGCTTACTTCGCCGTCACCATCGAGTGGGTGATGGCGTGGACCGACAGGGCGATGCGGTTCTGCACCCCGACCTTGCGCATCAGTTTGGCTACGTGAGCCTTGACGGTGCGCTCCTCGATCCCCAGCGCCGACCCGATCTCCTTGTTGGAGCGGCCGGCGACCAGCAGCTCCAGCACTTCCTTCTCGCGGTCGGTAAAGCTGACCCGGCCCGCCGGGAAGATCCGCCCCGGCGAGGAGGTCACGCGCTCGATGAAGATGGACAGCACCCGACGAGGCGCCCACACCGATCCCTGATGCACGATGCGAATGGCCTGCACGAACTCCTGCGGGGTGGCGGCTTCGTCCACGTATCCCTTGGCTCCGGCAGCCAGCGCTTTCAGGATGGTCTCATCGTCGGCCCCGGCCCCGGTCACGATGATGCGCAAGTCCGGCCGGATGGCCTTCAGGCTGGCCATCACGTCGAACAGGTTCTGCCCGCTGCGGCTGCCCAGCAGCACCAGGTCGATGTTCTCGCGCGAGGTCAGTTCGGCGATCGACGACGACAACAGCTCGAACTCCGGCTCCGAATCGAACAGCGCCCGGAAGCCTACGAACCGCAACGGATCACTCTCCACCACGGCGATGTGGATCACGGGTTTTCTTGGCGTAGCGGCTTTCATGAGCATTCCTTCGAAAACGCGCGTAGCATATCGTTCTTTCGAACCTCTGCAAAGTGGCCAAGGTACAAAAGGACACTGTCCGAAGGTATTAGCACTACTGGGGAGGACTGAGATGAGAAGCTGGGCCGCGATCCTGCTGCTGGCTGCCTGCACCGGATGGGCTCAAACCGCCTACATGCCCAAGTTTCCCGGCGATCCGGCGCATTCCAACGCCGAAGCCGCTGCCCTCGGCTATCTGCGCACCGTGGCCGGCGCCCAGCGCGAATACAAGAAGAAACATGGCGAGTACGCCTCTTCCCTGGCCGCGCTCGTCCATTCCGGCTCGTTCACCAAGCGCATGACCAATACCGACCGCGGGGACTACACGGTGCACTTCCGAGGCAAGAAAGACGCCTTCGCGCTGCAGATGCTGCCCAAGCAGTTCGACCCCGAGCACCGCGCCTTCTACACCGACGAGACCGGCAAGATCCGCGCCGAAGATGACAAGACGGCCACCGCGGAATCGCCGATCTTGAAATGAGGCTGGGCGTTTTCCCTTTTTTCCGCCGCAACCACAATCCGGCTCCCAACATCTATAATCCCTGCGGCCAACGGACATGCCGATCGATCAGGATTCCGTCATCACCGCTCTTCGCGAATGTTACGACCCGGAGATCCCGGTCAACATCGTTGACCTGGGCCTGATCTACGAGGTCCGCATCGACCCCGTCCCGCCCGAGGCCGGCGAGGGGGAGACCGTCGAAGTGGATATGACTCTTACCGCGCCCGGCTGCCCGTCTTCCGGCTACATCAGCCAGCAGGTGAAGCAGCGCCTGGAGCAGATGCCAGGGGTGCGTGCCGCCACCGTGAATGTCGTCTGGAGCCCGCCCTGGGGTCCTGAGCGGATCAGCGCCGAGGGCAAGAAGAAACTCGGCATCGAATAAGATAGGCGCGGATGTCCGCGCCTTCTGTCTGGAGATCCAGGACCCGGTCAGACCACGTACGGCGAGCTCATCCGCCTCTGTTGATGCTCGGCGATCCGTTCCACAAAGCCGGAAACCATGTTCAGGATCTGCGTGCCCTTTTGCAGGTATTCGGGCGCCCGCTGCCACGCTTCTTCCATCTTTTCCGCGTGCTCCGACGCCAGCACTGCCACGCCGACTCCCGCCAGCACAGCGCCCAGCGTCTTGCGGCCGGTGATGGCAAGCACCGCGCCCGCTCCGATCGAACCCAGGATCACTGCCCGCTTCCAATTCTTCATCGGCCGACCTCCCCTCGGTTGCACCCTCGTTCCGCCTCTCCCGTCACCCTGCGGCTCCGGGCCCCACCCCTGCATTTTACGCCAGTAAAAAAGGAGCGCAGGGGCTCGCCCTGCGCCGGGGAAGTTCCCGCAAGCGTCATTTCATCGTCTGATCTTTTTCCATGGTCACGCTGGCGACCGTGAGGGTGTTGCTGTCCATCGTGCCTTTCACGGTCACATGGTGGCCGGCGTGTGCTTTCACCGCGTCCTGGTTGGCGATGGGGTACACGGTCTTGTCTTTATCGTTGACGAACACCGCCTTCTGGCCGGCGTCGACGCACTTCTTGGCGCAGGCAGCGTCCACCTTCGCCCCGCACTTTTCGTCGCTGATCCATCCGGTCCAGGTGCCGCTCTTCCCCTTGTCGCTGCCGGCCAACGCCAGCAGGGAACCCATGCACACCAGGACCAGCACTCCCAACAGCTTCTTCATCGGCATCTCCCTCTCGCTTGCGATTTCAGCCCTGCCCGCGCCGCTTCCGTGGAGGGTCAGACACTCTGGCTGGAGCCAAGGCTGTGTTCGTGGGCCGCGCCGGTGTACCTCTCCCCCACAACTCCGGCCGGCGGCCCCAAAGGCTACCACGAAGCCGGACGATCCGGAACCGCGCAGTTCCACCTTCCGACAGACTGCATTGGGGCCCTCGGAGTTACACCATCATCAGGTAAAATAGGGACAAGCGCGCCCGTAGCTCAGTTGGATAGAGCGATTGCCTCCGGAGCAATAGGTCGGGAGTTCGAATCTCTCCGGGCGCGCCATACTTCCCTCCACCTTCTCACCTAAGGTCGTAGCGATCAAGGTTCATCACTTTGTTCCACGCCGCCGCGAAGTCCTTTACGAACGCCTCCTTGGAGTCGTCACACGCATAGACTTCTGCGATTGCCCGGAGCTGGGAGTTCGAACCGAAGAGGAGATCGACACGCGTGCCGGTCCACTTGATCTCGCCCGTCGCCCGATCACGCCCCTCAAACACGCCTTCGGATGTAGAAGAGGCCTGCCAGTTCGTATTCATGTCGAGCAGGTTGACGAAGAAATCATTGGTCAGGGTCTCGGGCCGGTTGGTGAAGACACCGTGTTTGGAATGTCCGAAGTTAACATTCAGGGCGCGCAGGCCGCCGACCAGGACCGTCATCTCGGGGGCAGTCAGCGTCAGCAACTGCGCCCGATCCACCAGCAGCTCCTCCGCCGGCATCTGGTGTCCGTTCCGGAGGTAGTTGCGGAACCCGTCCGCGGTCGGCTCCAGCACGGCGAAGGAGTCCACATCGGTCTGCTTCTGCGACGCATCCGTGCGCCCCGGCGAGAAGGGAATCTTCACCTTGTGGCCGGCCCTTTTCGCAGCTTCCTCGACGGCCGCGCAGCCGCCCAACACGATCAGGTCGGCAAGCGAGACCTTCTTCCCGCCGGACTTCGAGCCGTTGAACTCCTTCTGGATCGCCTCCAGCTTCTTGAGAGCCTTGGCCAGTCCGGCCGGCTGGTTCACTTCCCAATCCTTCTGCGGAGCCAGGCGAATGCGCGCTCCGTTCGCCCCACCCCGCTTGTCGGAGCCGCGGAACGTCGACGCCGACGCCCAAGCCGTCGAGACCAGTTGGGAGATCGACAGCCCGGACTTGAGGATCTTGGTCTTCAGAGCAGCAATGTCCTTCTCCCCGATCAATTTATGATCCACGGCGGGAACGGGGTCTTGCCACAGCTGGGGCTCCTTTGGAACGAGCGGGCCAAGGTACCGCGCGATCGGCCCCATGTCGCGGTGCGTCAGCTTGAACCACGCCCGCGCAAACGCGTCTGCGAACTGGTCGGGATGCTCGTAGAAGCGCCGTGAGATCTTTTCGTACGCAGGGTCGAACCGCAAGGAGAGATCAGTGGTCAGCATGGATGGCGCGTGGCGCTTGGATGGATGGTGCGCATCCGGCACCGTACCGGCGCCTGCGCCATTCTTCGGTCTCCACTGATGCGCACCGGCCGGGCTCTTGGTCAGTTCCCATTCGTAGCCGAACAGATTGGCGAAGAAGTTGTTGCTCCACTTCGTAGGCGTCGTGGTCCAGATGACTTCCAGGCCGCTGCCGATCGCGTCACCGCCGCTGCCCGTGCCAAACTTGCTCTTCCAGCCGAGGCCCTGCTCCTCGATGCCGGCGGCTTCGGGTACGGGGCCGACATACTTGTTCGGATCGGCAGCGCCGTGGGTCTTGCCGAAGGTGTGTCCGCCGGCGATGAGCGCAACCGTCTCCTCGTCATTCATCGCCATGCGGGCGAAAGTCTCTCGGATATCCCGTGCCGCGGCAACCGGATCCGGCTTTCCGTTCGGCCCTTCCGGATTCACGTAGATCAGGCCCATTTGCACGGCAGCCAGGGGATTCGCCAGATCACGGTCGCCCGAGTAGCGCTCGTCCGCCAGCCACTTGCCTTCAGGGCCCCAGTAGATGTCCTCTTCGGGCTCCCAGACGTCCTCACGCCCGCCGCCGAACCCGAAGGTCTTGAATCCCATGGACTCCAATGCCACGTTCCCGGCGAGAATCATGAGGTCGGCCCAGGAGATCTTCCGGCCATACTTCTGCTTGATCGGCCACAGCAGCCGGCGCGCCTTGTCGAGGTTCACGTTGTCCGGCCAGCTATTGAGCGGCGCGAAGCGCTGCTGACCGGCTCCGGCCCCGCCGCGGCCGTCGCCGATGCGGTACGTACCCGCGCTATGCCACGCCATACGAATGAAAAGCGGCCCATAGTGGCCAAAGTCGGCCGGCCACCAATCCTGCGAGTCGGTCATCAAGGCATGCAGGTCCTTGATCACGGCATTCAGGTCGAGGCTCTTGAACTCCTCCGCGTAATCGAACTTCTTGTCCATAGGATCGGACAGGGGGGAGTGCTGGTGCAGGATCTTCAGGTTCAGCTGATTCGGCCACCAGTCCGCGTTGGTCGCGGCCCTGGCTGCGGTGTTTGTGAATGGGCACTTGGCTTCGGTTGACACGTCTTGCTCCTTCCTTTAAGAAAACTGTGGTGAACTTAGGAACCTGTCGCGGCTTTCCCATTTGCGGAATCGGCGCCAGCCGCGCTTGCTGACGCGCCATTCACGCGGTATCCACACGCCCATGACAGTTAACGGGAAGCGTGCCGCGGAGCGCACTTGGTGCAGAGCCCCCGGAAAATGAGTTCGCATTCGCGAAGGATCCGCTTACCCAGGGAGCCCGAGGCAGGCCGGGGCACTCCGTACCACTCAATGTCCTCAACCTTGCCACAGCGGTCGCAGATGAAGTGGTGATGCCGCATGCTTTTCGCATCGAAGCGCGCGGCCCGGCCCTCGACGGCCACTTCACGCACCAGACCCGCCTGCACCAAGTCCCGCAGATTGTTATAAGTGGTGGCCCTCGAAGAGCGCGGATCCACGCGATTCACGGCTTCGAAGATCTCCGCAGCCGTGGGATGCCGATTCTGTCTCATCAGGAATGCCATCACGGCGTAGCGCTGCGGAGTGCACCGCAACCCGTTGCCTCGCAGCAACCGTTTGATCGACTGGGCATCCATGAAAGATTTAGATTATATCTAATGTGATATTTTGTAAAGATTCATGCTTCTGGCCGCTGCTGCGAGCAGAAGCCTGGTGGATGCACGTGTGACCGACCGGGCTACGCTGGTGACACTTCGCCGCCGATCAGTACACAAGGAAAGGGCCAGGCGCATGGCCCGGCCCTGAGTGGATCCGATCCCCCGCTGTTACTTCTTGGCCGTCTTCCAATCGGTGAACACGACCGGTTTCCCGTCTTTGACGATGGTGGGATAGACCGTGTCGAAACCCTTGTGGTCCTCGGGGCCGTAGTCCAGCACCAGCTTGCCCAGGCCGACGTCCATCTTGTGGATGCTCTCGATGGACGAGATCAGCTTGGCCCGGGTCAGGTCCTTGCCCGACCGCTTGATCCCTTCCACCATGACCATGGCATCGACGAAGCCTTCCAGGCTTGCGAAGGTCGGCGGAGCACCGGCATAGAACTTGTTCATGGCCTCGCGGTACATGGCGATGGTGGGAAAGTCGGTGCGGTCGTACGGCGGAACCACCTGGGTGATGATCATTCCCTCGGCATCCTTGCCCGCTTCCTTGATGAACGCCTCGGTGCCGACGAACGATACGGTCAGGAAGACCGGGTTCCAGCCCTGGGCGTGGCTGCGCTTCACGATCTCGGCGACCGGGGCGTAGGGGCCGACCAGCACCACCGCCTGGGGATTAGCCGCGCGAGCGCTGCGGATCCCGGCATCCACGTCCAGCGATGCCCGCTGGAACGTTCCCAGACCGGCAGGAGCGGAGTGGTGCTTCTCCAGCGCCAGCTTCACCCCGTCCAACACAGCCTTGCCGAAGGCGTCGTCCTGGTAGATGACGCCGACCTTCTTGATCCCGATCTCATCCAGCCCATTGATCATCTCGTGCGTCTCGTCGTAATACGAAGCGCGCACGTTGATCACCCAATGCTTCAACGGCGAGTACAGCAATTGCGCCCCGGTGAACAACCCGACCACCGGCAGCTTATGTTCTTCCGCCATGGGCACGTACTTGGCCGCCGTGGGTGTCCCCACGAAGAAACCGGCGGCAAACACTCCTTCTCGCATCAGGCGGTTGAAGCAGGCCTGTGTCTTATCCGGATCGTAACCGTCATCGAACGCCTGCAAGTTGATCTTCCGCCCATTGACGCCGCCCTTCTCGTTGACCAGGTGCAAGTATGCGGTGGCGCCCTTCACCGTCTCGTTGCCAAGGAATTTCGAGGGGCCGTCGAGCGCCGAGCACGATCCGATCTGAATCTTGTCGGCGGTCACCCCGGGCTCGTCCGCCCGGGCCATCCAGGTACAGCACAACACGACAGCGCTCAGAGCGAGCCCCCAGCCTGCGCTGCGCATCAAGGGTGTGCGATTGCGTTTTGCTGTCAAACCTTTCCCCCTCAAGCTTGGATTTCTCCGCGGGATCACTGTCGCGGTCCGTGGCGTCCAGTTTTTTCCGCGATATGGGCGCTAAGGTAGTCCTAAAACGCCTCGGCCCGCTAGTTACCGCGGTGACTCCCAACCGCCGTGTTCCCAGTTTGGAAATAAGCAACCAGGGACGCGCGGTTACACTGTTGATTCAGGCTGCCATCCATGGCCAACATCCTTTACGGCGTGAACGGCGAAGGCGCCGGGCATTCGACCCGCTCCAAAGAAGTCCTCTCCCACCTGGTGCAGCGCGGACACTCGGTCCACGTGGTCTCCTTTGACCGTGGGCTGAAAAACCTGGCCAAGGATTTCGAGGTCACTGAGATCTACGGCCTGCGCTTTGCCTACGTGAACAACCAGGTCCGCTATCGGAAGACCCTGGCCAGGAACCTGCTCCGGACGCCGAGCGTGATCCGCAGCCTGAAGCGCCTGGAGTCGCTGGCCGACGACTGGCGGATCGACGTCGTGGTCACCGACTTCGAGCCGCTCTCCTGCGCCGTCGGTCGCCGCCGGGGCCTGCCCATCGTTTCCATCGACAACCAGCATTGCCTCACCAACGCGCGCGTCTCCTACCCGCGCCGCTACGCTGCCGACGCCGCCGCCGCCAAGCTGGTCACCCGCGTCATGACCCCGGGCGCTGACGCCTACCTGGCCATCTCGTTCTTCGAAGCGCCCGTCCGCGGCCGGAAGACGTTCCTGTTTCCCCCCATCCTGCGCCAGGAGATCCTGCGTGCACAGGCCAGCGCCGGCAGCCACGTCCTGGTCTATGTGACGTCGCCCTCCGCCGACCTGGTACGCATCCTGCGCAGCGCTCCCGGCCAGTTCATCTGCTATGGCTTCGAGCGTGAAGGCATGGACGGCAACCTCTGGTTCAAGAGACCCAGCCTGGAGACCTTCTTTGCCGACCTCCTGAGCTGCCGCGCCATCATCGGCAACTCGGGATTCTCCCTGGTGAGCGAGGCGCTGCACCTCGGCAAGCCCTATCTGGCGGTGCCCGTGAAGCGCCAGTTCGAGCAGATCTTCAATGCCTATTACCTCGACAAGATGGGTTACGGAGCTTACTGGGAGGAGCTGGACGGCGACCGCGTTCGCCGGTTCCTGGCCAACCTTGACGCGTATGCGGCGAGCCTGGCCGCCTATCCGCGGCACGACAATTCCGCACTGCTGGCCAAGCTGGATGACCTGATCGGCCAGTACCTGCCGCGAAGCCGCGGCGCCGCATCCTGATGAGCGGCCAAAGCACCCAAGATCCCGACATCAACGGCCTGCCGGCGGTGGAGACGACAGCGCTCCCGCCCCCGGAGTCTCGGGCTATCATGCTCGCCGGACTGGCCGCGGCCGTTCTCGGGCTGGTTCTGTTCGCCTGGCTTGCAGAAGAGGTTCTTGAAGGCAGCGCAGCCCGCTTCGACAACACCGTCCGCGACTGGGTCCACGGCTTCGCCTCCCCCGGCCTGACCACCGCGATGCACGCCGCTTCCTTCGTCGGGTCCGGGGTGCTGATCGGGGCCTTGGTGCTGTCGCTGGCCGTCTTCCTGCTGCTCCACTGGAGACGCGCGGCACTGTGGATGACCGTCACCATGCTGGGCGCGACTGTGCTGGATCTCACCTTGAAAGCGGTCTATCACCGCGCACGGCCGGTGCCGTTCTTCGGGGCCGCGCCCCACGATTACAGCTTCCCCAGCGGACACGCCCTGTTCTCGTTCTGCTTCTACGGCGTGTTGGCAGGATTGGTCACCAAGCGCATCCGCTCGCACGTTCTTCGCGGAGTCATCTGGATCTCAGCGGCGTTGGCGGTGACGGCGATCGGATTCTCCCGCATCTATCTCGGGGTGCACTATCCCAGCGACGTCATCGCCGGATACCTCTCGGCCGCCATGTGGGTGGGAGCGATGGTCGGAACGGACCGCTACCGCAAGCGGCACGGGTGGAAGAAAAAACAGGCGGGGAAAAATTAGAAGGGCCGTGACATTGGTTATGGTCTAGCCACCGACTCCTGCGAGGGAGTCAACAGCGTGGACGCATGCACCGTCACAGCCCCTGATGTGACCTCAGCTTTCGCATCTCCGAACCCCGGCGGCCCCTCGCAAGGTCCGTCGGTTTTTTCGGGTCCGGGAGCCCAGCGAGTCGCCCCGCTGGCGCCGGTCACCCGGCCTACTTCGGATCGGCAACTAGTGTGGATGCCAACCCTTTCGACCGTCGACGCACGCGATACTAAACGCGAATGCTCAATTGTCAATGCCCAAGAATTGTGCAAACAAAGAAATTTCCGCTCTTCATCGGACGCCTCGCAACTCCGCTGGAAATGCGGACCCGAAGCAGGTCAATCTCGTTGGGAACAAGTTTTTCACAGTGATTTCCACAGCATCGTCGCCAAGTATTGATGTTTACGCACCTTACAAGCTGCTTGACCACGGAGCAAACTTCGGCGATTGTGCTTACAGCAGGAGTGAAATGTCGGATCTCGTAGCGTATGTGGATGGCGGCTCCCACGGCAATCCTGGGCCGTCAGGCATTGGCGTCGTGATCGAGGTTCCCGTCGGAGAGCCCATCCGCATCGCCAAGTGGATCGGGCACCAGGACAATAATGTCGCCGAGTATGTAGCGCTGCTCGAGGCCCTGCAGCACGCGGTCTCCCTCAACGCCAAGACGCTTCACGTTTTCTCCGACTCCCAGGTGGTGGTGCGGCAGATGACCGGCGAGTACGCCTGCCGCAGCCCGCGTCTCTATTCCCTGCATTGGACCTGCCGCAAGCTGGCACGCTCCATGCGTTTCTCCATCGCTCATATCCCTCGCGAGCACAATGCGGAGGCGAATCACCTCGCCAACCACGCGGCACACCGGCGGACCGGGCTGCTCCCCGCCATCGCGACTCTGGAATAGTTTCCACTGAGGTCCTTCTGACTGCGTCTCCTGCGCGGCATCATGGCTTGCGCGCCACACCGCATTCGTCTAGTTTCGACCCATGATCCGCGACACAATGATGATCCTCGCCCTCACCGTCCTGGCGCTCGGCTCCGGCGCCATGGCACAATCTCCCTCCGCTTCCGACACTCACGCCATCGATAGCGCGCACCTCATCCAGCCTGAAGATCTGGTCAAGGTCCTGCAGTCGAAAGGCGAGAGGCCGCTCATCCTTCAGGTCGGCTTCCACGTGCTCTACGCCCAGAACCACGTGCCCGGCGCGGAGTACGTCGGCGCCGGCGGCGAGAAGGAAGGCCTGGAGCAGTTGCGCAAGCGCGTGCAGCCGCTGCCACGCGGAAAAGCCATCGTCATCTACTGTGGCTGCTGCCCCTGGTCGCACTGCCCCAACCTGGATCCCGCCTTTAAGGCGCTGCGCGAGATGGGCTTCACCAACGTGAAGGCGCTCTACATCGCCAATAACTTCGGCCAGGACTGGGTGGCGAAGGGATATCCCACCGAAAAGGGCCGCTAGCGATGCTGCATCATCCTGAGCTGCGCGCCGAGCGTCTGCTGCTGCGCGATTTCCGGCGGGAGGTCCGATATGGGCTGACAGGCAACAATACTCCGACTAGAATCTGAGTCTTTCCCAGTCGGATCTGAGTCTTTCCATACGGTCTCAAGGAGTGCCGTGGCTGCCGCCGCTTATCCGATCCTGCTGCTGACGTGTAGTCTGGCGCTCTCCCAACCGCGCATCGGCCGCATGAAGATGCACCAGGCCTGGGCCGGGCTCATTGGAGCG
>Ga0335082_10007076_pt1 | contig 12214 bp, 12 predicted proteins | sample Lox_Sample_41_FD_206718 | JGI IMG/M metagenome (GOLD analysis project Ga0335082, IMG submission 206718) | Soil microbial communities from Loxahatchee National Wildlife Refuge, Florida, United States - Lox_Sample_4.1 | ecosystem: Environmental > Terrestrial > Soil > Wetlands | place: USA...
GGCGTGGACGTAGTCGTTCCACTTTGACGATCCCTCCTTGGGCCCGCGATCGCGTCAACGTCGGGTCGTCCTCGTCCACGCCGCCGTCGCCGTCAACGTCCACGACCACGTCCACGACGATCGCGGGAGCAGCGCAGCGTCAGCGCGCCTCGTGGAGCCGAACCACGTACCAGCTCCCGCGCCACGCGATCATCTCCGCGACGTCCACGCGGCGCACCCGGCCGTCGACCGTGAAGGTGAGCTTGCTGTGGCGGATGGTCCAGACCGTCTCCTTCCACTCCTTCTTGTGCGGCTCCACCTGCACGGGAGGCCCCCCGAGATCGAACGACACGAACACCGCGCCGTCGATCCCTTTCTCGTGGCGGCGCACGCGCGCGATCTGGCTCGCGAACGAAGGCTCGAGCTTCGTCTCGTACCAGCCGCCCGGATCCGGCACGTCGCGCGCGGCGACGATCGCCTCGCGCGGCACGAAGAGATCGGCCGCGAGCGACGGATCGTTTTCGGTGATCGCTTGGAGCAGGTGCTTGCCGCGGAGCTGCAGGCCCTCGGGGCCCGCGTCGGGGAGCGCGTCGAAGCTCGTCTCCGGGCCGGCCTCCGCGCGGGGCGCGGGCTTCGCGTCTGCGGACGTCGCGGGCGCCGCGTCGCTCTTCGGGGCCGCCGTCTCGCTGCAGCTCCCGCACGCTTGCAGGACGACGAGCGCGAGGACGGCCGAGCGTGTCACGCGAGGTTCGGCAGCGTGACGACGTCGACGTGGAGCACCTCGTCGAACGCGCAGATCTCGTGGAGACAGGCTTCGCTCGGACGCGACGCGACGCGGAGCTTCGCGCACGCGGCGCCGCCGCCCTCGAACACAGTGTTCGCGATCTCCTCGACGTTGATGCCGTGCCGCTTGATGACGTTGAGCACGTTGGCGAACGTGCCGATTTTGTCGAGCATCCGGATGACGAGGAGGAAGCGCGCCGACGACGCGTTCACCACGTTCACGACGTTCGGCACGTTCCCCTCGAGGAGGAACGAGCGGATGACGCGCACCGTCTCGGTCGCGATGGCGAGCTGCGCCTGATCGGTCGACGCCGAAATGTGCGGCGTTCCGTAGATGAAGCCGCCGTCCGCGCTCGCCGCGATGTCGAAGCCCTTCGCCTCGTACGTCGACTTCCCTTTCGGCTCGCTGTCGTGCACGTCCAGCCCGACGCGGAGGCCGCTCTCGCGCACCGCGCGGAGCATCGCCGCCTGGTCGACGAGGTCCGCGCGCGCCGTGTTGATCAAGATCGCGTGGCGAGGGAGCTTCGAGAAGACGCGCTCGCCGATGACGCCGCGCGTCCGCTCGGTGAGCGCGGCGTGGAGCGTCAGGATGTCCGAGCGCGACGCGAGATCGTCGAGCGACGAGGCGAACGGGATGCCGAGCTCCTTCGCCCGCGACGCGCTCTGCGCGCGGCCCCACGCGAGAGGCTCGAGCCCGAACGCGCGCGCGCGCACCGCGACCTCGCGGCCGATCGCGCCGAGGCCGACGATGCCGAGCGTCTTGCCGTGGAGGCCCTCGGCCTTCGCGTACTCGGCGCGCTGCCACTTGCCGTCGCGGAGCGAGGCGGTGGCGTCGACGATGCGCCGGTCGATCGCGATCATCAGCCCGAAGGCGAGCTCGGCGACCGCGGCGGCGTTCTTGCCCGGGCAGTTCGCGACGTAGACGCCGCGCCGGCTCGCGGCGCGCACGTCGATGGTGGACACCTGGGCGCCCGCCCGCACGATGAGGTTCAGCTCGCGGGCGCCTTCGATCGCCTTGGCGCTGACCGGCGTCGAGCGAACGACGAGGATGCCGAACCCGGGCACGCGCGCCTCGAGCTGCTCGGCGGTGACGTCGGGCGCGTACTCGACTTCGAGGGGGAGGGCGCGAAGCTCTTCGATGGCGCGCGCGTGGAGCTTGTCGGCGATGAGGAGACGCATCGTTCTTTCAGGGGCCGCGTACTTGCTGCGGGAAAATCGATCCGGAGTCGGGGGAGCGCTCGCACGCTGTGGTGTTCGCGCACATCACGGCGGTGACGGTCCCGGCGACCGCGCCCGCGACGACCACGCCGACCACGGTCCAGAACCACCATCGCGTGAGCACGCTCGGCGTCTTCTCGAGGTGGAAGTCCAGCTCGCGCCGCACGCCGCGCTCGACGATCGCCTGCGTCGCGAGGTTGCGGTACCCCTCGCGCGACAAGAGAAGGTCGTGCGCGCCGGGCCGGAGCGCGGCTTCGAGCGGCGTGCCGCCGAGACCCTTGCCGTCGATGAGCACCGACGTCGCCGCCGGCGTCGCGCGCACGACGAGGACGCCCGTCTGCGTCGCCTGCACGAGATCGAACGCGAGCTCGGCGCGGTCGCCGCCGGGGAGGTCGACCTGCTGCCGCTTCGGCTCGTACCCGTCGGCGTCCACCTCGACGATCGCCTGCCCGGCGTCGACCTTCACGTCCGGCAGCGGCGTGTGCCCGACCTCTTTCTGGCGCACGAGCACGCGCGCGCCCTCGACGTTGCAGCGAATCGACAGCGTCGTCACGTGGCGCTTGAAGTCCGCGATGATCTGCTCGAGCTGCGGCACACGCGCGCGGAGGTCGGCGGGCGCGTCCATGCGAAAGCGCTCGAGCTGCTCGACCGCGGCCGGGTACTGCCCGAGCGCCCCGAGCGCGCGGCCCATGTTGTAGAGGAACCGCGGATCGTGCGACGCGGCGAACGCCTTCTGGTAGCCGTCGAGCGCGTCGGCGTAGCGAAGGTTATCCATCGCTTCGTCGGCGGTGGCCTTGAGCTTCGCCACGTCCGGCTTGCCTTGCGCCCACGCCGGGGACCCGAGCGAAGCGAGCGCGAGCACGAGCAGCACGAAGAAGAGACGAAGTCGCATGTCAGAGGCGAGTCGGCGTCGGCGCGGGCGCCGCGTGGGTGGGCGCCGCGGTCACGCTCGGGTGCGGGCGAAAGACGTGGATCGTGTGCGACGTCGGCGGCGGCGGCGTGGATTCCACGGTCGCCGAAGGTACCGAAGCGATGCCGGAAACGGAAGCGGAAGCCGTGGCCGTCGTCGCGAGCGGCGCCGTCGTCTCGGCGGGCTCGGCGGACGGGACCGGCGCCGCGGTTCGGTGCGTCGAGACCGCGACGACGCCGCCGAGCACGCCGACGCTCAGCGCTCCGACGACGCCGAACGCGACGAGCGCGATCTTGTTCGTGCGCCGCTTGCCCGCGGACGTCGTCCACCCCGGGACGGTCTTCGCCGCCTCGACCGGGTCCGCGCGCGCGAAGTCGCCCGACGCGCTCGGCGGCAGGTTCGGCCGGCTGGGAACGGGGATCGCCGCGGGCAGCGTGTCCGGCCCGCGCACCGCCCCGGACCCGAACGGCGCGATGGCCGACGCGAGCGACTGCACGTTCGGAAAGCGCCGCTCCGGATCTTTCTCGAGCGCCCCGAGGAGGGCCCGCTCGAGCTCCGCCGGCACGTCCGCGCGAAACTGCGACATGGGCGGCGGCGCGTCGATGCAGATCGCCGCGGCGGCCGCCGTCGTGCTCCCCTCGAACGGCGTGCGCCCCGCGAGGAGCTCGTACAAGATGATGCCGAGCGACCAGATGTCGGTGCGCGCGTCCACGTGCTTCGCCGAGCGCACTTGCTCCGGCGACATGTAGAGCGGCGTGCCCACGACGGTCTGCGTCGCGGTGACGCGCGCCTCGTTCTCGCTCTCGAGCTTCGAGATGCCGAAGTCGAGCACCTTCACCTTGTGCGTCGTCGTGACGAAGAGATTCGACGGCTTGAGATCGCGGTGGATCACGCCCGCGGCGTGCGCTTCGACCATCGCGTTGCAAGCCTGGAGCACGAAGTCGACGGCTTCGGAGACGCCGAGCTGCTTGCGCTCCTCGATGACGCGTCCGAGGTCGGAGCCGTCGAGGAACTCCATGACCATGTACGGGATGCCGCGGTCGGAGATGTCGACGTCGAGCACGCGCGCGATGTTGTCGCTCTTCAGCTTGCCGGCCGCGCGCGCCTCGCGCTCGAAGCGCGGGACGACCTCGGGGAGGTCGAGCACGTCCGGCAGGAGCATCTTGATCGCGACGCGCTGCTCGATGCGCGCGTGCACCGCTTCGAACACGACGCCCATGCCGCCCTCGCCGAGCTTGCGGACGATGCGATATTTCCCAGCGAGCACGTCGCCCGGCTCGGGCAACGTACGGTGCAGCATGGCCGTGCCCACGACGGACTAGGGTATCACGCCGAGCGGCACCACCTCGCCGCCGATGCGCGCGACGGTGCGCCCGCCCTGCTCGTCGAGCACCGCGCCGAGCGCGATCTGGGCGTGCCGGTCGAAGCGCGCCTCGAACGGCCCGCCGCGCGCGTCGCGTTTCACCCGCGTGACCACGCGCTCGCCGTCCACGGTCGTCTCGCGAGGGTTCCAGGGCTCCTCGGTCCCGTCGCTGAGACGCAGCGAAACGCCCGCCGGCTCGACGCGGATCGAACGTACGAAGTAAGGGACGTCTTCGACCGTGAAATACGTCCAGTCGTAGCCGTTCGTCAGGATGTAACGCCCGTCGTCGGGGTGGCGGGCGATCCACGTGTGCATGGCCGCGGCGAGCCCGGCGTGCTCGACGAGCGCGCCCTCGTGGAAGAAGCGACCCTCGCGGTCGAGTCGGATCGTGCTCTCGCGCGAGCGGCCTTCCGGCGCCGGAAAACGAAAGAATTCGGGGTGGTCGCCGGGCTTCATCGGGCGATTGTAAGGCCGCCCTCCGCGCCTTGACCAACCCGGCCGGGGCGCCTAGATCTCGAATGCTTCAAAAATATTTGAAACATATGGAAGAAGCAGTCCCCCAGCCGTCTCTGCGCGACCGCCGGAGCGCTCCCGCGGCGCACGCCGCGGGCGTGCGCGCGATGTTCGATCGCATCGCGCCGCGCTACGACCTCCTCAACCGCATCGTCAGCGGCGGCATGGATCAGCGGTGGCGCCGGCGCGTCGTCGAGGAGGTCGCGCGCGCGCCGCGGGGGAGCTACGTCGACCTCTGTGCGGGCACGCTCGACCTCGCGGCCATGCTCGCGGCCGCGTTTCCGCGCGAGCGCGTGGTCGCCGTCGATCTCGCCGAGGAGATGATGCGCGCCGGCCGCGAGAAGGCGCCGCGGGTCGAGACCGTCGCCGGCGACGTGTGCGCGCTGCCGTTCGAAGACGCGACGTTCGCGGCGGCGACGTGCGGCTTCGGCGTGCGCAACGTGTCGTCGGTCGAGGCGTTCGCGAGCGAGGCGCTGCGCGTGCTCCGCCCGGGCGGCGCGCTCGTCGTGCTCGAGGCGTTCCACCCCGAGCGCCCGCTCGGCGCCGCGCTCCACCGCGCGTACGTCGGCCGCGTCTTTCCCGCGCTCGGCGCGCTCCTCGTCCGCGACCGCGCGCCGTACGAGTACTTCGTGCAGAGCGTCGGCGCGTTCCTCTCGCGCCGCGACTTCGAGCGATTGTTGCAGAATGCAGGTTTCTCCCGCGTGCGCGGATTCGACGTGTTTCTGGGCCTCGCGGGGATCGTGGTGGGGGAGAAATGAAGATCGTCCTCGGCATCACCGGCGCGAGCGGCGCCCCGTACGCCAAGCGCATCCTCGACGTGCTCGCGCGGACGAACGACGTCGAGGTCGCCGCGTGTCTCTCCGAGACGGCGCCCGAGGTGTGGGCGCTCGAGATCGGCGGCGACGTGCGCGAGCACCTCGCGTCGCTCGGCGTCCCGTGCTTCGGGCTCCGCGACTATCGCGCGCCGTTCGCCAGCGGGAGCGCGGGGTGGAACGCGATGATCGTCGTGCCGTGCTCGATGAGCACGTTCGCACGCGTCGCCCACGGCATCTCCGACAGCCTGCTCACGCGCGCCGCCGACGTGATGCTCAAGGAGAAGCGCGCGCTCGTCGTCGTGCCGCGCGAGACGCCGCTCTCGCTCGTGCACCTCGAGAACATGACCGCCCTCGCGCGCGCCGGCGCGACGATCGTCCCCGCGATGCCCGCGTTCTACGGCAAGCCCGAGACGCTCGCCGACGCGATCGACACGGTGGTCGCGCGCGTCCTCGACCACGTCGGCGTGCGCCACGAAATCGGAAAGCGGTGGGGCGCGTGACGCCGCTCGCCGAACGCGCCCTCCTCCGCGAGGGTCTGCTCGAGGTGCTCGAAGCGCGGCGCGGCGGGCAGCCTCTCGCCGCGTACGAGCGGCGCCTTCGCGACGCGGACCTGCTCGCGCTCGGCGCGCTCGCGGACGCCGTCCGACGCGACGAGGTCGGGCCGGTCGTGCACCTCCACCTCGAGGACCCTCCGAGCGACGCGATCCGCGCGCGCGGGCTCGACTTGCTCCGCGAGGTCGCGCTCGCGCGTGTGCTCGGGCCGCGCGGCGCGCGCGTGTGCGTCGACTTCGGCGCGTCGGGCCTCGAGATCGCCCAGGTCGCGCTCGGCTTCGGCGCCGACGCGCTCGCCGGGCCCATCGCGAATCGCCGGGGCCTCCCGATCGCCGAGGACGCGCAGAAGAAAGTGAAGGGCAAGGGCATGGTCGCGCTCAAGGCGCTCCAGCGAGACGAGATCGCGACGCTCGTGCGCCGCGCGGGAAGGGAGCCGGTCCTTTGAGCTTCGCGGAGATCGCGCGAAAGGTCCGCGGCGGCGAGCGCCTCTCGTTCGACGACGGCGTCGCGCTCTTCTGCGAGCCGGACTTGTTGGCCCTCGGCGCGCTCGCCAACGAGGTGCGCGAGAAGCGCCACGGCGACCGGACCTACTTCAACAAGAACATGCGTGTCGAGGTGACGAACGTGTGCGTCGCGTCGTGCCTCTTCTGCTCTTTCGCGAAGCTCGAGGACGGCGCCCCCGGCTCGCACACGATGAAGCTCGAAGAGGCGTGGGCCGAGCTCGAGCAGCGCATGGACGACCCGCCGCGCGAGATCCACATCGTCAACGGCCTCCACCCGGGCCTGCCGTTTTCGTACTACGAGGAGCTCCTCCGCGGCTTCAAGCGCATCAAGCCCGACGTGCACATGAAGTGCTTCACCGCGGTCGAGATCCACTTCTTCGCGCGCCACTACGGCATGACCCACGAAGAAGTGCTCACCAAGCTGCGCGCGGCGGGTCTCGACAGCCTGCCCGGCGGCGGCGCGGAGATCTTCCACCCCGACGTGCGCACGCGCATCTCGAACGACAAGGCGACGGCCGAGGAGTACCTCGAGGTGCACCGCGTCGCGCACCGGCTCGGCATGCGCACCAACGCGACCATGCTCTACGGTCACATCGAGACCTTCGAGCACCGCGTCGATCACTTGATGCGGCTCCGCGCGTTGCAGGACGAGACCGCCGGCCTCCAGGCGTTCATCCCGCTCGCGTTCCATCCCGACGGAAACGGGATGAAGAACCTCCCGGCGCCGACCGCGGTCGACGATCTCCGGACCATCGCGGTGTCGCGCCTGATGCTCGACAACGTCGATCACGTCAAAGCGTACTGGGTCTCGAGCGGCGCGGACGTCGCGCAGATCGCGCTCCGCTTCGGCGCCGACGATCTCGACGGCACCATCGTGCACGAGACGATTTATCACGCGGCCGGCTCGCGCGTTCCGCAGGGCCTCCGCTACGACGAGCTCGTGCGCCTCATTCGCGAGGCCGGTCGCGTCCCGATCGAGCGCGACACTTTCTACAACGTCGTCCGCGAGCACCCGCGCGTCGCGCTGCCCGAGTCCGCCGTGAAGGTGCGGGAGCGGAAGGCGGGGAAGCACTTGGAGGTCCTGTCGTGACGCTCCGCGTCGCCGCCGTCGGCTACTTGAACGCGCGGCCCTTGTGGCACGCGCTCGTCGATCACCCGGACGTCGAGCTCACGCTCGCGCTCCCGAGCGAGGTCGCGCGCATGCTCGCCGAGGACGAAGCGGACGTCGCGCTCCTTCCCGTGGCCGCGGCCGCCGCGCTCGGGGACGCGGTGCAAGTCGACGCGGGATGCATCTCGTCGCGCGGGCCGGTGCGGAGCGTCGTCGTCTACTCGGAGTGCCCGACGGACGAAATCGAGGAGCTCGCGCTCGATCTCTCGTCGCGAACGAGCGTCGTCCTCGCGCGCCTCCTCCTCCCGAAGCGCACGCTGCGCGGCATGCCCGCGGAGGACGCGCTCGCGTTCGCGCGCGGGCCCAAACGCGGCGCGGTGGTCATCGGCGATCCCGCGCTCGCGCACGAGGGCAAGTTCGCCCACACCTTCGATCTCGCCGACGCGTGGCGCGCGCGCAGCGGGCTCCCGTTCGTCTTCGCCGCGTGGTACGCGCGCAAGCCGCTCTCGGCGGCGCACGTCGAATTGTTGCAGAATGCACGCAAAATCGGGCTCGAATCCCGCGGTTCCATCGCGCAGAACGAGTCCGAGCGGCGCTACCTCTTCGAGAACATCCGCTACGACCTCGACGACGACGCGCGGGCGGGTCTCGCGCGCTTCTTCGTCGAGGCGGCGAAGGCTTCGCTCCTTCCGCCGGTGTCGCCGCCGTGCTCGCTCGACACGCTCCTCCAGCGAGCGGCGGACGGCGAGCGCCTCTCGGTCGCCGAGGGCGTGCGTCTCCTCGCCGAGGCGTCGCTCTTCGATCTCGGCCTCGCCGCCGACGCCGTGCGCAAGCGCAAGCACCCGGAAGACGTCGTCACGTACATCGTCGACCGCAACGTCAACTACACGAACGTGTGCACGACGAGCTGCCGCTTCTGCGCGTTCTATCGCCCCGTGGGCCACGCCGAGGGCTACGTGCTGTCGCGCGAGGTGCTCGGCAAGAAGCTCCAGGAAGTGGTCGACGCGGGCGGCGTGCAGATCCTCCTTCAAGGCGGGCTCAACCCGGACCTGCGCATCGAGTGGTACGAGGACCTGTTCCGCTGGATCAAGTCGGAGTTCAAACTGGGTCTCCACGCGCTCTCGCCGGAGGAGATCCTCCACATCGCGCGGCTCGAGTCGCTCTCGGTGCGCGAGGTGCTCGAGCGCCTCGTCGCCTCGGGGATGGACTCCGTGCCCGGCGGCGGCGCCGAGATCCTCGTCGACCGCGTGCGCCGCAAGATCGCCAAGGCCAAGTGCACGAGCGCGGAGTGGCTCTCGGTGATGCGCACGGCGCACCATCTGGGCCTCCGCTCGAGCGCGACGATGATGTACGGCACCGTCGACACGCCGCGCGAGCGCGTGCTTCACCTCGCGAAGATCCGCGAGCTCCAAGACGAGACGCGCGGCTTCACCGCGTTCTTCTGCTGGGACTTCCAGCACGAATCCGGTGTTCGCGTCGAGGCGGGCGACGGCGGCACGAGCGTGTACCTCCGCACGCAAGCGGTCGCGCGCCTCATGCTCGACAACGTCGACCACGTGGGCGCGTCGTGGGTCACGCAAGGGCCCGACATCGGACAGGTCGCGCTGCGCTTCGGCGCCGACGACTTCGGGAGCGTCATGTTCGAGGAGAACGTGGTCTCGAGCGCCGGCACGACGTACTGCATCGACGCCCCCGAGATCGAGCGCCGCATCCACGCGTCGGGTTTCCGCGCGGTCCGCCGCAACGTGCGCTACGAATGGCTCACGCAGCCGTCGTGACTCGTTCGATTCGCGCCCACTGGATCGTGACCGGCGACGGGGAGCCGATCGCCGACGGCGTCGTCGTCGTGGACGGGCAGGGGACCGTCGTCGACGTGGGCGCGGCGGGCGAGGCGCGCTTCGAGGGCGCGGACGCCGAGCGCGTGCGCGGCGTGCTGATGCCGGGGCTCGTGAACGCGCACACGCACGTCGAGCTCTCGGCGCTGCGCGGGCGCGTGCCGGGCGGCGGCGGGTTCTTGCCGTGGGTCGAGCGCCTCATCGGCGCGCGCGTGGAGCTCGACGAAGGAGACGAGGCCGCGGCGATCGCGTCCGCCGTGGCGGAGCTCCGCGCGGCGGGGACGGTCGCCGTCGGCGAGGTGACGAACGGGCTCGGCGCGGTCGTGCCGCTCGCGCGCGCGGGGATCGCGGGGTGCGTCTTCCACGAAGTCTTCGGCCAGGACCTCGCGCGTCTCCGCGAGCGCGTGCGCGGGCTCGAGGCCGAGCTCGCCGAGCGCGTGCCGGCGTGGCCGTCCGACGATCTCGCCTACGCCCCCGCGCCGCACACGCTCTACACGCTGCACCTCGAGGTCGTGAAGATGATCATCGACGAGTCGCGCGCGCGCGGCCGCCGGACGTCGCTCCACTTGCTCGAGCACCCCGCCGAGCGACGCGCCATCGAGTCGGGCGACGGCCCCGTCCCCGGTTGGCTCGCCGAGCGGAGCCGCGTCGCGCCGAGCGCGATCGATTGGCCGAAGCGCCCCGCGCTCGACGTCGCCGCGGAAGCAGGCGCGCTCGCGCCCGACGTCGTCCTCGTCCACCTCACCGAGGCGCGTCCGGACGAGCTCGCACGCGTCGCCGCCGCGAAGTCGCCGGTCGTCCTGTGCCCGCGCTCGAACCTCTTCATCGAGGGCAAGCTCCCGCCGCTCCTCGCGATGCGCGAAGCGGGCCTCGAGCCGGCGCTCGGAACCGACTCGCTCGCGTCGAACGCGTCGCTCGACGTGCTCGCCGAAGCCCGAGCGCTGCGCGATCGCTTCCCGAACGTCCCCGCGCGCGAGCTCGTGCGCATGGCGACTTGGAACGGCGCGCGCGCGCTCGGCCTCCCGCGCCACGGCCGCATCGCGCGGGGCGCGCGCCCGGGCCTCCTCGCGATCGAGGGGGACCTGCCGCGAAATGGTGACCCGTGCGCGTGGCTCCTCTCGAACCTCAAAGCACCACGGAGGCTCGTCGCCTGATGGAAGCGCTCGTCCGGGTTCGCCGCTGGGGCGGCCTCGTCGCGTTCTCGCACACGATCTTCTCGATGCCGTTCGCCGCGAGCGCCGTCGTCTTGACGCGCGCCGTGCCCCACGCGCCGCTCACGCTCGCCCGCGTCGCCGCGATGATCGCGTGCATGGTCTTCGCGCGGACGAGCGCGATGGCCTTCAACCGCTGGGCGGACCGCGACGTCGACGCGCGAAACCCGCGCACGCAATCGCGCCACGTCCCGTCGGGCCAGGTCGCCTCCGGCGAGGCGCTCGCGCTCGCGCTCGGCTCCGGCGCGCTCTTCGTGGCCTGCGCCGCGACGCTCGGCTTCTGGCCCGCGGTTCTCGCGCCGTTCGTGCTCGCGGTGCTCCTCGGATACTCCTACGCGAAGCGGTTCACGTGGGCCGCGCACGCGTGGCTCGGCGTGGCGAGCGCGCTCGCGCCCGGCGGCGCCTGGATCGCGTGCGGCGCCGCGCCGGCGCCGGGCATCTTCGCGCTGATGGGCGCGGTCGTGACGTGGCTGTTCGGCTTCGACGTCCTTTATTCGCTCCAAGACGAATCCTTCGATCGCGCCAACGGCCTCCGCTCCGTCCCCGCGCGCTTCGGACTCGGCCGCTCGCTCGTGATGAGCGCCGCGTCGCACGTCCTCACCGCGGCGCTCCTCGCGCTCGCCGGCGTCCTCTTGCACCGCGGCGCGCCGTACTTCGCGGGCGTCGCGATCGTGAGCGCGCTCCTCTCGTGGGAGCACGCGATCGTGGGGAAGGGCGATCTGAAGCGGATCGACAAGGCGTTCTTCGACGTGAACGCCTACGTGAGCGTGGGCTTTTTCGCGCTCGTGGTGCTCGACGAAGCGATGCGACGCTGAGTCATTTGCAGACCGAGCCGGCCGCCGTGTACGTGCACTTGAGCGGCGCGCAGCAGCCGATCTTCACGCAGTCCGTGCCGGCGACGTCGCTGCAGACGCGCACGGGCGGCCCGACCGTGCGCGCGACGTCGTCGATGGGAAACGAGCACGAGCCATCGGACTCCACGCTCGTCGAAGTGACGGGGACGTCGCACAAGCTCTTCGCCGCGAACGGCGGGCCGCACGAGCACGAGGCTCCGCGGGGCAGGGTCGCGTCGCTGCACATCGTTCCCGCGCCCGCGATCACGCGGTAAGTCGTGCGCTCGTGCGCGCGTTCGACGTCCTTCTCGAGCGGGCCTTGCGCGTACGCCGCGAGCGCCATGCCGGCGCTGGGAGAGGCGATCGCGCGGATCGCCGGCGTCGCGACGTTCGCCGTGGCGAGCCACGCGCCGACCGAAGTCTCGGCGTCCGCGGCGGTGCATGCGCCCGCGCAGCCGACGAGCTGGGCGCACGTGATCCGCTTCGCCGCCGGGCAAGCGGTCTTGGCGAGACCGACGAGCGCACCGAAGACGTCCGCGAGCGGGCCCGGCGCGCCGACGCCGCGGCATCCGAGCTCGCCCGCCTCCTTCG
>Ga0335082_10007077_pt1 | contig 12213 bp, 9 predicted proteins | sample Lox_Sample_41_FD_206718 | JGI IMG/M metagenome (GOLD analysis project Ga0335082, IMG submission 206718) | Soil microbial communities from Loxahatchee National Wildlife Refuge, Florida, United States - Lox_Sample_4.1 | ecosystem: Environmental > Terrestrial > Soil > Wetlands | place: USA: Florida...
TGTAAAGCCCTACCTCTAACAATAAGATATCATCGACCTCAACGACATAAGATGGTTCGCCTGTCTTAAAAGACACATAATAAACGTCTCCATCTTGATCGTAATATTCATTAAAATCTATGTTCATATAACCTTCATGCTTTTTCATCTTTTGGTTCCTTATATTCATTACCTTTCTTGGGCTCAAACACCGGATAAACTGTGCATATTCTCGCTGTAGAAACGTCAATAATAACAGTAAAATATGGTGGAAACCTACTTCCAGTATCTACTATTACTTCTGCCGATATTGCTAATGTATTGAAAGACTTATAATATAAAAATTGATTTTCAATGTGTTTATGATATCTTACACAATCTGGATTTATAAGAGTTGTGGCTATTTTTTCTCCGTTGTTTCTATAGTACCATCTTTCTTGTTCCGCGCAAATTTCATCCCACTTATTTTTAGATAAAGTTACCTCTCCGTGGAATTTAGTCGAAAATGTTGCACGTCCTGTTTCATCAAATGATATATCTGGCATATTTATACAACACCGAATACCTTATTTCAAGTGAAATCGTATTATATACCACAATTGACACTTTCGTGTCAATAAAGCAACATTTAACAAATTATTTCGACCATCTTTTATTGGCCGCTTTCCTCGCAATTTCCTTGCGTTTTTTTGCAGATAGGGCCTTTGCTCTGGCATAGCCTCCCTTTTTACCTCCAAGTCGTCCAAGAGCTACAGCGGCAGGGTTTTTCTTGCGAGGTTTCTCGGCAGGCTCTTTAGCGGGTTTTTCTGTAGCGGCTTTCATAATCTCAAAAGCCGTGACATTCTCGTCTTTGCTTGATCGCTTAGGCATGGCCTAATAATGCCATAGCCAGAAGAATTATACAAGGTGTATAAAATTCAAACTGACCCACTACCTGATGGAGGCCCGCTTGCCCTCCCTCCAATCTTCGTGTTAAGATTTACGATCCATGGCTGAAAACATTCCACAATCCGATCCAACCCGTTTCGACAAACCTTACAACCCTCGAGAGGTCGAGGATCGTTGGTATCGGTACTGGATCGACCGGGGTTACTTTACCGCGGACGAGAACTCGATGAACCCTCGGCGGTTTTCGATCGTGATCCCGCCGCCCAATATTACCGGTTCGCTGCACTTAGGTCATGCCCTGAACAACACACTTCAGGATATCCTCGTCCGCTGGCAGCGGATGCTGGGATTGAATACCCTCTGGCTGCCCGGAACGGACCATGCAGGAATCGCGACCCAAAATGTCGTTGAGCGTCAGCTCATGGCCGAAGGCACTTCGCGAGAAAAGCTGGGGCGCGTGGAATTCATCAAACGGGTCTGGCAGTGGCGGGAGCAGTCGGGGAGGACCATCGTCGCACAACTGAAACGGCTCGGCGCTTCCTGTGACTGGAAACGGGAGCGGTTTACCCTGGACGAAGGTCTCTCGGCCTCCGTTCGAGACGTCTTTGTCCGACTGCATCAGGAAGGACTGATCTACCGGGGAGAGCGATTGATCAATTGGTGCCCGAGGTGCGGGACGGCGCTGTCGGACATCGAGGTCGAGCACGAGGAAGTCAAAGGCAAGTTGTACTATATTAAATACCCTCTGGCTGACGATCCTGAAGCGTTTCTCACGGTCGCCACGACCCGCCCCGAGACGATGCTGGGCGACACCGCCGTCGCGGTGCATCCGGACGACCCCCGATACAACAGGCTGATCGGCAAAGCCGTGCTCCTCCCTCTGACAAGCCGTCGTATCCCGATCGTCGGGGACTCGATCTTGGTCGATCGGGAATTTGGAACCGGCGCGGTCAAGATCACGCCGGGGCATGACTTCAATGATGAAAAGGCGGGACAGCGCCATAACCTTCCCCGGATCTCATTGCTGACCGGACTCGGTGAATTCAACCCGGTCGTTCTTGAGGAAGAGGCCAAGGCGGACAAGGATCTCTTGCACGAAATCGCCGGCGCCAAAGTTTCCAAAGCCCGGGACCGGATCGTGAGCCGCCTCGAAGCCGACGGCTTCCTGATCAAAGCCGAAGACCATCGTCATGCGCTCGGCAAATGCTACCGTTGCAAAACGGTGATCGAGCCCTTCCTCTCCCCGCAGTGGTTCGTCAAGGTAAACGACCCCCAAAATTCTCTCGCCGCGCCGGCGATCGAAGCGGTGCGAAGCGGCCAGATCCGTTTAATCCCCGAAAGCTGGAAGAACAACTACTTCGGCTGGATGGAGAACATCCAGGACTGGTGTATCTCGCGCCAAATCTGGTGGGGCCATCAGATCCCGGCGTGGTACTGCCGTGGAACGGACATCGGCCAATGCCGGCCGGAATGCAAAGCGCCGATCGTCGCCGCGATGGCACCGGAGCACTGCCCGCATTGCGGTTCGGCCGATCTCGTCCAGGACCCGGATGTACTGGACACCTGGTTCTCCTCGGCCCTCTGGCCGTTCTCCACCCTCGGCTGGCCGCAAAAGACGAAGGCGCTTGAACTCTTTTACCCTACGTCGGCCTTGGTCACGAGCTTCGATATCCTCTTCTTCTGGGTCGCTCGGATGATCATGATGGGGCTTCATTTCATGAAGGATGTCCCCTTCCAGGATGTCTATATCCATGCGCTGGTCCGCGACGCCGAGGGACAGAAAATGAGCAAGTCCAAGGGAAACGTGATCGACCCGCTCGAGATCATGGAAAAGTACGGAACAGACGCCCTGCGTTTCACGCTGGCCTCCATGGCCTCCCCGGGACGGGATATCAAACTGTCGGAGGAACGGATCGAAGGCTACCGCAATTTTGCGAACAAGATCTGGAATGCCGCGCGGTTTCTGCTCATGAATTGTCCGAACGGCGCAAAGGCGTATCTCGAGACACCCCTCCCGGACCCGGCAACGCTGCTGCTTGCGGATCACTGGATCTTAAGCCGGCTCCGGAAAGTTGTGGCATCGGTGTACCGGCAACTGGAAGATTACCGCTTTGACGAAGCCTCGCGCGAGCTCTATCAATTCCTCTGGCATGAGTTCTGTGACTGGTACCTGGAATTGATCAAGCCGACACTGTATGGCACGGACGCTGCGGAGGCCGATCGGACACGAACCGTTGCGATCCGTGTTTTTGAAACCGTGTTGCGCCTTCTTCACCCGTTCATGCCCTTTATCACCGAAGAGCTCTGGCAGATCCTTCATCAACCAACTGATAAGAGTATCGTTGTTGCTCCCTATCCGATTTCCGGCTTTCGCTCTCTTGAAGATGAAGCTTTAGAAGGCATGATGAATGATATTATCAGTATTGCTACCGCCATCCGTACCATTAGAAATGAACATAACATCCCTCCATCGCAACAGCTCAAAGGCGGCGTAATCACGCTCACGGACGATTACGCAAAAACCATTTTACGCAATGGAGAAGCTGATATTCGAAGGCTTGCAAAGCTGTCAGAGTTTACTGCTGGACCGTCAATTGCCATACCATCGGAAGCTTTGGAGATCTCTACATCCGCGGGGAAGGTTTTTATCATTGTGGACGTCGACCCGATTAAGGAGAAGGCTCGACTCGAGAAAAAGCTCGCCGCGAAGAAGGCTGAATTTGAAAGAGAGGATAAGAAATGGCGGGACCCGGAGTTTCAAAAGAATGCACCGGATGAGGTCAAAACTAAAAATGATCTTCGACGCAACGAACTGAATCAAGAAGTTTTCTTCCTTTCAGAGCAACTCCGCAAAATTGCGGATTTGCTCAAGGACCGGCATTCATGATCGCACGTCCTGCAATCCTCCGCGTCGTTGTCGAGCGCGCGCTCAGAGAAGACCTCGGCTCCGGCGATTTGACCACCCGTCTGCTTTTTCCAAAAGCGATCAAGGCCAAGGCCGTGATTCGAGCCAAGCAGGAAGCCGTCCTGGCCGGCCTGTCCGTTGCCGAGGCCGTTTTTAAGAAGGTGGATCCGAAGCTCAAGTTCGAATCTCTTACGCAGGACGGAGACCGAGTCCAATCCGGAACGGAGATCGCCCGCATCGTGGGTGACGGTCGTTCTCTATTAAAGGGAGAGCGGGTGGCTCTCAATTTTCTCCAGCGTCTCTCGGGCATCGCCACGCTTACGGCGCAGTTTGTCGAGGCCGTCCGAGGAACAAAAGCGACGATTCTTGACACGCGAAAAACCACACCGGGGCTTCGAGCGTTGGAAAAGTATGCCATCCGAATGGGCGGCGGCCGAAACCACCGGATGAATTTAAGCGACGGTATACTGATTAAAGACAACCATATCGCGTTGACCGGAAGTCTGAAACTCGCGGTCCAAGAGGCCCACCGAAAGGCGCCACGCGGTTTAAGGGTTGAAGTGGAAGCGACGAACCTAAAGGAGGTTGAGGACGCACTCTCGGCCAAGGCCGATATTATCCTCCTTGATAATATGACCATTCCCCAACTGAAAGAGGCTGTGTCGTTGATTAACGGTCGAGCCTTAACCGAGGTATCCGGGGGTGTTCAGTTGAACACCGTCCGCGCGATCGCCGTGGAGGGCGTCGATTATGTCTCCATCGGCGCGCTGACCCACTCAGCACCCGCCGTGGACCTGAGTATGGACATCACTCCTTCGAAGGATAACCGATGACTTTGCAGGCATCTTCCCCAGCCTTCAGAACGCAGCCGCTGACTCCGGATGCGATCCGATCCGGGCTGAAGACGGAGCGGTTCGGGCAAACGCTGCATGTCTATGACAAAACCGAGTCGACCAATGCCGCTGCTCATGCGCTGGCGGAAAAAGGGGCGCCCGAGGGAACCGTGGTCCTGGCCAACACCCAGACCAGGGGAAGGGGCCGGATGGGCCGTCACTGGATCTCGCCCCCGGATGTCAACCTATACTTCTCGATCATCCTACGACCCGGCGGCGATCCCCGGCGCGTCGGTTTATGGACATTGGCCGCCGCCAACGCCGTGGCCCATGCCATCGAGCAAACCGTGGGGTTGCCGGCTCGCCTGAAGTGGCCCAATGATCTTCTCATTCATCATAAAAAGGTCGCCGGTCTTCTCCTGGAGAGCATCGTCCAAAAGGGGCGGATCCGGTACCTCGTTCTGGGGATCGGTGTTAATGTTAATCTCCTTTGCGAAACGCTCCCCGAGCCGCTCCGCGACTCCGTCAGTTCGCTGCGTCAAGAATCGGGCCATGCGGTTGATCGGATCGGCCTGCTTCAGCGGGCGCTGGAGGCCCTCGAAATTCAATATCGGTCTTTCCAAAATGAGGCGGCCGGAAAAATTCTAAAGACCTACACCGCTCGCTCCGAAACCCTGGGACGGCCCGTGAGGGTCCAGGAGCAAGACCACGAATGGACCGGAATCGCCGAGGGATTGACGCCCGAAGGCGCCCTGATCTTGAGAAGGGGTGACCGGGAGGAGGTCATCATCCGGTCCGATAACGTCGTTCATGTGAGACCATCTCATGCTGCTCGCGATTGACATCGGAAACACCAACATCGTCCTGGGCGTTTTCGAGGGACGTCGTCTCAAGGGAAGCTGGCGAATCGCCACCCGTCTGGCCAAAACCTCTGACGAGTACGGAATCCTCCTGCTGGATCTGTTTCGTGCGAACGATCTTCGGGCCGATCGAATCGACGGGGTCATTCTGTCCAGCGTAGTTCCCCCGCTGACCCCGATCTTTACCGAGATGAGCCTTCGCTATTTTCATTCCAAGCCAGTGATCGTGGACGGGGCCATGGATACCGGCTTGACTAACCGATACGAGCCTCCCCGGGACGTGGGGGCCGACAGGATCGTAAACGCCGTCGCGGCATACCAACGCTACGGCGGGCCGGCGATTATTGTGGACTTCGGAACCGCCACCACCTTTTGCGCCGTCAGTAAGCAGGGCGAATATCTGGGCGGCGCGATCACACCCGGGATCACCATCTCGGCCGAAGCCCTCTTCCAGGGAGCATCCAAACTCCCCAAAGTGGAATTGGCCAAGCCCAAGTCGGTCATCGGGCAGGATACCGTCAGTAGCATACAGTCCGGCTTGCTCTACGGTTACGCGGGGCTTGTGGATGCGATGGTCACAAGGATGAAAAAAGAGCTGGAACCCCGAGCCAAAGTCATCGCGACCGGCGGCCAGGCCCGCTTGATTCTGTCCGAGACAAAGACGATCGACGAGGTTCGGCCCTTTTTAACGCTGGAGGGGCTTCAAATCCTATTTGAAAGAAACAAGAAAAGAGCCCGAAGAGGCTCTATTGACAACACGATTAAATCTTGATAAGCTATTAGCACTCTAATTGGTTGAGTGCTAAACCCGGGTACACGGATGGATCTGAACGAGAGAAGTCGGAAAATACTAAACGCGATCGTTATGTCGTATATTGAGAGGGCCTCCCCGATCGGATCGCAGACTGTTACCAAAAAGTTCTCATTTGGCTTGAGTCCGGCTACGATCCGAAATATCATGGCCGAGCTGGAAGAGATGGGTTATTTGTTGCAGCCTCATACCTCGGCCGGACGCATTCCCACATCCAAAGGATATCGCCTGTACGTGGATGAACTGATGGAGGAAGCTCAACCTTCTATCTTTGATGAAGGTTATCTGGAAGAGGCCTTCCTGGGCATAAAGCGTGAAGATCCTCATGCGCTGCTCCAGGAGACGACCCGGATGCTTTCCCTTCTATCTCATTACGCCGGCATCGTTCTGGCCCCGAAAGTATCCAAGGCACGACTGGATCGCCTGGAGTTTATCCTCGTGCGAAAGGGTCATGTATTGACGGTCCAGGTATCGAGAGACGGGCTGGTTCAGCACCGGATGATCGATGTGGATCCGGAATTGACCCAGAAGGACCTGACACGGATCAGTGCTTTCCTTAACGAAAAGTTCAGCGGCCTGAGCCTAGATGAAATCCGTCGCCGCCTCCTCAAGGAGATGGCGGCGGAGAAAGATCTGTACGACCGTTTGTTTCAGAAAGCGTCCGAGCTTGGCCAGAAGGCTTTGGCGGAGCAACCGGAAGAAGAACTCTACGTCGTGGGAACTTCGAACATTCTGAACCTTCCAGAGTTTACCGAGAATCTGGAAAAGATGAAGGCGCTTTTTAAAACCTTCGAAGAAAAAGCCGTTATCCTGAGGCTCTTAAACAATTGTCTGGATACGGCAGGAGTTCAGATCTTCATCGGTTCCGAGAGCAGCATGCCCGGGATCGAGGATTTCAGCCTGGTCGTCGCCAGCTATCGAGGCGGGGACGATATTGGAGGAACCCTGGGAGTGATCGGGCCCACACGGATGGAATACGCCCGTGTGATTCCGTTGGTCGATCATACCGCTAAAGTACTCAGTCGTCTCTTGGATCAGGACTGAGTTTTTCATGGAGCGTCGCATGGAAGAACCCAACACGAATCCTGAAACTGATACGGACCCTTCCGAAACAAACGAACCCTCATCGGGTTCGAATCCGGCAGAGCCGGGATCGCTTGAACCGGATATCTTTTCTTTGAAAGCCGAACTGGAACAAAAAAACAGTGAGCTTAAAGCGGCCCAGGAGAAACAACTCCGCGTCTTTGCCGAGATGGAGAACTACAAAAAGCGCACGGCTCGGGATCAAATGGAGCAGCTTCGATATGCGAACGAAAAGCTCCTCAAGGAACTCTTGCCGGTCCTGGACAATCTTGAGCGGGCCTTAAGCCACGTCAAAGACTCCTCGGAACGATCCCCCTGGATTGAGGGGGTGGAATTGACTTATCGGCAATTTTTGGACGTCCTGAAGAAATTTGGGGTAACTCCGATCGCCAGTGTGGGCGAGAGTTTTGATCCCAGCCGCCATCAGGCCGTTACCTACATCGACACGAACGAGCATCCAGAAAACCATGTCGCTGTGGAATTGCAAAAAGGCTACATATACCATGAGCGCGTACTTCGGCCGTCCATGGTGGCCGTGGCCCGGAAACCGTCCCGGTCAACGGCGGAGGAGAACCCGGAAAAACCGGACAGCGAGGAGAACAAGGAACCTTCCTAATGTTTCGCACACTGGAATCGGTTTATGTTTTGATCCGCACTTATAGCGAGGAGGTTTACAATGGGTAAGGTCATCGGTATCGATTTGGGAACGACGTTTTCCTGCGTGGCGATCATGTCCGGCGGAGACCCCGTGGTCATTCCCAACGCGGAAGGAAGCCGGATCACGCCATCGGTCGTGGGCTTCACGGACAAAGGAGAGCAACTGGTCGGCCAAATCGCACGCCGGCAGGCGATCACGAATCCGGAGAATACGGTCTTTTCGATCAAACGGCTCATCGGCCGCAAATTCCGTTCGCCCGAAGTCCAGGCCGCGATGAAACGTCTCCCGTACAAGATCGTGGAGGCCGCCAACGGCGACGCCCATGTCGAAGTTCGCGGAAAGCACTACAGTCCGGCCGAGATCTCGGCCATGATTCTTCAGAAAATGAAGCAGACCGCGGAGGATTATCTGGGCGAGAAGGTAACCGAAGCAGTGATCACCGTCCCGGCCTATTTTGACGACAGCCAGCGGCAGGCGACGAAAGACGCCGGCGCCATCGCCGGGCTGAACGTCCTCCGGATTATCAATGAGCCGACGGCCGCTTCGCTGGCCTACGGCCTGGATAAGAAAAAGGATGAACGGATCGCGGTGTACGATTTAGGCGGCGGCACCTTTGACATCTCGATTCTTGAAATCGGCGAAGGGGTGTTCGAGGTAAAGGCCACCAACGGGGACACCTACCTCGGGGGAGATGACTTCGATCTTCGAATCATGGATTGGATGATCGAAGAATTTTTGAAGGATCAGGGAATCGATCTTCGAAAGGACAAGATGGCGCTCCAGCGACTGAAAGAGGCCGCCGAGAAGGCCAAGATCGAACTGTCTTCCTCGCAGGAGACCGAGATCAATCTTCCGTTCATCACGGCGGACGCCGGTGGTCCCAAACACCTGGTCGTGAAGCTCACCCGCTCGAAGCTGGAGCAATTAGTGGACACGCTGATCCAGAAAACGATCGAGCCCTGCCGCAAGGCGATGGCCGACGCAAGCTTGACGGCTCAGGACATTCATGAGGTCGTGCTGGTCGGTGGAATGACGCGGATGCCCAAGGTCCAGCAGGTCGTTCAAGCCTATTACGGAAAAGAACCCCATAAGGGGGTCAACCCCGATGAGGTTGTGGCAATCGGCGCCGCCATTCAAGGTGCGGTGCTCAAGGGCGAGGTGAAAGATGTTCTGCTGTTGGATGTCACGCCGCTCTCGTTGGGGATCGAAACCCTGGGAAGCGTCTTCACCAAATTGATCGAGAGGAATACGACCATCCCGACCCGCAAGAGCCAGATCTTCTCGACCGCATCGGACAGCCAGACCGCGGTCAGCATCCACGTGCTGCAAGGCGAGCGGGAAATGGCCGGCGATAACAAGACGCTCGGACGCTTCGATCTGGTCGGAATTCCACCGGCTCCACGGGGCGTTCCGCAGATCGAGGTGACCTTCGACATTGACGCCAACGGCATCGTCCATGTCTCGGCCAAAGATATGGCGACCGGAAAAGAGCAGTCCATCCGGATCACGGCCTCCAGCGGACTGTCCAAGGAGGAGATCGACCGGATGGTGAAGGAAGCCCATTCTCGAAGCGAGGAAGACAAGAAGAAGCGGGAGTTGGCCGAGGTGAAGAATGAAGCGGATAGCATGATCTATACCGTTGAGAAAACGCTCACCGAACTGGGTGACAAGGTCGCGATGGCCGAACGGAATGACATCCGCGAAAAAATCGCGGCGACAAAGAAGGCGATCGAAACCAACGAGACCACCACCATTCGGAACGCTTTGCAGGAGCTCACCAAGGCCTCTCACAAGGTGGCGGAAGAGATGTACAAACATTCATCTTCGCAGTCGGCGGGGGCGCAGGCCGGCCCGGGCCCTCAAGGAGAGGGGCCTTCGGGCGCGGCCGGGGGACCCTCGGCCAAGCCGACGGAAGAGGGCGCGGTGGACGCCGAGTTTGAAGAAACCAAAAAAGAAAATAAAGAGGGACCGTAAACAGGAGAATTGATCGTTGGCCAAGCGCGACTATTATGAAATCCTCGGTGTCAAACGCGACGCCTCGGAGCAGGAACTGAAGAAGGCCTATCGACAGATGGCGCTGAAGTACCATCCTGACCGGAATCCGGGAAGCAAGCCGGCCGAGGAAAAATTCAAAGAGATTAACGAGGCCTATGAAGTGTTGAGCGATTCGCAGAAGCGCCATCGCTACGATACCTTCGGCCATGCCGGGGTCGGAACCGAGGGCATGGGTGGGTTTGACTTCGGCCGGGGTGGCTTCGGCGACATCTTCGGCGACATCTTCGAGGACTTTTTCGGCGGCGCGACCGGTCGAACCCGCGCCCGGCCGGAACGCGGCTCAGATCTTCGTTACAATCTTCAGATCGAATTCGAGGAGGCCGTCTTTGGAAAAGAGGCCAAGATCCGGATCCCAAAATGGGAGACTTGTTCCGACTGCCGTGGGACCGGCGCAAAATCGTCCGGCGGGATTCGGACCTGCCCGACCTGCAACGGCGCCGGTTCGATCCGCTTCCAACAGGGCTTCTTCACCATCAGCCGGTCCTGCGGACATTGCAACGGCGAAGGCCGGATCATCTCGGATCCCTGTCCGAAATGCCACGGGAAAAAACAGGTTCATCATGACAAGACGCTTGCAGTCAAGATTCCGGCCGGGGTTGAAACCGGCACCCGTCTGCGATTGAGCGGGGAGGGCGAGGCGGGTTCAAACGGCGGCCCGCCAGGGGATTTGTACGTTGTTCTGACCGTGAAGGACCATCCCGTCTTCACGCGCGAGGAAGACGACCTGCTTTGCGAGGTTCCGATCAGCATCGGCCAGGCCGCGTTGGGGGCCAAGATCGAGGTTCCCACGCTCAAGGGCAAGACTCACCTGAAGATCCCAGCCGGCACGCAGAGCGGCCGCGTCTTCCGTCTCAAAGGCCTCGGCGTCGCGAATGTCAAAGGTCACGGAATCGGCGATGAACGGGTGACGGTTCATGTCACGATCCCGACGAAGCTGACCGCCCGACAGCGCGAGCTTCTCGAAGAGTTCTCCAAGCTGAACGGCGATCCCGTTGCAACCGAAGAAGGGCTCTTCGAGAAGGTCAAGAATATTTTTGAATGATGCCCTCTTCCATAATCCCGCAGGGGCGGTTCGCAAACCGCCCCTCTTTTTTAATGGACCCTTCAATGCCCGTCTACTTCATCCAGTCCGAATCCGTACAAAATAACCGGATCATCCTGACCGGCGACCTGGCTCATCATTTAAGGGATGTTCTTCGGTTCGAGGCGGGCGATACCATCGAGCTCGTGGACGAAAAACAGGGCCGGTACCGCACCGAGCTGACACTGGTTACGAAGCAGAAGATCGTCGCCAATATCCTTCAGAAGGTCGAAAAACCCATACCGTCTGAACCGTCCATTTTCCTGGCCCAGGCCGTTCTGAAAAGCGACAAGATGGACTGGGTTATTCAAAAGGCAACCGAACTCGGAGTGAACACGATCCTACCGGTCGTGACGGAACGGACGATTGCGCGGCCTCGGGTCGAACGGGAGGCTCATCAAATAGACCGATGGCAGAAGATCGCGAAAGAGGCGTCGCAGCAGTGCGGCCGATCAGACATCCCCGCGGTCCGGACCATGGTCTCGTTGGACGCGTTATTAAAAAATCCTCCGGATGTCTCGCTGAAGCTGGTGCCGTGGGAGCGGGAACAAGAACCGTCGCTCAAGGCGGTGCTGCAGAATCTGGAAGACGAGAATTCCGTCATGATCCTGATCGGCCCCGAAGGGGGCTTTGCCGCATCGGAGGTCGAAAAGGCCCGCAACGCGGGATGGATCTCCGTTTCGTTGGGTCCGCGGATTCTTAGAGCCGAAACGGCCGGGCTGGCCGTCCTTGCGATTCTCCAATATGAATTGGAAACCCGGAGGTGATGGATGGAGCATAGCGCGCCTCAATCGACCGCACAAGGAACGGAGAATCCTTGGCCGTTGTTTCCAGAACAGCCGATCAAGGAACCCACCGCCGCCGAGTTGGAGGCCGTCTCGGTAAAGGATAAAGCCGGTTTCTGGCGACGAACCGCAGCCTTCTTCATCGATTTTATCCTGCTGCAGTGGATCACAATGCTTTTCCTATGGCTCGGTGCCGTTGCTGAAGATCTGGCGATGGCTCAGTCCTTGAACTTTCCCGGTGGTTTGTCGGAATCGCTGATGGACTGGGCCGAGCT
>Ga0335082_10007078_pt1 | contig 12212 bp, 11 predicted proteins | sample Lox_Sample_41_FD_206718 | JGI IMG/M metagenome (GOLD analysis project Ga0335082, IMG submission 206718) | Soil microbial communities from Loxahatchee National Wildlife Refuge, Florida, United States - Lox_Sample_4.1 | ecosystem: Environmental > Terrestrial > Soil > Wetlands | place: USA...
ACGCGGCGAGCTCTATCGTGCAGAGGCTTGCTATCGCGCTGCGCTGACGCTGCAGCCGCGCCTGTTGGCGGCTAGGATGAACCTCGGAGCAACCCTGCGACGGCAAGGGCGATCCGAGGACGCTGCAGAATGCTACCGCGCGGTGCTGGCCCTAGATTCAAATAACGGCCCGGCTCTCAGCGAGCTCGGTCTAATCCATATGGCAGCCGGCCGACTCGCCGAAGCGGAGGAGTACCTGAGCCGTGCGATCAAAGCGGCCCCGAGGCTGGTCCCCGCATGGTGCAACCTGGCGGATTGCTTTCTGGCGCTCGGGAAGCGTGAGCAGGCGGAACAGACTTGCCAGAAGGCGCTCGAGATCCAGCCGAAGTCGGCGGATGCGCTCAGTGCGCTCGCGCGTGCGCTCGTGCCCGTGGATCCGGAGCGGGCGGAAAGATGTTGCAGGGAAGCAATCGCCATCGCGCCGGATCACGACGGAGCCCTGAATACGCTGGGCACGATCCTGCGCGCTCGCGGGAAGGTGGAAGGGGCCGAAGCGACCTTCCGTCGCGCCTTGAGCGTCGATCCCGAGGCCATCGCTCCCAAGTACAACCTCGCCATCGCTTGCCTGCGGAAGGGGGACTACCGGCAAGGGTTCGAGCTGTACGAGAGCCGATTCCAGGCGTTTGGCGAACGAATGGCCGCAGCACGACGCTTCGAGCAAACGCTCGGTACGGAGCGCCGTTGGCATGGGCAATCCGTGGCGGGGACGCGCATCCTGGTCTGGACGGAACAGGGCTTCGGGGACGCGATCATGATGTTGCGCTACTTGCCTTTGCTCAAGTTGCGGGGGACCAGGGAGTTGCTCGTGGTATGCCAACCGGAGCTGGCACGGCTCATCGGCGGTATTCCGACAGTCGACCGGGTGGTGACGACCGGCGACGATCTGTCTCGCGACGAGTTCGACCTGCACTGCCCGGTGATGAGCTTGCCGCGCGAATTCGGAACTCGGCATGATTCCATCCCGTGCGACGTGCCTTATGTGAGTGTCCCCCCGGATCTCGCGAAAGCGTGGCGCGACCGGTTCGCCGGCGCCGCGGGTGTGAAGGTCGGCATCGCATGGGCGGGAAGCGAGCTGCTCGAGGCCGACACACGACGGAGTCTTCCGCTGTCGAAGCTCGCACCGCTGCTCGCCGTTCAGAACGTCAGTTTCATTTCCCTGCAGAAGGCCCGGCCGGCGGCCGACACGGAGCAAGGTCGAGAGCAAGTCATCGACCGGATGGCGGAATGCAGCGATTTCATGGATACGGCTGCGCTCATCGCGAATCTCGACCTGGTGATCAGCGTCGACACCGCTGTGGTCCACCTCGCCGGTGCCCTGGGACGGCCTGTCTGGTTGCTGAACCGACTCGACGGGGACTGGCGCTGGGGGCTCGGCCTCGATCGCTCACCCTGGTATCCGGCCATGAGGATCTTCAACCAGACGGCGCCCGACCGGTGGGAAGACGTGATTGAGCGAGTTGCGACCGACTTGCACCGGTTCGTTCTAAGCACTGCTCCGTGAGCGCTCGATGACATCGATCGCGGCCGACATGGCTCCTCCAGGCACCTCCGCAACGGAGGTCGATGCATGCATCGCATCCGGGTGCTACGGCCAAGCGCTGGCAACGATTCGTCATGGCTTGGCAGCGCGACCTCACGACGGCGCGCTGCTTTCCGCACAAGCTTCGACTTTGTTCGCCTGGGGTCGCTTCCGCGAAGCGCGCGAGGCATACCAGCCGGTCATCGCCCAAGGCATCGCGAGCGCGCAGTCGTGGTTGGAGGCAGCCTGGTTGCAGGATTCGATCGGGCAACATGGCGAGGCCGAAGCGTGGATGCGCAAAGCCGTTGCAATGGACCCGGACAACGGCGAGGCGCACCTCGGCCTCGCATCGGTGCTGAGACGCCTGGGGCGCTTCGACGAAGCGATTGCTCTTTGCGTCGCGGCGGCAAAGCGATGGCCCGACGATGCCCGATTTGCTCTTTGCATTGGGCAATGTCATCTGCGCCAAGGCAAGCCGGCTCAAGCCGAATCGCAGTTTCGTCGTGTGCTCGACTCCGAACCCGAGCAGCCAACGATCTGGATCAATCTCGGCAAGTCGCTCCGACTGCAGGAACGACACACCGAGGCGCTCGAGGCCCTCCAGCGCGCTATGGTCCTCGCATCCAGCGGCGACGAACCGGTCGATGCGTTCTTAGAGGTTGCCACCGAATATCAGCTGCTGGGACAGAATGAAATGGCGGCGACGGTACTGGAGGGCGGGCTCGCCCGGCATCCGGCTGTCGAGGGCTATCGTGCCTATGCTGAGGTACTGCTGGCGTCTGGCCGCTTCCAGGAGGGCTGGCACCACTACGAAGCGCGCTGGTTGTTGGAGCCACTGGTATCGACGCGCGCGGGCCCCTCGGTGCCGGAGTGGAACGGGCAGGATCTCTCAGGCAGGATCGTATTGCTGCGCGTGGAGCAAGGCTTCGGGGATGTGATTATGGCTCTCCGTTACGCACCCGCCATCAAGGCGCTGGGCGCGACGGTCGTGCTGGGCAGATTCTCCGATCTCGCGCGTGGGTTCGCGGGGATCGATCGGGTGCTCGACGAAGCCACTCCATCGCTGCCAGTCGACTATTTCATTTCCGTGATGAGCCTGCCTCGGGTTTTCGCGACAGACGCAGAGTCGATTCCGTTCGAAGCGCCTTATTTGCGGGCCGATCCGATTCGCGTCGAAAAGTGGAGGCAACGACTGCCAAGCGACCGTCGACTACGGGTGGGGTTCGCATGGGCTGGCAGTCCCCTCCACCCGTGGGATCGATACCGATCAATGACACTGCACGATCTGTCTCCGCTGTGGGACGCCGACGGCGTGCGATTCGTATCGCTGCAAAAAGGCGCGACGGCGGAAGACGCGCGAACGCTGTCAGCGAGGCCGGACATCGTGAATCTGGGGCAGGAGCTCGTCGATCTTGCCGACACCGCGGCGGTGGTGAGCCAGCTCGATCTCGTGGTCTGTGTTGACACTGCGGTGGCACACCTTGCGGGAGCTTTGGGCAAGCGGGTATGGGTGATGGTGGCGCAGCCGTCGGATTGGCGCTGGATGAAGGAACGCGAAGACAGTCCCTGGTATCCGACGATGCGCTTGTTTCGACAGCGCAGGCCTGGCGACTGGCCGGAGGTGGTCGAACGGCTCAAGCATGCCCTTCATCAGTGCCTGCACGAGGACGCTGGCTATCACGCATCCACCGCCACCCATCCCGCGAGAAGCACCTCGTTGAAGCCCAAGCCTGCGCTTGCGAGGCTGTCACCTGGGCACAAGCCGGGTTTTACTGCTGTGGCCGAGACCCGAGTGGGAATCCTCCAGTACTTTCCCGACGAGCCGTTCGTCGGCGATTCGATCAGCTGGTACGGCGAGTATCTGCAACCGCGACTAGATCTCCTTCGACGCCTGATCAGGCCGGGTGCGAGTCTGATGGAAGTCGGTGCAGGCACTGGCGTCCACGCGCTCTACCTTGCGGCCGCGACCGGGCCGACCGGGCGCGTCTTTCTTTATGAGGCGCAGCCGCTACGGCGTCGCGTGCTGCGGCAGAATCTTGCCGCGAATCGCGTCGGCAACGTAACGCTCATGAAAAGGATGCTCGGGGCGACCAGCGAGGCGGATGACCGGAGCTGTGAAACAGTCGATGACCTGCATCTGCAGTCGCTCCAGCTGTTGAAGATCAACGAGGCTGTGCCCGCGCTCGCTGTGCTGACTGGCGCGAAGGACACCTTGTGGCGGCTGCGTCCCCTGCTTTGCGTTGCCGTGCCGGACCCGGGCGCGCTGAGCGGGCTGGCCGCTGTTGCCAGGGACTTCGGCTACCGCAGCTGGAGGGTGGACACGCCGCTCTTCAATTCCGACAATTTCAATCGGCGGACCGACGACATCTTCGATGGCAAGACAGCGTCGGCCCTGTTGGCGGTTCCCGAGGAGATCGAGATCGATCTCCCGCTCGATGGATGTGTCGAGCTATGATTGCCATCGCGCTCTGCGCTACGAGCGCACGAACTCCGAGTTCGGACCTTTCGTGGAGTGGGTAGAACAATGGCGATACGCGACCTTTTCAATACGCAGGAGCTGGAAGAGTTTGCGACCGTTCTGGCGGAAGACCTGAAGCGGCGGTTTCCCCCGGCGTCCGAGGCGAGAACGGACCCTGGCGCGCAGCATCAGATCAAGGTAATCCTCCAGGGCCTCGGCGCGCGGGCTGTTCGCTATCGCCAGGAACACAAGCTCGGCATCTACAGGAAAGCAAAGCTCGGCAACGTGTTTCGCTGGAAGCTGAAGGAGCTCGGGTACAGCGATGAATTCATCGAGCGCGCGACGAAGGAGATCGTCACGCGCCTTGCCGCCGCGAGGTGAGACCGATGCAATTCGGGAGATTGAAGCTCAAGCACTGCAGGTACGGCTGGATGTTGTTTTCCGGGCCCTACATAGGCAAGTGCTTCGATCTGTATGGCCAGTACAGCGAATCGGAAATCGCATTGATGCGACAATTCCTCCGTGAAGGGAGCACGGTTATCGACGTGGGGGCGAACATCGGCGATCTGACGATACCGTTGGCGCGAGCGGTCGGCGAAACGGGCCGAGTTTATGCCATCGAATCCCATCCCGACGTCTTCAATGTGTTGTGCGCGAACCTTGCACTCAACTCGCTTCACAACACAAAGCCGATCAATGCCTTTGTCGCCGCGACCGATGACATCGATCCCGCAAGCAGTGCCTGGGGGAAGTTCGCGTACGTCAGCAGGACGTGGAGTCCGAATTATCTGGCGCTTGATGCGCTGGATCTAGCGGTCTGCGATCTGATCAAAGTGGATGTCGACGGGAAGGAATTGGAGGTGCTGCGCAGCGGCGAGATGCAGATAGAGAAATACCGCCCGATTCTTTACTTCGAGAATGATGTACGGGAGGCATCCGCAGAGCTACTTGCATACGTCACTGACAAACTGGGTTACAAGACATACTGGCACCCCGCCCCCATCTTCGACGAAGACAATTTTTTCGGCAATCCGGTCAATCATTGGGCGCCTCGAAGCATAGTCTCGCTTATGGTTCTTGGAGTTCCGGCTGAGCGCAAGCAGGCGATCACGGGGCTACGACAGGTGACCGGCAGCGGCGACTGGTGGGAGACTGCGTAACAGGGAGTACCAAGAGGAAAAACACTCACGAGGTGGCTATGGCGACCGCTCAAAAGCACAAGATAAGGATGGTCCAACAAGAGGGGATCGAGCCTGCGGGGCCGATCTACGTGACTCAGCCATACTTGCCGCCTCTGGAAGAGTTCATCCCCTATCTCGAAAAGATTTGGGAGACCAAGCAGCTTACGAACGCGGGTCCGTTCCACAAGGAGCTGGAGAAGGCGCTCTGCGAGTTCCTCGGTGTCGACCACGTCGCCCTGTTCACGAACGGCACGTTGGCCCTCGTCACCGCGCTGCAAGCCTTGCGAGTCACCGGCGAAGTCATAACCACGCCTTATTCATTCGTGGCTACGGCGCACTCGCTGCTGTGGAATGGCATCAAGCCGGTCTTCGTCGATATTGATCCGGTCACTTTGAATCTGGATCCGGCCCGGATCGAGGCGGCGATTACTCCGCAGACCACGGCCGTCATGCCCGTGCACTGCTATGGCCGACCGTGCGATGTCGAGGCGATCCAGAAGATCGCCGACAACTACAACCTCAGAGTAATCTACGATGCCGCTCACGCTTTCGGCGTCCGCCTTCGGTCCGGAAGCTTGCTTGCCTGCGGCGACCTGTCGGTGTTGAGTTTCCATGCGACGAAGGTTTTCACAACGTTCGAGGGTGGCGCGATAGTGTGTCCCGACGCGAAGACCAAGCAACGGATCGATCACCTCAAGAACTTCGGTTTCGTGAACGAGGTCACCGTCGTGGCGCCGGGGATCAACGGCAAGATGAACGAGTTCGGCGCCGCGCTCGGACTTCTGCAGCTGAAATACTTCAATCAGACCATCGAACGGCGCAAAGAGATCGACGCGGCCTATCGTGCGGCACTCAAAGGCGTGCGCGGCATTCGCTGCCTACGCTATTCGGACGAGGCGTCGGCCAATTACGCTTACTTCCCGATCCTGGTCGACAGCGAATATCCGCTGAGTCGCGATGCTCTATATCATGCGCTCAAGGACAACAACGTCTATCCGCGGCGGTATTTTTATCCGCTGATTTCCGATTTCCCCATGTACCGAGGCTTGCCGTCGGCGCACCCGGAGAACCTGCCCGTTGCGACCCGCATTGCCGCGCAAGTGCTCTGCCTGCCGATATACCCGGCGCTCGCCGAAGCGGGATTCGACAAGATTGCAAGGCTAGTCGCCAGGCCGGACACCGCCAAGGCGTAGCCAGGCGGAACGCGGCCGGGAACCGATCAGGAGCCGCGTTTCCTAAGGTAGCTAACGATGTTCTCGACGGTATCGAGCTCGTCGATGTCGTCGTCGGGAATCTTGATCCCGAACTTCTCTTCGATGGCGAGCAGGACATTCATCATGTCGAGCGAATCTACCCCCGCCTTGCGCAGCGATGCATCGCCCTTGATTCCCGAGATGTCGGCCGACACGCCAGCCCCCTGAATGAGCGATACGATCTGCTCCTGACTGACAGTCATTCTGTTGCTCCTTGTTCCACCCGGTAGAGCACCGAGCTTGCCCACGAAAGACCCACTCCGAAGCCCGCGATCACGATGCGTCTCAACTCGGCCGGTGCCGTGCTCAAAATGATCGGAATCGAAGAGCAGACCGTGTTGCCGTAGTCTGCCGCGACGAACGGAGCCTTCTGCTCGGCGATGCCGAGGCGCTTGCGGATTGTATCGACGATGTATCGACTGCCCTGATGCAGCGCGAAGTAGTCGATGTCGTCGATCGAAAGGCCGTTGGCCTCGAGCATGGTCTTGATGTTGTTCGGTACGACGGTCGCTGAGAAGGTAAAGACGGCGCGGCCGTTGAGAGACAGTTTGCCAGTGGCCGGATCGACCTGGATCGCGTCGCGGTCCTGGCCATGGCTCCCGAACATGAATCTTCCCGTCCGCCAGATTGGGGTATCGCTGATGAGAGTCGCTGCAGCGGCATCGCCGAACAGGAGGCTCGTGCTCTTGTCCTGCGGGTCGATGATCTTCGAGTAGGGATCGGCTGTGAACAGGACGCCGCGCCGAAAGCCGTTGCCCTCCATGAAGCACTGGATCGCGGAAAGGCCATACACGAATCCGGAGCAGCCAAGAGAGATGTCAAACGCCGCGCAAGCATCGGGAAGGCCGAGCGCGGCGTGCACGGCCGCGGACGTGTGCGGCAGTCCGTGGCCGTCTGGGTTCTGCGTGCAGACAACGATGCAATCGACCTCTTCTGGTCGTAGAGCGACTTTTCGCTGCAGGTCCACAAAGGCCTTGCGGCACAGATCGGATGTCTCCTCGTTTGGCTCGCGGATGGCGAGCCGAAGCATGCCGGACTTTTCACGCAGGAACGACTCGTCGACCTCGAATTGTGTCGCCCGCTCGCGGTTATCGATCCGGCCTGCGGGAATGTACGTACCGATCGCCTGGATGCCGATCATCGTTTGACCAATGCAAAACAGAGATTGCCGATCGCTTGGCCGTCGAGCAGGATCTCGGCCCGCGTCAACCGGTAATTGACATCGCGGCCGATTTGCAATGAGATTCCTTCGCGTGCATCGCAACCGTGCTCCAGGTCGATGCTGGTGAAGAGCCACTTGCCGGCGGCATCGGAAAACTGGGTCTGGTGCAAATGCTTGTTCATTGCCACGACGGTTTCGATGAACGTAAAGGGGCTGTGCCCGGTGAGCACAACGAGACCGTCTCGAACTTCGCAAAGCGAGGTGACGCGGTCCTCTGCATAGTCGTATCGGTCAGCTGACCCAGAAGCGGAGGATTCTCTCAGCGCGACCCATTGCGTGACCCCGAGCAGCTCAAACCTGGCGTGTGCCTTGATCCCCTGAAGGCCGCCCACGGCTTCCCGCGAGGTGGCCTGATAGAGCTCGCAATAGGGCGTTCGAACGAAGCCGTTGATCGTGAAGTGCACGTTGCGGACGGCGGCAGCCGGATGCACTCCGACAAGGGCATTGAAGATATCAGGACCCTGAACGTAGTCGCGGGCCCCTTTGAATTGAAATTCAACGTGCTTGCATGGTCCGCACGTGCTTCCGGCGTTCATGTTTATCGCTCCGGCCCCGCATCGACGCGCGGCAGTCGCCGCGCGGGATTGCCAAGCACGGAACTGCTATCGGGCAGGTCCCGCATCACCACCGACCCCATCCCGATCGAGCAGTTGTTCCCGATCTGGACGTTGTCTCGCACCGCCACGCCGAGGCCGAGGCTGCTGCCTTCCCCGATCGAGACGTTGCCTCCTATCAGTGTGCCGACGGAGATCCACACCTTCGGGCCGAGCCTGACCCCGTGGCCAACGTTGCACAGATTGCCGATGACACTGTCCCTGCCCACCAGCGTGGAAGTGAGCACGCCGCGGGGGAGGGAGCACGACGTGCCGATTTCCACGCGATCGCCGATGAAGACCCCGGCGAGATCCGGAAATCGAAGCAGCCGTCCATCTTGCGCCTTGTAGAGCGCAATGCCGTGCGCACCGATGACCGTGCCCTCGCGAATGGTCACGTCACAGCCGATCACCGTGCCTCGCTTGATGACGCAGCCCGCGGCGATCCGGGCACCGGCCCCGACGGCGACACCCTCTTCGATCACGGCCATACGATGAACGTCAGCCGTTGGGTCGATGCCAGTCTGCACTTGCGCAAGCGTCGTAAAGCACGAGAACCCCGGGTTCGCCTCGAGCTGCTTCAGCAAGTCGATGAACAGTGCGCGTGCGTCGGGCACGACGAGCATCGAGCAACCCTCAAGGCTGGGGGCAATTGCCGGATTGGTGATGATCAAGTTCCGCTGTAGCCGGTCGATCGTCCCCTGCCTCACAGGCTTGTCCACGAAGCAGAGAGTGTCGGCAGCCGGGTATCTACCGTCCGATACGCCGACGACCTGATCGAGTTCTTGCTTGCCACCCTTCGCCTCGATCCTTCCCGCGCCTTGAACGCGGCGCGCGAGCCCCGCAATACCCGAGGCCGCCACCGGGCGCGCAAATCTGACGTGCTCGGTATCTTTCTGCTCGGGGTGCACGGAGCTTTCCATCTGGATCAGCGACTCACTCAAAACGATCAGGATAAAAGTAGCTAGGACAGGCTGGCCATCTTGGCGAGCTGATCGATCCGGTTGACGAAATTCCGGAAGTGAAACCGCTCGTTATACGTGCGGGCGAACTGCTGTGCCACGGCGAGATGCGCTTCGGGGTCGCGAAGCACGGCAGCGCATTTATCCGGAAGATCTCGTGTCCTGAAGCTGAAGAATAACCTGTCGAATCGCGCGATATCGTCGAAGCTGTCGTCAAGGTTCGCGCTCGACAGGAACGCTCCCTCGTTGGCCATGGCGCGGCGAGTCCTGTCGTGCAGGGCTTTCGACGGACTGACATCGACCAGGCCGAACCGAGTGTAGTAGAGATCCTGGCTGTCAGCCATGTTCCGTGCAGGTTTGAAGACGTGGGACGCCGGCGCATTCTGCGCAAATCGCTCCCAGCCGCGTCCGTAGACGTGGATCGGAAAATCGCGAAGCGAGCTCACGACGGACAGCGTCTTGTAGCTGCGCAGGTAATGATCGAGCTGGCTGTGGTAATCGTGATACGCCGCCGCGTTTGCCGCCGGGCCAAGCCAGTCCAGGCCGTGTTGAACGATCAGCTCGTCGAGCACATCGTGGATCTCGACATACGCTTCGTTCGCCAGTCGGGCCTTCAGGGTCTCCGCGGCCATCATGAAAGCGTCGAAAGCAGGCTTGGGCAGCCGCTGTCGCCAGGAATCCTCGGTTACGGTGGGATCGTTGATGTTTTTCGGCAGCACGAAGTAGTCACCGACCCGCCGCGGCAAGCGCGTCTCTCTATGAAGCTGGGGGATATCGATCACGCTTGCGCCGCGCATCCGTCGGAAGTGACGGTTCGAGTAGCGTGCGAAATCGGCATTCGTGTAGAGGTGGAAGCAATAGCGGCTCTCCAGCTGGTGGTTCGAGGGCATGTGACAAGGATGATCACCATGGATGCAGATCAGCGGGATCTTGAAGTGCTCCCAAATGCTGACCCCGGTTGCCGCGACCGCGGCGCTCGAGCCTAGCCCTTGCCACGTATACGCGAACTCGACGCCTGACGGAGCGAGCTTGGCGAGCTGCGCGACCCAATCCTGCTCCGTGATCTCGATGACTTCGACGTTCTTCCCGCAGGCATGCAAGTATTGACTGATGGTCTTGTTGAAGACAGTGAACGGGTCGTTCTCGCCGCGATTCCAGTTGAGGATCACGGCCTTCATGCCAGAGCCCGCCGCCCTCGGCGCTCCTGGGCGGCTCGGCCTCGGGGGGGCGTCGCGGGTCTCCGCCTTCTCGGCAATACCGCTGCGGGCGTCTTCACGCGACGGCTTTTTGAAGACAGAGCCGAAGGCGTCGCTCAGGACCTGTTTGAGGATGCTCATCGAAGCGCTAGACAGCCGCCGTCGCGTAGAGAACGGTCTCTTCCTGGTGGATGCTGTGGTGATTCAGGAAAAACCGGTAGCCGGAACCGAGCGAGCCGAGCCACAGCGGGATCGAGAACAGATCCTCCGGCCGGTGGTAGAGAGAGATCGCGAGCCTCGGACGCCATTGCCTCAGCGATTGCTCGCCGCCCTTAAGCGCGCCGAGCTCGCTGCCCTCGATGTCCATCTTGAGGAAGTCGATCTTCTCCACTTCTCCCGAGGCGGTGAGACTGTCGATCGTTAGTGTGGGCAGCCCTTCCTCGAGGCGGGCGCCTGGATTGATCGACTGAGGACCGCAATGCGCTGCATCTCGCTCCGTGTTGGTGTCCGATAGACCGACGTCGAACAGAGAGATACGCGATGCCAGTTGCGGGTTCATCTGGAACGCTTCGCGCATGATCTCGCAGTGCTTCAGGATCGGATCGAAGGTATATACCCGGCCGCTCGCACCGATGTCAGCGGCGAATGCCAGTGCAGTATCGCCAAAGCAGCCGCCTCCATCGATTACGTAGTCGCCGGGCTCGGCCATGATGCGCACTCCGCCCCGGTCGAAGCGATATTGGTCGCTCAGAAAGGTGGCCGCCACGTTGGAGGCAACGCATTTCACCCAGACGTCGCTTCCCGCATACGGGACCGAGAAAACGCGCAGCTGACCGAGCATTCCCGCGTCTCCCGTGTCGTCGATCTTCCATTCTGCGGGGACCACGCTGCGGTGCCTCACCGGCAGCCTGATGTGGAGATGACCGAGCAGTCGATAGAGAATCAGGCGATCGAACAAGTCGCGCGACGCGTTGTCCTCGAGAAGGTGTCTTGCCGCGTAGAACGCGTCCGCGTTTTCCGTGAGGAAGCCCAGATACCACGCGTGCATGTCCGCGAAGAATGCGTTGCGCTGCGCTTCCGGATATCTCACGTCGTCGAAATTGTCCTCCTCCTGGTTGTGCATGGCACGGAACATCTCCCGGAACACCCACGCAAGCCAGGTCTTGGACGAGGAAACGGTCTCCGCAGTCATGGCGCCGCCCGTGCTACGGTTCGCGAGCGGCCCTCGGACCGGATCGAGCCGGTCATCGCCCCGTGCTCCCGAAGCCGCCCTCGCCGCGCGCGGACGAATCGAAGGATTCCATCTCTTTGAACTGAACCTGGACGATGGGAACAAACACGATCTGTGCCAGCCGCCCCATCGGGTCGAGGGTGAATGGTTCGCTGCCCCGGTTCCAGCAGCTCACCAGCAGCGGCCCCTGGTAGTCCGAGTCGATCAGGCCCACCAGGTTGCCCAGCACGATCCCGTGCTTGTGACCGAGACCTGAGCGCGGCAGGATAACCGCCGCCAGGGTCGGATCGCCGATGTGGATCGCTACGCCGGTCGGCACGAGCTCGGTCTGTCCGGGCTGGAGCGTGATCGGCGCATCGATGCATGCGCGCAGATCCATGCCCGCGGATCCCGGCGTCGCATAAGCGGGCAGGTAAGGACGGATCCTCTCGTCGAGTACCTTCAGCGCGACGGTGGCGACGCTCATCGAGAGAAGAACGGGACGTGGCGCGCACCGAGGACGACGTCCATCGCGTCCGGGTCAGCGCCTCGGCGGCAACCGCACCGCGATCTCCGCCA